>Ga0068855_100008792_pt1 | contig 12207 bp, 11 predicted proteins | sample KBSCornC52_FD_66592 | JGI IMG/M metagenome (GOLD analysis project Ga0068855, IMG submission 66592) | Corn rhizosphere microbial communities from Kellogg Biological Station, Michigan, USA - KBS Corn C5-2 | ecosystem: Host-associated > Plants > Roots > Rhizosphere > Soil ...
CGCCCCGGTGCTCGTCCTCGACGAGCCGACCGCGCACCTCGACCGCCCGACGGCCGAGGCGCTCGTCCGCGACGTGCTCGCGGCGGCCGCCGACCGGGCCGTGCTCCTCATCACCCACCGGGCGGAGGGGCTCGAGGCGATGGACGAGATCCTCGAGCTCGACGCCGGGACGATCAGGCGAGCGGATCGCGGCGGCGGTCGAACACCCAGCCGACGCCCAGCAGGATCACCGCGAACGCGATGAATCCGCCCAGGAGCCCCCACGCGTACACGGCCCGGAAGAACACCAGCATGACGATCATCGCCACCACGCCGGCGGCGATGATGAGCCCGGCCATGCGCGCGAAGAAGGCGAAGCCGATCCCGGAGTCGTCGTCGGCCGACGACGAGACGGACGGCGGTGAGGGTTGCGAGGTCATGGGGTCAGGCGAGGAAGCGCGCGGCCAGCGGGGATCGTCCACATGGGATGACGGCCGTAACCGGACGGTGGCTAGCGTGCGGCCCCGGGGGGAAACATTGTCCGAAACTGATCACGCCCAGGGCCATCGGCGGCGTGTTTTGATCCTCGGCGGCGGGTTCGCAGGGATCGGTGCAGCACGCAAGCTGAAGGACGCGGACGTCGACGTCGTCCTGGTCGACAGGAACGACTTCCACACGTTCCAGCCGTTGCTGTACCAGGTCGCCACCGACCTGCTCGAGCCCGCGGCGGTCGGGCATCCGCTGCGCGACCTGTTCCACGACCAGCCGAACGCCGCCGTCCACCAGGCGACGGTGACGGCGATCGATCCCGCGCAGCGCGAGGTGCGGTTCGGTGAGATGACGCCGATCCGCTACGACCACCTGGTCCTCGCGCTCGGCGCCCAGGTCAACTTCTTCGGCGTGGAGGGGGCGGCGGAGCACGCGTTCCCGCTCTACACGCTCGCGGACGCGGTGCGCTTGAAGGAGCACATCCTGCGCAGGTGGGAGGCGGCCGACCGCGACCCGGCGCTGATCGACGACGGTGCGCTCAACATCGTGATCGTGGGCGGCGGACCGACGGGAGTCGAGTCCGCGGGCGCCCTGGCCGAGCTCTACCACTCGAACCTCGCCGACGACTACCGCGGCATCCCCCAGGACGCCGCCCACCTGACGCTCGTCGAGGCTGGACCGGTGCTCTTCTCGATGTTCAAGCCGGACATCCGCACCTACACCGAGAAGGCGCTCGCCAAGCGCGACGTCGAGGTGCAGCTGGGCGAGATCGTCGCGTCCGTCGAGCCCACCCGGGTCATGCTGCGGTCCGGGAAGTCGATGCCGGCGCACACGCTCGTGTGGGGCGCAGGCCTGCAGGGAAACCCGGTCCTGGACTCGCTCGGCATCGGCCTGCAGAAGGGCCGCCGCATCGGCGTCGCGCCGGACCTGCGCGTCCCCGAGCACCCCGAGATCTTCGCCGTCGGCGACGCGGCCTGGATCACGGACGCCGAGACGGACGAGGTGCTGCCCCAGCTCGGGTCGGTCGCGTTGCAGGCGGGCGAGCACGCGGGGCAGAACATCGCCCGCGTGCTCGCGGGGCGGCAGACGAGCCCGTTCCGCTACCACGACAAGGGCACGATGGCGACGATCGGCCGCGGCGCCGCCGTGATCCAGCTGCGCCGCGGAAAGACGATCAAGGGCAGGTCGGCCGCGCTCGCATGGGGCGCGGTGCATCTCGCCCTGCTCTCGACCGGCGAGGACCGCGCGAAGGCCGTCGTCGACTGGACATGGGCCGGATTCACGCACGAGCGCTCGGCCCGCATCACGGTTCCGACCTGACCTGAACCTGACATGAGGAGCATCGGATGACCACCACGGCGACACGACCCCGGGCGAGCGGTACGGCGGCGGCGAAGCCGCAGCCCGCCGACGTCCTCGTCATCTTCGGCATCACCGGCGACCTGGCGAAGGTGATGACGTTCCGGTCGCTCTACCGGCTGGAGCGGCGCGGCCTGCTCGACTGCCCGATCGTCGGGGTCGCGATCGACGACTGGTCGATCGACCACCTGCGCGCGCACGCGCGCGACTGCATCGAGGGGACGGGCGAGCAGGTCGATCCGAAGGTGTTCGACCGCCTCTCCGCGCGGCTGTCATACGTGCAGGGATCGTTCGACGACTCGGCCACGTTCGACCGGGTCGGCGACGCGATCAAGGGCGCCGAGCTGCCGGCGTTCTACCTCGAGATCCCGCCGTTCCTGTTCGGCACCGTCGTCGAGGGCCTGACCGAGGCGGGGCTCACGAGCACGGCCCGGATCGTGGTCGAGAAGCCGTTCGGCCATGACCTCGAGTCGGCCCGGGCGCTCGCGGCCGAGCTGCACCAGTACGTGGACGAGTCCCAGCTCTACCGCATCGACCACTTCCTCGGGAAGATGGGGCTCGAGGAGCTGCTGTACCTGCGATTCGCGAACACCATGCTCGAGCCGGTCTGGAACCGCAACTACCTCGAATGCGTCCAGATCACGATGGCCGAGAGCTTCGGCGTCGATGACCGCGGCCACTTCTACGACCCCGTCGGCGCGCTGCGCGACGTCGTCGTCAACCACCTCATGCAGGTCGTCGCGGCGTCCGCCATGGAGGCGCCCGCCGGCGGCGACCCGGCCACGATCCAGGGCTCCAAGCTGAACCTGTACCGGGCGATCGCGGCGGCCGATCCGGCCCGCTACGTCCGCGGCCAGCACGACGGCTACCGGTCGATCGACGGCGTCGCGGCCGACTCGACCACCGAGACGTACGCCGCGCTGCGGCTGGACATCGAGAACTGGCGCTTCGCGGGCGTCCCCTTCTTCATCCGGACGGGCAAGCTCCTTCCGCACACGCTGACCGAGCTGCGGCTCGTCTTCAAGCACCCGCCCAAGCTCGGCTTCCGGATGACCGACGGACGCAACCCCGAGCCGGACCAGCTCGTCATCAAGCTCGACCCGACGACGGGCGTCCGCTGGATCCTCGACGCCCACCGCGCGGATGCTCCCGGGCCCGAGGCGATCACCCTCGACATGGAGTTCGGGCAGGAGGGCGGCGAGGGCCCGACCCCCTACGAGGTGCTCCTGCATGCGGCGATGCAGGGCGAGAGCAGCCGCTTCACCCGCCAGGACGGCGTCGAGCAGACCTGGCGCATCATGGGGCCGCTGATCGCGTCCCCGCCGCCCGTGCACCCCTACGCCCCCGGCACCTGGGGCCCCGCCGCAGCCGACGAGCTCGTCGCCGGCCACGGCCGGTGGCACGACCCGTGGGTGTCGGCGTAGGAAGGAGGACGAGTGGAGAGCTACGACGTCATCATCATCGGCACCGGCGCGGGCGGTGGCACGCTCGCGCGGCAGCTGGCTCCGTCGGGCAAGCGCATCCTGGTGCTCGAGCGCGGCGACTGGCTGCCGCGCGAGCCGCAGAACTGGCTCGCGCAGGACGTGTTCGTCGACAACCGCTACGTCTCGGCCGATACCTGGTACGACGGCGACGGGAAGCCGTTCCAGCCCCAGATCCACTACTTCGTGGGCGGCGCGACGAAGCTCTACGGCGCAGCGCTCTACCGGCTGCGCCGCGAGGATTTCGGCGAGCTGCGACACCACGACGGCATCTCGCCGGCATGGCCCATCTCCTACGACGAGATCGAGCCCTACTACACCCGCGCCGAGACCATGTACGAGGTGCACGGCGCCCGCGGCGAGGACCCCACCGAGCCTCCGGCGAGCGCCCCGTACCCGTTCCCCGCGGTCGCGCACGAACCGCGCATCCAGGCGCTCTCGGACGACCTGGCCGCGGCCGGCTACCACCCGTTCCACGCGCCGTGCGGCGTCCGCCTGACCGCGGCGGACATGCCCCGGAGCGTCTGTGTCCGCTGCCAGAACTGCGACGGCTTCCCGTGCCCGGTGCACGGCAAGTCCGACGCCGACGTGCTCGGCATGCGCCCCGCGCTCGAGCATGCCAACGTGACGCTGCGCACGAACGCGCAGGCGACCAGGATCGAGACGAACGCCGCCGGGACGGCCGCGACCGAGGTCGAGGTGCAGCAGAACGGCTCGAAGGAGCGGTTCGCAGGCGACCTGATCGTGCTCGCATGCGGCGCGGCGAACACGGCCAAGCTGCTGCTCATGTCCGCGAACGACCGCCATCCGAAAGGCCTCGCCAACGGCTCCGGCCAGGTCGGCCGCAACTACATGTTCCACAACAGCCAGGCGGTGCTCGCGCTGTCCCGCGAGGAGAACCCGACGGTCTTCCAGAAGACGCTCGGCCTGAACGACTTCTACTTCGGCAGCGACGACCACGACTACCCGCTCGGCAACATCCAGATGGTCGGGAAGTCGCAGGCGCCCATGTTCCGGGGGGAGAAGCCGGGCGAGACGCGACTGGCGCCCGAGTGGACGCTCGAGCGGGTCGCCAGGCATGCGGTCGACTTCTGGCTCTCGACGGAGGACCTGCCGCGGCCGGAGAACCGCGTCACGGTCGACGGGGACGGCCGGGTCACCCTGCGCTACACGCCGACCAACGATGTGCCCAAGAGGGAGCTCTACGCGCGGCTGCGGTCGATGCTGGGCCACCTGAACATGCACCCCGACCATCTCCTCCACCGCTTCGCGTACATGAGGAACGAGATCCCGGTGGCGGGCGTCGCGCACCAGGCGGGCACCTGCCGCTGCGGGGACGATCCGGCCACGTCGGCGGTCAATCGCGACTGCCGCGCGCACGAGCTCGACAACCTCTACGTCGTCGACACGAGTGTCTTCCCCAGCATCGGGGCCGTGAACCCGGCGCTCACGGCGATGGCCAACTCGCTGCGCGTCGGCGACCACCTGCTCGCGCGGATGGGCTGACACGGACGCGCCGCCGGTGGCCCTCGAGGCACGACCCCTCGCCCCGTCGGGGACCCAGATCGAGCTCACATGCGCCGACCGGCGCGCCGTCGTCACCTCGGTCGGCGCGGGGCTGCGCGCATACGCGGCCGGCGGCCGCGATGTCGTCGACGGGTACGGGGCGGACGAGATGAGCCCGGGCGGCCGCGGCCAGCTCCTCATCCCCTTCCCGAACCGCGTGCAGGGGGGCCGCTACGACTTCGGCGGCCGCACCCACCACCTCGCGCTGAACGAGCCCGAGGCCGGGAACGCGATCCACGGCCTGACCCGCTGGACGGAGTGGATGCTCGTCCGGGCCGAACCCCACACGGCCGTGTTCGAGCACCTCCTCCATCCCCGGCCGGGATACCCGTTCTCGCTGGCGCTGCGGGTCGAGTACGCGCTCGACGCGGCCGGCCTCGCCGTGGCGACCAAGGCGACCAACATCGGGGCCGGGCCCTGCCCGTACGGCTGCGGCGCCCATCCCTACCTGACCGCCGGCACGGCGACGGTCGACACGGCGACCCTGCGCGTTCCCGCCCGCACGGTGCTCCACGCCGACGCGCACGGCATCCCGACCGGCAGGGAGCCGGTGGCGGGCACCGCGTTCGACTTCCGGCGGCCGCGGCCGATCGGGGCGACGCGCCTCGACAACGCGTTCACGGATCTCGACCGCGACGGGGACGGCATCGCCCGCGTCGAGCTGCGCGACCCCGCCGGGCGTACCTCGGTCGTGCTCTGGGCCGATGCGTCGCACCCGTACCTGATGGTCTTCAGCGGCGACACGCTGCCCCAGCCGGAGCGCCGCCGCAGCCTCGCGGTCGAGCCCATGACGTGCCCGCCGAACGCCTTCCGCACGGGGGAGGGAGTCGTCACCCTCGAGCCCGGCGAGTCCTTCACCAGCCGGTGGGGCATCGCGCCCGGCGGAGCCGAGGGGCGCGCGTGGCCGTGACCGAAACCCAGGAGCCGCCCCCCGCGCCACCGGTCACGCAGAGGCGGGACTTCTGGGTCCTCCTGGGGCATGCGATGGTGCTCGGCGTGTTCGGCGCGTTCGCCGGCCTGATCTTCGTGGGCGCGATCACGGGCGGCGGCAAGTGGTACAGCGACGCCGACCCGGGCTGGTTCGGCGGGCACTGGTGGTGGGTGGCGGTCGGCGCGGCGGCGGGGATCGGGGTCGGCGTGCTGCGCCGTGCGACCAACCTGCCCTGGCACACGCCCGGCCTGTTCGACGACCTGCAGACCCAGGAGGTCGAGACCGGCCTCGTGCCCGGGATCGCGGCCGTCTCCCTGGTGTCGCTGATCGGCGGAGCCAGTCTCGGCCCGGAGAAGGCGCTGGGGTCGATGGGCGGCGGGATGGGCTGGTGGCTTGCGAAGAAGAGAGAGCTCGAGGAGGAAGACGGCCATGTGAACACCCTGGCCGGCTTCGCAGGGGCCTACGGCGGGCTGTTCTCGAGCACCGTGATCGTGGTGATGCTGATCATGGAGGTCGCCCGCCCGGGCGGCCAGCGGTTCATCAAGGCGCTCACCGCGCAGATCGTCTCGTCGAGCGTCTCGTTCGCCATCTACTTCGTCATCGCCGGCGCCGTGTTCCTGGACGAGTACCAGATGCCGCGGTACACGTTCCATGACTGGCAGCTGCTCGCCGCCATCCCCCTCGGCCTCTTCGCAGCCCTTGTGGTCACCGTGCTCTCGATCTTCACGCTGGGGGCGGGGCGGCTGTTCGAGCGGCTGCAGGTGCCGGACATCGCCAAGTCGGCCCTGGGCGGGATCATCTTCGGCATCGTCGGCGTGGCGCTGCCCCTGACCATGTTCAGCGGCGGCGACCAGCTCAAGACCGAGCTCGGCCACGCCGGAACGCTCGGCGTGGGCCTGCTGGCGGCGGCGCTCATCGGGAAGATGCTCACCTTCGGCGTCAGCCAGGGCAGCGGCTTCGTGGGCGGGCCGATCTTCCCGTCGCTCTTCATCGGCGGGACGGCCGGCGTCATGATCCACCACGTCATCCCCGGCGTGCCGCTCGGCCTGGCGTTCACCTGCATGCTCTCGGCCGTTCCCGGGGCGCTGGTTGCGGCGCCGTTCTCGATGGTCCTGCTGGCCGCCTTTCTGACGCAGGTCGGCGCGCTGCAGACCGCACCGATCCTGATCGCGGTCGTGACGGCCTATCTCACGGTGGACGGCGTCAAGTACCTCATCGCCAGCCGCAAGCAGGCCCGCGCCGCCACGGCGCGATAGACGATGGTCGACCCGCCCGCCGACGTCGCCGATCGCCAGCCGGCGCCGGACCAGGCGGAGGACGCGCCGGCACGCGGCGGACACGAGCGCAGGGTCGAGATCATCGAGGCGGTCCTGCTCGCCGTCGTCGCGATCGCGACCGCGTGGACCGGATATCAGGCCGCCCGGTGGGACGGTGAGAACGCGCGCGCCTACGGCGTCTCGGCCCGGATCCGTGCCCAGGCGAACCGGGAGTGGACGCTCGGCGGGCAGCAGCGCCTGTTCGACTCGACCAACTTCTCCGCATGGCTCCAGGCCCGCACGGAGGGGAAGGCCGCGCTCGCTGCGCTCTACGCACGCCGGTTCAGCCCCGAGTACGCAGTCGCCTTCGCCGCGTGGCTGCGGGCGGGGGGCATGTCGAGCCCGATCGCCCCGCCCGGCCCGAGCTTCATGCCGCAGTACCGAAACCACGGCTGGGGGCGGGCGGCCCGGCTCGACCGGCGCGCGTCCGCGGTGTTCACGGCGGGAACGGAGGCGCGGCACCGAAGCGAGGAGTTCGTGCGCACCACGGTCGTGTTCGCGACCGTGCTCTTCCTCGTGGCGGTCGGCCAGCGGTTCCGCATGCCGGGGCCGCGCCGCGGACTCACCGGCGTGAGCCTCGGCCTGCTCTGCTTCGCGCTCTACCTGGTGGCAACCTCGCCCCGCGCGCCCTGACCGCGCGGCCGGTCAGTCCTCGCCGTCGCGCGACGGCTCGATCAGGCCGTAGTTGCCGTCGCGGCGCTTGTAGATCACGTTGACGTCGTCGGAGTCGGCGTTCACGAACACGAAGAAGTCATGGCCGATCAGCTCCAGCTGGAGCATCGCCTCCTCGGGAGGCATCGGCTTCATGTTGAACTGCTTCGACTTGACGATCACCGCATCCTCCTCATCCGGCAGCGCGACCGCCTCGGCGGGGGGCGGCGCGACGTGGCTGGCGATGTGCTGCGCCCCCTTGCGGGTGCGCTTGTTGCGGTAGCGCTTCACCTGGCGCTCGAGCTTGTCGGCCACGAGGTCGATCGACGCGTACATGTCGGTGGACGACTCCCGGGCCCGCAGCACCGGCCCCTTCGTCCACACGGTCGCCTCGGCGACCTGCTTCTCGTTGATCGACGGGTTGTGCTCGACGGCGAGCTCGAGCTCGCACCGGCTCTCGTCGGACAGATGCCGAGCAAGCCTGCCCAGCTTGCGCTCCGAATACGCGAACAGCGCATCGGTCACGTCCACGTTGCGGCCCTTCACCTGCAAGTTCATCTGCGGCTCCTTTGGACGGAGGAGTGCCAGAAACATACTCGGTCGCCGGCGAGATGGTTGATCGCCGGCTTAGCACGTCCTGGGCGGCATCGAACGGAGCAGCGCAAGAACGCAGTGAGTGACGCGTGCTCTGCACGCGAACGAACGAGGCCGCGGCGATGCGACAGTTCGCTGCCGCAGCCCCACCACGGGGGCCGGTCCCGGTCCGTCGCGCGTTCAGGCGCGCGCGAGCCGGCGATCACCCATCTCACTAAATACGCACCACCCGGGCGAGCGTGACGGCGGCCACCGAGCGGGCGCCGCCCTTCCGCAGCGCCGCGGCGCAGGCCGAGAGCGTCGCGCCCGTGGTGAACACGTCGTCGACGACGACGATCCGCGCTCCGCCGAGCTCGCCGGCGGCGCGGAAGGCGCCGCGCACGTTGCGCCGCCGGGCGACGTGGTCGAGCCCGCGCTGCGGACGCCGGATGGGCGCGGCGGCGAGCAGCGGCCCGGCCGGCACGCCCCAGCGGTCGGCCAGCCCCACGGCCAGCTCGCGGGCCGGGTGGTAGCCGCGCCGCAGGGTGCGCCAGCGATCGCCCGGCACCCACGTCAGCGCGTCGCATTCCGGCGCCGGGCAGACGGTCGCGACGACGGCGGCGGCGGTCGCCGCGAGGCCGCGCAGGCCGCCGTCCTTGAACCGCAGCACGAGGTCGCGCCCGCGCCCCTCGAAGGCGACGGCCGCCACGGCGGTTTCGAATCCGAGCCGGCGGCCGCGGCACTCGCGGCAGTCGGCCACCGCCGCGACGGTGGGCTTGCCGCAGCGGGCGCAGGCCGGCCCGCCGAGCAGGGGCAGCGCGCGCACGCAGGCCGCGCACACGGGCTCGCCGCCGCGACCGCAGAGGGCGCAGCAGGCCGGCAGGAGCAGGTCGAGCAGGCGCATCCTCGAGACGCTACGGCCGGCCGGGTCACACGTGTGTGACGGAGCGTGGCGATCCGGTCAGGAGAGCGTGAACGGCGCGTCGACGACCGTGCCGGCCGGCACCCGGCGGGCCAGCTCCGCGGGATCGGCGGCGATCAGCGGGCCGAGCTCGATCGGCACGGCGGCAGAGCCGTCCGGCCGCCGCGAGACGGCGGCACCGGCCCGCTCGAGCAGCTCGGCGGCGGCGTCGCTCAGCCGCTGGCGCACCGTCTCGGGCGACGATGCGCCCTCGGCGTTCTTCAGCGGCTCGAACTCGCCCTCGCGGCTCGTCTCGAGCACGAGCGAGCGGCGCGCGAGCGGCAGCGTGTCGAAGATGAACTGCTCGAACTTGACGGCGTTCGGCTCGTCCGGGTCGACCGGGCTCCCGCCGCCGTCGACGTACGGCACCCGCTTCAGCGCCCGGTGGAAGGGCAGCTCGGCGGTGGCGGCCACCCGGTCGACGAAGTCGCGCGAGAAGACGTGCAGGGCGATGCTCCCGGCGGCGAAGGCGAGCCCGCCGTCGGGGCGTCGCTGCTCCGCCATCCGGTCGGGCAGGTCGGAGTACTCGACCACGAGCTGGCGGCCGTCGCGCGCCGCCACGACGCCGACCTTCTCGGCCGGGTCGGTCTTGCGCACGACCTTCGACGACACCTCCGCCCCGGCCAGCCGGTGCGCGCCCACGAAGCCGGGGTCGCCGACCGCGATCAGGGGGTTGTCGACCTGCAGGTAGAAGATCGTCTCGATCCCGCGCTCGCGCATATCGTCGAGGCAGCCGGTGCGAAGGAGCGCGCGCACGGTGCCGCCGTGGCCGTCCGGGCTGAGCGCGACGCGGTCGGGGGCGGCGAGCAGCACCGCGCCGCTCTCCGCGTCGACCGCCGGCATCGTGCCCTGGCGGAAGAGCCGCAGGTGCTCGAGCCCGAACCGGTCGTGCCCGGCCAGGAAGCCCTCGGTGGCGGCGTGGTTGTCCTCGCTCGTCATCACGTAGAGCGGCGGTGTCGTGCCGTACAGGCGCCCCAGCGCGGCGACCTTCTCGCAGTGGATCTGGAAGAGCGACCGGTCGGTCACGGGGCCGATCGGGTAGCAGCCCTTGGGCCCGTCGAAGCCGAGCCGGCTGCCCTGTCCGCCGGCGACGATCACGACCGCCACCGCGCCGCGGGCGAGCGCCTCCTCGCCCTCGGCGATGGCCTCGGCCGACGGCGCCGGGTCGGGCTCGACCGGCTCGATCCCGCCGACGTCGGCGGGCTCCTCGCCGCCGCGGACGAGCGTCTCGATCAGGCGGTCGAGCAGGTCGAGGTCGAGCGAGCGCAGATCGCGCTCGAGCCGCGCCCGGCCGCCTGCGTCGAGGCCGTCCCAGAAACGCAGCAGGCCCTCCTGGCCATGCCCGGACAAGGTCGCATGCAGCTCACGGTAGCCCTCGTCGCCCATCCGCCTACCCTACCCGCCGGCGCCCGCCCTGATTCCTAGCCGAACGTGTACGGCGGCCTGCGCACGCCGTGCTCGGTGATGATCGCGCTGATGTTCGCGGCCGGGGTGACGTCGAACGCCGGGTTGTAGACGCCGAAGCCCGCGGGCACGGCGGCCCCGAGCTCGTCCGGCCGGCGGTGCTCGATCGGGATGTCCTCGCCGGTCGCGATCGCCGGATCGATGGTCGACGTCGGCGCGGCCACGTAGAACGGCAGGTTGTGGGCGCGGGCAAGGATGCTCAGCGCATACGTCCCGATCTTGTTCGCCGCGTCGCCGTTTCTGGCGATGCGGTCGGCGCCGGTGATGACGGCGTCCACCTTCCCCTGCGCCATCAGCCAGCCGGCCGCCGAATCGGTCAGGAGCGTCGCCGAGATGCCCTCCTCGCGCAGCTCCCAGGCCGTCAGCCGGGCGCCCTGGTTCAGGGGCCGGGTCTCGTCGACCCACACGTGCAGGGAGGGATCGCGCCGGTGGGCCGAGCGGATCACGCCGAGCGCCGTGCCGTAGCCGGCGGTGGCGAGCGCACCGGCGTTGCAGTGGGTCAGCACCTGCGCGCCGGCCCGCAGAAGCTCCGCGCCGTGGCCGCCGATCTGCTGGCAGCGGGCGACCTCCTCCTGGTGCAGCGCCTCGGCCTCACGCTGCAGCGCCTCGCGCTGCGAGGCGGCATCGCGATGGGGCGCATCGGAGCGGGCCCGCATGCGGGTGAGCGCCCAGGGCAGGTTCACGGCCGTCGGCCGGGTGAGCGCGAGCCCGGCGCAGGCGCGGGCGACGTCGTCGCGCAGCGTCTCGACGTCGTCGGCGCTGCTCCGCGCCGCCGCCAGGGCGACGCCGTAGGCGGCCGCGATCCCGATGGCCGGGGCGCCGCGCACGACCATCCCGCGGATGGCGTCGGCGACCTCCTGCCACGTCTCCAGGCGCACCTCGACGGTCTCGGCCGGAAGCCGGGTCTGGTCGAGCAGGACGACCGCACCGTCCTCGATGCGGGCGATCCGATGGGGCGCGAGCACGGACGTGCGGGGAGGCGCGATCACCGGGGCCACTATAACGCCGCCCCCGCGCGGGTTTCCGCGTCATATATCATGGATGCTATATAGCACCCGTCCGCCGTCAGGTCAAGACACCCTTGAGCACGTCGATGTTGCGCACCGGCGTCGGGTCGACGCCCCGCCTGATGGCCGCGCCGTAGCTGGCCCAGTCGCCGTGGGCGACGAGCGAGAAGGCCCGGGCGGCCGGCGTGTCGCCCCGTGCCACGACCGTCTCGACGAGCGCCGCCTGCCCGGCGATCAGGTCGGCGGTCGCCTCGATGCTCCTGCGCACGGCATCCGGCTGGCCCGGATCGGAGAGGAACACGGCGGCGAACCGTCCCGGCAGGGTGCCCTCCCAGCCGACGATCTCGTTGTGGGCGAGCTCGGGCAGGGCGTGGCTGAACGCATGCATCTTGGCGTTCTCGTTCAGCTGCGTCTTCCAGCGGTAGGCGAC
>Ga0068855_100008793_pt1 | contig 12207 bp, 9 predicted proteins | sample KBSCornC52_FD_66592 | JGI IMG/M metagenome (GOLD analysis project Ga0068855, IMG submission 66592) | Corn rhizosphere microbial communities from Kellogg Biological Station, Michigan, USA - KBS Corn C5-2 | ecosystem: Host-associated > Plants > Roots > Rhizosphere > Soil ...
GAAAATATCGGCTTCTATTGAGCCGAATCCTTCGTTGTAGGCAGCAAAAAACGGCACTTTTTGTTCATAATCATTATGCGAATGGGCGTTGGCAACAGTATACCGTACAGGTTGTGAAAATGCAGCCAGATTAACAAGAAGAAAAAAGAGAGATAGTAGTCTGTGCATCTATTTTAAATTTTGAAGTTCTAATTATAAACTGAAGATCGAAGTTAACAGTAACACTGCAAAATAATCATACTATAAAACCCCGACAGGGGTCTGCTATACTTTGAACGTATAGCAACCACCGTCAGGGTTTTCGCTTTTAAATTATCAAATTATTAAATCAGTGCATTTGTATTTACCATCCACTGCTTTGTTTAATTACGCCCCCACTGCTGCTGATTTCCGTTGAAGGAACAGGCCATACGTTATGAACGGCAGGATTAAAAGTTCGGGCAGGCCATATTACACTCCCATTATAACCATGCAATGGTTGTGAATATACAGCCTGCGCATCGCCCCAGCGTACCAGATCGCGATGACGATCGGCCCATTCCCCTGCAAACTCACAACGGCGTTGCTTTTTTAATTCCGTTAGAGTGGCTCCCGATACAGATGTTAAACCGGCCCTGTTACGGATCTGGTTTATTTCAGCATCGGCATTTTTTCCCTGCATCAGTTTTGCTTCTGCTTTAATAAGTATTACTTCAGCATAACGCAATAATGGCGGGTTTAATGCAGTAGTAGGGTGATCGCCATTGGGACTGATATAAGAGCCGATGGGATTGGCATAAGAGAACGGTTCCATATATTTCCTGAACTGGTAGCCGCTTAAGCTATTATTGGATGAATAGATGGTGTCTTTCCCAAAAAACTTGAAACTATCACCTGGTTTTAATATCGTCGCATCTCTGCGTAGATCGCCTGCTTCATATGCATCATACAATTCCTTTGTTGGCGTAAAATATCCCCAGCCATTATATAAACCCCATCCTTTATTTTCCAGCATTACACCAGGCAAAATACTTCCCCAGCCTCCTGTTCCTTTCGGTGTGCTAAGGGCACTCCAGATGTATTCTTTACTCCAGTTGTTGGCAACTTTAAATACATCAGAAAAACTGGATAGCAACGCATGTTTACCGCTGTTGATTACAGAATCGGCGTATGTTTCGGCATTGGCCCAGTTCTTAGTATATAAATACATTTTTGAAAGGTAAGCCCATGCAGCGGTTTTATGCGCACGGCCATAATCTGCTGCGGCATATGTGTCAAAGAAAGGCAACAGCAAAGCAGCTTCTTTAAAATCAGATTCAACCAGCTTATAGTTATCGCTTACGCTTGCTGCACGGGCAACGGGTGTTGTGCTGGAAGAATTATCTTCTGTAACGATGGGCACTCCCGCCAGATCGTTACCATAATTATATGATAGCTGAAAATACATCAGGCCGCGCAGGAAATAAGCTTCTCCCAGGATCCTGTTCTTTAAAGCTGCATCCATATTAATACCGGGAACATGCAGAATAATATCGTTGGCCCTTTTAATAACGATATAACGCATTTTCCATTGGTCGGTAAGATACGATACACCGGAAGTGGCGATGTTGAAGTTCTTTACGTTATCAGCTTTGCCGTTTGATCGGCCGGTTACCATATCGTCGCTGGCATTGATATACCACATAAAACCGCGACCATAAAACTCTTCGCCATCAAATTGCTCATACAAGGCATTGGCGCCATCGATGGCATCGGCTGATGTTTGCCAGAAGTTTCCGGACACCGGTGAACCTTCAGGCGTAATATCTAATTTCTTTGTACAACTGTTTAAAGAATTTGCAGCAATGCAAAGAATAAGAATTCTTTTAAATATTGTTTTCATATATCTGCGCTTAGTCTGTTAGAAATTGAGGTTTGCACCAAAAAATACCGATCTGGCCTGCGGATAACGGCCTACATCTATACCATAATTATCCATGCCCACTTCAGGATCGAAGCCTTTGTATTTTGTAATGGTTATGAGGTTATTGCCTGTTACATATAGACGCAGGGTATTTAATCCAACGCGTTTGGTAAGCGCAACAGGAAGTGTATACCCTATTGTGATATTTTTTACACGTGCATAGGAACCGTTCTCAAGAAACCAGTCGCTGGTAGTGCTGAAGTTGCCATTGGCATCACTTAACGATAAGCGGGGAATGCCGGCGTTTGGATTATCGGGCGTCCAGGCATGCAAAACATCATTCAGCATGTTGTAATTCTGTCCACTTACACCCGCCTGCATAGCGAGATATTTTAATCCGTTGAATATCTTATTCCCCTGTACACCCTGTACAAAAATGTTTATGTCGAAGTTTTTGTAACTCGCATTAAAACTGAATCCCCACGTGAAGTTCGGATAAGCACCTTTGTTTACGACTCTGTCGCTATCGTCGATCTTACCATTACCATTTACATCTACAAACTTCAGATCGCCGGGTTTTGCATTTGGCTGAATAAGCGCACCGTTTTTGTTCTTATAATTATTTACTTCATCCTGCGTTTTAAACAGACCGGCAGTAGGTATTACGAAATAAGAATACAAAGGATCGCCTACACGCATTAACACAGGTGTTAATGTACTGCGAATGTTTATACCGGTAGTGGAAATACTGGTAACGCCATCAGTTAAAGAGATCAGCTTGTTGGCTACTTTGGTAACCGATGCGCCTATATTGTATTGAAAGGCTGCTTTTGGATTACCACTGTAGTTAATGCCCAGTTCAATTCCCTTATCCTGCGCTTTACCCACATTAGCCCATTTACCATTGCTAACGCCGTTGGTACTGGCAGGCGGTAACTGATACAGCATTTTTTCTGTGTTCTTGATAAAGTAATCAACAGTCAGTGAAAGCCTGTTATCTAAAAAGGCGGCGTCTAAACCAGCATTGTACTGACGTGAATTAGCCCACTTCAGTTCGGGGTTAGATAATGCATTCTCAGCATATCCATATACCTGTGCAGGATCCTGACCAAGATAAGCGGTAGTAGCTGATAACGGTACGTTTACTGCATTTACCGGCAAACTCCCCAGATTACCAAGCAAACCATAACTGCCGCGTATTTTCAGATTGTTTAACCAGTCGATTTTGCTCATAAAATCTTCCCTGCTGATGATCCAGCCTGCAGAGGCGGAATAATAATTCTCAAACCTGTTTTTGGATGCTACCAGCGAAGTACCATCACGACGGCCGAGTAACGTAAGCAGGTACCTTTCTTTGAAATCGTAGTTCACACGTGCGAGGTAAGAAATAAGCGCGCGCTCAGATTTATAACTTGTCGGTTTAAAGATGTCATTTGCATTTTGAAAATAGCGATAGATCACGCGTTCATCGGTAAAATCCTGAGCATAGGTATAGGAACCCTCCCACAGATCGTGCTGATATGTATAACCGGCCACTGCGCTAATGTGGTGATCGGCCATTGCCTTATCATATGTTACAGTTTGTTCAGCCAGTATATTGCTAAAATTATCGGCGCCGATCGCTAACTGGTTATAGTCGAAAATTTTTCCTATTTCAAGTACTCTTGAAGTAAACTCGCGTGTAGTAGAAAAGCTTTTGGTAAGTGCAAAGTTGCTGCGGAAAATGAAGTCACGCAGGAACTTAATTTCTGCATATGGATTGATCAAAATTCCGTTTACAGGATTTTTATAATCCAATCTGTTTAAATACGCAACGGGGTTGATCACATCGCCATAGTTACCTGCATATGCAGCAGGTAAGCCCGCATAGGTACCATCTGCATTATAAGGCGCTACACTGGGCGGATAGAAAATAGCCGATAAGATGGCACCGGTGTATGCACTACCGGTATTGGCGCCATTGCCATTGGTATACGTGTATTGCAGGTTCTCACCTACTTTTAACCAGGATTTTAACTGGGCATCGGAGTTGAGCCTGAAATTATATCGTTCGCTATAAGTATTCAGTAAAGTGCCTTCAGCTTTACGGTAGCCAAAACCCATAAAATATTTCGATTTATCGCTACCGCCGTTAATGTTTACATTATAATCATTAATATGGCCCGTTCTGAAAATATCATCCATCCAGTTAGTGCGCGAAATTTGTCCGTCGGGATAAGTGGTGGCATTAAATGCAGGCAACCTTGGTTTGCCGGCATTATCTGCTGCGGTATTCATTGCATCGGCATATTGCTGAGCGTTCAGCGGTTGCAATTTGCGCCATACAGTCTGCGCTCCATATTTTGCATCCAGCGTAATAGACGCTGCGCCTGATTTACCTTTTTTGGTAGTGATCAAAATAACGCCACCTGAAGCACGGGCTCCATAAATGGCGGCCGATGCGTCTTTCAGCACAGATATACTTTCTATTTCAGAAGGATTCACGACCGGCGTACCATTAGCTACTACCCCGTCTACAACGTACAAAACACTTTCACCATTAATGCCACCCAGTCCGCGGATATTCACACGTGGCAATGAAGTAGGGTCACCGCCTTCATTCTGTACAATCACGCCTGGCGCTTTACCCTGAAGCAATTCACTAAAGTTGTTTACCGAACGCGAGGATGCCTTGTCAAGTTTTACATCGGCAATGGCACCCGATACCATGGCGCGCTTTTGTGTACCATAACCAACCACCACTACAGTATTTAATTGCATTTCTTCAAACGCAAGCTGTATGGTTTCAGAAATCCCGGCTTTAAGGGTCACTTCGCGGGTGATATAACCTACATATGATACGGTTACTGTTATTGTTCCATCATTAGCTTCGAGTTTGAATGCACCTTTGCTGTCAGTTTGCGTACCAACGCTTGTACCTTTAATAGTTATGGTAACACCCGACAAAGGGCCATTATCATCCACTACCGTTCCGGTAAAAATTTGCGAGCCTGATGAAGAGCTGATATAATCGGTTCCATCAGAAGACGTATTTGTCGCATCGGAAGTAATGCTTTTGCTTTTTTCTCTATTAAAAATGACAATGGTGTTTGCATGGCTCTCGAAATCGAGCGGCGTATTCTTTAATACTTTTTTCAGCGCCTCTTCAACAGTTACTTCTTTCTTTTCATGTAAGGTTACAGTATACTTTTTTACTTCATTAACATCAAAAGCAAACTTCACCTGTGTACTGAGAGCAATATCTGCCAGTACTTTTTCAAGCGGTTGCTGTTCAACATCAATGAGAACTGTTTTTTTAGGCGGGTTAGCTGGTTGTGCTGTCAGTGGTAGTATAAAAGCCAGCAGACTGAGCAATAAAGCGGCCCGTGAAAGCAAACAAATTGCTTTCCATCTGTGTACAGAAGGATTCATAAATAAATCGTTAAGGATGAATTATTGAATAAGGACTGTGTGATTGCTTACTGAAAATCGGATACGGTCTTTGGTACCAAGCAGGTTGAGTATTCTTATAACTTCCTGTAATGTGATATCCCGCTTAACCTGCAGATAATAATCGCCTTTATAATCAGAACGGTTGTTTTGTACGGTAACATTAAAATGATCCTGCAGCCATTGGATCACTTCGTTTAAAGACGCATTCTGCAAAAACAATTCGCCCTGGATCCATGAATTGGCTTCGCCGTTTTGTACTGCATCAATGGTAGCTTTACCCTGCTGTTTTGCAAAACGCAAACGCTGACCAGGTAATAAATAACCCAGTGTATCCTGCTGCTTATGCACTAATACCTTACCAGTGACAACCGAAACCTTTATGTCACCGGAACCTTGTATCATTTTTACTGAGAAAGAAGTTCCTTTTACAGTAGTGCTCACCTCCTTTGACTGAACGGTAAAAGGGTGTGCGGCATCTTTCTTTACCTGAAAAAAGGCTTCTCCTTTCTCCAGATGAATGGTACGATGATGTGCAAAATTACTGTTATAGGTCAGGGATGAATTATCGCTCAGCCACACGGTACTGCCATCGGGCAATGCTGCTTTTTCAATTTTACCTGGTGCAGCTGCTATGGTAATCAGATGGGGGCGGTTCATGAAGTATGCCGCGACGCTGCTTATCAATAAGATACCTGCACAGGCTGCTGCATATTTGATCAATCTGAACCTGCCAATGGTTTTTACGGGTGCTTTCGTAATTACCGAAGCAAAAATGGCTTCACGCATCCTGTTCTTAAGCTGCATCTTTTCTTCATCATTAAATACATATTCTTCGCCTGCTGCAACTTTTTTATCGAGCCAGCCGTACAGTTCCCGCAGCTCATCTGCCGTACACGCATTGCGCCGGAACTTTTCCAGTAACTGATCGATATGTTGTTGTTGATTCAAAATATGGCCGTATTACCATAAAGACAGGTAAAATATGCGGAGTAACTATCCGGAATTAAAATTTTTTTAAAAAAAGTAAAAAAATAATCATGGTGAGGAGTTCGGCCTTCCATGCGACACTTAATTTTTTTATAGCCGTGTTGAGCTGATTGCGAACTGTTTGTTCAGAATTGCCGGTAGCTGAAGCAATTTCGGCGACAGATAAACCATCGAACTGATGCAGTTCATACACCTGCCTCATTTTGTTGGGCAAAGCATTCACCAGAGAACGCAGGGAAGATTCCTTTTCTTTTTGTTCGATATTTTTAATGGGCGAAAATTCGCTTTCATCATTGTTGAGCGCATCGAGGCTGGTTACAGGGTATTTCTTTTTGGCGAGATGATTGAGGACCCTATTCTTTAATGCGGTAAATAAATAGGCAGAAAGAGATTGCAATTCGGGTAATTCACTACGTTTATTCCAGAAATGAATAAAAAACTCCTGAACCACTTCCTCTGCATCCTGCTTATTTTGAAGCACTTTAAATGCATACTGGAACAGTGGTTCCCACCAGCTATCAAACAGGATCTGAAATGACTGCTGGTCGTTGCAAGCGATCTTACGCAATAGCAAAGTATCCGTGTTTCTCACGTACAGCGTTTGGTTATCGATACCTAAATTAGTAAAGGATTTTGATTTCATAACAAAAAAACTGAATACAAATTCCTAACTATGCTATTATTTGCATTAGCAAACATTTAGCATTTGCTTAATACGTGCAAAGTAAAAAGATCAGCAGCGGATTGATCCGTAAACAGCAATTAAGAAATTATTATGAAGAAGAATACCAATAGATGTTGGACTTATTTCTGCTTATTGATCATTCTACTTATGTACATTAGTTGTAAGCCGGTTCATCGAAAAGTACATGTCATCGCTCTTCAACCAATAGGTCATTATGACCTACAAGAAATCCTGTTTATTCAACAACAGGTGAATAGCTTCTTTAAATTGCCGGTGATCGTTCGTAATGAAATCCCTATGCCTCTGTCGTTTTTAAACACTACAAAAAGCGAACGTTATTCTGCCGATTCCATTATTAAATGGTTGTCACATTCAACACCTGACTCGGTTGTATCTGTTGTAGGCGTAACGCATGAAGATATTTTTACAACTATTAGCGATTCCACCGGACACATTAAAGAACCAACATATAAGTATGGGGTGTGGGGCATTTTTGGTTTGGGTTATTGCCCCGGGAAGTCATCAGTGATGAGCGACTACAGATTAAAAACAAATGACATTAAAAAATTTCAACATCGGTTGCGAACAGTCGTGATACATGAAATAGGACATAATCTGGGATTACCTCACTGCAAAGTGAAAAATTGTATTATGAATGATGCTAATGAAAGGATACAAACAGTAGACAATAGTGCAGATAATTATTGCGACCACTGCAGAAAGCGAATAAAAGCGATCGGCTGATATCATAAACCAGTAACCTTATACGTTATTAGGTGCATATCCAATTCCCGATGAAAAATCCTTTATCCGTAGAAATTTGTCGTGACAAACCAAAACTTATCGAATTATTTTTAGGTTCTGCGTTTTTTGTTATATTAGGAACCGTCTTTCTCATTCTTCCCTGCACTTCATTAATCAGCGCCATTATTATGCGGGCGATCGGACTGACCAATGTATTATTCTTTGGGTTAGGTTTAATTGTATTTGGCAAACAATTAATCGCGAAAGGTCCCGCAATAATTATAGATGACGCAGGCATTACAGAAAAGGGAGGCGCCCTTCCTGCCGGTTTTGTTCCCTGGGAAGATATTACTACCATGTTTCGTTTGGAAGCTTCCTCGCATGAAATATTAATGATACGGGTAAAAAATCCCGCCGCTTATATCACACGTCATAGCGGCTTTTTAACACGCAAAACGGCGGAATTAAATTGCAGAATGTATGGTACGCCTGTTTGCATTAACACAGGGTCTTTACAATACAGTTTTGAAGAACTGAAATTACTTATGCTGCAAAAGATCGATAACCACAATTTATCAGATACTGACCCCCATCCGCATTTTGATCTGGTAGCGCTGTAAAGCGCCATTATCAATTTTCAAATGAAGAAGTTTTAGTTTAGAAGATACGACCTGTATCTGCTCGCTTCTTAGTCATTGTTTGCTTATGCAGACATGTCGCCAGCCGTTTCATGCGCCTGGTTTGTCGATCCAATGCTATAACAAGCTGATTTTAATGCTTTATCCGCGGATGCAGGCCTGCAACAACTTGTTTTCCCCATATTATTTTGTTGACGCTCTTGCCAGCCAGACTGACGCAGTAGCTGGTTTCGTTGACGCAGTGTTACGCCAGCCCGGCGATGACCTTTGCCAGCGCGGCAAGCATGATGTCTTTACAAACTATAGCCATCGCTTTTAAATACACCTATGCAACAGCTTGCGCCATTAACATAGATTATAAATACAGCTATGCAGCAAGCCGTACCATATAGCCTGCTTGTTGATCTGGCATGTCAACAACCTGTTTGCACTATCTTATTTTGTTGAAGCTCCTGCCTGCCAGGCTGACGCAATAGATGGTTTTGTTGAAGAAGTATTGTGCCAGACGGGCGAAGACCTTTGCCAGCGGGACAAGCATGATGTACTTATAGACAGTAGCCTTTGTCTATAAGAACATCTATATAGAAATTTGAGCCATTAACGGTGATTATAAGACGGGCTATTTAACTAACCGAGCCATGTAGTTTGTTTGTTAATAAATCATGGAAACCTCCTGATTTATCTACATGGATCACCTGACGCATCCTTTCATTTTGTAGATTCAACAAATTTATTTCATGTTATAGCCTTCGATTTGCAAACTACGATGCCCTTGTGCAAGGAAATGGCATCGTCGTAAAAGCTGTGCCACAGTTCACGCAGAACTGTGGCACAAAGCTTAGGGTTTGGTTATTGTACTGTTACAGGGATCTGAACTACATTTTCCTTATCATCATATCTGCTTACATTGGCTGCCACAAAGGTGGCGTTATAAGTGCCCGGTGTTGCATACATATAAGTATACGACGGGAAAGCAGTAGTCATGTTCTTTAACGGAACGCCTGCATCGGGTGTTACCCTATTTAAAGTAAGCGGTTTTGAGATCAGCCAGTCCTCAGCGTCCTGACTGGCAGTTGTTGTTCCTCCCTTAATAACAAACTGCGAATTGGAAACCGACCAGCTGACTGTTGTTGTTTTCATTTGCACAGCCTTGAATCCTGAAGTAGACTCAGATATATTCAGCAATGCATAAGATGTATTGTCGGGCAACACATTATTCAACGCTACTGATTTAATCGTCCAGTTTCTTTGTGCTGAACCTGCAAGGCCAATGTATTTAAAAGCAAAGTAAACGGGATGATCATTATTTATAAAAGATGTAAGGTCAACTATGCCGGAAGCGGTGCTGGTGGTACTGGTTGCCAGTTTTGCTTTATCTGTAATATCTGTCCAGGTTGCCTGGTAAATACTGGCCGAATCATAGGTGCCTGAAAAATCGCTTGAAACAAACAACCGAAGTGTGTTAGCCTGCGATCCCGTTTGCACGGTGGATGTAAACTGTAACTGGGGCGCACCATTCGCCGTAGTCCGGTCGTGGTATTCGTATTTGTGATAAGGTTCGCCGGAATAAAAAGTAAGGAACCAGGGATTTCCGCCAAAGGAAAAAAATACCGTATCGGTTGTTTTATACGTGTCTTTATCAGTAACTACTGTGAACCCCGGATTATCTACTGTTTTTTTATTACAGGCAACAGCGACAATCAGGGCAACTGCTATTATGAGTAATTTTTGCATAGTGTTTCTATTTTTGAGTCGGACAATCTGGAAGTCCGGAAGTCGGAAAAAAAGCACATTCTCAACAAGGGTCCCCGGACTTCCGGTCTTTCCAACTTTCCGTCTTTTTATTACCAATACGGATTTTGAACCATTTTTTTGTTCAACGACAATTCAGTTAATGGAATAGGATAAAGTAAATGCCTTATGTTAGCATTGCCCGCATTTTGAGTGGCATAGGAATAAGAACTTGAAGCATGCGCTCTGAAGTCATCTGCTGTAGCCTGCATAGCCTGTAAGAAAATACCCCAGCGGATCAGATCGGGTTTACGAAGCCCTTCAAAGCAAAGTTCGCGGGCACGTTCGTTTTGAATTTCCGTTCTGAAATCGCCCTGCGCTGCAATCGTAGTATCGGAAAGTCCGGCTCTTTTACGCACCATGTTTAATGACTGATGCGCCAGTGCGGTTGGCCCGTTTACTTCATTCTCTGCTTCCGCCAGCATCAGCAATACATCGGCGTAACGCAGCATGGGAAAATTAGTAGGTGTATAATTCTTGTTTTTAGGCGATAACAATTCATACTCCCTTCTCCATTTGGCGCAATTGCGACCATAGATGTTCGAGGCAGCTATTGTTGTTTTCTTTCCGGCTGTATCCATAGTATAGGTTGAGATAGCCCAGTCTCTGCGCACGTCTTTGAAGCTATACAGATTATACAGTTTCCAGGTTGTACTGTTAAAACCATAGGCATAACCGATAACTCCGTAATTATTAGCTCTGCATAATACGCCGTTTTCATTACCTATACGGCCCGCTTCACGGTAGGCATCGCTATTGGTGCCATATAATTCTGCCTCCCAAATGCATTCTTTATAATCCTCTATATCCTGGCTTTCGTTAATGAAGATCTGGCTATAGGAAGAATCCAGTTTATGCTCGCCTGAGTCTTTTACTTTCTGTGCCCAATCCCTTGCATCTTTGAATTTTTCTGTGTCGTTTAATGGATAGCCTGCCATGGTGAGATATACTCTTGCCAAAATACCACGTACAGCAGATTTGGATACTTCACCGGAGGAACCGATCTGTGTAGCTGTTTTTACACGGGTTTCAGCTTCCTTCATATCGGCAACGATCTGCGCATATACATCTTTCGAAGGAGTACGGGCAATATCAACATTATTAACGGCAGTAGTAGGCGTTAACTTTAATGGCACATCGCCATAATACTGAACCAGCGTAAAATAGTAAAAGGCACGTAAAAAAAGTGCTTCGCCCCTTACTACAGATTTTTTAGAACTATCCATACTGGTATTATCGAGGTTGGCCAGTAATGTATTGGCCCTTTCAATACCGGTATATAAATTCTTCCATAAAGTTGCTACATAGGGATCCGAAGCATCGTAATTATACCTGAACGGACCTGACGGATAACTGGTATAGGAGAAGAAAGATTCATCAGTAGTGGCATTATGTCTGATAGGGATCTGTCCGCCCCACATAGTTTCCTGCGACAGTATATCATACACCCCTGCGAGTGCAGAGTTCACTTCAGTTTCATTGGAATAATAGTTCTGAGTAACTAAAAAGGTCGGTTCCTTATCAAGAAATTTTTTGCAACCACCTGCCGCAATTAACACTACAGGCAGCATGAGTAAAAAAAATCTTCGTTTCATATCTTTTATTGTTAATTGTCTGAATAAATTGTTCACTGCATTATTATAATGAAACATTTAGGCCTGCAGTAAACGTTCTTGCGCGAGGATAGGCTGAATAATCAAATCCCGGTGTAAGCGGTGAGTAGCTGATAGATACTTCAGGATCAGAACCTGTGTACTTCGTCCAGGTAAGTATATTTTGTGCAGCTATATAAAAGCGACAGCTTTTGATCTTTATTTTATTCAGCACTTTAACCGGCAAATTATAACCCAATGCGGCTGTTTTGAAACGCAGGTAAGACCCATCTTCTATAATACGGGTTGAATAAACATAGCCGTATTGTCCGCCCGCACGTGGCATAGTTGTATTGGTATTATCGGGTGTCCAGCGTGCCTGAAAACTTTGATATTGGTTGAGATACGTTTTATTACCGATCTCAAAATTCAGTCTGTTGGCGTTTACGATATCAT
>Ga0068855_100008794_pt1 | contig 12205 bp, 9 predicted proteins | sample KBSCornC52_FD_66592 | JGI IMG/M metagenome (GOLD analysis project Ga0068855, IMG submission 66592) | Corn rhizosphere microbial communities from Kellogg Biological Station, Michigan, USA - KBS Corn C5-2 | ecosystem: Host-associated > Plants > Roots > Rhizosphere > Soil ...
CGACGAACAAGCTCCCGAAGCGAAATGTGCCGTCGCTCGCGCTTTGCCAAGTGACACCATCCGCGCTCACCGCGCGCTCGCCGGAATCGGTGACGCCGATGAAGACGCCGTTGCCGAAGCCGAGCGAGCCGACGGTTTGGCTCAAACCGTCGATTTTTCCGAGGGACCAGCTGCTACCGTCGAACACCCGCGTCACGTTGTTGTCGCCGGCGAAGATCAGCTTGCCGTTACCGAAGGCCGTGCCCTTGCCGTGGCCGGAGAAGCTCGCGTCGATGTCCGTGCCTTTGATTTTGCCGCTGCCGTCGTTCCAGCTGCTCCAATTGGCGCCGTCGCTCGAAGTCCAGGTGCCGCCATTGCCACTGATGCCGAACGTGCCCATGCCGAACGCGCCGCCGCGGCCAAACCCGACGCGCGTTTGGTGCAGCGCGATGCCCGAGGGCAAGCCCGTGGCCGTGTTCTCGATGTGCGTCCAAGTGGCGCCATCGATCGAGCGGAACACGCCGCCGTCGCCGGAAGCGAGGATGATGCCATTTTGAATCACCACGCTCGACAATTGGTATTCGCCCGAGCGCGCTGCAGCGAGCTGCGAAGCATCGCTGTTTTCGACGTCGTTGGTCCAAGTGGTGCCGTCGAACGAGAGCGCGCGCCGCAAATTGTCGCCCACGCTCGCGTACACGAGTTTGGCGCAATGCTCGACCAGCGCCGCGTCGCTCGAATCGAACGGCGGCGCGCTCGGGCAACTGAGTGCGCCCGAGCCGGCTCCACCCAATGTTCCCGCGTTGCCCGCGAGCCCTCCAGTGCCGCCGCCGGCACTTGCAACAGAACCGCCGCCGCCTAGTCCGCCGCTTTGGCCAGCCATCGCGGGGGAACCTCCACTGGGGCCAGCGCCACCGTTGCTGCTAGCGCCGCCGCCAGCCGCCGCCTGCTGGATCGCGCCGGCTGTGCCCATACCCGCGGATCCAGCCTGCCCGCCCGCGGCCGAGTTCTCCGAACCGGAGCTCGAACAAGCCGCCAAACAGCCCGCCACGCCGAAACTCCACACGAGCACGCCGGAACCGGTCTTTGACATCGTCGGTATGAACCGCGAGCCGGCTTATGCGGGTCACGGTTCTAGCGCATCGACACAGTGGGCACGCAGCTCACGCGGCCAGCGGGGTCAGCCGCCGCGAGTTCTCGTTCACGGCACGCCCTGGAGCACCGAATTGGTGATCGTGATGCTCTTCGCATTCGTGCCCACGGCCGTGCCGGCGTTCATCACGCTGCCCGATTTCACGCTCGTCCACGAGCCGCCGGTATTGCCGGTCATCTTGGTGTCGGCAATGCTCAGCGTGCCGCCGAAATCATTGCTCGTGAAAAATAGGCCTCCGCCAAAGGCGTTCACGCCGGCACTGTTGCCGACGATCTGATCCCCGCACAAAGTCACATTCACAGAAGCGCCATCGCTGTAGATCGGGCCGCCGTTGCCGCCCGAGCCCGTTTCATTTTGGTCGTTGTTCATCGCCGAGCACTTGCTGGGCTCGTTGTTGTTGGCGTCGTGGCCAATGGCTTTATTGCCAGTAAATAGGCTATTGTAGATATTGAGCTCCGAAAAGAGCGCGCCCACGCCGCCGCCGTTACTGGCATCGTTGTTGCTGAAGGTGCTGTTCGCGATCACGACGCCGGGCTTGCTGCCGAGCACGTAAATCGCGCCCCCGCCGGTGTCTGGGCCGAGCGGCGCGCCGTGATTGCTCTTGAACACGCAATCGATGACGTTGAGCCCGCCGTCGCGCATGTACAGGGCGCCGCCTTCTCCATCGTTGTATCCTTGAGAGCAGGGCGCGGGCGCGACCGGGATGACCTCGGTCGGCGTGGTCTTGCCGTTTTGCAGCGTGAGGTGCTGGAGCGTCAAAGAGTTGTCGTTCGCTCGAAAGTTCGCGCTGTAAAAGCGCAGGATCTGTACGCTGTTGCCGCCGTCGAGCGTGATCCGATTGCCGCCGTCGATGACGGTGTTTTTGTCCGACGGCACGTTCAACGTCGAGCTGACCGCGATGGTCAGCGGCGCGCTGCCGCAGTCGAAGGTCACAATGCCGCCCTTGGTCACCGCCGCGTTGAGCGCGCTGAACGTGCAACTCGTGGCCGTGCCCGTTCCGACGACCGTGGTCGCTTGAGTCGTCACGACCGGCTTGCCGCGCGCAGGGATCCCCGCGCTACACGAGCCGTCGGGATTGCCCGCCTGCACCCCGGCGCCGCCCGCTTGACCGGCACCCGCTTGGCCCGCGCCCGCTTGACCGGCACCCGCTTGGCCCGCGCCCGCTTGGCCCGCGCCCGCTTGACCGATGCCTGCCGCGCCGCCGCTCGATTGCCCTGCAGAGCCGAGCGCGCCCTGACCGCCCGCGCTCGACGCCACGCCACCGCTGCCGCCGTTCGGTGCGCCGTGCCCGGCTTGGCCCAAGGCACCACCGGCGCTGCTCGCGCCCGCCCCCGCTCCGCCGCCTTGCGCATCGCCCGTGCCCGCGCCCGATCCGCCACCGCACGCGCTGAGCAGCGTGAAGCCGAGCGCGACCACGCCGCCCATTCGAGTAGATCGGATCAGCGCGATTCGGGCGCTCTCACCCACCCCAAGTGCGCTCGAGTCAGAACCGCCCGCGACCAACGATTTTCGCATCTTGAATCGAACGTACCGCCGCGTCGCGCTAACGGGTCAGCGGAGACCTCTGGGCTGGCGAAATCCGACGCCGAAGGCTGGGCCGGGCCAGGCCGCGCTGCGTGACCATCAAAAGAAAAACCCAATTTGCTGATTTCGAGTGGCCACGCGGCGTGCAACAGGTGCGACTTTCGGCGTGAAAAGTGCCACTCGTCACGCGCGATTCGCGAACGCGCCATGCTGGCGCGCGCCGCATGACTCGATTGCGGGCAGCGCTCGCGAATGCCTGGCTTGCGCGCCCGCCGTGCTCCGCACTAGCCTGAAGGTTATGCCTCTTAACCGTCGCGTACTTGCCGAGTTCTTTGGGACTTTCTGGTTGATCTTCGGCGGCTGCGGCAGTGCCGTGCTCGCTGCGGGGTTCCCCAAGGTGGGCATCGGCCTGCTCGGGGTGTCGCTCGCGTTCGGGCTCACCGTGCTGACCATGGCTTATGCCATCGGTCACATTTCCGGCTGCCACTTGAATCCAGCCGTATCCATCGGACTTGCCACGGCCAAGCGCTTTCCGGCGCGCGAGTTGCCCGCGTATATCGGCGCGCAAGTGCTGGGCGGCATCGCCGGAGCGGGCGTGCTGTACGTGATCGCCAGCGGCGCGGCCGGCTTCAGTCTCGACGGGGGCTTTGCCGCCAACGGTTACGCCGAGCATTCGCCCGGTGGCTACTCGCTCGTGGCCGCGCTCGTGGCCGAGGTCGTGCTCACGTTCTTCTTCCTGTTCGTGATCCTGGGCGCCACCGACAGCCGCGCGCCCGCAGGCTTTGCGCCCATTCCGATTGGACTTGCGCTCACGCTGATTCACTTGATCGGCATTCCGGTCACGAACTTGTCGGTGAACCCCGCGCGCAGCACCGGCCCGGCCGTGTTCGTCGGCGGTTGGGCGCTCGCGCAACTCTGGCTGTTTTGGGTCGCGCCAATTGTCGGCGCGGTCTTGGCTGGGCTCGCTTACCCCGGCCTGTTCGGGAGCGCGGACCCACCCGCCGTGCGCGGCGTGAAAGAACCCGCCAAAGGCACGGTCGCACCCGGGGCCTGAGTTGCATTGGTTTTGATGGTCACGGGGCGCGGCGTGTTCGCGTCCCAGCCTTCGGCGGCGCGTTGCGCAAGACCGCTATTTGCCGATCAATAGCGTTAGCGTCTTGGCCACTTCATCGCGCCGCGCGACGAGCAGCACGGTCATGCCGCCCGCGATCACCGACGAGCCGCGCGGCCCTTCCACCGAGCCGTCCGGCTTGTACAAGCCCGCAAACACGCAAGAAGCCGGAAATTCCGCCAAATTTGCGATCTCGCTGATCGATAGGCCGACCACTCTGCTGCTCGGCGGTACCAGCACCTCGAACGCCACCGACTCGCCGTTGCCGAGCAGCATCGCGTGACGCACGGCTTCGTGCTCGATCGCCGCCGCCAGCGCGCCAATGAAGATCTCCGTTTCGGACAGGATGCGATCGACCCCGGCCGCGTTGTACACGGCTCGATACTCCGGATCGCGCATGCGCACCATCACCCGCGGCACGCCGGCCAACTTGGCGAGCGAAGCGACGGCCAAGTTGTCCGCATCCCGGTGCAGCATGGCAACCACCGCCTCGGCGCGACTCACCTCCGCCTCGCGTAGCAGGGCTGCGTCCGCCGCGTCCCCCGCGAAGGCGACGATGCCCAGCTGATTCGTGGCTCGAGCGCACACCAACGGATCGCGATCGATGACCGTCACTTGGTGCCCGCTCTGACTCAAATGTTCGGCCACGCTGAGGCCGGCGCGACCGGCTCCGGCAATCAAAATGCGCATCTCAATCGCTCTCCTCTACGTGGCGCGGCAAGGCCGCGGCCACGATTTTCGTGTCTAGCTCCGCGGCGTGCGCTTCGGCGGTTTCCACGCTGATGATGCCGCGCCGCGCGGCCTCGAGCAGCGCGGTTTTCTGCGCGTTCAGCAGCGCCAAATCGACGAGCGAATCCGAACTGGCGTCGCTGTTCGGCAGGCGCAGCGTGCCCTCGGCGACGATGATGCGTCGTTGCAGGGCCGCCCAGCGTTCGGCGTGATGATGGCGCGAGAGCAGGCCCGCGGCGAGTAGCTCGTCGAGCTCGGATTGGCCGCGACGCGCGCTGATCAGCGTGGCGCGCGCGATCTCCAGCGCGCCGTCGAACGATTGACCGCCGATCCCCAGCCAAATCAGCACGCGGCGAAAGGGCAAGCCTTGCGTGACCAGCGTGACGAAGGTGACGCCGAACACGACCGCGATCAGCCGCTCGCGGTACACGAGCGACGCGGGCAGCGCGAGCACCGCCGCCATCGACAATGCGCCCTTGATGTTGCCGAACACCATGACGTGCTGCCAGCGCATCGGCACTTGCTCCACCCCCAGCGCGCGCAGCACCGCGAAACAGCCGTAGACGGCCACCGCGCGGCCCGCGTGCAAGGCCAAGAGCGCCAGTAAAATCGTGACCGCCTCCTCGCGCAGCAACTCGGTTCGCAGCTGCATGCCCACGAGCAAGAAGATCCAGACATTGAGCACGAAGCCCGCGGTCTCCCAAAACCCGTGCAAGGCCAAAACGCGCGAAGGGTCGAGCAGCACGCGCGCCGCCCGACCGACCGCCACGCCCACCACGACCACGGCAATCACCGGCGAGGCGTGCACGTGCTCGGCGGCGAGCGAGGTGCAAAACACCAGCACCAGCGACGCCAAGGTGGCCGTCAGGTTATCGGGCGTGTAGCGAAGCACGAGCGCGCCCAGCGCGCCGAACGCCGCGCCCACGCCCACGCCGCCAACGATCGCAAACAGCAGATCACGCGCCGCGCGGCTCAGATCGAAGTGACCGCGCACCAGGATTTCGGTGGCCACGGCCACTAGAACCAGGGCAGTCCCATCGTTGAACAGACTCTCGCCCTCCATGATCGCTGCCAAGCGATGCGGGACGCGCACGCTGCGGAACGCGAGCAGCACGCTCACGGTGTCGGTGATCGACAGGAGCGCGCCCAAAAGCAGCGCGGCGGCAAACGGCAGCGCCAGCACCCAGGTGGCGACCGCCGCAGTGCCGAGCAGTGACAAGAGCACGCCCGGCGCAGCCAAAGCCAAAATCGGCCGGCGTGCCATTTTCAAGCCGGAGGCGTCCGTGAACAGCGCGGCCTCGAAAACCAAGATCGGCAAGAACACGACCAAGATGATCTGCGGGTCCATCGGCGTGGTCGGCAGCGCGTGCAAAAAGACCAACAGCGCGCCCACGAGCACCAGCGCGACGTTGTACGGCACACCGATGCGCTTGGCGGCGATCGCCACCGCCGAGCCCACGGCGAGCACCAGCAGGATGGGTTCGAGCTGTTCTTCCATGGGCGGCCGGAATTGTGCGCCGGCAGGGCACGACGCGCGACGCTTTTCCGGCGCGCCCTGCCCTGCGCCGTTTCTCGTCTGAGTGGACGCCGGAAGAGCCCGCGCAGACTCGCGCGCGAACGCTGTGGCAAAATGTGCGGCTTTCGCGCCGGGTTCAGCGGGCGGGCTTTATCCCGCGGAGGAGGGGTCGTAAGGTTTTAGATCATGTTGAAGTTCAGCAAGGACGGGCCGACCGCGGACAAACAAATGCGCGCGGTCATCTTCTACCTGACCACGTTCGGGTACATCGACGGCGATTTCGACCAAGCGGAGAAGGAGTTCGTCCGCGGCTACGTGAGAAAGCTCGTGCAATCCCGGGTCAACGACGCGGTGCCGGAGAGCGATCAGCAATTGCGCCGCGAGCTGACCGAGAAGTTCACCACGCATTTTCACGAAGTGTTCGAGGGCATCGACCGGCAAGTGAAGGAGCTGTTCACCGAGGCCGTGGCCGAGGGCGAAGCGCAGGACACCTTCGTGTTCTCCAAGCTCAAATTGCGTTGTTTCGAGATCTTCAAGAGCTTCGACCAGAGTAACCAAGAGCAGCTCATGGACACGATCGACGAGCTGATTCAAGCCGACGGTCAGGTGCACCCGGCGGAGGTGAAGTTTCGCGGCGAGCTCGCGGCGCTATTGGAAGAAGATCTGGGCGTCGAGCTGCTCGAAGAGGGCGCGAGCGAACGCGCGATTGCGGTCGCCAAGAACGTGAAGCTCGTCCCCGCGACGGAAAACCACCCGTTCTTCGATCAGTTCGAGCACCATTATACGGCGGACGCGGCGCGCCTGCGCCAACAAGTGGAAGCCGATCGCAAGCTGATCGATCGCGTGATCGCTCAGCTCGACGAGCAGCGCCACGCCGGTGAGGGCAAGCTGCGGGGCAAGCGCAGCGTGGCCGAGCTCCGCGGCACGGAGCCGTTTCTGGACGGACACGTGCACGTGCTCTCGCCCAAGCCCGGTCGTGAGTACGAGCTCACCGTGGTGGGTGATTTGCACGGTTGTTACAGCTGCCTCAAAGCCGTGCTCATGCAAACCGACTTTTTCGCCAAGGTGAACAAGTTCGTGACCGACCCGGAGCACAATCCGGAGCCGAAGCTGGTGCTGCTCGGTGACTACATCGACCGCGGCATGTTCAGCTATCAAGGCGTGCTGCGCTCGGCGATGCAGCTATTTTTGCGCGCGCCGAATCACGTCTATTTATTGCGTGGCAATCACGAATATTACATCGAGCACCAAGGGCGCGTGCTCGGCGCGGTACGCCCGAGCGAAGCGATGAACACGCTCAAGCCGCACCTCTCGCAAGAGGTGTTCGCGCATTACATGAAGCTGTTCGATGCGTTACCGAACATGCTCTTCTTCGAGCGCATCCTGTTCGTGCACGGCGGCATCGCGCGCGATCTGCTGCTCAAAGAAAGGTACAAAGATTTGTCGAGCCTGAATGATTGGGACATTCGCTTCCAGATGATGTGGAGCGATCCGAGCACGGCGGACGTGATCCCGGCGACGTTGCAGGAGCAGTCGTCCCGTTTTCCGTTCGGGCGGCTGCAGAGCCAGGCGTTCTTACAGCGCGTGGGCTGTCACACTTTGGTGCGCGGCCACGAAAAAGTGGACGAGGGCTTCCGCCGCGTTTACGACGACGAAAATCAGCTATTGATCACGCTATTTTCGGCGGGTGGCAGCGACAACAAGGATCTGCCCGCCGACAGCAGCTACCGCTCGGTGACGCCGATGGCCATGACCGTGAAGTACAAGGACGGCAAGAGCGAGATCATCCCCTGGCCCATCGACTACGCGCGCTACAACTCGGCCGTGACGAACAAGTTCTTCGAGTCACGGCCGGAGATCGAGCACCAACCGGGCTGAACGCCGGACTCTGCGCTCCGGTCCGCTCCGCGGCGCCGAAGGCTCTGCCGAGCAGCGCCCGGATCGCGTGACCATCAAACCAAAGGCTCGCGCTGGGCGCGCGCGGCCGCGAACACCGGCTCACCTGCCAGCCAGAGCTCGAGCGCCCGCGGGTTCGACAGCGCAATGGCCAGCGCGGAAGTGAGCTCGAGCAGCGGCGCGTCGAGCCCAGCATCGCCGAGCGCGCCGATGAGCCCGAGGCTCACTGCGGCATGCAGGCGCGCGAGCGGCTCGTGCACCGTGGGCGGCTCGCTGTCGTCGTCGAGCGCGCGGCGACAGCCTTCGGCGTCGAGCGCGTTCCAAGCGCGGCAGGCGAGCGGCCGGGCCTCGTAAACCGAGCACGCGCCCGCGTCCGAGAGCAACGGACAGGGCAGCCGCGCCGCCGGCTTTTCGTATTCGGAGAAGATGCGCGGGTCGGCCGCGAGCTCGACGGCAAGCGCCGCAATCCGCGCGCGTTCAGCGAGCGACGCGGTGCGCGCGAGGTGCTCGCTGATGAAAAACACTTCGGGCGGCGTGACGCTCACCTTCAAGTAGCAGCAAGAGTGGCAGCTTTCATGACAAGCAAACGCGGGCGGCGCCGACAAGCGCAGGTGCTTTCGGCCGAGCTCGTCGGCGTAGGCAGCGGCCTGCGCCGCGGCTGGCGCGCCCGCTGCGCGGCGATCGGCGGCGAGTAGCTCGCTGACCTGCGCTCCTTCGCGGCTGAGCACGGAGCGCTCGTCCAGGCTCAAGCCGAGGGCGAACTCGGCTAGCTGCGCGGCCTCGCTCGCAGGGCGAGGTGGGTTCGAGGGCGGGTGCAGCACAGCGAGATCTGCCTCGAAAATCCAATAGCAGCGTTTCCGCGCGTGCGATAGCCCGGCCGGAGTACGCTTTGGGTCAGATCTTGAGCCACGGAAAGCCCGAGCGGGCACTGCTCTTTCGGTCATGACCACACCCAAGCCTGCGCCCACGCCGATTTCCGGCGAGCGGCGAGCCGAAACTTCGGCCCGGGTGGTGCCCATGCCGTTTTTGGCAGAGGACGACGCGGCGCTGGTGCAGGGGCTCCTGGCCGACAACGCCGGGGCAAAGGCCGCGTTTTTCAGCCGCTACTCGCGCGACGTCGAGCGGCTGATAACGCACCTGATCGGGCTCGATCGGGAACTTGCCGATATTTTGCAAGAGGTGTTCGTGCAGGCCTTGTCTTCCATCCGCACGCTGCGCGATCCGGCGAAGCTCAAGCCGTGGCTGCTGCACATCGCCATGAACTCGGCGCGCCGCACCCTGCGCAGCCGCAGCCGCCGCGCCTGGCTGCGCTTCTTCATCGACGCGGAGGAGGAAGCGCGCAGCGCGCTCTCCGCGCCGGAGCATGATTTCGAGGGCCGCGAGACGCTGCGCGCCGTGTACCAGATTTTGGATCGCGTGCCGGCGGACGAGCGCATCGCCTTCGCGCTCCGTCACATCGACGGCATGGAGCTGACCGAGGTGGCCAATGCCTGCGCCGTGTCGCTCGCCACGATCAAACGGCGAATCGAGCGCGCCGACCAGCGCTTTCTGAGGCTGGCCAAGCACCACCCACTGCTCGCAGCTTGGGTCGAAGGGAGCACCAGGTGGCAAGATCGCTGAAACAACTCGGCGAGCAGGTCGCCGCCGCCTTGGAGGGCAGTGTGCCGGCGCAGGTTCGCGCACAGGCCATCGAGCAAGCCCGGCGCGGCTTCTTGCAGCAGCGCGCGCGGCCGCAGCACCTCGGCTTTGGTTTTTCAGGCGCGCGCTTGGCGTGGGCGAGCGGCGCGGTGCTCACGTTGCTGCTGGCATTCTCGCTGCTCACGCTGCGGCGGCCCGCAAGCCTCACCTTCACGGTCGACGGCGCCGCATTCGCCGTGAAAAGCTGGCTTGCGGCCCCGGAAAGCGCGCCCCTGCGCGTCGATTTCTCCGAAGGCACGAAGATCCGCCTGCTCCCGGCAGCGCGCGCCAAGATTACCGAACTTGGGGCGCACGGGGCGAGCCTGGCGCTCGAGTCCGGTGAGCTGCACGCCGAAGTGGTGCACCAAGCGGGCTCGGCCTGGCGCGTGGAGGCGGGCCCGTTCACCGTGACGGTGACCGGCACCGTGTTCGACGTCGATTGGGAGCCGAGCGCCCAGCAGCTGACCGTGAGCGTGAGCCGCGGCAGTGTGTCCGTGCGCGACTCGAGCACGGGCAGCGAGCAAGCGGTGCGTGCGCCGCAAACGCTGCGCACGACCGCGTCACTCCACCGCTTCGAGCTGTCGCAAACCGACGCGCCCAAGCCGCCGAGCGTGAGCGCGAACGGGCCGCAAACGCCCGCGGCGAGCACGGCCTCCGCGGCGCCGGAAACCGCGAGCGACGCGCGCGAAGCGGGCGCCGTGCCGAGCGCAGTCGCGTCGAGCAAGGCGGATTCGGCAGCGAGCGAGTGGCGTACCCTCGCCCGGCGCGGCTCGCTGCGTGAAGCCTTTGCCAGCGCGGAAGCCTCGGGCTTTAGTCAAACCTGCGCCAGCGCGAGCCCAGCGGAGCTCTTGCTGCTCGGTGACGGCGCGCGGCTCTCGGGCAAGCCGGAGCGCGCGGTGGAAGCGCTGCTGGCGCTCCGTCAGCGCTATCCGAGCGACCCGCGGCGTGCTGCGGCGGCCTTCGCGCTCGGAAAAGTGGCGTTCGACCAACGAGGCGCGTACGAGCAAGCGGCGGCCTGGTTTTCGACCTCGCTACGCGAGCAACCCGGCGGGCCGCTGGCGCGTGAAGCCGCGGGCCGGTTGATTGAAGCACTGCGTCGGGCGGATGATTCGGCTGGAGCCCGGCGTGCCGCGCGCGAGTACCTCGACACCTACCCCGAAGGACCCCACGCCGATCTGGCGCGTTCGGTACTGCGCTGAGCGGAGATCGTGGAACACGGTTCGAGCTTGGGTCGCCCGTGTTCGCGTGGGGCTCGCAATCCCAGCGCTGGTCGCGCTTTCGTCGAGCGTCGCGCGAGCCGAGCCGCGGGAACTTGCCACCGCGCAGAGCGTGGTGATCGTGTTCGAGCCGCGCACGCGAGCGGTCTCCGAGCGGCTGCGGCAAGAGATCGAAGCCATGGGTTTTCGAGTGGTGCTGCAGCCTGAAACCGAGCAGCCGCTCTCACTCGAGCAACTCGCCGCGAACGAGCCTGCGATCGCCGCCATTCGCGTCAAGCCGCTCGAGGCCGGCGGCGTGGCGATGACCGTGCTCGATCGCGCGACCGGCAAGACCGTGCATCGCGAGCTCGCCCGAGCGAGCGCGAGCGATCCGGCCGGCGAAGAGCTCGTGGCCACGCGCACCGTGGAGCTGTTCCGCGCGAGCCTGATGGAGCTCGAGGCCGATCATCCCGCGCGCGGCGACCTGCGACCGCCGGAGCCGGTTCGCGCGCGCCTGCGCCAAGAAGCCAGCGAGCGCGTGCGCGAACGGAGCGGCGCGCTCTCGCTCGCCGGCGGGCCCGCGGTGCTCGTGATGCCGAACTGGCAGCCTTCGGCGCAATTCTGGCTCGAAGCGTCGTTCATCGCGCAGAGCGGGTTCGGCCTGAGCGCGGCGCTGTTCAGCCCGCTGACGCCGGCGCGCCTGAGCCGAAGCGAGGGCTCGGTCGAAGTGCGGGCCACCACTTATCGGCTCGGCCTGACTTTCGACACGGCGCAGCCGGGCCAGTCGCTGGCGGCGCGGCTGAGCGCGGGTTGGTCGCTCAGCACGGCCAGCGCCCGCGCCAGCGCGAGCTTGCCGTACATCGGCTTGCAGTCGGAGTTCGTGACGACGGGGCCGTGGCTCCGCGCCGCGGGGCGCGTCGAACTCACGAGGCAGCTCGCGCTCACTTTGGAGTGCAGTGCGCTGTTCGCTCTCCCTCGCCAGACCCTGCGCTTCGCGGGGCGTGAAGTGGGCGACTTCGCGCAGCCGGCGCTCTTTGCCGCGCTCGGGCCGGAGCTGTCCTGGCCATGATTTTTTGGGGGCGTGGGCAGAGCCGAGCCCGCGGGCAAGCGCTCGCCGGCAAGCGCGCTGACCGTCCGTGCGCGCCGCGCTTTCTGTTCGTGACGATCGCGCTGCTGGCCGGCTGCGGGTCGCACCCCATCGACATCATCGTGCGCGCCGACGCAGGCGATCCGTGCGCCGCGCTCGGTGCCAGCGAGTGCGCGGCCGACACCCAAGACGGCTGCAGCCTGCAGCCGAACCCCGCCGGCTGCCGCTCGGACGATCCCGCCTGCGGAGCAGGCAGCTGCACGAGCGGCGATCCGTTCGTACGGCGAAGCGGCGAAGCGCTGTTCCTGCACGGCAAGCCGTTCAGCTTCGTCGGCACGGT
>Ga0068855_100008797_pt1 | contig 12204 bp, 10 predicted proteins | sample KBSCornC52_FD_66592 | JGI IMG/M metagenome (GOLD analysis project Ga0068855, IMG submission 66592) | Corn rhizosphere microbial communities from Kellogg Biological Station, Michigan, USA - KBS Corn C5-2 | ecosystem: Host-associated > Plants > Roots > Rhizosphere > Soil ...
CCAGTAGTCGGTGACGCGGCCGATGTCGATCCAGTTGAACCAGCGGCTCTGCGCGTAGAACGGCAGGCCCTTCTCGGCCAGCAGCGGGAACAGCTGCCCGCCGATGTCGAAGGTCTGGCCGGACGGGATCAGGTCGAGCGCCTGCGGCTCGAAGATGTAGATGCCCGTGCTGGCCATGCGCGACTTCGCCATCTCGGGCGAGGGCTTCTCCTGGAACTCGGTGATGCGGCCGGTGGCGTCGCTCACCACGACGCCGTAGTTCTTCACTTCTTCCAGCGGCACTTCGAGGGTGACGACGCTGGCCAATGCCTTCTTGCTCTGGTGCTCGTGCAGCGCTGCGCCGATGTCCAGGTCGATGATGGCGTCGCCGCACAGCACGATGGTGGTGTCGTCGAAGAATCCGCTGTGGTCCTGGATCTTGCGCATGCCGCCGGCCGAGCCCATCGGGTTGGGCACGATCTCGCCGTGGTCGCGCTTGCCTTCGAACGAGTAGCCGATTTCCACGCCCCAGCGGCTGCCGTTGCCGAAATAGCTTTCGATCTTCCAGTGTGAATAGGCCACGTTGATCATGATCTCCTTCACGCCGTAGCGCGCGAGATGCTCGATCAGGTATTCGAGGACGGGCTTGCCCAGGATCGGGATCATGGGCTTGGGCATGTACTTGGTCAGCGGACGCACGCGCGTGCCCTGGCCGGCCGCAAGAATCATGGCTTTCGCCATCGCAGTTCCTTTGATCGTTTGAAATTCGCACGGCGCGAGCCCCGCCGTCGTGGGGCGGGGGCTCGGTCGATCAGGCACGACACGCTACAGGGCGATCGTGACACTCCATGGTGGATTCTGGCAGCCCGGAATCACCCTTCTTGTAGGCCGAGACCCCGTCCTAGGCGAGGTCCCGGAGCGCCCCCGCAGCGGCATCCTTGGCAGACAGTTTCGGGGCCTCGCCCACGTCGGGCCAGGCGATGGCCAGGTCGGGGTCGTCCCAGCGCACGGCACCCTCGTCGGCAGGGGAATAGAACTCGGTGGTCTTGTAGAGGAAATCCGCGGTTTCCGTGAGCACCAGGAAGCCGTGCGCGAGGCCCGCCGGGATCCACAGCTGGCGGTGGTTCTCGCCGGACAGCTCCACGCCCACCCAGCGGCCGAACGTGGGGCTGCCGCGGCGGATGTCCACTGCCACGTCGAACACGGCGCCCGCCGTCACCCGCACCAGCTTGCCCTGCGCCTTGGGCGCCTTCTGGAAGTGCAGCCCGCGCAGAACGCCGCGTGCGGAGCGCGAATGGTTGTCCTGGACGAAGTCGACGTGCTGGCCCGCGGCCTCGTCGAAGGCCGCCTGGTTGAAGCTTTCGAGGAAGAACCCGCGCGCGTCGCCGAACACCTTCGGCTGCAGGATCAGGACGCCGTCGATGGCGGTCTTTTCAATGTGCATTTGGAGTCAATTCAATTCGCAAGGCTTTGGCCGGCGGGCGCCCGGCCGCTCCGGAGCAAGCCGGCCTGAGCCCCGCGGGGCGGCGAGCCAGGCCGTCATGACCTCAGAAAACGCGATCGGCCAGGGCGCGTTGCAGGTACTGGCCGTAGCCGCTCTTGGCCAGCGGCGCGGCGAGCGCGGCGAGCTGGGCGTCGTCGATCCACTTCTGGCGCCAGCAGATCTCCTCCGGGCAGCAGGCCTTCAGGCCCTGGCGCTTCTCCAGCGTGTGGACGAACTGGCTGGCCTCGAGCAGCGAATCGTGCGTGCCGGTGTCGAGCCAGGCATCGCCGCGGCCCAGGATCTGCACGTCCAGCTTCTGGCTCTCGAGGTAGATGCGGTTGAGGTCGGTGATCTCGAGCTCGCCGCGGGCGCTCGGCTGGAGCGACTTCGCGTGCTCCACGACGTGCTCGTCGTAGAAGTACAGGCCGGTGACCGCGTAGCGGCTCTTGGGCTGTGCAGGCTTCTCCTCGAGGCTGATCGCCTTGCCGGCGCCGTCGAACTCCACGACGCCGTAGCGCTCGGGGTCGTTCACGGGATACGCGAAGACGGTGGCGCAGTCGGGGTTCGCGGAGGCCTTGGTCAGGCGCGTGCCGAGGTCGTGGCCGTAGAAGATGTTGTCGCCCAGCACCAGCGCGCTGGGGTCGCCGCCGAGGAAGCGCTCGCCGATCAGGAAGGCCTGCGCCAGGCCGTCGGGGCTGTCCTGCACCGCGTACTGCAGCTGCAGGCCCCAGCGCTTGCCGTCGCCCAGGAGCTGCTCGAAGCGCGGGGTGTCCTGCGGGGTGCTGATGATCAGGATCTCGCGGATGCCCGCCAGCAGCAGCACGCTGAGCGGGTAGTAGATCATCGGCTTGTCGTAGACCGGGATCAGCTGCTTGCTGATCGCGAGCGTGGCCGGATGCAGCCGGGTGCCGGAGCCTCCGGCGAGGATGATGCCTTTGCGGTTCAAGGGAACTCCTTAGACGGGCAGGATCTCGGTGAGCATGCGCCGCACGCCCAGTGTCCAATCGGGCAGGTGCACGCCGAAGGCGTCGCGCAGCTTGCGCGTGTCCAGGCGCGAATTCAGCGGCCGCGTCGCGGGCGTCGGGTAGGCACTCGTGGCGATGGCGCGCAGCGCGTCGGCGGGCAGCGCGAGCGGCACCCCGCGCTCGCGCGCCGTCTCGATGACCAGCTTGGCGTAGCCGTGCCAGGTCGTCTGGCCGGCGGCGACCGCGTGATAGGTGCCCGACAGCTCCGGGCGTGCCGCCGCGGTGCGCAGCATCAGCGTGGTGAGGTCCGCCAGCAGGTCGGCGCCCGTGGGTGCGCCGACCTGGTCGTCGATGACGTTCAGCTCGGTCCTGGTGCCGGCCAAGCGCAGCATCGTCTTGGCGAAATTGCCGCCGCGCGCCGCGTACACCCAGCTGGTGCGCAGGATCAGGTGCTGGCAGGCGCTGGCGCGGATCTGGCGCTCGCCATCGAGCTTGGTGCGGCCATAGACGGACAGCGGCCCGGTGGGGTCGTCCTCGCCGCGCGGCTGGTCGCCCGAGCCGTCGAAGATGTAGTCGGTGCTGTAGTGGACGAGCCAGGCGCCCGACGCGGCGGCCGCGCGCGCGAGCACGCCCGGGGCGTCGGCGTTGATGGCCTGCGCCAGGGCGGGTTCGGACTCCGCCTTGTCGACCGCCGTGTGGGCCGCCGCGTTCACGATCAGCCCCGGCTGCACCGCCGCGACCGTGGCGGCCAGCGACTCGGGCCGGGAGAAGTCGGCGGACAGCCCGCGACTCTGGAAATCCAGCGCCACGACCTCGCCCAGCGGCTGCAGCGAGCGCTGCAGTTCCCAGCCGACCTGGCCGTCGCAACCCAGCAGGAGGATCTTCACGTCAGGCCTTCGAATATTGGGTGGCGACCCAGTCGCGGTAGGCGCCACTCTGCACGCCCTGCACCCACTCGGTGTTCGCGAGGTACCACTCGACGGTCTTGCGCAGGCCCGTCTCGAACGTTTCCTTCGGCCGCCAGCCCAGCTCGGTGCACAGCTTGGTGGCGTCGATCGCGTAGCGGCGATCGTGGCCGGGACGGTCCTTGACGAAGGTGATCAGGCGCTCGCGCGGGCCGGCCGGGTCCGGACGCAGTTCGTCGAGCAGGCGGCAGATGCCGCGCACGATGTCGATGTTGGTCTTCTCGTTGAGGCCGCCGACGTTGTACGTCTCGCCGACGCGTCCCTGGGCCAGCACGGTGCGGATGGCCGCGGTGTGGTCCTTGACGTACAGCCAGTCGCGCACGTTCATGCCGTCGCCGTACACCGGCAGCGTCTTGCCCGCCAGCGCGTTGACGATCACCAGCGGGATCAGCTTCTCGGGGAAGTGCAGCGGGCCGTAGTTGTTGGAGCAGTTGGTGGTGAGCACCGGCAGGCCGTAGGTGTGGTGCCAGGCGCGGACAAGGTGGTCGCTGGCCGCCTTGCTGGCCGAGTACGGGCTGTTCGGTTCGAACGGGTGGTTCTCCGTGAACGGCGCGGCATCCGGCGTCAGCGAGCCGTAGACCTCGTCGGTGCTCACGTGCAGGAAGCGCAAGCCCGCCTTGTCCTCGCCTTCCAGCGTGGACCAGAACGCGCGCGCGGCCTCCAGCAGCGTGAACGTGCCCTCGATGTTGGTCTTGAGGAAGGCGCCCGGGCCGAGGATGGAACGGTCGACGTGGCTTTCCGCCGCGAAGTTGACGATCGCGCGTGGGCGATGCGTCTTCAGCAGCGTGTCGACCAGTGCCCGGTCGCCGATGTCGCCATGGCAGAACACGTGGCGCGGGTCGCCCTGCAGCGATTCGAGGTTCGCCAGGTTGCCGGCGTAGGTCAGCGCGTCCAGGTTGACGACGTGCTCGTCGTGGTTCTCGAGCCAGTCGAGGATGAAGTTGCTGCCGATGAAGCCGGCGCCGCCGGTGACGAGGATCATGGGAATTCCTGGTTTTTCCTGCTGGAAACTGCGGCACGCAGCCGTCCGTTGCCGAGCAGAAGTATCGCTCAAGGGGTGCCGCGGGCCCCCTCACCCTTAAGGGGGACGACCGCGCTGGCCAGCGCCGCGACGGGCCTCAGCGCCCCTCGAAATACGCCCGGTACCAGGCGACGAAACGCCCGATCCCGTCGGCCAGCGGCGTCCGCGGGGAGACGCCCGTCCACTCGCGCAGGGCCGACACGTCGGCATAGGTCGCGACGACGTCGCCCGGCTGCATCGGCTTGTACTGCTTGACGGCGGGCACGCCCAGCGCCTTCTCGATGGTCTCGACGAACACGCCCAGCTGCACCGGATCCTGGTTGCCGATGTTGAAGACGCGGTACGGCGCGCGCGAGCGGCCCGGGTGGGGTGCGAGCGCGTCGAAGGCCGGGTCGGACGTGGCAGGCTTGTCCAGCACCGCGACGACGCCGTCGACGATGTCGTCGATGTAGGTGAAGTCGCGCATCATCTGGCCGTCGTTGAAGACGGCGATGGGCGTGCCGGCCAGGATGTCGCGCGTGAACGAGAAATAGGCCATGTCGGGCCGGCCCCAGGGCCCGTAGACCGTGAAGAAGCGCAGGCCCGTGGTGGGGATGCCGTACAGGTGGCTGTACGTGTGCGCCATCAGCTCGTTGGCCTTCTTGGTGGCGGCGTACAGGCTCACCGGATGGTCGACGCTGTCGGCCTCCGAGAACGGCATCTTCGCGTTGCCGCCGTAGACGCTGGAACTGCTGGCGTAGACGAGGTGCGACACCGGATGGCGCCGGCACGCCTCCAGCACGTTCAGGAAGCCCGCCAGGTTCGATTCGCCGTAGGCCAGCGGGTTCTCGATCGAGTAGCGCACGCCGGCCTGGGCCGCCAGGTGCACGACGCGGTCGAACTTCTCGCGCGCGAACAGCGCGTCGAGCGCGGGGCCATCGGCGATGTCCAGCCGCTCGAAGCGGAACTGCGGCAAGGCCGAGAGCTCGGCGAGCCGGGCCGCCTTGAGCGCCGGGTCGTAGTAGGCGTTGAGGTTGTCGATGCCCACCACGCGGTCGCCCCGGGCAGCCAGGCGCTGCACCACGTGCATGCCGATGAAGCCGGCGGCGCCGGTGACCAGGATGTTCATCGAAGGCTCAATCGAACTTGATCGCGGCCATGCACCGCACCGTGTTGTCGGTGTAGGTGAACGCGGAGAGCGACGCATCGGCCCGGCGTTGCTCGTGGCCCCCGCCGCAGCTCAGGTCCGTCGTGCGCGTGGGCTGCCAATGCGCCGAAAGGTAGAAGCTGGTGGTGCGGAAGGTGCCGGACGTGATGACCGTGCCGTCCGGCCCGTCCAGCGAGAGGTCGCTGTACTTGCGCTGCGAGTAGTTGGCCGTGGCGTCCAGGGTGATCTTGGCCGTCAGCGCGTAGCCGATGTCGACGAGGGCGAGGTTGTTGATCGAGGGGCCGCTCAGGTCGTTGACGCCGCGCAGCCCGTTGTTGGCCGCGGTGGACGAGTTGTCGAGGTCGGTGCTGCGCTTGAGGCCCAGCTTGACGGTGAAATGCGAGGGCGGCGTCCAGGTCCAGTTCAGCGAACCGTTGATGAAGTGCAGGTCGCGGGTCAGGGAATCGCTGCTCTCCGTGGTGTAGCCGACGCCGGCATCGAAGGCGCTGTTGCCGGTGGCCCGCAGCTGCACCGTGCCGTTGACGGAGCGGGTGCGGAAGCGCGAGACCTTGGTTTGCTGCTCGCCGCCGAACGAAAACGTGGGTACGTGCGGGAATTCGCCATGCACGTAGTTGGCCACCACGCCGAACGTGAGGTCGGGGCTGGTCGAATAGCGCGTGCCGAAGTTGCCCGACCACTGGCGCTCGTCGTTGCCGCGGAAGTCGCTGGCGGAGTAGCGCCGCTGGCTGCCGTCGGCGCCGCCGAACAGTTGCCAACGCGACGGCCCGCCCAGCAGGATGCGGCCGAACACGTGGTTGTCGGTCTGCATGTTGCGCTCGGTCACCGGGGTCGAGGGCGGCTGGCCGGGAATCGGCAGCGGATCGGAGGTCTCGCCATAGATGTACTGGCGGCGGCTCGTGTCTCCGCCGAGGGCGCCGGACAGGTCGCCGATCGTGTTCCAGTCCAGTTGCGCGCCGGCGTGGTAGCCCCAGGAGTCGAGGTGGTCCTGGTTCTTGTAGGCGCTGTAGTTGATGCCGGCATCGGCGACGAACTTGTCGCGGCCCAGCGCCTGGTCGACGCCCGCCTTGAACGAGGTGGTCGAGACCCAGTCCGAGGCGCCGCCGGTGGCGGAGTGGGTGATGTTGGTCTCGTGCTTGACCGCCTCGCTCGCGCCGAGCGTGAACGGTTCGATGGCCGCGTGGGCGCCCGCGGCAATCAGGCACAGGCAAAGGGGCGACAGCATCGCCAGGGATTTGTTCTCCAATTTCTTCTCCTGCCGTCTCGGGACGGCGTGGCTTCAACGCGCCTGCGGGGTGGCGGTGGCGGCGAACGGGTCCTTGTAGCGACCCAGTCGATCCATCAGCATCCACCACAGGAACTTCGAGCTGCGCACGTAGCGCATCAGATACCGGCGCGGCTCGGAAGCCACGCGGTATGCCCATTCGAGGCCGATGCGCCGATAGATCTCGGGCGCGCGCCTGACGACGCCGGCCTCGTAATCGATCGTCGCGCCGACGCCCAGCATCACCTTGACCTGCGGCAGGCGATGGCGGTACTTCGCGATCCAGATCTCCTGCTTGGGGGCGCCCAGGCCGACCATCAGCACGTTCGCGCCACTGTCCTTGATCATCGTCAGCACGCCTTCGATCTCGGCGGCATCGTTGACGAAATTCATCGACGGCCCGTGCGCGCCCACGACCAGGTCGCGGCCGGCCTTGCGGTTGAGCGCCTCGCGCGCCTTCTGCGCGACGCCCGGCCCGGCGCCCAGCAGGAAGATGCGCGTGCGCTCGTCCGCGGCCTGGCGGGCACAGAACGCGGGCACGATGTCCGAGCCGGTCAGCCGGTGCGTCACCGCGCGGCCCTGCGCGCGCAGCGCGAGGCGCACGTAGTGGCTGTCGACGGTGATGATGTCAGCCGAACGATAGGCGCGCAGGAACTCGGGGTTGTACTGCAGGTGGTACAGGTGGTCGGGATTGACCGTGAACACCACGCCGCCGGTGGAGGCAAGGCGCGCCAGGAGGTCGTCCATGCTGAGGTCGTCGGCCCATACGTTGAGCAAGGGCTGCCGCGGCCACTGGGTGGCGGCCTCAGCCATGAAAGCGCTCCCGGCGTGCCGCGACCGGCCGCGTGGCCAGCAAGAGGCGGGAAGAAGGTGTCATGGCGGCGCTCGGGGGGTCGATCATCGGGAAGGGCAGGCAATCACTCGGGACGTCGTGCCCGCCCCGGGGGCGGACAGTTTGCCATGCGCCCCGGTCGGACGAGGCGGCAGGGCGGATCGGGACGGTGCGGCAGGACCGGTCGTGGCGGGTCATGGCGAATCGCGGTCGGTGCGCACCCAGCGCCGTTCGCGCCGCACCACGAAGCGCGCGTAGACAGGCAGCTTGGCAGCGATGTACACGGGGATCGAGAGCAATTCGAACAGGCGCACCAGATCGCGTCCGCGCGCCCACCAGGCCAGCAGCACGGCCGCGCCGAAGCACCCCAGGAGCAATCCGTAGGCCAGCCCCGGACCGCTGTCGGCGATCCACCACGACAGCAAGGCGGCCAGCACCGTGCCGGCCACCAGCAGCGCCGCCAGCAGCGCGAGCGGCGGCACGCACAGGTCCAGCGCCATGCCCACCAGGCGCGGGTCGCGCTGGCGCCACGCGCCGGCCAGCAGGCCCGGCACCTCGCGTCCGATCATCTCCAGGTGCCCGTGCTCCCAGCGCGTGCGCTGCGTCTGCGTGGCACGGGCGGTGTCGGGGAACAGGCTGGTGACGACGGCGCGCGGGCAGAACAGCGGCGGACGTCCGCCCAGAGCCAGGTCGATGCCCAGCTTCATGTCCTCGACGATCGAGGCATTGGCCAGGGGGGCGTTGCGCAGCATCGGCCACGTGAACGCCATGCCGGTGCCCATCAGCTGGCAGGGCAGGCCCAGGCGGCGCCAGCCCGCGGGACGCACCCAGTTGCGCACGCGCCAGGCGAACTGCGCGATGCGTCGCGGCAGGCGCGCGTCGGGCCGCGCGTTCATCAGGTACAGCGCCTGTGCGGGTCTGTCGTAGCTGACGACGCTGTCGCAAAGCGCGTCGAGCGCGCCGGGCGCGAGGTCGCAGTCGGCGTCCAGGATCACCACCAGCCCCGGCGGGTCGGCGCGCAGCGCATCGACGCCGAAGGCCAGCGCGAAGCCCTTGCCGCGATCGGTGGCGTGCGTGCGCTCGACCACCTGCACCCGCGCGCCCGCGGCACGCGCGATGGCCGCGGTGTCGTCGCTGCAGTTGTCGGCCACGACCAGGATGCGATCGTGCTCGCCCAGCTGCGGCAGCACCGCCGCCAGCGTGCGCGCGATGCCGGCGGCCTCGTCATGCGCCGGCACCAGCACCGCGACGCGCCCGCGGGTGACGTGCTGGCGGCTGCGCGCGGTGGCGCTCGCGCGCGTCCATGCGGCCGCGGCGACCTGCAGCACGAACACGCCCACCATCAGCGCGAGCGGCAACGCGGCCACCGCGAGGATCCAGCAAGCAATGAAAGCCAGCACGCTCATCGCGCCATCTCCCTGCACGCGGCCTGCGGCACGCGTGCGCCCGATTCACTTGTATTCAATGATGGCACTCCTGCGTTCGGTCGTGCGGCCCCACCAGAACCGCAAGGCGCCCGTCGCCTCGGCAAAGCGGCCCTGCAGGAAGAAGGCGGACTGCGTCCACGGGATCGGCTGGCCCGCGCGCCGCAGCTTGAGCGCGACGCGCAGCCACTGCAATGGATAGGCCAGCCACAGCAGCGCCAGCGGCCACCAGGCCAGCGTCGCCGCGAGCAGCGCGATCGGCAGCGCGCCGCCCCACAGGAGCGCGCGCCGCGCCTGGGCGACGAAGTGGCGCTCCGGCGGCGCGCCGTGCAGCGCGGCGCCCTCCGCGAAGGCGTGGCCCGAGCGCACGTTGCGGCGCCACCATTGCAGCCAGTGCGTCATCGCCGCGTCGTGCCAGGTCATGTCGTGCCCCAGCCGCCAGATCTTCCAGCCGGCGGCGCGCAGGCGCACGCACAACTCGGGTTCCTCGCCGGCAATCAGGTCGTCGCGGTAGCCGCCCACAGCAGCAAGTGGTTGCGAACGTATCAGGACGTCACCACCGCAGGCCAGCGCTTCGCCCACCGGCGTGTTCCATTCGATGTCGCACAGGCGGTTGTAGACGGACGCCTCCGGAAATCTTTCCCGCCGGCGGCCGCACACTGCGGCAATTTCGGGATGCGCATCCAGGAAGGCGTCAGCAGCGGCCAACCAGCCCGCCGCGAGCTCGCAATCGCCGTCCAGGAACTGCACGCGCGCCGTGCCCGGATGCAGGCGCATCAGCGCGGCGAAGCCCTCGTTGCGGGCGCGCGCCGCGGTGAAGGGAATCGACATGTCCAGGCTCACCGGCGCGGCGCCGAGCCGGCGCGCGGCCTCGGGCGAGCCATCGGTGGAACCGCTGTCGACGTAGACGACGGGGCCGCCCTCGCGCGCGCAGGCCTCCAGGCAGCGCACGAGGCGGGCCCCTTCGTTGCGGCCGATGACGACCATGCCGACGCGGTCGCCGGCGGCGTGCCGGGAGGCGCCGGGGCCGGTCGCGGGAATCGTCGGGGCAGGGGTCATGGAGGCGGCAGGTTCGGGGATCCGGCACGGCAGGTTCGCCGTCTTCGGGCAGCCGCTAGCAATTTTGCGGCCGAGTTGGCGCGGCCGGGGCGTTCCGGGCGCCGGCCGCTCCCCGATTCCGGGGATCACCGCATCCGCGCGGCGGCTGCGAGGCGATCGCGGCCCGGCATCCTATACGATGGCCCGCGCCCTGCCCGCCCCGCCCGCCCCGGCCGCGCGCGGAACGCCGATTGCTTTCCCGCGCGGCGCCCGCTCCCGTGCCCCGCTCCCCTTCCCGCGCCCTGCCAAGAATGAAGATCACCTTTGTCTGCCCACCCCTGAACATGACCGGCGGCATCCGCGTCGTCGCCCTCCATGCGAAGTACCTGCAGGCGTTCGGGCACGACGTGCAGGTGGTGGCACCGCCGCGCGCGACGCGCGGGCGCTGGGCCGACCTGCGCCGCAAGCTGCGCCTGCCGCCGGTGGCCGTGCGCCCGCAGCCGCCGTCGCACTTCGACGGTACCGGCGTGCCCGTGCACCTGCTCGAACGTCCGCGCCGCGTGCTCGCGGCGGACGTCCCCGATGCGGACGTCATCGTGGCCACCTGGTGGGAGACGGCCGAGATGGTGGCCGCCATGCCCGCCGCCAAGGGCCGCAAGGTCTACTTCGTGCAGGGCCACGAGGTGTTCCGACACCAGCCCGTCGACCGCGTGGTGGCGACCTACCGTTCCGACTTCCAGAAGATCGCGGTCGCGCGCTGGCTCGCCGACGCGATCGCGGCCGACGGCAATCGCCAGGGCTGCACGATCGTGCCGAACGCGGTCGATCGCACGCTGTTCTTCGCGCCGCCGCGCGCGCGCAACGCGCGGCCCCGGCTCGGCACCCTCTTTTCGGAGAACGACAACAAGAGCTTCGACATCGCGCTCGCAGTGATCGCGCGGGTGCGCGAGGCGCTGCCGGAGGTCGAGGTCGTCGCGCTCGGCTCCGACGCACCGGCCGCGTACCGCGACCGCCTCGACGGCATCGCGCTCACGCTGCAGGCCCCGCAGGCAGCGCTGCGCGAGGTCTATGCGAGCTGCGACGTGTGGCTCACGTGCAGCAAGACCGAAGGCTTCAACCTGATGGCCATGGAGGCGATGGCCTGCCGCACGCCGGTGGTCTCCACGCGCACCGGCTGGCCGGTCGAGGCGATCGTCGACGGCGTCAACGGCGCGCTCGCGCCCGTCGACGACGTCGCCGGCCTCGCGGCCGCGGTGCTGCGCATCCTGCGGCTCGATGCGGCCCAATGGCGCGCACTGTCCGAGGGCGCTGCACGCACCGTCGCCGATTCGAGCTGGGAACGCTCCGCGCGCCTGTTCGAGGCGGCACTAAATGGCAACGAAAAGATAGCGGCCTCCTGATGCCCCTTGCCGTATCGCGCGGGAGCGCGGTGCGGCGTCACGCGATCGTCACATCGCGCATGTCCAGGCGCACGCGGGGTCGCAGCCGTGAGCGCGCGCGCATCCGGGCCGCGAAATCGACCGATCCGCGCTGGGCAGGCGTTCAGCATCCCGTGTCCAATGGATACATCGAGATACCTCCAAGGGTGTCAACGCAGCCGATGCACAGGCACCATGCGCCTGCACTTTTCGAACGAGGTGGAGGGGGATTCTTGATCGCAGGCCCATGGCCGAGCGAAGACTCGGTCACGCGCCTGAATTAGTTCTCGAACACAGGCCTTCTCGTGTGTTCGACGACTCAACGCGCCTGCGTCGCTGCCGAATAAATAGGCAAGGGCGAACGCGGAAACACGCATCTTGTTTCCGAGCCGGCACGCAGATCCGAAGACATCTCGTTACACGACGAGCTTGATCGGGACCGTCGCAAGACCGATCAGCACGACATGCCGTACGGCCGCCTGCGAACGATTGCAGGGATGCCTGCATCGCGCCTGGATTCAGACCACAATCTCCATGTCTCAAAGCAATCCCAGTCTCCGCATGGCAACCTGCATTGCCCTGGCCCTGACCACGGCCGCCATCACCGCTTGCGGTGGCGGCGGCACCGGCGACACCCCATCGCCGACGGTCGAGCCCGTCACCACGAGCAC
>Ga0068855_100008798_pt1 | contig 12204 bp, 9 predicted proteins | sample KBSCornC52_FD_66592 | JGI IMG/M metagenome (GOLD analysis project Ga0068855, IMG submission 66592) | Corn rhizosphere microbial communities from Kellogg Biological Station, Michigan, USA - KBS Corn C5-2 | ecosystem: Host-associated > Plants > Roots > Rhizosphere > Soil ...
CCCGATGCGCGTGCGCGGCAGCCCTTGCAGGTCGCGGACGCGCGAGAGGTTCTCCAGCATCTCGCGCGTTGGCCCGCCGCCGCCGTCCCCGTGGCCGAACACGAGCAGCGATGTCCGCGACTGCTCGAGGTTCTTGTGCTCACGCGCCGTCTTCAGCAGCTCGTTCACGTCGGCCATCGAGTTGTACGTGTCGGCCGGCGGGAAGTGAACGAGCACCTCGCTGCCGTCGTCGCCCTGCCACGTGAACGTGTGGTTGTCCGGCTTGTTGAAGCGGTTCCACGAGAGCTTTTGCGTCAGGAAGCGTGTGATGGCGGCGCCGCGCATCAGCTGCGGCAACTGACCGGCGTAGCCGAACGCATCGGGCGCCCAGAACTCGACGCAGCGCGCGCCGAACTCCCGCTCGAAGAACCGCTGCCCGTGCAGGAGCTGCCGCACGAGCGACTCGCCGGACGGGATGTTCAGGTCCGGCTCGACCCACGAGCCGCCTGTCGGGACGAACCGCCCGTCGGCGACCTTCGCGCGGATGCGGGCATAGAGATCGGGATCGCGCTCCTTGATCCAGGCGTACTGCTGCGCCTGCGAACAGGCGAAGACGTACTCCGGGTACTCGTCCATGTAGCGGACGGCGGTCGAGAACGTCCGCACGGTCTTGCGGTACGTCTCTGCGAGCGGCCACAGCCACGCGGTGTCGATGTGCGCGTGGCCGACGGCGACGATCTCGTGCGTGTAATCGGCGTTGTGGAGCTCGTAGAGGCGCGCGAGGATCGCCGGGTCGCGGTCGTCGACGAAGCGCTCGAGCTCGCGGCGCAGCAACGCTGCGAGGGCGGGGTCCGTCGCCGGGTGCCCTTCGAGGCTGCGCAGCAGCTCGAAGTCGTGGAACGTCTTCCACGCCTCGGCGTCCCAGCGCGCGAGCTCGCAGCGCGTCAGCTCGACCGGGCGATCCTGCCGCCCGAAGAGCCCGTTGCAGGCGAGCTCGACCTGGAGCTCGATCGGGCCGGACGGGGCCGCGTCGGCGACGGTCGCCTCGGCGTGGTGGCGGTTGAGGCCGGCGACGACGTTGCCGTCGCGCCAGAGCGTCGCCTCGCTGTCCGACTGCCAGAGCAGCTCGACCCGCTCGCCGCGCCATTCCTCGGGAATGGTCGCGCGGACCCGGAACCAGTACGTCGCCCACAGGGGGCCGAAGCGCTCGCCGAGCTGGGCCGGCCGGTATTCGAGCGTCTGCGCCTCGCGCCACGAGATCCGGCCGACCTCGCTCGAGACGAGCAGCTCGTCCACCGGGCGCGTGTCGCCGAACAGGCCGGCGCGCAGACGCTCCGACGCCTGCCTCAGCCGGCGCCGTGTGTAGTCGGGATGGGAGATCAAGCCGCGGAGTGCGCGGCGCCGGTCAACAGGCTCTCACCGGTCTCGGGCGAGAAGAAGTACAGCCGCGACGGATCGATCGCGAGCCGGACCGACCCGCCGACGCGCGCATCGGTTCGCGCATCGACGCGCGCGGTCATCAGCGTGCGGTCCTTCTCCTCGGCGAGGATCGACACCTCGTCGTCCGGGTCGTCGACGAGTGCGTCCTCGACCAGGACCTGCTCCGCCTCGACCGGGAAGAAGACGTGCGAGTCGGAGCCGAGCTCCTCGAGCACGTCGACCGGCACCTCGATCTGGGGGAGCCCGCTCGCGGCGAACTTCGCGTCCTCGAACGCCTCCGGGCGGATGCCGAGGATCACGTGCCCGTCCTCTGCGAAGCGCGGGCGCCGCTCGCGGTCGAGCGGGATCGTGATGCCGCCGAAGCTGATGCTGTCGCCGCTCAGGCGCGCCTCGACGAGGTTCATCGACGGAGAGCCGATGAAGGCTGCGACGAACGTGTTCGCCGGCTCCTCGTACAGCCGCTGCGGCGCGTCGACCTGCTGCAGCTTCCCGTCGCGCATCACGGCGACGCGCTGGCCGAGCGTCATCGCCTCGACCTGGTCGTGCGTGACGTACACGGTGGTCGTGCCGAGCCGGTGGTGCAGGTGCTGGAGCGAGGTGCGCATGCCGACGCGGAGCTTTGCGTCGAGGTTCGAGAGCGGCTCGTCCATGAGGAACGCCTGCGGCTCTCGGACGATCGCGCGGCCCATCGCGACGCGCTGCTGCTGGCCGCCGGAGAGCTGGCCCGGGCGCCGGTCCAGCAGCTCGTCGAGGCCGAGCAGCTTCGCGACCTCCTGGACGCGCTCGTCGCGCTGCTTCTTCGGCACCTTGCGGACGCGCAGGCCGTAGCCGAGGTTCTTCCGCACCGTCATGTGCGGGTAGAGCGCGTAGTTCTGGAAGACCATCGCGAGGTCGCGCGCGGCCGGCTCGGAGCGCGTCACGTCCCGGTCGGCGATGACGATGCGGCCGGTCGAGATCTTCTCGAGGCCGCCGATCGAGCGGAGGAGCGTCGTCTTGCCGCAGCCGGACGGGCCGACGAGGACCATGAACTCTCCCTCGCCGATCGTCAGGCTCACGTCGTTCACCGCGAGGACCCCGTTGCCGAAGTCCTTGGTGACGTGATCGAGCACGATCTCGCCCACGGCGCGACGATACAACGAAGCTCTCGATCCTGCAATCGTTGCCACATCGCCTCGCGCGGTTTAGGCTCGGTGCGGTCGTGGGCGTCACGTCGATCTCGATCAACCCCCGCGTGTCGCGGTTCCGCGACACGTGCAACGTCTACGTCCTCCGTTCCGGGGCGGAGGCGATCCTCGTCGATTTCGGCGACGGCCGCGTGCTGGACCACCTCGAGGAGCTCGGCGTCGAGCGCGTCACCGACGTCCTGCTCACGCACCATCACCGCGACCAGCTCGGCGGGCTGCAGCGTGCGGTCGACGCCGGGATCCGGATCTGGGCGCCTCCGTCGGAGGTCGAGCTGATCGCCGGCACGGACGAGCGCTGGGCGCGGCGCCAGCTGATGAACGACTACGACCTGCGCGAAGACCGGTTCTCGCTGCTCGGGTCGGTTCCGGTCACGGGCGCCGTCGCCGAGTACCGGACGACCCGCTTCGGCGATCTCGACGTCTATGCGCTGCCGACACCCGGCCACACGATCGGCTCGGTCACCTATCTCGTCGAGCTCGACGGCCGCCGCCTCGCGTTCACCGGCGACCTCGTCTACGGCGACGGCAAGGTCTGGTCGCTCGCGGCGACGCAGTGGACGTACAGCGGGCTCGAGGGCTGGGGTGCGACGATCGTCTCCGCCTCCGTGCTCGCCGACCGCGACCCCGACGTCCTCCTGCCCTCGCACGGCGAGCCGGTCGAGCAGCCCGCGACCTCGCTCGCGAAGCTCGCGCAGCGGATGCAGGGCCTCATCGACCTGCGCGACCCGTTGCGATGGAACGTCGCCGAACGGCTGCGCCGGCCGTTCGACCCGATCACGCCGCACCTCCTCCGCAACCGGACGATGTTCGCGACGAACTACGTCCTCCTCTCGGAGACGGGCGCCGCCCTGCTCATCGACTTCGGGTACGACGTCACGACCACGGCGTCCTCGACCGAGCGCGTCGCGCGCCGCACGCTGCTGTGGTCGCTCGACGGTCTCCGCCGCGACTACGGCGTCGAGCGGATCGACGCCGCAATCGTCAGCCATTACCACGACGACCACGTCGCCGGCCTCAACCTGCTGCGCGAGGTCGAGGGCGCAGAGGTGTGGGCGCCGGAGAACGTCGCGCCGATCCTCGAGGAGCCCGAGCGGTACGACCTGCCGTGCCTGTGGTTCGACCCGATCGCAGTCGATCGTCGGGTTCCCCTCGGCGAGCCGTTCCGCTGGCACGAGCACGAGCTGACGGTGTATCCGCTGCCGGGGCACACGCACTACGCGGCCGCGATCTCGTTCGAGGTGGACGGCACGCGCATCCTCGTCACCGGCGACCAGCAAACCGACGACGGCGCGCGCTCGATCCTCAACTACCAGTACCGCAACCGCTTCGTACCCGAAGACTTCGCGGCGAGCGCGCAGCTCTACCGGCGGCTGCGGCCCGATTTGCTGCTCGGCGGACACTGGCTTCCGCTCGCCGTCACCGACGACCTGTTGTTCCGGCTCGGCACCGATGCGCAGCGGCTCGGCGAGCTGCACGACGAGCTGCTGCCGGACGAGGGCTTCGGCACAGCCGGCTTCGGCGCACGGATCGAGCCGTACCGCTCGCGCCCGGGCACGACCGAGTTCACGGTCTTCGTGCGCAACCCGTTCGAGCGAGAGGAAACGGCGACGATCGCGTTCGCCGGTCAGGAGCGGACGGTCGAGCTCGCGCCGAACGGCGAGGCGACCGTGACGTTCGTCGTCGTCTCGGAAGCTCCGCGCAGGCTCGCCGCCGACCTCACCGTCGGCGCCGTTCGCTTCGGGCAGCAGGCGGAGGCGATCGTCGAGTGAGTCCGCGGCGCCACGCGTTCGCGAGCATGTCGCTGTCGCTGCTCGCAGCGCTCGACACGACGGACGGCGTCGACGAGACGCTCGAGCTGTCGGAGCCGGTCGAGCAGGGCGACACGATCGTCGTCGAGCGGCGCTCGACCGTGTGGGAACGCGCCTGGCTCGAGCTGCGAGCCGACGGGGACGCGCTCGAGGTGCATACCTGCGTTGCCGGCCGCGGCGCACTGACCGAGGTGCGTCTCCTCGGGGGGCGTTCCGCGCTCGCCGACGGCGCGCCGCTCGGGCGCACGTACACCGGCACGAGCGCGAAGACGCTGTTCAGCCCGAATCCCGAGGACGGCGCTGCGCCGTTCCGCCCGGTCGGCGAGGGCGCCGTCACCGGAGTCGTCGGCGAGGGCGAGCCCGGCCGCGCGCGCTGGCTCTTCACGCCTGCGCCGCTGTACTGGTGCTTCGAGGACGTGGACCTGGGTGTCGTGGCGCCCGTCGACGAGCTCCGCTTCGGCGACGTCGCGATCGAGGCGGCCGCGAACGGCTTCTGCGTCCGCCTGGACTACGACGGGCAGACGCACGTCGACGGCGAGTTCCGCGCACCCGTGCTGAGGTTGACGCGTAACGTCGCCGACCCCTGGACCGGGCTGCGCCGCCACCGCACCGATCTCGGCGCTCCGCCGCCCGCGCCCCGCACGCGGCCCGCATGGTGGGACGCGCCGATCTTCTGCGGCTGGGGCGCGCAGTGCTACCTGGAAAACGGCTCGCGAAAGCTCGCGCGCGACTTCTGTACCCAGGCGAACTACGACGCATTTCTCGCGCAGCTCGAGCTGCACGGCGTCGTTCCCGGGACGGTCGTGCTCGACGACAAGTGGCAGGCGACGTACGGCCGCAACGAGCCGGATACCGCGAAATGGCCGGACCTGACGGGCTGGATCGCCGAGCGGCATGCGCGCGGGCAGCACGTGCTCCTCTGGTGGAAGGCCTGGGATCCGGAAGGCCTGCCGCCCGAGCTCTGCATCCGCAACGCGGACGGCAAGCCGGTCGCGCTCGACCCCAACAATCCGGCCGCGCGCGAGGCGCTGCAGGGCGCCGTCACGACGATGCTCGTCGACCTCGACGCCGACGGCTTCAAGGTCGACTTCACCGCACGCACGCCAACCGGCCGCAAGCTCACGCACGAGCCGGGAACGTGGGGGATCGCGCTGCTGCACGAGCTGTTGCGAACGTTCTACGACGCCGCGAAGGCGGCGAAGCCCGACGCGCTCGTGATCACGCACACGCCGCATCCGGCGTTCGTCGACGTCACCGACATGATCCGGCTGAACGACGTCGTCGGCGGCGTCGACCTCGTCGAGCAGATGGAGTTCCGCGCGGAGGTCGTGCGCGCGGCGTGTCCGGAGCTGCCGATCGACACCGACGACTGGCGTGTCCCCGACAAGCGCTCGTGGCGCGACTACCTCGCCGTGAAGCGGTCGATCGGCGTGCCGTCGCTCTACTACGCATCGCACATCGACTCGACGGGAGAAGCGCTCGACGACGCGGACTACGCGGCGCTCGCAGGGGTGTTCGCGCGGTGACCGCGAGACCGATCACGCTCGCGGACGTCGCGCGGGAGGCGGGAACGTCTGCGTCGACCGCATCGCGCGCGCTCTCCGGCCGCGGCTACGTCGCGCCTCATGTGAAGAAGCGGTTGCTCAAGACCGCAGACCGGCTCGGCTACGTCCCCAACCTCTCGGCGCGCACGCTCAAGCAGCGGACGAGCCGCGTCGTCGGCGTCGTCGTCTCCGATCTCGGCAACCAGTTCTATGCAGCGCTCGCGGCCGGGATCGAGCAGACGCTGCGCGAGGCGAACTACCAGATGCTGCTCCTCGGCGACAACAGCGACGTGGGCCAGGAGCTCTCCGGCGTTCGCATGTTCCTGTCCATGCGTGCGCCGGGCGTGATCATGACCCCCGCCTCGAACACGGCTGCGGACCTGCTCGTCGCGCGCGGCCTGCCGGTGGTCGAGGTCGACCGCCGGCTCGCGTCGTCGTCCTGCGACGCCGTCGTGATCGACAATGAACAGGGCGCGCGCGCCGCCGTCGAGCACCTGGTGCAGCTCGGGCACACGCGGATCGCCTTGCTGATGGCGCGGACGACGTGGACGACCGACGCCGGCCGCCTTCAGGGCTACCGAGCAGCGCTCGCCGGCGCGGGACTGCGCGTCGACCGCGGCCTGATCGTCAAGTTCGCAACGCACGCGGCCGACACGATGAAGCGGATCGAGACGCTGCTGGACGAGCAGCAGCCGACCGCGATCTTCGCCGCGAACAACCAGCTCGCGGAGCACGCCTGGCACGTTCTCCGCAAGCGAAAGCTGTCGATCCCCCGCGACATCTCGCTCGTCGCGTTCGACGACGTTCCGTGGATGGGCATGGTGCAGCCGGCGATCACCGCGGTCGCGCAGCCCACGTTCGAGATGGGGCGCCGCGCGGCGCTCCTCCTGCTCCGCCGGCTCGAGGACCCGACGTGCGGCCGCACGGTCGAGGTGCTCGAGCCGAAGCTCATCACCCGTGGCTCGACTGGAGGGAAGCGATGAACGAGCAGTACGAGGAGGACGGTTACCTCCTCGTCCGCGGCGTCTTCGACGCCGCTGAAGTACAGGCCATGCGCGACGGGATCGCGCGGATCCTCGAGACCGTCGAGGCGACCGGCAACGACCGCGACCACACGTGGGCGGGCGTCGACCAGTCGCTCAAGCTCAAGGGGTTCCACGACCTGCAGTACCACGACGCGGTCTTCACGCGCATGGTTGCGCACCCACGCCTCGTCGCGGTCCTGACCGACCTGATCGGGCCGAACGTCCAGCTCCACCATTCGAAGATGCTCGTGAAGCCGCCGGAGCAGGGCGCGCCGTTCCCGATGCACCAGGACTACCCGTACTTTCCGCACGAGCGGCACAGCGTGCTCGCGGCGAGCGTCCACCTCGACGACACGGACGAGGAGAACGGCTGCCTGCACGTCGTCGCGGGCTCGCACAAGCTCGGCCCGCTCGAGGCCGACGGCGAGGCCCACACGGTCGACTATCCACTGGCCGGCGGGACGCCGTGTCCCGCAGCCGCCGGCGACGTCCTCTTCTTCAACTACCTGACGATTCACGGCTCCGGCACGAACCGGAGCAGCCGCACACGCCGCAACGTCCTGTTCCAATACCGCGACCCCGCCGACCGGCCGGTCCTCCGTGACGGCGCCGAGGACCACGTCGACTGGGGAATGGGGCTGATGGTCGCGGGCGGAAACCCGGATTTCTGGGGCTGGCGGCCCCGGTTCCGCATCAGGCAGGAAGGCCCATTGAAAGTCCCCGCCTGATGTGGTTACGTTGCCACAGACTGGACCGGTCACTACGCAAGTCTTCCTTGGAGGGATACATGGAGGGTCGTAACAAGCGCATCGCGGTTCTCCTGGTGGTCTTCGCGGCATTGGCCGCGATCGTCGCCGGGACCGCAGGCGCACGGGTCGACACGAAGTCGGCCGGCACGCTCGACATCTACGGCTACGGCCCCGGTGACGACGTGCAGGAGAACCGCGCCATCTATGCGGCGCAGCAGCTGAACGGCGTCACGATCAAGCGTGAGGCGCCGGGCTTCGACGATCAGGCGTTCCTGACGCGTCTCGCGTCGGGCCAGGTCCCGGACCTCGTGCGCATGGGGCGCCCGAGCGTGGGGCTGTACGCGGCCAAGGGCGTCCTGCAGCCCGTCAACTCGTGCGTGTCGAACGCGCTGATCAAGCAGTACCGTGCCGGCGCGATCCGCGCGATGACCTGGAAGGGCAAGCTCTACGGCCTGCCGGAGTTCACGAACCAGGTGACGCTGATCGTCGATCCTCAGGCGTTCCAGGAGGCGGGCGTTCCGCTCTCCCAGGCGCAGATGAAGAACCTGCCGGCGCTGCTGAAGGCGGCGAAGAAGCTGACGTCGTTCGACTCGAGCGGGAATCTCACCCGCATCGGCTTCGACCCGAAGATCGACTCCGGCTTCGGCTTCCCGCTGTGGGTGAAGTACTTCGGCGGGAACATCATCTCGGCCGACGGCCTGCACGCGCAGATCAACACCGCCGCGGCCCGGAAGGCGCTCGCCTTCACGACCGCGGTGATCAACGCCGAGGGCGGCTGGAACAAGTTCGTCGCCTACCGCAACACGTTCGACTTCTTCGGCAGCGGCAACCCGCTCGTCAAGGACCAGATGGGCATGTGGCCGATGGAGTCGTTCATCTACAACGTGTTCGCGAACAACTCGCCGAAGCAGTCGATCGCAGCTCGCTACTTCACGAACCGGAAGGGCGGCCCGATCTCCTTCTTCAGCGGCAACGGCTGGGTGATCCCGAAGGGCTCGTCCAACTTCGCCGACGCCTGCGCGTACATGAAGGCCGTCACCTCGGTCGACGCGTGGCTCACCGCCGGCGCGAAGCGCGCCGCCGTCCGCAAGAACGCCAACCCGCCGCAGGCCTTCACGGGCCTCTACACGGCGAACGCCCTCGCAGACAAGAAGCTCTACGAGGACGTCTACCACGAGACCGGGAGCGCGGCGTACAACGACGTGGTCAAGTACCTCGTCAATGCGTCGAAGTACGGGTTCGAGCTGCCGCCGACTCCGGCCGGCAACCAGTTCCCGACGGCGTACAACAGCGCGGTGCAGCGCGTCCTCACGGGTCAGCAGTCGATCGCGGCTGCGCTGAAGCAGGCGCAGTCCGAGGCCCAGGCCGCAATCAACGCGAACAAGTAAGCCGACTGGACGCTTGAGCAGCGTCACTGTCAACGGAGCAGCGCCGGGCCCCATGCGGGCCCGGCGCTGGCTGTCCGGCTTCCGCGAGAAGGAGGCGCGGACCGCCTACCTCTTCATCTTCCCGTGGATCTTCGGCTTCCTCGTGCTGACGCTCGGGCCGATGGTCTTCAGCGCGTACTACTCGTTCACGAACTACGGCGTCCAGCAGATCGCGCACATCGCGCCGACGAAGACGGTCGGGTTCGACAACTACAAGCAGCTCTACCACGACCCGTACATCGGCATCGCGCTCAAGAACACCTTCGAGTACGGGCTGATGATGGTTCCCGCCCGCATCATCTTCGCGCTCTTGCTCGCGCTGATGTTGATGCGCATCGGCGACCGGCTCGGCGGCATCTTCCGGACGATCTTCTACATCCCGCACATCACCCCGCCGGTCGCGATCGGCGTGCTCGTGCTGACGCTGTTCAACGGGCCGTTCGGCGTCGTCGACAAGGGGCTGAAGCTGATCCACATCAACGGTCCGTACTGGCTGACGCAGCCGCAATGGATCAAGCCGACGATCGCGATCATGGACGTCTGGGCGTGCGGCGGGACGATGGTCATCCTGCTCGCGGCGCTGTACGGCGTGCCGCGACATCTGTACGAGGCTGCGGCGATGGACGGCGCGTCGAAGGTGCGCCAGTTCTTCAACGTGACGCTGCCGATGATCAGCCCGGCCCTCTTCTTCTGCTTCATCATCCTCACGCTCGCGGCACTGAACCAGTTCACCGTCGCGTACACGGCGTTCTTCAATTCGGGAAACGACACGACCACGAACAGCGCCGCGCTCTTCTACGCGATCTACCTGTTCCGGCAGGCCTTCCGCTTCTTCAACATGGGCTTCGCATCGGCGATGGCGTGGTTGCTCTTCGCGATCAGCATGACGATCACCGCGATCAACATCTTCGCGACGAAGCGCTTCGTCTTCTATCAGGGCGAGCAGAAGAGATGAGCGGCGTCGGGCAGCAAGAGAACACACCGCCGTTCCTCGAGGTCGGCGCGACCAACCCGATGCCGCAGGTCGTGCGCAGCCGCTGGCGTCCGCAGCCGAACGCAAGCTGGATCACGCGCATCGTCTTCGTCTTGGTGCTGGCGTTCCTCTCGTTCCTCTTCCTCTATCCGTTCGAGTGGTTGTTCGCCGCGGCGTTCAAGACCCGTCAGGACGTTCTCGACAACTCGTTCCTGCCGCACCAGTGGTCGTGGAACTTCACGGGCCCGAACCTGCCGCAGCCGGCCAAGCAGTACCTCTTCAACGTCTTCCCGGTCGCGCACTGGATGTGGAACAGCCTCTGGATCAGCTTCCTCGGCGCCGCGCTCGTGACGATCTCGAGCGCGATGGTCGCGTTCGCCTTCGCGTATTTCCGGTTTCCGTTGCGAGGCGTGCTGTTCGCAATCCTGCTCGGGACGATGATGCTGCCGGGCGAGGTGACCATGATCCCGGTCTACCTGCTCTGGAACCACGTCGGCAACTGGACGCAGGCGAACCTGCACTACCGGATCGGCACCGGCACACAGTGGCCGCTCTTCCTGCCGAACCTCTTCGGCAGCGCGTTCTACATCTTCCTGCAACGGCAGTTCTTCTTGGGGATCCCGCGCGACTACTTCGAGGCCGCGCGCATCGACGGCGACGGCTACTGGTCGATGTTCTGGCGCATCGCGCTGCCGCTCGCGAAGCCGGCGCTGATCGTGACGTTCATCTTCGAGGTGCAGGCGAAGTGGTTCGACCTGATCACGCCGCTCATCTACCTGCGCGACATCTCGACGTTCACCGTTCCGCTCGGCCTCAAGCTGCTCGTCGACAAGTTCAACCTCGCCGGCGGGAGCATCCCGCAATATCAGCTGATCGTCGCGGGCACGCTGCTGCTCGTCCTGCCGATGATCCTGCTGTTCGCGATCTTCCAGCGGTATTTCATCCAGGGCATCTCGACCCAGGGCCGAAAGGGTTAAGCGATGGCGTCCGTGGACGCAACCGCGGCCGTCGGCGTCGACGCCGCCGTCGTCGCGCGAGCCGTGCTCGGCCTCGACATCGGCGGCACGAAGATCGCCGCCGGCGTCGTCGATCCGGAAGGCGGCGTGCACGGCTTCGTCACCGCGCCGACCGATGCGAGCTCGGAGACCGGCCTCGTGCGCCTGTTCGAGCTCGGCCGGCAGGCTCTCTCGGAGGCGGGCCTCGAGATCGGCGCAGTCGGCATCGGCTGCGGCGGCCCGCTCGATTCCGCGAACGGCGTGCTCCTCGCCCCGCTGCATCTACCCGGTTGGCGCGAGGTGCCGATCACGGCGCTCGCAACCGAGGCCTTCGGCCGGCCGGCCGTGCTCGACAACGACGCGACCGCCGCGGCGGCGGGCGAGTTTCGCTACGGCGCGGGGCGCGGCGCGCGCAACATGGTCTATCTCACGGTCTCCACCGGTGTCGGCGGGGGTGTCGTCATGGACGGGAAGCTGCAGCGCGGCCCGAGCGGCAACGGCGGCGAGCTCGGTCACGTGACCGTGGATTGGCGCGGGCGGCGCTGCCGCGGTTGCGGCCGCCGGGGCTGTCTCGAGGCGTACTGCTCCGGCACGTCGATCGCAGAGCGCGCGCACGAGGCGGGCATGGACGGCGCGTCCGCCGCGGACGTCGCGCAGGCGGCGCTCGCCGGAAACTCCGTCGCAGCGAAGGTCTGGGACGAGACCTGCGAGGCGCTCGCGTGCGGGATCACCTCGATCGCGAACCTCTTCGAGCCCGAGCTGGTCGTGCTCGGCGGCGGCGTCGTCCGGACGGGGGAACAGCTGCTCGGGCCGGTTCGCGAACGGGTCGCCGAGGACGTGATCGGGCCCCCGCTGCGCATCGTCGCCGCCGCATCCGGCGATGCAGTCGGCGTCGTGGGCGCGGCTGCTGTTGCATACGAGCGTGTCCGGGTCTGATGCTCTCTCAGAGCACGCGGCGCTGCTGGCCCGCGTCGAGGAGCTGCTGCCGCACGTCGACGACGTCGCGCGGCGGCTGATCTCCTGCTTCGGCGGCGGCGGCCGCATCTACACGTTCGGGAACGGCGGCTCGTCCGCCGATGC
>Ga0068855_100008804_pt1 | contig 12199 bp, 5 predicted proteins | sample KBSCornC52_FD_66592 | JGI IMG/M metagenome (GOLD analysis project Ga0068855, IMG submission 66592) | Corn rhizosphere microbial communities from Kellogg Biological Station, Michigan, USA - KBS Corn C5-2 | ecosystem: Host-associated > Plants > Roots > Rhizosphere > Soil ...
ATGGGCGAAAAAATAAGAATACAACTACAACTATCAGTTCACCACTACCTCCTACAGATACTACTACTACCACCACTGTTCCAACAGATAGTGTCATTTTAGTTCCGGCGCCATCAACCAGTATACCTTCCAGCTACAGTCTGGTTATGCCTCCCATAGGATATCAGGGTTCAGAAGGTTCATGCGTATCATGGGCCGTTGCGTATGGCGCCCGTTCCTGTAAACAGTACTATGCAACAAATGCTTTTTCATATAGTTACTCAAGTAACATCTTTAGTCCGGAGTATGTGTTTAACCAAACTAAAGCAGACAATAATTGCGGCAGCTCAAGTATGCTCAGCGCCATGAACCTGCTGGTAAATCAGGGCGTGTGCACCTGGCAGAGTATGCCCTACAGCTATCTGAACGGCTGCTCACAAATGCCTACGTCAGCACAAACAGCTGAAGCAGCTAATTATAAAATTCCTGCTTATGCCAGGGTATTGCCCAGTGATCAAACAACTATCAAAACCATGATCGCTGCCAAAAAAACGGTGCCTTTTACCTTTAATACTGATTATACTTTTGATCATGCTACCACAGGTACTATCTGGACAACCTATTCAGGTTTTACCGGTGCACATGCCATGGTATTATGTGGTTACGACGATTCAAAACATGCGTACAGAGCTATGAATTGCTGGGGCACTTCATGGGGCGATGCAGGCTATATCTGGATCGATTATGATCTGTTACCTGTCATTTCTTTTGAGGCTTATATCATGAATTAAAACGGCATACCTCTCATAAAAAAAGGCGTCCCGGTTTCGGGACGCCTTTACAGCTTATAAAAAATACACAGGAGTTGCTTTATTCACCACGGTGTGGCAGAATCTTACCTGATACAGTATGCATACCTGTAAGCAACCGGTACACCAGTACAGGACGGGTTCCCGGCGGTACATGGTACTGGATAGTTTGCCAGGTTTGCGCCTGAATGTATCCTCTGTCAATTGTCGCGAGTTTTTGACCCACAATATTATAGATCACTAATTCTACACGACCCGATATTGGAGTTCTAAAGCGGAAGTTGATGACCGAACCATAAGGATTAGGAAATACAGACAGCTGCATATCTGCTGTCGGTGTATTATTATCTGCACTCCCCGCAGTAGGATTGCTGGCAATCAAACGGGCTGCGATAGTACTGAAGGAGCTTTCACCCCATCCAACCAGTAATGCGCATTGGTCAAATGCCTGGTTGATATCGGTAATGGCATTGTTTACATCACTGGCAGTAATACCCGATACCGCTTGTCCGCCAAGATACATGTTTGCAAGCGCATACAGATCTTTAACCGTAGCCGGTCCGCTTGTTTGCAAATAATTCACCACGTTCGCCGGCAAGATGGTGGTATCGGTTTGTGCTACCGGTACACCACTTCCACAGGTGGTTTGTTTTGCCGTGAAGAGCGAATCGCTAACAATGGTTAAGCCTGGCAGATCACTACTTAGGTTCATATTGAAGAACAGGGCCATGGTTTGTGCCAGCAGCGTGTTTTTGATTTTACCAGCCTGACTGCCGGATGTTACCAGCGGCACATTGGGCCATGTACTTATTTTACTATAAGTGGCATATCCTTTCAGCGCAACCGGTGTACCACCACCCGGCAACATATTAAAGATGTTACCGCTGGTAATATCACTGAGGAACAGCGTAAAGTATTTGCTCGTTGATTTCAAACCAAACAATACTGAATCACCTGGCTGTGCATCTACAATAGAGGCCATCTTACCCTGAGCCATGAAGGTAGTCTTGTCAGGAGCACAACCTGTTCCGCCCTGGTTGCCATAGAAGCCCTGTGTATAGGTACAGGTTACTAAACAGCAACTTACAGTAACGGTTTGCTGAGTGGAATCTTTATTGCCGCATGCATCGGTTGCAATCCATCTGCGTATGTGTTTAAACGGACAACTGGTTCCTTCTACCCATGTCATGGAATCGATCTTTACAGCGCCACCGCAATTGTCGCTGAACGACGGCGTTCCAAATACAACTGATGCATTGCAGCCAATGGTTACATCACCTGGCGTAAACACAACAGACGGTTTCACATTATCATTAACCGTAATCACCTGGGTTAAAGTGGAACTTACATTACCACATTTATCCATCGCATACCATGTACGGGTAACTGTAAAGTGATTCGCACAAGTGCTGTCGCTTGTTACCTGATTATAGATAATAGCCGGCGAAGCATCGCAGTTATCAGTTGCAGTAACAGTTGGCGGAGCAGGCACATCTTTAGCGCAGGTTGCACTGGCATTAGGTGTGTTGCCGCTGATAACCGGTCTGGTAGTATCCTTCACATGAATTACCTGTGAAACGGAGTCTTTATTACCGCAGGCGTCAACAAACAGCCATTTGCGTGTAATGGCAGAATCACATGCCTGGCCTGAACCGGTAACACTGAACATTGGTGAAATGTCGCCGCTGCAATTGTCAGAAGCAGTGGGTGATGGTGCAGCCGGGATCTGGCTCATGCACTGTACACTGGTATCTTTAACAAAATTGGCGGTGATTACCGGTTTCACATTATCGTTCACTGTGATCACCTGAGTTAAGGTGGTGCTCATATTGCCGCAATTGTCTGTAGCAAACCACGTACGTGTTAAAGTGAAGTGGTTAATACAGGTGCTGTCGCTTGTTACCTGGTTATAAGTAATAACCGGCGTTGCGTCGCAGTTATCAGTCGCAGTAATAGTTGGAACACCAGGCACATCTTTGGCACAGGTAACAGTGCTATTGGGTGCTGATCCGCTGAGCGTTGGCGGAATGGTATCCTTCACATGAACTACCTGCATTACCGAATCTTTATTGCCGCATGCATCGGTAAAGATCCACTTACGTGTAATGGTAGAGTCGCAGGCTTTGCCTGAACCGCTGGCATTGAATGCCATGGTAACCGAACCGCCGCAATTGTCGGTGGCGGTAGGTGTTGGCACTCCGGGTATATTGCTTACGCACTGTACGCTTACTGATTTATCGAAGTCGGCAGTAATTGCCGGAGCAATGCTATCCTTCACAATAATGGTTTGCGAAGCTGAAGCTGTATTGCCGCAGGAGTCGGTTGCCATCCATGTGCGTATAATAGTGAAGTGATTCACACAGGTGCTGTCATGCGTAGCCTGACTAAAGCCCAGCCTTACCAGTCCGCAATTATCTGATGCCGTTACATTAGTAGCCACTGCAGGCACATCCGATGCACAGGCAACTGTGATATTCGAAGGCACGCCGGATATTGTTGGCGGAGTACCATCCTGTATCATGATAATTGTAGAGCAGGTATCGTGTAACAAACCACTGGGCGATGTAAGCGCAAGGTACAGTGTATCGGTTCCGCAATGCGGGCCTGATTTTACAGATACCGATGCAGTATTTGTTGCTCCCTGAAGAGCGCTTCCCACGCTGGTTTTAATGAACCATTGGTAAGAACCAATTAAACCGTTGGGATCGGGAGGACCGTCATATGAATTGGTGGAGCTTGGGCAAACGGGCGTTGGGCCTGTTATACCACAAGGCATTTTTGATGCAGTAACAGTAACTACCACCGTATCTTTTCCAACACAGCCTTTGGAATCGGTAACCGTTACAATAAACTGGAACGAACCAGGGCCAGGCGCTGTAAATACAGGGTTGGCAATAGTGGTACTGCTTAAACCTGTAGCAGGCGCCCATACGTAATTATAAGAAGGCGTGCCACCCGAAGGTACAGCATTCAGCTGCGAGTGATTCGAAATGGCAAGATCCAATGTTGAAGGCGTAGCTGTTGCATCTACCAGTACTTTTTTAATAGTTACCAGATCGCCCGGCGACACACTGGAGTTGATATAAGCGGTATCCTTCAATCCGTGTGAGTTGGTAACAATCAGGCGCAGGTTAAATGAACCGGCCGTGAATGTGCCCGACGATGGTTGTACCGTTATAGTTTTCAATGTGGGATCTGCAATAACGGCATTGGTAGTATTGTTTAATAAAGTCCATGCATAGGTAATGCCTGTTGTATCTCCGCTTATAGTGGCAGTATAACTAAGCGATGATGTTTCGGCACAGGCGCTTGTTGGCCCGGTTACCGAAGCTTGCGGCGGAGCAAACACAGCAGCTGTTTTCAGTGATCTGTCCTGGTTGCCAATGCTTACTTCCTGTCCGTTTATGATCCATTCTTTTAACCGCATATGGTAGGGCGAACCGCTGATGCCGGTGGCCGATCTTGGCTCACCGGTGGCAGGGTCAATACCCCAGTCGTCGAGGCTGGCTATATGACCGCCCCACGACAATACTACTGTTTCCTTAAGCGCCTTGAAAGTTATGTTTATAACAGTTTCACTTTGATCGGCATTCAAATCTCCCTGCGACGTATAAGCCATACTCAGCAGGTCGGCATTAAAACCGGTCATAACTCTTTCGCCTGCGGGCAATGCATTAAAGCTTGCTGTGGGCATACCGGCTACCGGAGAGCCCGCGCTGCTCGGCGCCGGTATGGGGTAAGTGTCTGTCGAAGTAAAATAGGCAGGAGGAAATCCGCTTATACCCAGTAAAGGGTTTACCGTTTCAGCCGGATGACCGAAAGGAGCATGTGGTTCCAGGCGTTGGTAGTGGGTAATATAATCCAGTGCCTGTTTACCTCCATGCTTAACATCCCAACCTATCACCAGTGTATAGGTTTGATTAACTGTTAACCCGGTTAAAATGGCCCGGTAAGGAACTGAATATCCTTCTCTGAAGTGGGCTGTATTTTCATTCAGGTTTCCATTAACCCAATCAACGGGGTCTGTAGGAGATGTGGCTTTTCCGTTTGAACCCTGGTCGAGGTTGGCCGAAGGGTTTTGAGCTTTTGCCGGCAATGGCCGTAATAAGGTGAGCAGCGCAAATACCGCTATGTAAAAGCAGTATAGGCCACCTGTAGACCTCCACCTTTTTTTAAAGTGTAGATGTTGTGTACTCATAGAGAGTTCGTTTTTTAAAAAAGTTGCAAATAGGAATACCAGTTCAATTGTTCCTGTCGGCCCTGATTGTTATTCTGAATTAAAATATCCATTACCGTTATATGATTATGCAGCGGTAACAGCCAGTAAAGCAAATTACACGTGGCTTTGACAGAAAGTAGTTGCAGACATTCGTACCAGAGTTTCCTGATGTTGATTATATGCCGGCCGGTTTATAAACTATGTGTGTTGGATTTTAATCAACATTTATAAAAAGGATATACCGGTCCCTGCAGGTTATTTTGCAAACCTGTTACGTTTGTCCGCAAACTTTAATTCAATAAAAAAAAGATGGTTTTTCTGTTAGTCCTGATAGATACGTTAGCTCCATTCTGTCGGCATGACTGAAATAGTGGATATTCACGAGGATAGAACTTACATAGACTGCAATAAACAGCCTTCTGCGGTTTGATTCACCGCATAAACGATCAGTGTCATAAAACCTTTGTTTCATGGACATACTTCTACCGTAAAAATCTGAGCTTAACGGGCACTAGTTAACTGAACAGTTGATCCGGTACACAACGGATACTGTTCCCTGGGAATTCATTTGAAAAACAACTGAGAGGTATTCAACAGAGGGGACGGGTTTAGGTAGAGATTTAAAAGATATACAAGATTATATTAAAATTTCTTTAGTAGCAAATTTTTTATAATATGAAGGCAATTAATTAACATATGACAATTACGCTTAGGGGAAATCGGGACATTAAAACAAGGAAGGAGGCAGGAGATAAGAGGTATGAAGTATCACACTAAAATAGTTACAGGTTTCATGTGGCAAAGTAGTCCTCACAACATGAAACCTGTAACTGTTATTTTACCTTAATTCATTAGCGGATTCACTTCAATCTCTGCAAGGTCCATATCCGAATAATCACGTATTATATTGTACAACGTATCGCGTTCAACCGGTTTTCTTTTAGCCTGTTTTATCAGCGTTACCAGCTGGGCGGTGCTCATGGCAGGTGTTTGCTCTTCTGACCCCGCCATAGCATAAATTTTAGTAGTATCATCGATGGTGCCGTCGATATCATTTACTCCGAACGATAAAGTGAGTTGCGCGTTTTGACGGCCAAGCATAGGCCAGTAAGCCTTCAGATGCGGGAAGTTGTCCATATATAAACGTGCAATAGCGTACATGCGCATATCTTCAATAATGCCCGATTCAGGCACATTGCTCATGTCGTTATCTTTATTACGGAACTTAAGCGGTATAAATGTGTTAAAGCCGCCGGTTTTATCCTGCAACTGCCGCAGGCGTTCCATATGGTCTATGCGGTGGCGGTATTCTTCTATGTGGCCGTATAACATGGTGGCATTGCTGTGCATGCCTAACTTGTGAGCGGCTTCATGAATTTTCAGCCAGCCTTCGGCATCCACTTTATCAGCACAGATCTTTTCCCTTACTTCGGGATGGAAGATCTCGGCGCCGCCACCGGGCAATGAATCCAGACCGGCTTCATGCAGGTATTTCATGCCTTCTTCAGCACTCAGTTTTGCTTTGCGGAACATATAATCCAGCTCAACCGGGGTAAAGCCCTTGATATGCAGCTCAGGCCGGTGCGCTTTTATTTTGCGTAACAGGTCGGCAAAAAATTCCATGGTTAATTTGGGATGTACGCCGCCTACAATATGAACCTCGGTAACAGGTTTGCCATCGTAGCCTTTTACAATGTTCAGCATCTGGTCGGTGGTCAGTTCCCATCCTTCTTCGCGGTGGGCATACAGGCGCGAGTAAGAACAGAATGAACAGGCAAAAACACAAACATTGGTGGGTTCAATATGAAAATTGCGGTTGAAATAGGTGACATCGCCATGCAACCTTTCGCGTACGTGATTGGCGAGGGCGCCAACAAAGGGAAGCGAGCCTTTTTCAAATAATAACAATCCGTCTTCCGGACTGATCCGTTGCCTGTTAATTATCTTGTCGGCGATGGTACGTAGGGCAGGATTCTGCTCTGCGGCTATAACAGCCTGAATATTAGTGCTCATGTTCATCGGATTTTCTATGTTAAAGGTATCTTCCCGTTGCTGAGAGATAAACCCTATAACACATTAACGGGCGTAAAGTTACATTAAAAAGTGAGTAGGCAATGGGCAGTTGGCAGTATAGAAGCTTTTTTGACTGTTTTCGTTACTGCTCACTGCCTGCTCACTACTGCCTTTTTTACCGGGCAACTACCGTTTTACTCTGCAACGTATGGGCACTGAAATAGCCAAGAGCGCCGCCCTGTATGTTACTTACAGGATTGGCAGGGGTAGCCGACGACATACCGCTGCCGCCAGTGGCGCCTTTATTCAGACTGTACCAGTATTTATAAACGGCAGAATCAATGCAAAGCATGTCGATTTGTACCAGACTGCCCGGCTTGATCTCATTGTCGCCATTGTCATCTTTAGGGTAGCGCAGTTTGGTGGTTACTGTATTGCCGTTGCTCAGATCGTCGTTGCGGATAAAGATCTGCTTTTCCTTTACGCCATTTACATATTGAACAAAGCGGTAATTGTTGCCTGGTTGCGGCGGGTCTTTGAACTGAACATTGGCGAGCAACCGGTCTTTACCCCTCACCTCATCATCTTTCGTAATAAAAATGGAGTCCATATTTACCGGTTGCGGCATGGTGGAAGAAGCGGTAAATTGATGCCCGTTGATGCTTACAGACAATAAATATGTTTTACCGCTGGCGCCATATAAGGCAGACGCTTCATATACACCGGTACTGGTTTCGGTAAGCAGGGTAGTGGGGCCACCCTGTTCGGTTATTTGCACGGTGGCGCCACTGACACCGGCAAAGTTATTATCATCCTCAAAGTTTTTTGTTTGCGACAGCAGCACTGAACAGGTACCTGGCTGATTGGTAATTACCCCTTCAATAACATATTGTTTATCGGCATCGTTCAGATTTACATGAATTACTTTTTTACAACCGGTAACGATGAACAATATAAAGCAACAGCAGATTTGTATAGATCGCATGCATTTAAAATTTAAAGTTGTATGAAACGGAAGGCACCCATCTGAACAGCGATGTTTTAACTGCTTCTGTTTTCTCAGGGTCTTTATCGCTTTGCTGAAACTCGATTGAATAAGCGTTCTCACGCCCATAGGCATTATATAAACTGAACGACAGCTCCGATAAAGTGTGTTTGGTTTGCTTTATGGTGCAGGTAGCACCAAGATCCAGCCGGTGATAGGCCGGCATGCGATAGCTGTTGCGTTTGGTATAGTAAAAAACTACCTGATCGTCTACACGATATTTACCGGCCGGAAAAGTAACTGCATCGCCTGTATAATAAACCCAGTTGGCCGAAAGATTCCATTTTTTACTTACCTGGTACGAGGTTACAATAGTGATGTCATGTGTTCTGTCTTGCCGCGCATTATACCATTCGTTATTATTGATACCATCAATTTTGCGTTTCGTTTTTGAAAGCGTGTAACTGACCCATCCTGTGAACCGGCCTTCTTTCTTTTTGAACATCGTTTCTATGCCATAGGCTTTACCCTTACCAAACAGCAGCTGTGTTTCTATAGCGTCCATATTGTTGAACACATCGGCGCCGTCGCGATAATCGATCTGGTTTTTCATGGTTTTGTAATACGTTTCGAGGGTAAGTTCATAGTGATTGTGCCACAGATTTTTGTAGTAACCTACAGATACCTGGTCAGATATTTCAGGTTTGATATTATTGGTGCTCGCGATCCATTTATCGGTGGGGTTCGATGGGGTGGAATTGGAAATAAGATGCAGGTTTTGTACGTTCCGTACATACGACGCCTTCACAGAAGTGGAAGGATTGAACGAATAACTAAGCGCCAGTCGGGGTTCGGGATTGATGTATGTTTTTACAAACTGACCGCTGTTATAATGAAGCGTGTCGGTAACATTTCCATTGTTATCTACATTATAAAAATCACCCTTGCCCAGTATGCTGAAGGCCGTTAACCGCATACCATAGGTAATACTAACTTTTTCAGACGCCTTCCAGGTATTGCTGAAGAACAGGGCATTTTCCCATGAATACCTTTTCTGCAATGTAAGATCATTAATATTTGAGTTGTCGGGCGAGGTTACTTCTCCGGGTCGTATCTGATGATAAATGGAATTAAATCCTACCCGTATCGTATTGCTGCTGCCTGCATACCATTGAAATTCCTGTTTAAGGTTCCAGTCGCGGATCTGTGAAAAAATATCAAAGTTGTTAGCCCCGTTGCGTATGGATACGGTATAATCATAATTACTGAAAATGAGCGACGTGTTCGAAAACAGTTTACTGTTGAAGATGTGATTCCAGCGAAGCGTGCCGGTGCCATTACCCCATGTCAATCCATAGGTTTGACCTGCGCCGAGCTTATCTCTGCCAAAATATCCCGATAAATATAACCGGTCTTTGCTGCCCAGACTATAATTCATTTTGGCATTCAGATCGTAAAAGTATAGAGTGTTATTCTTAATGGCAGAATCTTTCGATAGTTTTAAAAACACATCAGCATAGGTTCTGCGGGCAGTAACTAAAAAAGAAGATTTATCTTTTTGTATCGGTCCTTCTACATTCAATTTTGCGGATATAAGTCCAACGCCACCGCTCACGCTGTAGTCCTGGTTATTGCCATCATTCATTTTTATATCAAGAACCGATGATAGCCTTCCGCCATATTGTGCGGGCATACCGCCTTTATATACGGTTACATCTTTTATAGCATCTGAATTGAATGTAGAGAAGAAACCAAGCAGGTGCGAGGCATTGTATACAGGCGCTTCATCCAGTAAGATCAGGTTCTGGTCAGATGTTCCGCCGCGTACAAAAAATCCTGCATTGCCGTCGCCGGCGGGTTTTATACCGGGTAACAGCTGAATGGTTTTCAAGACATCCCGCTCACCAAATAACACCGGAATGTTTTTGATCTCCCGGGTTGAAATATGTTCAACGCCCATTTGCGGACTGCTTATGCTGCGGCCTTTTGATGTGGCCGTAACTGTTACTGAATCCAGACTGTTACCGGCTTCTGCCAGAGAAATATTCAGCACGATGTTTTTGCTGAGCGCTACTTCCACTATCTGAGGCGCCATACCAACAGCACTTATTTCAATACTGTAATCGCCCTGCGGAAGGGTGAGCGAATAAAATCCGTATTCATTGCTTACAGTACCGGATGGCTTACTTGTTACTTTTACCGAAGCGCCAATAATGGTTTCTCCGTTTTGTTTTGATTTGATAGTGCCGCTGATGGTAAAGCTGCTTTGCGAGAAAGCAGACGAAACAATTGCCAGCAGGCAAAGGAACAGGAATAGTTTCTGCATAGTTGTAGGTTATAATGCCTTATGGGGTAAAAGTGCGACTAACGCGTAGATAACCTGGAAGTAAAACCGATGAAGCGGACAAACTGAGGGGTGAAATGGCAACCCGTGTCACGGTTCCAAAACCGTGGCACGGTTAATTCTTTACTTTTCCATCCACTGCAGAAACTCTGCAGCTTTCACTTTACTAATGATAATATTTTCTGGTGTGGTAGAATTCAATCGAACAATCAGTCTGCGGGAAAAATAATGTTCCACATTTATAATAGCGTTCCGGTTGATAATGAACTGCCGGTTGGCACGGAAGAATAAGTCGGGATGTAATTGTGTTTCCAGCTCATCTAAAGTCGAAGGAACTATATACTTATTAGGGGAATTAAGGTCACCTTCGCCAGGGCTTCGGCGACCGATGTATACACTTACAATACCATTATTGTAATGAATAAAAGATATATCCGTGGTTTTAACGGGGATGATCTTTTCCTGAAAATGTATCAGCAGCGTGCTTTTATAAGTATTGGTAAACTGTGTAAGCAGGTTGGCGAGTTTCTTCTCGTAATCATTTTTCTCAATGGAAAATGTTGCTTTGAGTTTTTCATATTTATCCAGTGCCTGTTGCAACCGGTTTTCATCTACCGGTTTCAGCAGGTAATCGATTCCATTGGCTTCAAAAGCGCGTATGGCATATTCATCGAAAGCGGTACAAAAGATAACCGGTGTATGAATGTGCGTGTTTTTATAAATATCGAATGATAAGCCATCGGCCAGCTGAATATCTGAAAAAATAAGATCAGGTCCGGGATGGCTTTCAAACCATGCAATGGCGGCTTTTACCGAAGGCAGTATATCAACTACGGTAATATCATCGCGCAGCTCCTCCACCAGTTTTTTGAGTTCACGGGCAGTTTTTATTTCATCTTCAATGATCAGTACGTTCATGACGGCAATAAAGGTAATTTTACAATAAACGTTTTTCCGTTATCGATAATATCAATTTGTTTGCCTGAAAGCAAATGGTAGCGGTCGTTTATATTCTGCAGACCTTTACCGGTATTTTTTTCGATAGACAGTCTGGTTTGTAAATTATTTGTTACGGTTAATTTATCGTCGGCTTCGCCATGTATGTCGATATGCAATGGTTCATCCGGCGAAATGATGTTGTGTTTAATAGCATTTTCGATCAGGATCTGTAAAGCCAGCGGCGGTATCTTCTTGCTGAGAAAGGCTTCGGGTACCTGTATGTTCACCTGCAAGGCATCTTCGAACCGTTCTTTTAAAATATACAGATACGAATTGGTAAAGGCAAGTTCGTCCTTAAGCGTAGCCACATTATTGTCATTATAGTTCAGTAAATACCGGTATACGTTCGACAACTGCATAACGTATTGTTTGGTATTGTTGTCGGGGGCGATTGTGCGCAGGGTGCTTAGGGAGTTAAATAAAAAATGCGGACTGATCTGTTGTTTCAGCAGGTTGAGCCGCACCTGCAGGTTTTCCTGTTTCAGGTGTTCAATTTCAATTTTTGCCTGTTGCGCTTCGTTAAGCGCCGCTATATAATACACCATAAAAAACTGGAATCCGCCGATGATCACTCCGCGCAGGTTCAGAAAAAACAGTTTTCGCATTGGTTCATCTTGTCCCGACAGAAAAAAACGGTTACGAAGAAGCCATTGCATCAGTTCAAATCCAAACGAAAGCAACATGCATAGTATAATACCCGCAATGCTTTTTACCCAGGTTTTGTTGAGCGCCTGCCATGAAAACCGCGTTTGAATAATGTATTGGTGAATAAGCCAGCAACAAAACGCAAACAGGGAAATAATAAATACAGAAAACAGAATATCGCTCAGCCCAACATCTGCCGTGCGAAA
>Ga0068855_100008809_pt1 | contig 12196 bp, 7 predicted proteins | sample KBSCornC52_FD_66592 | JGI IMG/M metagenome (GOLD analysis project Ga0068855, IMG submission 66592) | Corn rhizosphere microbial communities from Kellogg Biological Station, Michigan, USA - KBS Corn C5-2 | ecosystem: Host-associated > Plants > Roots > Rhizosphere > Soil ...
ACGAGAATCCGGGCGTAGCGAGCCTTTTCGGGCGCCACAACAGCGCCTGCAGTCGCGACCGGAGCGGCGGCGAGCCAGTGTTCGGCCATCCACTCGATCTGTACGCCATCCGGCTTGATGTCGTATTTCTTGCTGGCCGTCACAGCGAAGTTATCAGAGATCCAGAGCGCTCGCCGTGCATCCCAGCGCCAATAGTCTGGCGCTTTCGGATTCACCCAGCGCACACTGAAATCGGGATTGCGGACGCGGTTGCCATCATCGCGGTCGAGATTCCATTCGAAACGCGTCACCCCCGCAATGGTGAATTCGACCTTCTTCGATTTTGCTCCTGGACGCGAGACGAACGCCGCGTACTTCCCCGGCTTGAGTCCGCGGAGTGAAAAGTGCCCGCGATAAACTCCCGGCCGAGTGGTCACTGTGTCGCTCATGGTGCTTATTGCGGTATTCACAATCGCGAGCTTCGCCGGCAGTTCCTCGAACCCAGCCGTCTGCGGCGCGGTGATCTCGGCCTCCAGGCTGCCACCCTCGACCGGCTTGCTCGAGAGCTTAAGCAACGAATAAATCACATCCGCGGCGACCCGGGCCGTCTCGCCCGCGCTCTCCATGATCACTGGCTCGCACTGCGCGCGATCGCCGGTCACGATCAGCGGCTTCAACCTCTCGCAGCGCTGCTTGCTGAACTCGATCAGTCCATCCATCCGAGCGAGGAACGCCTCACGAGACAGCGCTTTCGGCTTATAACCTTGCATCTCGAGTTTTGATGCATCGAGCCAGTTCTCCATCTTCGTATGGGCATCTCCCTTTAATCCGATGGTGTGTGGCGGCGAGCCTGTGTCCGTGACGTAGTGAAGGAGCGAGCCCACCCAGCGCGCGGCATTCGGCGGCGACTCCATACGCAGAGCCTGCAGTGCACGATCCCAGAAGGGGCCATACGTGGACTTCACATCCGGAACCATATGCCCGAGAAGCCGGCTCGAGGCAGGGAAGACCAGATAGTCGTTCGAATAGAACATCTGACCCGTCGAAGGATAGTCGGCATTGGTCACATGCCAGGACTCCCCGCGCGCCACAAGACAGTCATTCCAATCGCCCATTTGCACGAAAGCCCGCAGACGCGGACCGTTCTCGGCGAGCCGTTCGACGATTCCGCTGTCCGGCGGCAACGTCGAGAGAGCGGCATCGATGATGTCCGAGTGAGGCTTACTGCCCCAACCGCCAAGCAGCACAACAGCCGCCAGCGCGAACAGTTTGTTCGTGTTCATTCGTGTTCATTCGTCGCTAAAACAGCATCTTCAATCCCAGTTGCATGATTCGCGGCGGACCCGCATCCGAGATCGTCCCGTATGCCCGCGACGAGGTATCGGTATTCGGGTTGCGGAAGCTTGCGTGGTTGAAAGCGTTGAACGCTTCCCCGCGGAACTGGAAACTGGCCCGCTCATTGACCCGGAAGACCTTAAAGAGCGCCATGTCCCAGTTCGCCCGGCCGGGACCCCGCAGAATGTCTGGAGCGGCATTCCCGTACTTGCCCGCAGGCGGATTCTTGAACGACACGCCGGGCGTGGGATTGAAGTAGTAGTTCCCGGCGGTCGCCTGTCCATTGCCCGCGACCAGCGTCTGCACTTGCCGCGGATCCAGATACTGCACAGGGGCCAGCCAGTCCGTGCGTCGCGTGCCGGTCGGGCTGTCGAAGTTCACCGTCAGCCACTGCCCCGACTGCGCCTGGGTAATTCCCGACAGTTCCCATCCCCCGGCGACCTGTCCGAGCCAGTCGCGCCGCTTGCGGAGGAACGGCAGCTTATACGTATAAGACGCGACCAGGATGTGGTTACGGTCGAAGGTCGCGTGCGAACGTTCGGCGCGGTAGTTCGTCGGGTCTTGTGGATTGAACCCGGTTTTGTCCGGAGCATCGGTGAGAACCTTCGAGAAGGTATACGCAAGGCTCATGGTAACGCTCGATTTGTACCGTCGTGTTAAACCGACTTGCAGCCCGTTGTAGTTCGACGCCGCACTGCTCTCCCAGAGTTGTATGTTGGTATACCCGCCGTAGGGCCGAAGTGCATTCTGGTTCGCCGAGGGTGCGGCAACCTGCGCCGCAGGCGTGACCGCATTGATGTTAACCTGCCGCAGCAGATGCCGGCCCTGCGTCGAAACGTAGTTCACGTCGAGCAGCAGTTCAAGCGGGATCTTCTTCTGGATGCCAAAGTTCCAGTTGTACGTTGCGGGCGCGACCACGTTGTCGGGCCGGTAGCTGGTCACCGACACTGGAAAAGTTGCGGCATTCCCGGAGTTCAGACTATCGACGCTGCCGTTGAACAGTGAGAGCGTGTTCACGAACGGCGGATTGCCGCCGGCAGTAGCGAGGTCGCCTGCCGGCAACCGGTCGTAATAAATCGCGCCGCCGCCGCGGATCGCAAAAGTGCCTTTCTTCGATGGGTCCCAGGCAAAACCGAAGCGAGGCGATACCTTGTTCTGAACTGGATAGAACCCGTCCGGAATCCCATTCTGTCCTGCGACGGCGATTCCGTTCAGCGGCTTGCCGACACCGGGCGCAAGCTGTCCCGCCGTCGAGCCTGTCGCCACCACGCGCTGCGCACTCGCCGGATCATAGAGCGAGGGCACAAACGTGGATGCCACGTCGCCGATCAGGTGCGGCGGCTGCATCATCGAGTAGCGGAACCCGTAATCGATGGTCAGGTTCGAACGCGCCTTCCAGGTGTCCGCCACATAGCCTTCGAACTGTGTATAGCGGTTCTGGTTGATCTTGTCCTTGTCCGACTCGTTGTACTGATAGTAATTCCCGAGCAGCACGTCGAGAATCGCGTTCCCAGTGCTGTAGATGCTGCCGCTGCCCGGCGTCGTGAACGTCAGGGCTCCCGTCAACGTCAAATTGGTCCGCTCGTTCTTGCGGTCCCGAATGAGGATGAATCCGCTCTTCAACTGGTGGCGTCCGACGATATGGCTGTAATTGTCGCGCACGGAGAAGTCCCACACCGGCGACCGTGGATTTGCCCGCGCGCCCGAGATCGTCGTGAACCCGGAGACCGCAATCGATGGAATGCCGTATACGCTCGTCTCGTTGCCGAACAACTCCTTGATGTTCAGCCCGTACGTGGCGGGGAACCGCTGATCACCGATCGGTAGCCGCTCGAGGTAAAGATAATTGGACACCACCGCCAATTCATTGATCGTCTTCGCCGACTGTGCCCGTGTCCACGAGAGCTGCATATTCTCCGCACGGTTCCGCCGGTTCGCCTGGAACGTCGGAATCGTGCCCGTCTCGTAAGGCGTCTGGTCGGACCCCGTATCGTAGAGCAGCCGGTACGTGAACTGGTTCTTCGACGACTGCCGGTAATCGATCCGCGCCACGTCCTCGCGCCGGATATCGATGATCGGCAGCTCGTAGGTAACATTGTTCGAAGTCGCCGTATCGCTGTAAACCGCGCCCAGCTTGCTCATCGCGTCGTACATCTTCATGATCGCGATTCCGTTGGCCGTCTGGTAGCGGAGCGGGAGCATGTTTGCGCCCGTAGGATTCTGCGCGGTCGCTCGCGACGCGTCGGTGATCGGTTGACCGCGCAGAGCGACATCCGGGAAATTCGACGGATAACGCAGGACCGCTCCGCCGGGGATAATTCCCGACCGCTCGGCGGAGTCCGGAATCGTCGCGCGGAGCGTCTGTCCGTCGACCCGCCGTTTGTATTCCTGGCCGACGAAGAAGAACAGCTTCTTTTCGCCCCTTGTATGGCCCGGAATGAGAATCGGCCCTCCGACGTTCCAGCCGAAGTTGTTGACCCGCAGTTCGGGTTTGACCGGCGCGAAGAAGTTCCGGGCATTCATCACGTCGTTGCGGAAGAACTCGAGCAGCGTCCCGTGGAACTGCTGCGTGCCGCCTTTTGTGACAAAGTTGATCTGGCCGCCGGCATTGCGCCCATATTCTGCACTGTACGAACTCGACTTGACTGAGACTTCCTGCACGAAATCGACACCGACGTTGTTCGTCATCGACACGATATTGCCACTGTCCTGGTTGAAGCCGCCGTCGACCATCACGGCATTCGATGTCGAGCGCGAACCGTTCACATAGAAGTCGTTCGTGCTGCCGTAGAGCATCGACCCACTGTCAAACTGGTCCGTGCCGGTTGCGACGCCTGGCAGCAGCATTAAAAGCTGAGCGAGATTTCGGCCGTTCAGTTGAAGATCGACAATCTGCGAACCATCGATCAGGTGCCCGACCGTTCCCGACTCCGTCTCGACCTGTGCCGCCGATGCTGTGACGGTCACCTTATCGCTGACACTTCCGAGCTGCAGCACTGCACTAACGTCGACGCGGTCACCCGAGGACAGGTGGACCTCGGACTGTTCGAACGTCTTGAAGCCGGTTTGGGCCACAGCGACCCGGTATGTGCCGGGCTGAAGGTCGGGAACGACGAACAGGCCGGCGCTGCTGGAAGTCGTCTTCCGTTCCGCTCCGGTGTCCTGATTGACCACGGACACGTCGGCATTCGCAACGATCGCTCGGCTCGCATCGCGAACCGAACCGCTGATCTGTCCGGTAGTGACTTGGCCCACGGCGGACGCCGCCATCGCAGACCACAAAAGGGCGAGTTTAAAGCTAGGCATACAGATGCCAGACAGTATATATAAAGTCCTACGCCGCGACTGCTTGAGCGTCCCTCAGCCGGATCTGCCCCAGGATCCAGGTATAGGTCTTCGCCAAGCCTTCCTGCAGCGGACGACTCGGTTCCCAACCAAGCTTCTCGCGGATAAGAAGATTGTCGGAGTTCCGCCCGCGAACCCCAAGCGGACCCTGGACGTGCCGGATCCCGATCTGCTTGCCGGCTACCCCCGCGATGATCTCAGCCAGACGGTTGATTGTCACCATCTCCTCGGATCCAATATTGACGGGTCCCGTGAAATCCGACTCCATCAGCCTGCGAATTCCCTCGATGCACTCATCGACGTAGAGGAAGGAGCGGGTTTGTTTTCCGTCTCCCCAGATCTCGATATCGCCGCCGTTTGACGCCTCAGCTATTTTGCGGCACAGCGCTGCAGGCGATTTCTCGCGGCCTCCGCACCACGTACCCTCGACACCGAAGATGTTGTGGAATCGCGCGACCCGCACCTGGACGCCATGGTTCCGCATATAGGAGAGGTAGAGCCGCTCGCTGAAGAGCTTTTCCCAACCGTACTCGCTATCGGGAGCGGCGGGATACGCCGACTCCTCCGAGCACCTGGGATTCTCTGGATCGAGCTGATTGTATTCGGGATAGATGCACGCGGACGAAGAGTAGAAGAACTTCCGGACTCCGGCCTTGACACCAAATTCGAGCGTGTTCAGGTTGATGGTGGCGGAATTGTGCATTACCTGCGCATCGTGTTCACCGGTGAAGATGTAACCCGCGCCCCCCATGTCTGCCGCGAGTTGGTAGACCTCGTCGATATCCTGGACGGCGGCCTTTACCACCTCCGGATCCCGCAGATCCGCCTGGATAAACTCGTCCGCCGGCGGTTCGCGGAATTCATGACGCTTGATATCGACGGCTCGCACCCAGTTCCCTTCAGCCTTCAGCCGCTTCACCAAATGTCCGCCGATGAATCCACCGGCTCCGTTCACCAGAAGTCGTTTCACGATGCGCTCCAGACAAATGGTGGGAACCGAGCCTAAAAAATCTCAGGAAATTTAGAGCACGTCGGCGAAGCCGCGCTTCATATGGCGAAAGAACAATCCGCCCAGCACAAAAAATACCGCGGCCACCGCGGCGAGTACGGCCATGTCGTGCCATGCGGGCGGTTTCGCGTCGAGCAGGACGTCGCGGTAGCAGCGCACGACGTAGGTAATCGGATTGAAGATCACCAGCAGATGTGCGTTCGGAGGAAACTTCTCCTCATCGAGAAAAATCGGCGTTACCCATTGCCAGAAGATCAGGATGACGGAGACCACCTGCACGGTATCCCGGAGGTAGACCTGGAAGCTCGAGGAGATCCAGGCGAGGCCGATCGCCAGGAATCCGAGTAGCGCGGCGCATGCCGGCAACAGCAAAAGGCTGAAGCTCACCTGGTGCAGAACTATGCCGACGGCCACAAACAGCAGCACGACCGCGATCAGGTGCTGGACCATCGCCGATAAGAAGATCGTGATCGGGACAATTTCCGCTGGAAATACTGTCTTCGTAATCAAACTCGCCTGATCCAGCATGGATGAGGTGGAACGCGACAGCGTCTCGCTGAAGAGCATCCAGGGTAGCATTCCCGCAAACAAAAAGAGCGCATAATGCTCCTGCGCGCGGCCCTTGCCAGCGGGCAGTTTCAATATGTAACCGAAGATAAACCAATAACTGGCAAGTAAAACCAGAGGGTGAATTACCCCCCAAATCCACCCCGCCGCCGACCCCACGTAGCGCTGCTGGAAATCGCGCTTAACCATCTGAAAAATCAGGGCTCTACGCTCGACGAGGTTGCGCAGGAACAAAGTTCCCGGAAGATGCTTCTGCAAGTAGCGAATCGTAGCAGGAATTTACCTTGACAGCAACCTTAAAGGTTGTTAACCTTCTTGTTTCGTAACATCTATCGGAGGAAGCCGCGCGGCCAAGAGAGACGTGTGTCCGGAGGCCGTGCGAGAAAGGAGAATGGATTGAAACAAGATTATTTTATCGTCGTTCTCGCCCACTCCCTCCACGGAAGGCTTCGCCGGGTGCATATCCCCCACAAATTTGTGTACGGGGTTTTGATGTTGGCGGTTTTCGGTCTCATCTCGGCAGTGGGTGTCGTATCTAGTTATGCGCGAATGGCGCTGAAAGTTTCAAACTATAATTCGCTCAAAAAGGAAGCGGACAATCTTCGAGCGCGTTACAGTCACTTGCAGGCCACCGTCAATCAGACGAACGAGAAACTCGCGACACTGCAGGATCTCGCCGAAAAAGTCTCCATGGCCTACGGCATCAAACAGAAACTCGAGGGCCCGGCGGACTTGGTTTCCGAAGCTCGTTTGACTCCTACCCTCTCCCAGACGATCGCAGAATACGATTACCTCCTCAGCAGCACCCCCCCTCGAATCTCTCGTGAATCCCGCTCGGTCCTTCATGCCACGATGGTTCCGGCCGGATGGCCGGTCGCTGGACGCCTCGAGAGCAGCTACGGAGTCCGTTCAGACCCGTTCTCTCAAGAGGGCGCTTATCATACCGGACTCGACATCACCGCTCCAATCGGCACTCGCGTAAGTGTCACGGCAGACGGCGTGGTAATGGCAGCTGGTTTCGGCGCAGGACTTGCCGGTTATGGCCGGATCGTGATCGTCGATCACGGAAACGGCTACCAGACCTACTATGGGCACCTTTCCCGAGTAATGGTTATGCCCGGACAGCAAGTCCGTCAGGGCGATGCGGTAGGTGAAGTTGGGATGACCGGCCGCACGACCGGACCGCATCTGCATTATGAAGTCCGCGTCGGCGCCGCTCCGGTGAATCCGTACCGGTTCCTCAATAAGCCAATCGCTGTCCAGGCTGCTGCGCGAGACTTCCCGTTCTGACAGCCGGCGCACATCTCTGAGCGAGCGGCCGCATCCTTCGCCCTGGGGCACAGTTGTTCCCGCAGCTGACAGCCCGAGGCAATCGTATTGCTCGTTGCCAATCGCGCAGATTCGATGCGCTGGTCAAACGCGGATATCGCCGAAGCTCTGGATCGCTTGAAAGAGAAAAACAGCCGAAGGTGCTGAACTGCAGGTCCGTCGCTGAAGTAGTGCACGTGCCCGTCCACATATCCCCAATAATCCCGACCCGTTCTTCTGATTCTCGACCACGCCCCCCTGCCGCTCGCCAAAACCGCGCCGTGTGACTCCCCGCGTGGGCGATGGGGACCTGCGATAGAGTAGTGGGTTCAGTTATGAACCCCCTGAGGCTCGCCTTCGTTGCGGCGTTGGCTCTGCCAGCCGCTGCTGCCTCACGGGATGGTTTCGTGCTCGTCCACGGTGGTGCCCTGCGAGCCGGTGAAAATCTCGATGCTTTCGAGATGCTGGACCACCCCGTGACGAATTCCGAGTACAAGCTCTTCGTCGACGAAACGCGTCACGCACCCCCCTCGTTCTGGATCGCCGGACGAATCCCAAAAGGACTGGAGAACCACCCTGTAGTCTTCGTTAATCGATTCGACGCGATCGACTATGTCGCCTGGCGCACGCGCAAGGAAGGCCGCATCTACCGCCTGCCGACCGCCAGTGAGTTTCAGTTCGCCGCCGGGGCGGGCAAACTGCTGAAGTACCCATGGGGCAACGAAAAACCATCCGTTGAAAAGGCCAACTACGACGCAGCCGGGGTCCGCACATTCGCCCAATGGCGCGAGTTCCTGAAGCCCGTCAAGTCGTATCCGCCGAATGCCCTTGGCCTTTACGATATGGCCGGGAACGTCTGGCAATTCGTCGAAAGCATGGGCGACCCCGCGGTCCAGCAGTACATCTACCGGCACGATTCCGCCGAACCGACCGGGAACAGCATTGCCGGGGGTTCCTGGGCGCGCAGTGAACTCTACCTGCAGACCGGGATGCGAGGTGGCGCGTCCAGCGGGATCCGTCATCCCGATATTGGCTTCCGATTGGTCCGCGAACCCGCCGGCGAAATGCACTTCCACCGCCAGGTGCGGCGCTTGCTCGCCGCTCCGGCAGGTTCCGGGAAGGTCTTCCTCAGCTGGCAGTTCCTTCCCCAGGATCGGCCCGACACGGCTTTCCACATCTACCGCACCGGGCATCGCGATACTGCCGGCCGGCGCATCACCGACGAGCCTGTCCGCACCGCCACAAACTTCATCGATACGTACGAACCGGGATCGCGGATCTGGTACCGCGTTCGCCCGGTTGGTCCCCATGGGAAAGAGGGTCCGCCGTCGGAGTGGGCCGCCTACCAACCCGGTGAGAAGCGGAGCGGCTTGATTGCTTCGTTCGAGCCAACAGTGAAAACGGGGGGGATGGTGCCAATGTTTGGCGACCTTGATGGCGATGGCCGGTTCGACGCCGTAATCCGTCTCGACAACGGCATCAAAGAGATGTCGCGCGACCCGGGGGTGCCGGTGGAACTCGAAGCCTTCACCAGCTACGGACGCAGCCTTTGGCGCCGGCCGCTGGTTTTCCACGACCACTGCTTCGGCAACGCGAATAATGTCCCGGTGGTCGTCTACGATCTCGATGGCGATGGCAAAGCGGAGGTCGTGACGCGGTTGCAGGAAGGCGACCAGGTGTACGTCGCCGTCCTAGACGGCATGACCGGTCGCGTCCTCCACAAGACGCCTTGGACACCCATAGCCTCGGACTTCGACAAGAGTTCGACTCGCATTCACATGTCGATCGCCTACCTCGACGGCAAGCATCCGGCGATCGTGACCCAGACTGGGCTTTACGAGAACGAGATCCTCGACGCCTACGACGCCAACCTGAAAAAGCTGTGGCAATACAAGAGCTTCGCCGAGACGAACGGCAGCGGCTCGCATCGGATTGAGATCGCCGACGTCGACGGTGACGGTCGGGACGAGGTGTTCGACGGCACGACATGTCTCAATCCAAATGGCACGGTGCGCTGGTCGATCTACCGGGAGCATCCGGATATCATCGAGGTGAAGCATATCCTCCCAGGCTCGGTTCCAGGACCCAAGGGCCGGCAGGTATTCTACGGCGTCGAGAGCACCGTTCATGCCGGCGCCTACATGGTCGATGCCGGCACAGGCAAGATTCTCTGGAAGCTGAACCGGGAAGACGACCCGCGCTGGAGCCATGCCCATATGGGATGGGTCTCGAACATCTGGGCGAAGTCTCCGGGTATGGAAATGCTGACGAACCGCGACGGCCATGAGGCGAAAGACCAGGTGCTCTTTGCGGCTGACGGCAAGATTCTGATGAATCCGTTCCCGCCAGGGTGGCGGCCCGTGAACTGGACGGGCGGGGAAGTCCGCGACCTGATTTCGAACGATGGCCACAAACTCGGGCGCTTTAACGGATCGGGAGTCGACGTGCTGCCCGGCGTCTCGCCCAATGAGGCAGGAGGGTCATGTAGCATCTCGGCCGACCTCGCCGGCGACTATCGCGATGAACTCGTCTGCATCGGGACCAACGCGAAGGGTGTCATGCAGGTGAACGTCTACACCAACACCGAACCGCTGAACAGCCGCGAGGTCACCCGCTCGGCGAGTCGTGAATACCAGCTGTGGCTGGCTCGCAACATGGGCGGCGGTTACCCCACGTATTTCGAGTGGGAGCCCTAGGGAAGCCGCAGAAAAAGAAAGCTCTTGTGCCCCTTGATGTTCCCGATATCCTTGCGGAGATCGGACGCGTCTTGAGGTTTGAACGATTGCGTGTGCGCAATCCGGTCGATCGTCTGGATAGCCTCCGAGACCTCGTCGTTATTACCACTCGTCAGGTCCTTGCGCGCCTTCTTCAACTCCAGGATCTCCTTGTCCGTCGGAGTGCCGCGGGACATCGCCTTATCCAGGTCGCGTTGCAGCTTGGCGATGAGCGTAGTGCGGTCCGGCTGTTGTTTGCCGCCGAAAAGCAGGGAACAAAGGGTCAAGGCAAGGATGAAGAGTCGCAGCATGGAGTCCGTTTCCTCTATGGTACTGCGGGTGCGCCGGCGAGGATGGCCGGAAACCATCCTTCGCCGGCAGCGGAACGGAAGAGGACTGCCTTTGCTGGCCGTCTGTCGAGCAAATCAGGCGGCGAACACGGTCTTACTATCCGGCACTCCCCCGGCCGGACGTTCTGTCGACCCTTGCTTATGGGCAGCCTGCTTGGGTGCGACCACCGTCAGCACGCCCAACTCCAGTTCCGCCGTCACCCGGTTCACGTCGATCAACGCCGGCAAATCAAATCGACGGAACAATGTGCGAGGTCCAAAGATGGCCTGAAACGCTTCCCACCAACTGCGGCTCGAGAGTACCTGAAGTCGACGGCGGAGGAAGAGAATGCGCGGCAGCACGGCCAGTTGTATGTCGCCGATGCCGCATCCCGGCAGCTCAATTGATAACGTATACGTAGAATCGGTTTCGGCGACCTCCATTTCGGGAAACCAGTCGTATTTCTCCGCGTTAGTCGACCAACTCCGCAATTCATCCGAGCTGAGGAACCGCGTGTGCGTCATCGCAACCGCCTCCTTGCGCCGGAGCGTGGTGCGATCGCCGCCGCCGACTCACGGCGTACTGCTCCGCTGGTGGCAACCCCAAGCGGCTCGACGGTTTCGCACACTCCGGCTCGAGCGGGCGGGCGACGTCAACGCTCAAGACACGTCACTTCCGGCCACGCTCCAGAACCGCTGCGAACTCCGGCGCCGCTGCCACTTCCACGCCCCGGCCAACGGAAAATAACGAGGATCGGGGATTCCGAACACACATCACTTGCGAATCCTGCCGGACCCATCCTCCCGGCCGTAGAGCCCGCGGTTCGGAGTACCGTATCGAAACGGCTGCCAGACTTGCCTGACTTTGGGTACGCCGTCGGGAGAGGTCGCTCCGGCAGGACTCGCAAGGACCAATTGGAGCCATGGCTGGGTTGTACAAGATCCGGTCTTCGCGCAAACTTAGAGGCATCGCCGCAGTTCCATGACCGGCCCTGGATCCTGCACGACAAATGCCGTATGGGTCAAGCAAGATCCCCAAGGACTTACACGGCGAAGCAGCGTAAGTGTTGGGTTTGGCCGCTCAAATCTGGGTTTTAGTGCGCAGCGATTTGCCCCGCCCACCGCGGGAATCAGAGATATCGCGGCTGCGATTGCCTGATGGATAGCGTGGTGAGCTTCGCGCTCGAGATGCTTCGCAGCAAACGCGTTCCGCTGGCCGTCAGTGTAAACCCTAAGATGATCAGTGCCGGCCGATAGAGACGAAACAACTGGAGCTTCTATCTATTAGAGTTGTGTTATTCCGACGGCCGGTGAAGCAGCCGCGCGGCAGTGCCCCCGTAGATCTTGTCGACGGTTTCGCGTGGCAGTTCCAGAGAGTCAATCATCGAATCGTGGAACTGCTTGGAAGGAATCAATTCGTCCAGGCGGAGAATATCCGTGCCGAAGAGCACCTTTTCCCACGCGCCTTCCCAGAAGAAATGATAGCGATAGAACTCAGGTGTCTTATTCGCCCGCCAGCCGCCCCACCATGCCCCCGTGAGATCGAGATAGAAATTCGGATGCATGCGCGCCAGCATCGACGCCTCCTCATGCCACGGAACGCCCATGTG
>Ga0068855_100008814_pt1 | contig 12192 bp, 12 predicted proteins | sample KBSCornC52_FD_66592 | JGI IMG/M metagenome (GOLD analysis project Ga0068855, IMG submission 66592) | Corn rhizosphere microbial communities from Kellogg Biological Station, Michigan, USA - KBS Corn C5-2 | ecosystem: Host-associated > Plants > Roots > Rhizosphere > Soil ...
ATAAGCTGCTTTTGCTGATGCCACCATGGTTTTTGTAGGAGTACAGCCGTCGTTTACGCAGGTGCCACCATAAAACCGTTTTTCAATAATAGCGGTTTTTTTGCCTGCATTAGCCAGCTTTTTGGCCAATGGAGCACCTGCTTGCCCGGCGCCGATGATAATGGCATCGTATTTCTTCATGTTTATTCGGTTACTTTAACACCTTTCCAAAAGGCCACATAATTGGTTATATGATTGGCAGCCTCCTTTGGTTGCGGATAAGACCAGGCAGCATCCTGATTTTTTTTACCATCCACATTCAGGGTATAATAAGACGCCAGCCCTTTCCATGGGCAGATAGTATGGGTATCGGTACTTTCAAGATATTCGGCCTTAACGCTTTCTATAGGGAAATAGTGATTGTTTTCAACCACGATAGTATCATTGCTTTCGGCTATGATCTGATCGTTCCAAATTGCTTTCATAAAGTATGTTTTATTTATTTATAAAGATAGCTTTAACATGGCAAAGATTTATAATGATAAAGGGACGATTTTGTTTGAAACTCCTTTAAAACCGGGGGGATTTATAGCTGAAATATTTTTTTTAAAATTTATTTTTAATTTATCAGTAAAGCTATATCTTTGCAATCCCAAAACAAGGGAAAATAAATAAAAAAGGCCCGTTCGTCTAGGGGTTAGGACGTTAGATTTTCATTCTAGAAACAGGGGTTCGATTCCCCTACGGGCTACTTAAAACAATATCGAAAGATGCTAAAAACCTGCAAATCAAATGATTGCAGGTTTTTTTGTTTATATCAAAACACCATTTTATGCACCAAATCGCAACAAAAAAGAGGCAGATTCGGTGCGTACCTAAATGGAAAAATGCTACGCACCGAATTGCTTGTAATTAATTGATTATCAAGATGTTCAATCCTTAAACATCTTGATAATAGCAGGCTACAAACTTACTTTTGTTTCACTTTTAAGCTTGTAATTATGAAAAGTAATTTCCATCTGCTTTTTTACCTGAGAAAGCAAAAGAACTACAAAGGTGGGCCCTATGGCCGTCTACATGCGCATTACCGTAGATGGTAAACGCTTAGATATGTCTGCCGGACGTGAATGTGATCCGGCCAAATAGAACAGCTATGCAGGTCGGGCCGTCGGCGCAAAAGAAGAGATCAAATCGCTTAATAATTATCTGGACAACCTGCTAACCAAAGTTAGAAATGCGTACCAGGTGCTGATTGATGCAAACCAGCGCATCACCACTGAAAGCCTGCAGAACCAATTCACAGGAAAAACAGAAAAGAGCCGCTATCTGATGTAACTGTTTGCTGAACATAATGCCAAAGTAAAGGTATTGATTGGTAATGGGTTTGAAGCGAATACATTAAAAGGATACAATACGTCTGAAAAACACCTTACTGGCTTCCTGCAAAAAAAATATGGCAAAACAGATATAGAGATCAACCAATTAAACTATGCCTTTATTACAGGATTTGAGTTTTACCTGAAAGCAGATTGTAAAATTACCGGTGTATCTGCTGCGAAGTACATTAAACATCTTAAAAAAATAGCTAATCACTGTATCGCTAATGGCTGGCTAAAGCAAAATCCATTCATCAATTTTAAATCCACTGCCAAGGCAAAAGAACGCGCTTTCCTTACGCAGCAGGAGCTTGATAATATTACGACATCCCCAAAGATTACGATTGAACGCCTGAAGCAAGTAAGAGATATTTTCGTTTTTTGTTGTTACACCGGTTTGTCTTATGCCGATGTAAAGAAGTTGAAGCGCAACGGGATCGGCCTTGGCGTGGATGGTGAGCAGTGGATATTTACCAGCCGTCAAAAAACGGATACATCTTCCCGCATACCACTACTCCCTGTAGCTTTAGCAATATTAAACCGTTATCAGGATCATCCACAATGTGAAAATAAAGGGTTGTTATTGCCTGTATTGAGCAATCAAAAAATGAATGCTTACCTCATCAAAGAAATAGCTGATCTATCGGATGTTCTTAAACACTTGACGTTCCACCTGGCTATGCACACACGTTTGCCACAACAGTTACGCTATCCAATAGTGTACCGATAGAAACAGTCAGCAAAATGTTAGGGCACACCAATATCAAAACCACCCAGCACTATGCTAAAATTCTGGACTTAAAAGTGAGCCAGGATATGGCAGCTCTCAAACAGAAATATCTAACCGTTTAATAATTACAGCTCTATAAGGTGGCAAAATGGCACCTTATAGAGTTTATTCCAATCTAAAAAATGGAGAACCAATTGATACCTGATGAAATCATCATGAATAAAATCTATTATATCCGGGGGCATAAAACATTGCTGGCAAGTGATTTGGCGGAATTATACAATATTGAAACACGTGTTTTAAATCAATCAGTAAATAGAAATCTAAAACGATTCCCACCTGACTACATGTTTCAGCTTTCGGAAAATGAATATTCATCTTTGACATCACAATTTGTGATGTCAAAGAAAGGCCGCAGAGGGCGAAGGGTATTACCGTTTGTCTTTACTGAGCATGGTGTTCTTATGCTTTCGAGTGTTCTTAACAGCGACAGAGCGATAGACGTAAATATTCAAGTAATGAGGGTCTTTACGAAGATTCGCCAAATGCTTTTCGACAATACGGAATGGAGACTCGAAATCGAAAAAATTAAATCCAAGATCAACGGTCAGGATAAAAATATGGAAATAGTATTTCGATATCTAGATGAATTGATTGACAGAAAGAGCGAACCACAACAACGAAGAAGGATTGGTTATAAACCCGATAAGATATAACCATCAATTATCGTGGGTAAGAAGTAAGCACATTAAAAGCAGGCTTGAGTTTGCTTATTAACCCCAAGACTGATAATACCCATCTCTGATTTTAATCAGAAGTTCCTTGGTTTGATTAATATCGGGCTTATCCGGCAAATTGCTTTTTGAGTAGACTACCTTTATCTGCTCCATTTTCTCTTCAACCATTTTCATCAGTTCATCAAATTCAAATTCGCCATTACGGATCTTCAGAAGAAAATCACGGTCGTTTCTTTTAACAATTACTTCCTTATGCAACGCTATTTCTTCAGCCATATTGAGCAGTCGAAAGGTGTGCATCATATTCTTCGCATCATAACTTTTACCATGTGATAAAGTACTTTGATAACGTTGTTCATTTCTTTTCGCCTCCCATTCCTGATACTCTTTATATTCCCGACAATAGATTGAATAACTATCCTTGTTAAAGTTCATTACAGCTATATTCTCTAAGTCTTTAGGAACAGGGCTTAACTGCACATCATCGGCGTCAGTGCCTGATATAATTCCCTTAAACCGACTCTCGGTCAATTGCTTTTGATGATATAGCAAATACACATTCCTGAAATGATCCAGATTCACTAAGCCACATTCTTCCTGGCTGAAGCCATGTTCTTTTAACCATTCCTTTAAGGAGATACTTCCATTATTATGGATCACAAAACAGAAATCCAATACCGACTTACGTTCAGCCTCCAATGGCTTATTGATCTTTTTGTTTAAGCCACGAGCTTTTTTGATCTGTGTCTGCGCATATCCAGCGAACGTATCCAGGCACAGTTTAGACAAGAAATCCTCCGGATTGATCAAATCCATTAAAGAATGGCGAAACAAAACATACTCTTTGGGCGTGCTTAACAGTTCCAATATATTGGGGTTGTTTTTCGTCAATAATTCCAGGAAACGGCCTATCTCAAAGTAAACTTCATCATTGCTTGCATTAGTAATCTGATCTTGTTGCTCAAATCCATAAAGCTGCTTTTGAGGCATGATGAAGATTCCTTTCTTATCCACGTCAGAGCCGGCAACATTAAGGTTATATGCTGTGCTACCGCTGATACAATCCAGCAGGATCAGTTCTTTTCGCTGTTTTAACTGCTCGTAGGTCATGGTTGGATATACTTTCTAAAGATACTATTCAATTCATCCGCGTCCTTTTTTTCCGATGGCAGCTCAGGTATGCGCTCCTTGCACCGGTCAAGTGTATTACCTAGCCATTGGTTAAGTAGAGGAACCGGCGTTATAAAAGCTTTTTCATCAGCTATCTTTTTCCTTTCCAGCAGTTCATCTATGGCGTTTTGAACTTTAGTGTCGGATATCATAACCCTTAAATGTTCAAACTCCATCGGCGGTACCGTTTGTTTCTCAACTATCCATAGGCACGCCAATGCTGGGCGAAGTGCATAAAAGTAACGTTTCAATTTTACCTGCTCGCTTTGAAGATCATCTCGAAGTGTATTATGTGCCATCGACAGATAATGATTGGCGCCGGAACGTAACGAGAAGTAGTCCGGCATCAGTTTACGCAGATCATCAGCAAAAGCAGAATCTTCCTGATACACGATTGGCGATTGCAGCCATTCATACAATGTACCGTTTGATTTCAGGAATAGTTTTAATGCCTTTTTGATATCCCAACCGCCTATATCCAGCACCTCGTTGACGGGCAATCCTACATTATCGGATAGTTCTGTTATTCCCAGGTAATCGTTTACTGGCCGGGCATATATAAAACGCACATCAAAATCACTATCGGACGAGGCGAAGCCCCAGGCTCGGCTGCCCGATTCGCAGGCATACAGTATTTTTATATTTTCATTCTGCTCCAGTTCGAGCAGTTTTTGGAGGATAGTTTCTGTCATCATTCAATTATATAACGTTACAAAATATAAATGAAAGAGCAACAAACGGCAGGTGTCTTATGGGAGTCGAACCCTACCGCATATGCGGTTTCACCAGCGAAGTATCACCCGCCTACGACATCTTTCATTATGTTTATAAAAAAGGGCAAAAAACAACGGGTGTATTTTTTTACTGAACTACTTGTGAAATTAATCACCGGCTGGATTTGAACCAACGTCCTTCCGCTAACGGCGGATGTTCTAACCGATGTAACACCTGTTTACGGCACCTTTTAAAAGAAGAGCTACAATTAACCAGCGTTTGGTTTTTGCGTGACAGGCGAAGTAACGCTGATCTACGGCATCTTCTTTATATCTTAAGGGCGATGAGCAATCTGCGCTTGCACTGCTCTACCAACTGAGCTACAATGGATCGCTCCAAAGACCGGGATCGAACCGGCGACACGAAGTAGCGCATATTTACAGCACCTTAATGTTTTATTTTTTTAAAAAGAAGGGTAAAAAGCAATAAGCCAATCTGCACTGTGCTCTATCCAGTTGAGCTACCCTTGCGGGGACGGATTCAAACCGACAACCCCAGCGTCCAATCGAAGTAAGACTTATTTACGACACCTTCTTTTATGTTTTATAAGGAGCAACAGGCGAACGCGGGCTGGGGGAGCGCTTAGGGACTCGAACCCTCAGTATGTTTAACCACACTGTCCACCCCCTCAATGGCGCGAAGTATCCCGTTTCTATGGCATCCTTATGTTTTTAATTTTTTTTATAAAAAGGGTAACAGCTAATAAGTGTGTTTTTTCGCTGCGCTCTAACCGTCTGAGCTACCTTTTTCAAGGGCCGGACTCGAACCGGCGGCCTCAGTTTTGGAAATCGAAGTAACACTTATTTACGACACCTTTTTAATTTTCTTACAAGGAGCAGCGGGCGAACACGGGAGTGAGGAAATTGCTTTGGGATTCGAACCCACATTGTAAATTTATTACAATGCCATTTCCCCCTAACCAGTGACCGAAGTAACCCATGTCTACGGCATCCTTATTGTTAATTTCTTTTTAAAAGTATGGGGCGTTAGCTCCCCATACTTGTTTTACAGTTCTGTGTTGTTAATAGCATCCAGAGCCGAGCCTCCGTTTTCTAAGGCAGCTAACACCTCAAAAACTTTATCGCTCCAGCCGGCTACCAGGTATACATCATTGCGCAATACCTGCAATGGCGCTTGTCCGTAACCTTTCAGGTCAAACAGGTAGAGTTTCGCCTTTGGCGATACCTCTGCCTTGTAACGCAACCACAGCGTTTGGATATGGTCGGCAGTGTTATTGCTGTTCCATAACTGGGCATCAGTAAACATAAACACCTTGTCCATTTGTACCTTGCGTTGTAATATATCCTTGATAACTAGGTAGCCATTGGTGCTGTAACCCACCTCGCCCTCGCGGCGATAAAACTCCTGTACATTACCTAAGATGTTATTGCGTGGCACAGCTATGGTTTTCCAGGTATCGCCAAACATGCCTACCTCCACGTTTTTGCAACGCGATTGCAACAGCATAGCCAGCATTAAGCCCACATCGTACAGCAATATTTTGCTTTTGGCCGATACTGGCGTCTGCATTGATCCCGATACGTCGCATGCTAATAGCACACGGGTATCATAACCGAAGCCTTTTATATTGGCAGCACTTGCCTGCACGGCTTTTTCCAAAGCATCCAGCAACTCGCCGGTATAGCCTTTGTTTTGGCCCTGCATTAAAGCGGTCAGCTTTTTAACCAGGCTTTGCGCAGGCACTTTGGTAACCACCGGGTTGATCAGCTCGCGGTACGCGGCCAAATAACGGAACGGAAACTGCTTTGCCTTAGCAACCTCATCTGCATCGGCTAAACGGGCGCATACTTTTTCAAAGTGCGCATAGCTTACACCGGCCTCTTGTATGTTGCGAAGGTTACGTAGCAAGGCCATGTAGCCCAGTTTACCGCTGTCTATCAGTTCCTCCCATTTGGCGCGGAACGCTTCGGCTTTAGCCTCATCGCTATCAAAATTCAGCTGACCTAATGCTGAAAGCTCAGTTTCCCAGGTATAAGGCGTTTGCAGGTCGCCGTTTACTATTTTGTTGAACAATACTTGCTGCAATTCGTCCTTTGCTTTAGGGTGAACCAGGAACAAGGCATCGCGCAGTTTGATAGCGCCATCGCGATTGTATTTACCAAACTGGTACTCATCGAAACGATTAAATGCGGTCGACAAACCTTTTTGCAATTGCTTGCTCAGGCGGTTCAGCTTTTTAGTACCGGTACGCTTGTTGAGCGTTTCATAGCAGGCCAATAACTCGGTGATCTCATCGGCACGGCCAATTACGCCATCGGTAACCCGGGCGACCAGATTGTCGCCCGAGTGCAGCTTAGCCAATTCGGTAACCAACACCAGCGGTACAGAACGCATATACATTTTGGTGCGGGCATATACAGCCAGCTTACCCACAAACACAGGGTCGCACGCGGTGATCAGTTTTTGCAGGCGCACTAAACGCGCCTCGTCTTTTTCATAAAAAGAGTCGTTTAAGCTCCAGGTAACCACGGCTGTATACAGTTCCATTTCTGGCGACAGCGTAAACGCTTTGGCATCCGCGTGGTTAACGGTCTGGTTTTTCAATTTGCTTAACAGGTTGAATTTCATTGTGAACCTCCTTTATTTCTTATTGTTGATACAAAGAAACAGGGGCACTGCGCAGTGTATCTGCGTAGGTGAAATTATTTGAAAAAAGTTTAAATATTTTTTTGAGTAAAGAGAGATTCAAACTCTGGAGGCGCACTAATACGGATTTCATTATAGATGATTTGTATAGAAGCCACATGCGGGACGCTTGCGGTAGCGGGGACGCCAGTAAAGGCTATCACCAAATTCTCGTATATTTATCACATGAGCACGCTATACCGTAACACAATAAAAGCATCTATCATTATCGCCATATATCTACTAACAGCAGGGTGCCACAGCCGAGGCCTAAGCCTCGACGACATGGAAAACACCGATGCCCAAAAAAACTTTAAAGCCAAACTCATACTGCAGCAACAGGCGATTGATTCGATGGCCAAGATATATAAAGGCAAAAAGGTAGTGGTAACCACCTTTAACGATTTTAACGGTGAGCCCAAAAAGATCGGTTTATACGCTAATCCGGGTTATCGCAAGCTGGCTACACTAACACCAGGCGATACGGTGCAGATACTTGATGTTTTGCACAAGTACCAATTTAATGAAACCTCCGTGCCACGAATACTCACCGAAACAAATGTTAAGGTTAAAACTAAAAACGGCACCATCGGCATGATGGAATATATGTACATACACGTTTTTAAAGAAGAACTAAAAGAAAAACAATTGGAAACAGATACCCTATAACCATTATCCAATGCGCCGCCCGATCCGGCGCCGTTATGTGGCTTGGCTCACTGCCTATTCAAGTGTCTCTCGCTTGAATTCAAATCCCCGGGAGCGTGGACGCTTAATTTGTTATAAGATCAGGCGTAGACGCCTGATCGAGCGGGGTATTATTATATGCCTTAAGGGGCTGGGGGGCACACTAATACGGATTTCGTTATAGATGATTTGTAAAGAATCCACAAGCGGGACGCTTGCGGTAGCGGGGGTAGGTGCCTGATTGGGCATGAGCCTATTCATTATTTACTCGGTTTAATATTTCAGGAATTTCATCAAAAGAAGTAAACCAAATAATTGCAACACCTAACTCTTTCATTATTTCCTCATTCAATTTGTGATGTCGTTTTAGAAACTGCTCTGCCGCTTTTAGGTTGCCAATTAATTGTTTTTTCTCTGATGTCCCCTTGTCTGTTGTATAACAAAATTCTTCAAGTGTTAGTCTACGCATAAAAGCGAAGTGCCTCGCCTGCTCCATATTTCTTGCAGAAATGTCTAATAATCTTCTGAGATTAGGGTCAGTCATAGACAGTCCTATCATTAAACAATTATTTTCTCTTAGGTTATAAAGTTGAACTAGATTAGACCAATGATAAGCATCCGAATAGATAAGATGATAACCTTCTTCCGAGAACACTAATGTACTTTTTTCTAAAGATGTATACTTTGTTTTATCTTCCGGTAAAAATCCATGCACGTGATAAATTGGAAGTTCGTCAGGATCTGATAACTCATTTTCTTTATATATGCTATGATGTCTAATTGATTTTGAATTTAATTCGCGCTCTAACAAATCATCGAAATTATAGGTTACAACAGACTTTACTCTTGCGCCTGTTTGAGTAGGCATGCAAAGATTTGAGATGGACTTAATTAGTTTTGAACTTATGTCCCTTTCAGTATTCCTGAGTTTATACAAATTGTCAGAAATTATATCAATAAATGTTTGTTCCTCAGTATCTTCCTTTGTAAGCCCTTTTCTGAGATATCTTGCGGCCATTAATGCAGATGGTTCATCTACGTCATTAAGTCTATAAACAATCTGTTTAATATCATTGTCTGAAATGGTTTCAGTACTATTAAACTCTTTGGTCAAATAAGACACGAATAAAGAGTTCAACAATGTGTTCCAATCGGGCATACCGGCGCTACTAGAAACCCCGGCACCTAAAAAAGTAGAAAATTGTCTTTTTTTGTAGGACTCAATTAGGAGGCTGATTCTTTCTTCTCTTTCTTCTTCCCAATTTCTTACTTCACGAGAAACAACGTTTTCCAATCTTAAAGAAAACAGATTGTTTGCGATTCTATTCGCTTCTTTTCTATGTCTAGCAACTATCGTATTTAATTCTTCTGGCCCCCATATTATAATTTTTATTTGAGGAGATAAGTTGGATAATTCAGAAATTAACCTAGTTTGTGTTCGTTCTGAAATAGGTCTCCCATTAATTATCAATAAGTTCTTAATGTCCGGGATAATTTCCGCTCTATTTAATTTCGTGAAAAACTCTTCTATGAAAATTCTAGGAGGTATTCTATCTAGGTTTAATTTTATTTCGATAATTGTTTTTCCTACGATATCGTCAAATCCGTCATCGGCAATTGCATCACCTGGAATTCGATGATTGTCATTAATAGCCAAGACCTTATTTTGAGATTCAAGATGAAACTTTAATAAATTGAGTATAAACGTTTCAAAGGAATAGTAACTTCTTGGGCCAGTACCAATGAATTTTGATAATATATCGTCAATAAGCATATAATGGTGATAGGTTTACATTGTTGTAAATATAAATAATATATTAATGAAATAATACCCCCGCTTGTGGCATTAGCAAAACATGCATACCTGCTCTGCATAGTTCGCGATTGCTTCGTTTCTCGCAATTGGCACGGTGGTGAGCCGTGTTTGTAAGCTCTTGTAAAGCTTGGAAACCTTTTGTACAGGTGTCTACAAGAATACACTCCTTGCGTTAGCAGGATCAGGTATTGGGAAACTCTGCTTTGTCTGTTTCCATTTATCTAAAATAACCCAAATTAACTTACCTACTTCTAACATATTATAAGCAAAATTGATCTTAGCTTCTAAACTGAAAGCATCAATTCCTTTATTTACATCCATAACTTGTAGTCTTACTTCACCTTTAGCATCAAAATATTTTGAAGCATGTACGTGCTGCCTGCTCAAATGGACATAGTCACAAGTTTCCTTATATAATCTAAATATGCCTGGAAATATATCATCCAATTTTTTTGCTAAATAACTATCAGTTAATTTTTCTCCTGTATGGCTTTTATACTGATAAACCGGCTTAGCGTCCATAAAATACGAGACGAAATCGTTAGCGTCGGTTACCTGGAATATCGAAAAAAAGCGCAATGCATTATCTAACTGTATTCTGATAAGAGGTATAGCAGCAATATAATTGTTAGTGTTAACTAAAGTAACATAGCCCTGTGTTAATTGAATAGTTCGGTTAATTACAGAAGAAGCCAATGAATCAACTACATACTTTGCTTGATTATTTGCCTGTGAAATGTCTTCTCCCAACTTAGTAAATTTTACATGACTAACTGAAAGTTCGTTAATGTACTGAGCCAATTTTATTTCTTCAGGTTCCATTTGATAATGATTTAATGGTTATGTTTTACTCTTTATTAATGTTATTCTGTAAATCCTTGTAAAGCTTGTAAACCTTTTGTACAGGTGTTTACAAACTTTACAAATCGTATCTCATCTAATCCTCCGGCTTCTCCCTCGCATCCGCCATCCTCACTATCCTCGGCTCAAACTTAGCCAGTACCTCAACCAGATCATTTTGCGCAGCCATCACAGTGTGGATATCTTTGTAGGCCATCGGCGCTTCGTCCACATCACTACCCATCAGAGTAATTCGCTTATCAACCAAATTGGCGGCAATGACGGCTTTGTCTAATGTTTTAAAGGCCGCACTACGGCTCATGGCCCTGCCTGCTCCATGACTGGCGGAGTTAATGCTGGCCGCGTCACCTTTACCACGTACCAAGAAGCCGGGCGTACTCATGCTGCCGGGGATAATACCTAACACACCTTCGCCGGCCGGGGTTGCGCCTTTACGGTGTACCATTACTTCGGTACCGTCGGCTAGCTGCTCTTTCCAGGCAAAGTTGTGGTGGTTCTCTATCCTGCTGATCGGTTTAACACCTAAGGCACGGGCAATTTTGTTATGGATCTCGTGGTGGTTGGCGCTGGCGTATTCACCCGCAAGGTTCATGGCTATCCAGTATTCCTGCCCTTCGTCCTTATCCAGATCTAACCATGCTAAATGCTTGGCTTCGGCAGGGAGCTTGGTTTTGGTCATGGCAATTTTGCTATAATGGTCGGCCACCGAGCCACCAAATCCACGTGAACCGGAATGCGAAAGCAAAGCCAAATACTTACCGGCCGGGATATCGTTCAAAGCACCTTCGGCAATGTCCAACTCGCCCCATTCCACAAAGTGGTTGCCGGTACCACTGGTTCCTAACTGCGCATAAGCTTTATCTTTTAATGAACGGATCACCTTTGTTTCACCCCAGGTTTTGCTATCAAATAATGAGCTATCAAAGTACGATTTGGTTGTACAGCCTATCCCAAAGTAAGTGTTATCCACCAAAATATTCTTCAGCTTGTCGGTTTCGGTATCAATAGCTTCGGCAGGCAAATCAAAAATGCTTAAACACATCCGGCAGGCAATATCCACACCTACCGCAAACGGAATAATAGTGTTGGCTGTAGTAGCCAATACACCGCCAATAGGCAAGCCATAACCCTGGTGTGCGTCGGGCATTAAAGCGCCGGCAACGGCAATGGGTAATTGCATTGCTGTACGCATTTGTGCTATAGCACCTACCTCAATGTTTTCTAACCCCCATACGGGGAAGTCGGCTATTTCTTCTTTCAGTTTAAAATTGCTGCGTTCCTGCTTTACAAACTTGCCTTCTTTACGCATAGCAATTACGTCTTCGGCCAGGTTTTTAAATTTACCGCCTTTCTTTAATGCATAAGGCATCGGGTCGTCAATCAAGGCTTCCAAATTGGCCAGTATTTCGGGCTTGG
>Ga0068855_100008815_pt1 | contig 12192 bp, 5 predicted proteins | sample KBSCornC52_FD_66592 | JGI IMG/M metagenome (GOLD analysis project Ga0068855, IMG submission 66592) | Corn rhizosphere microbial communities from Kellogg Biological Station, Michigan, USA - KBS Corn C5-2 | ecosystem: Host-associated > Plants > Roots > Rhizosphere > Soil ...
TGCTCACTTTGGTAAAATCCAGACTAAACCCTTTTGCTTCTGTTTGTCTGAAATCCAGTATTTGCGTGATCAGTGTCATCAACCGGTTGGTGTTTCTTTCCATGGTCGTCACATCATCTTTTATTTCCGGCAGCTCATCAATTTTTTCAAGCAGGTTTTCTACAGGCCCCTTAATGAGGGTAAGTGGCGTTCGTATTTCATGCGCTACATTGGTAAAGAAATTAAACTTCGCCTCGTATATTTCTTTCTCTTTTTTATTCTTCGCTCTTTTATGATAATTAATAACTACATAATAACCGATGGCAAGCACCAGTATGGCATAAAAACACCAGGCCCATGGCGTGGCCCAGAAAGGAGGCTGAATAATAACGGTAAGTTGTTTTTCATGTCCCCAGCGGCCGTTAACAGCAGCCATTAATCTGAACACATATTTGCCGGGCGCCAGATTGGTAAAATATACTTTCCGGTTTTCGTGAATGCAGGTCCAGTCTTTTTCCAGCCCTTGCATTTTGTATTTATACTTCGTTATATCAGGTGTAGTATAACTCAGGGCGGCAAAATCAATGCTGAACGACGACTGATTATAGGGGAGGGACAATTCACCGGTATACATGATTGATCTTTGCAGGGGCGACTTGTCTTTATTAATAAGTAGTTCTTTATTCTGCACCTGAAAGCCGGTAATATATACAGGAGGAATAAAATTGTTTGCTGAAAAATCACCCGCCTTAAATGTGATCATACCTTTAATACAACCAAAGTACAGCATGCCTGTTTCATCCCTGAAACCTGAGTTGTAATTAAACTGATCGTACAGCAGTCCATTGGTTTTGGTATAAACGACCATATGGTGTGTTGCAGGATCAAGATTTACCAGCCCTTTCGATGTACTAACCCATAAGCTGCCATTATCTTCCACTATTTTAAAAATATAATTGCTTGGAAGGCCATTGGCCGTGGTATAACGGGTAATATGTTTTCTGTCGGGACCGAGCGAACACAATCCTCCTCCTTCGGTGGCGATCCATATGTAGTTGTGACTGTCTTCGAGAACGGCATTGATATCGTTCATGGTCAAACTGTTCGTATCACGCTCATTTTGTAATCGCCCGTGCTCATGCGTAATGGGATTAAAGTAACAAACACCTATTGCATGGGTACCTGTCCATATGGTACCTGTATGATCCTCTATCATGCACGATACAGTTACCTCCTCCGGAAAGGAGGGTACTTTTTCAAACCCGTCTGTTTGTTTTATATAGCGGTATAGAGAATAGCCGGTGCCTACATAAATGTCGCCGCGGCGTGATTGCAACAGCGAAACAACAAAGTTGTTTTTAAAGTCGTTGGCGCCGTTGCCGCCTGAGTAATGCTTTTTTACTTTGCCGGTTGTAATGTCCATAACATCCAGCCCATGTTCATGGGTGCCGATCCACAGGTCATTACCGGTTGCCAGCAAACCGTGAATATTATAATAGGCAATGCTGCCTGGTGCGCCGGTAGGTTTAAAATGACTGATAGCGCCTGTTTTGCGGTTGAGTTTATTCAGTCCTGCATCTTCAGTGCCGATCCATATATCGCCGTTATGGTCTTCGCAAATTTCACGCACGGCATTTCCGCTGATAGCGCCTGCGGTGCGGTCGGGAAAATATTTCTGAAAGGGCGTGTATTGCCTGGGATAATAATTTACGCCTCCAAAAAAACTGCCTGCCCAAATGCCTCCTTCCTGGTCTTTGCATAGGGTATAGATTGCGTTGTCGGAAAGAGAGTAGGGGTCAAGAAATTTCTTTTTCAGATTGATGGATTGTCCGTTTTCTGTATTTAATATAAAAAGGCCCGACTCAGTAGCAAACCAGAACTCGGTGGATGAGTATTGCAGAATATCGCGTATGTAGATAGAAGTTTTATCGTCGTTATAAGTGAGCACATCTTTACAATTGCCGGTGGTGATATCAAATAATTTCAAGCCCTGACAGGATGTACCGATGAAAAGGGATTGTTTGCCTGCAGAGTGAAGCTTTTTAATAGTACATCCATCTGTAAGGCCCCACAGTACCGAGTGCTTTTTAAATGTTTCTGTGCCGGCATCGAACTGTTGCAGAGAGCCATCCATTTCAGCCACCCACAGCTCATCTTCCTGCGACAGGCAAATGGTAGACGCCTTGAACCACGCAGGAAATACTTTTACGTTATGTGTATTAAGATTGTACCGCCCTACGGTTTGTCCTGATATAAACCACAGATTGCCCTTCCGGTCTATTTGTATATTGTTGATTTCGCGTAGTGAGTCCAGAAAATGCACAAGTTTTTCGTGTATTGCATCAAAGCGGTATAATCCGTTTTGTGTGCCTACCCATAAGTTTCCCTGCTGATCATTACAAAGGCAGTAAATAAAATCGTGATTTAGTTTTTGTATATCATCATCCAGCTTAAACAGTTTAAACCGGTAACCGTCGAAGCGGTTCAGTCCTTCTTTTGTGCCGAACCACAAAAAGCCGTTTTTGTCCTGAATGCTGCAAAACACGGTGTTATTTGAAAGTCCGTTCTCAACCTGGTAGTGTCTGAAATAATACGATTGGGCCGGTGCTTTATATTGGGCAAAGCATAGGATGGCTATCGTTAGTAATGGCAATAGTCGGTTCACGCGATGCTGGTTTTAATTATGTAATATTAATTATTTCCTGCATTCAGAAAGTAATTTAAACAGCTGCGGTCACAAAAAATAAAAATGAAACAATTTGAATAGATTTTGAAATACAGTGAATAACCATAGTGGTGAACATGTGTTTATTTCGGAGGTCTTAACTAACAATTGATTGCACATGAAAAAACGAACCAAAACGTTACTGCCATTCGTGGCTGCAGGAAAATTTTTGTGGCAACGACCCCGTATGTTGCTATACGTTCTGCTAATGCTCTCTTTCTCAATCCCCGCTTTTTCACAATCCGATAAAATTGCTGTTACAGGTAGCATTAAAGACAGTACCGGCGCCGGTATTGCCAATGCAACCATTATGGAAAAAGGAACGAAGAACGCCACCACTACTACTGCAGATGGCGCCTTTTCCATAATAGTATCCGGTCCGTCAGCAGTATTGGTATTTTCCTCTGTAGGATATTACACGCAGGAAATAAGGGTAGGTACCCAAACTTATTTTGCTATATCAATGCAAAAACTACAGCAGGATCTCGGCGAAGTAGTGGTGATAGGTTATGGCACCCAAAAGAAAGCATCGCTCATTGGCGCCGTGGCCGTTGTAACCGCCAAAGATATAGGCGACGTGCATGGTGGTTCTACCGTCAGCACCAGTTTGGCCGGTAAATTGCCTGGTGTAACTTTTCGCATGCCCGATGGCCGACCCGGCGCCAGCGCCAATATACAGGTGCGCAACATGGGTGATGCATTATTTGTAATTGATGGTATACAGCAGGATGCGGGGCAGTTCAATAACCTGGCACCGAATGATATTGAAAGCATTACAGTACTGAAAGATGCTTCTGCAGCTGTATACGGAGTGCGCGCCGCCAATGGCGTTATTGTCGTTACCACCAAAAAAGGAAAATTAGGCTCACGCAATACCGTCAACCTCGATGCCTATACCGGATACCAGAACTGGTTTCGCTTTCCCAACGTGTTAACCAATTCATACGATTACATGCGGTATCGTGCCGAAGCAGAAATTAACCGCTACGGCAGCACAACCATCACTCCACAGGAATTGGAAAAATATAAACAAGGAACTGATCCCGGTTATCAGAGTTTCGATTGGAAGAGTTTTATTATTCAGAAAAATGCGCCACAAAATTCGATCAACTTAAATGTTACCGGTGGTTCAGACAAAATAAATTATTATCTCTCAGGCACACACCTGTATCAAAACTCAGTACTGGGAAGGGAGTTTAAATTCAACCGCACCAATATTCAATCGAACGTAACGGCCAAAATAGCCAATCGGTTAAAAGTGGGAGTAAATATCAACGGACGTATCGAAACAAGAGATAACCCCGGCGTACCTGGCGTTGATGATTACTGGCTGGCGCGTTTTGCCATTCTGCGCAACACGCCGCTTGAGCGTCCTTACGCCAATGATAATCCCGCTTACCTGAACGATATTAAACACAACGAAACCAACTGGGCCTATCTGAACAATAAACTGGCCGGTAAGTATCACAACGATTGGCGGGTATTACAAACCAATTTCAATGCAGAATATGAAGTGCCCGGCATAACCGGATTAACGGTTGCTGGTGTATACTCCTATTATTTAGCAGACTATTTGCTGAACAACCATGAGTACACGTATAACACTTACACCTATAATCCTACCGACGACACCTATAAAGTTACCGGGGGTAGCACCAATCCCTGGCGCGAACGCGAACAAACCAAGGTCATCAATATCACCCAGCAGTTAAAGCTGAATTATAGTAATCATTTTGGTTTGCATACGGTTGGTGCGACTATTGTTTCGGAAAGAATAAAAAACGAACGGCTGCGCAACTGGATCCATTCTGTACCCAGTACGAATGCGTTGGAGCTGATCTATTTTAACACAGCCGATACCTATCAGGATAGTGACGATAAAGAAGCCCGTATAGGATATATTGGCCGTGTAACCTATAACTACGATAACCGGTATTATTTGGAGCTCTCCGCCCGCCGCGACGCCTCCTACCTGTTTGCACCCGATAAACGTGTTGGTTATTTCCCCTCGGTATTTGCAGGATGGCGTATTACCGAGGAATCGTTTATGAAAAAATTGTTAGGCGATAACAGCGTACTGAACGATCTGAAATTCCGCGGCTCATATGGTATTCTGGGTGACGATGGTACACAACTGGGACTGCCTGCTTTTTCATATGTAGAAGGCTATAACTACAATCAGGGCATCGCTATTTTAGATGGTCAGGCAGTAGTAGGCTCCAGAGACAGAGGCGTACCCATTACAAACATCTCCTGGTTAAAAAGCCGCATCACCGATATCGGTGCAGACTTCAGCCTGTTAAACGGCCGTCTTAATGGTACCGTAGATTATTTTTATCGTAAACGCACGGGATTACGCGGACGTAAATCAGATGTGCTGGTGCCTTCTGAGATCGGTTATACACTACCCGATGAAAATATCAATAGCGATGCGCAGTATGGCGAAGAAGGTTCACTTACCTATAATGGCTCAGTAGGAAAAGTAAACTTTAGTGTAGGTGGTAACATTTCTTATTCCCGTTCAAAATTTTTATCATCCTATAATCCGGTATTCTTTAACTCCCTCGATCGATACAGAAATTCACAGGAAAGCAGATTTACAAAAATTGACTGGGGTTATGAAACCATCGGACAATTTACCTCGCAGGAGCAGATCAATAATTATCCGGTGAATATCGACGGACAAGGCAATCGCACCTTGCTTCCCGGTGATTTAATTTATAAAGATCTGAATGGAGATGGCAAGATCGATGGCAATGATGAGCGCCCCATTGGCTATGGAACAGGCACACAACCAAATATCAACTTTGGTATCAATATTTACGTTGCTTACAAAGGTTTTGACATGCGGGCTGATTTTTCCGGCGCGGCAGGATATACCTGGTTTCAGAATTGGGAAATGCGCTGGCCGTTTCAGAACGATGGGAACCTCAATACCATTTTTACGAACCGCTGGCATCATGCAGATCCCTATGACGTGAACAGCGCATGGATTGCCGGAAAATATCCTGCTTTACGGTTCAACGATGGCGGTCATAGTGATTATAATCATAACTCAACTTTCTGGGCGCATAATGTAAAATATCTCAGGGCGCGCACACTGGAAATAGGATACTCTATTCCTTCCGTATTACTGAATAAAGTGAAGATAGAGAAAGCGCGCTTTTATGTGAATGCCTATAATCTTTTCTCTATCGATAACCTCCGTGCCTATAATACCGATCCCGAAATTACAGATGACAATGGCCTGCAATTTCCGCAAAACAAATTTTTGAACATTGGCGTCAATCTATCTTTTTAAATGAGAAATGTGAAATGAAAAATGAGAAATTAAAAAGTGGTTCTAATGACTTTTTCATTTCAAATTCTTCATTTTTCATTTCAATAAACAGAGACTATGAAAAAATTAACAATTACCATAATAACAGCCGTGCTACTATCTGGCACCGGTTGTAAAAAAGACAGTGATTTTCTGAATGTGCAGCCAACATCGATCCTCACCAATGAACAGGCGTTTTCTGATCCAGCACAGGTAGTATCGATCCTTGCCGATCTGTATAACCGGCAGCTTGATTTTTCAGGTTTCGATGGCGGCTGGGTAACCTTTGCCGACTTCGGCGAAAGCTTTCCTTCGGATAATGGTCAAACAGGCATTGTGCAAAACAACCAATGGGATTTTGGTACATGGAATACCTGGGATTATGGTTATATCCGCGACCTGAATTTATTTTTGGAAAGATGTACCGAAGCCAAGGCATTATCAGATGGAGATAAAACCCGTTTTCTCGCAGAAGCCCGCTTTCTCCGCGCTAACTATTATTTCGAAATGACAAAACGCATGGGCGGCGTACCACTCATTTTAAAATCGCTTCAATACGACTTTAAGGGTGATCCCACTTATCTGCAATATGCCAGAGCAAAAGAATCGGAGATGTATGATTTCGTGATCAGTGAAGCGGAAGCGATCAAAGGAAGTTTACCGGCAGATGTAAACGAAAAAAGCCGTGCAACCAAAGGCGCTGCATTGGCTATGGAAGCAAGAGCAGCCTTATATGCCGGTTCCATCGCAAAACATGGCGCCAGCACACCGCAGGTTACATTACCCGGTGGCGAAGTAGGTGTTGCCGCAGACCTGGCCACAGGCTATTACACCAAAGCATTAAACGCTGCAAAGGAAATTATCAATGGTAGTGCAGGCGCTTATGCGTTGTACAATAAAAAGCCCGATCTGCAGGATAACTTCGCCAATATCTTTCTCGATAAAGGCAATAACCCCGAAACAATATGGGTAGAAGATTATAAATTAAAAAGCGGCAAGGTGCACAACTTTACCGTTTCAACGCAGCCCCGTTATGGCGCCGAAGAAGAAGAGGGTGGACGCATGAACCCGTCATTGAACCTCGTGGAATCTTTTGAAAAATTAGATAATACCTATGCACCCATTCCTGCAACCGATGCTTCGGGCAATCCCATCTACTACAATGATCAACTGGATATTTTTGCCGGTCGCGATGCAAGGCTGGGAGGAACCGTTATATTACCCGGCTCTTTATTCAAAGGCAGAAAAGTAGATATATGGGCAGGATACCAGCTGGCCGATGGCAGCATCGTTACCGGTGATGATCGTGGCGCGCAAAAAACATTGCCCGGCACTTCCACACCTGTACAGGTAGTAGGCTTTGATGGCCCTATCAATGCCAAAGAGTTTACAGCACAAAGCGGTTTTTATTTGCGCAAATATGTTGATCCCACTCCGGGAGCAGGATCGCGCGGCACCAACAGCGAAGTACCGCTGATAAGATACCGTTATGCCGAAGTATTGCTTAATGCGGCCGAAGCAGCTTTTGAACTGGGGCAAACAACTGACGCAGCCAATTATATGAATATGGTTCGCGCACGCGCAGGATTAACCATTCCACTTACAGCGGCTGATATTACTTTCGACAGGATTGTACATGAGCGCCGGGTAGAACTGGCATTTGAAGGCCACATACTTTTCGATATGAAGCGGTGGCGGCTGGCGCATGTGGTGTGGGACGGTAATAAAATGACGGTAACCGATCTCATCAGCAATATCGGACAGTCCACTAAGCGAAACACACAACCCTATGGATTATGGCCGTATAAACTGTATGACCCGTCGAGCCCCAATAATGGTAAATGGACATACAAAATAGTATTGCCTGCATTGGTCACCGGCGCCAGACGCTTCAGACTTGGCAATTATTATTCATTTATTGATGATAATACACGCGCCAATAATCCGAAGATCGTAAAACAACCCAATCAATAAACAACTCATTAAACAAACAGGTTATGAAAATAGCATGTTGTTATATAGCACTGCTGCTGGTAATGGTAATCGGCTTTTCATGCAAAAAAGATAATTATAGCGCACCCGGCACTACATTAAGCGGCCGGCTGGTATATAAAGGCGACCCTGTTAATGTGGAATATAACCAGGTGCCGTTTGAAGTTTATCAGTATGGATTTGGAAAAACTGGTCCGATTACCGGTACCTTTGCCCAGGACGGAAGCTACTCGCTGCTGCTGTTTAACGGAGAATATCATTTCACGGTGCCTAACGGACAGGGACCTTTCAAGTGGAAGCAAACGGCTCAGGGCACACCGGATACAACAACCATTACCGTGTCGGGCAACCAGTCGCTCGATATGGAAGTAACACCCTACTATATGATCCGTAATGCCCAGGTAACGGCGGCTTCGGGAAAAGTATCAGGCTCCTGTAAAATAGAAAAGATCATAACCGATGCATCGGCAAAAGACATTGAAGCAGTACGATTGTATATCAATAAAACACAGTTTGTTTCGGGCGCTGATAATATAGCCGTTACCAGTGTGGACGGCAGTACAGTGACCGATCTTAATAATGTAAATATCAGTGTTACTATCCCCGCTATGGTGCCGTCGCAGAATTATGTCTTTGCCCGCATCGGCATAAAAATAGCAGGCGTGGAGGATATGATCTTTTCGCCTTTGGTAAAGCTAAGCTTGTAAGGATAAGGAAATACTAAATCAGACACAATGAACAGGACCCTTCTTTTGTTTACCGTGCTCCTTAAAGTTTACGAATGAAAGCGATTTGCAGTATACTTTTAATTTGTACATGTATTACAATACATGCCCAGCAAAACAGGATCACCGCCGTTGTTGTACAACGGCCCCCCGATACCTGCATCAACCATTTCTATGTAAGCAATAAGGCCCCGTTACAACCATCATCATTTATTAAACTGCCTGTTGCGAGTATTCAACCCGCAGGCTGGTTATTGTATTGCCTGCAGTCACAACGCAACGGATTAACCGGCCATCTTGAAAGTATCAGCGCCTGGTTATCAAAAACAGACAATGCTTGGCTGCAGCCGGATGGCAAAGGAAAATGGGGCTGGGAAGAATTGCCTTACTGGCTAAAGGGTTATGCCAATATAGGATATATGCTGCACGACGACAGCATGATCACAGAAGCAAAATGGTGGATAGAAAACGTATTGCATAACCAGAGAAGCAATGGCGATTTTGGTCCAATGCAGTTGAAGAATGGCAAACGCGACGTATGGAATAATATGCCTATGCTATGGGTGCTGCAATCGTATTATGAATATAGCAATGATGCGCGGGTGCTTCAATTCATGACAAATTATTTCAAATGGGAGTTATCCGTACCCGATGAAGACTTTCTCGAAGACTACTGGGAAAACAGTCGCGGCGGAGATAATTTATACAGCGTATACTGGCTGTACAACCACACCGGTGAATCGTGGTTACTGCAGCTCGCTGAAAAGCTGCATCGAAACACAGCCAACTGGCGGCAAAAAGATAATTTGCCCAACTGGCACAATGTAAATATTGCAGAGAGCTTCAGGGAACCGGCTCAGTATTATTTACTCAGTCGCGACAAGACCGACCTCGACGCTACCTATAATGATTTTAAACTGGTACGAAACCTGTACGGACAAGTACCCGGTGGTATGTTTGGCGCTGATGAAAACGCCCGCAAAGGATACGATGATCCGCGGCAGGGTGTTGAAACCTGTGGCATGGTAGAGCAAATGACCTCCGATCAAATGTTGCTGGCGTCTACCGGTGATCCTTTCTGGGCCGACAATTGCGAAGATGTTGCCTTCAATACATTTCCCGCAGCTTTCATGCCCGACTACCGGTCGTTGCGTTACCTCACTGCACCCAATATGATCAACAGTGATGGAAAGAACCATTCGCCCGGTATTGCCAACGAAGGACCCTTCCTGATGATGAATCCCTTCAGCAACCGTTGCTGTCAGCACAATCATTCCGCAGGTTGGGTATATTATGCTGAAAACAGCTGGATGGCCACACCCGATAACGGTCTGGCAGCACAGTTATATACAGCCGGTAGTGTAACCGCCAAAGTAGGCGATGGCGCACAGGTGCAACTGGTTACAGACACGCACTATCCGTTTGATGAAATCATTCATATTACGGTGAAGACCGCTAAGGCGGTATCTTTCCCGCTTTACCTGCGTATTCCTTCATGGAGTGAATTTCATAATGATGCGGACGTATTGGTGAATGGTAAGAAAGTTCCCGTGGTGCCACGAGCTGCTGCATATGTTAAGCTGAATGGTATTTGGCATAATGGCGACCAGATTGAATTGCGGTTGCCTATGCGCGTACAGTTGCGTGAATGGCCCCGCAATAAAAATAGTGTGAGTGTTCAATACGGGCCATTAACTTTTTCTTTAAAGATCAAAGAACAATATGTGCAGAAAGACAGCCGGGCATATGTTCAGGGTGATTCGAAATGGCAGGAGAGTGCTGATACCAAAGCGTGGCCTGCTTATGAAATCTATCCCGCATCTCCCTGGAACTATGGTTTACTCGCCGATCGCTCAAAGTTGAATAGTTTGTTCACTGTAAAGAAGAAAGCATGGCCGAAAGATAATGATCCCTTTACCATTAATACAGTACCCATCGAAATTGAAGCAAGCGGCAAACAAATCCCTTCCTGGACCATTGATCAATACGGCCTCTGCAGCGTACTGCCGCAAAGTCCGGTACAGGTGGAGGGTCCGTTTGTAAAATTAACCCTGGTGCCGATGGGAGCCGCACGGGTACGCATTTCAGCTTTTCCGCAAGTAAGATAATAATGTGAACAAATAAACTTATCAGGATCCGGCTCCATATTAACTGGAAAGCTATATTTGTTTTGCCAATGCATCCTATCTTCTTCCGTTGGCATTATTAAGAACCAAAGGCCTTGTCAGTCCTATGAGAAGAATGCTGGTTATACTATTTGTTTTATTCCTGCAACAGATAGCATATACGCAGAACACAATTGGTATTCCTAACATTATCAACTACAGCAACCAGGATTATAAAGCCGGCCGGCAAAACACGAATATAACACAGGACCGGCGGGGCATTATGTATTTTGCCAATAACAACGGACTGCTCAGTTTCGATGGTACCTTCTGGCGCATCTACCCAATCCCCAATGCAACTTTTGTACGTTCACTGGCCATCGATACCGACGACCGCATCTACGTTGGCGGCCAGCAGGAATTTGGCTATTTCTATCCCGGCCCTAACGGTGAACTGACTTATACTTCTTTACGAAACCTTGTACCGCCATCTGACAACGATTTTTCCGATATATGGAATGTGCAGATCGCACATCATCATATTTTCTTTCGCACCAATTTTAAAATATATGAATACACCGGTCATGAGGTAAAGGTGTATAAAAGTCCGTACTGGGGTTTTCTGGGCTACACCGGCGATGAGTTACTGGCGTACGATTGCGACAAAGGATTGTTGTATTTTAAAAACGGCCAGTGGTTGCCACGTATTAAAAGCGGCAGCTTACCTAAGGATGTTCAGATCAATAGTGTTACCCGTATTGCAAAAGACAGCCTGTTACTCACTTCCGAAGCGCACGGTTTGTTTATACTGAAAAATGATACCCTGACTCCTTTCGAAAGTGCTGCTATTAAAGAAGCTACAGCCAAAACTATTGCAGGGGCCTGTATGCCGGCGCCTGATAAAATTGTGTTGAACACTAACTTTGGTGGCTGTATTGTTATTGATAAAAAAGGGAGATTTATACAGCGGTTTACCCGGAGTGAAGGAGTTCAAACAAACAATGTATTATGCGTATATGCCGATAAAGATCAGAACCTGTGGCTGGGCCTTGATAATGGCATTGACTGCATTAGCTGGAACAATGCCATAAAAAATATTTTTCCCGAATCAGTTGACCAGAACAGCGGCTATACGTCTCTCGTTTACAATAAACATTTATATCTGGGTACCGCCGGTGGTTTATACACCATAAATCTTACAGGCACAAATAGGGATCTTAGTTATACAACCGGCTCGTTTACGCTTGTGGAAAACACAAAAGGCAAGGTGTGGAATTTGTCGGAAGTAAACGGACAATTATTCCTCGGCCATACAAAAGGCGCTTTTCTGGTAAATGATAACAAAGC
>Ga0068855_100008817_pt1 | contig 12191 bp, 10 predicted proteins | sample KBSCornC52_FD_66592 | JGI IMG/M metagenome (GOLD analysis project Ga0068855, IMG submission 66592) | Corn rhizosphere microbial communities from Kellogg Biological Station, Michigan, USA - KBS Corn C5-2 | ecosystem: Host-associated > Plants > Roots > Rhizosphere > Soil ...
TCGGGAGTCGCGACCGCGGAGTCGAAGTCGAGGAAACCACCAGCCACGCGGTCGATCAGCTCGTCGGCACCGACGATGTCGGCACCCGCAGCCCGAGCCTCTTCGGCGCGGTCACCGGTGGCGAAGACCAACACCCGCGCGGTCTTGCCGGTGCCGTGCGGGAGGTTGACCGTGCCGCGCACCATCTGGTCGGCCTTGCGCGGGTCGACCCCGAGCGACAACGCCACCTCGACGGTGCCGGGGTTCTTGGTGAGCGAGGTCTCGCGGGCGAGGCGGACGGCCTCGAGCGGGCCGTAGAGCTTGTCGCGGTCGACCTTCGCGGCGGCCGCGGTGTATGCCTTGCTGCGCTTCATTGCTGCTCCCAGTTGCGAACGGAGTTCGTGGTACTTCGGGCCGCGCTCGGCCCTCCCACGGTTGGTCTAGAAAACGGGTGGTGCGGGAAACCTCAGCCGCTGACCGTGATGCCCATCGACCGGGCCGTGCCGGCGATGATCTTCTCGGCGGCCTCGAGGTCGCGGGCGTTGAGGTCGGGCATCTTGGTCTGCGCGATCTCGCGAACCTGTGCCTGCGTGAGCGAGGCGACCTTGGTCTTGTGCGGCACCGCCGAGCCCTTATCGACGCCGGCCGCCTTCTTGATCAGCTCGGGCGCCGGCGGGGTCTTGGTGATGAACGTGAACGAGCGGTCTTCGTAGACGGAGATCTCGACCGGGATCACATTGCCGCGCTGCGACTCGGTGGCCGCGTTGTACTGCTTGCAGAAGTCCATGATGTTGACGCCGTGCTGGCCGAGCGCGGGACCGATCGGCGGAGCCGGCGTCGCGGCGCCTGCGTTGATCTGCAGCTTGATGATCGCCGCAAGCTTCTTCTTCGGGGGCATGACAAGTCCTTTTGATGACGTCCGGGAACGGACAGGCCAGACAAGAGTACGGGACGACGCGCAGCGCCCGCCTGCCGGCGTCCGCTCTAGATCTTTGACACCTGGTTGAACGACAGCTCGACCGGCGTCTCGCGACCGAAGATCGAGACGAGCACCTTGAGCTTCTGCTGGTCGGCGTTGATCTCGCTGATCGTCGCCGGCAGGGTGGCGAACGGGCCGTCCATGACCGTGACCGACTCGCCGACCTCGAAGTCGACGATCTTCGGCGCGGCCGCCGCAGCCGCCTCCTTCTGCTCCTTCGTCGCGGGCGCGAGGAAGCGGAAGACCTCTTCGAGCGTGAGCGGCGACGGCTTGCTGGACGACGGCCCCACGAAGCCGGTGACCGCTGGCGTGTAGCGCACCGCCGACCACGACTCGTCGGTCATCTCCATGCGAACCAGCAGGTAGCCCGGGAAGACGTTGCGCTTCACCGTCTGCCGCTTGCCGTTCTTGATCTCGGCGACCTCTTCTTGAGGAACCTCGATCTGGTAGATGAAGTCCTCCATGTTCAAGGACTGGATGCGGGTCTCGAGGTTGGCCTTCGCCTTGTTCTCGTAGCCCGCGTACGTGTGGACGACGTACCAGTCGCCGGGCGCGTTGCGCAGCGACTGGCGGAATGTCTCGGCGGGGTCGGCCTCGACCTCGAGCGTGTCGTTAGCGATAGCGCGATCAGCAGCGACCGGCTCGGCGACGTCGACTGCGACCGCTGAATCCTGCGGTGCCTCGGCGCGCGGGGACTCCTGGGCGTCGTCACGGGCGCCGGTCGCGTTCAGACCGTCGGCGCCTTCGCTCGACCAGGGTGACTCGGTCACGGGCTTTTCGCTTTCTGCTTCGGGGCTTGCGCGGTTACGGGGCGGGACGCGGTCAGCCCCAGATCTTCAGAACCGACCAGTTGGCGCCGTAGTCGATGGCGAACACGATGGCGATCACCACGACGGAAAAGACCAGCGTGACGATCGTGTAGGCCACCAACTCCTTGCGGGTCGGCCAGATGACCTTGCGCAGCTCGGAAACGATCTGCCGCCACCACAACCCGATCCGCTCGAACGCGTTACGACGCTCGGCCGGGCGCGCCGGTCGGCGCTCGGGGCGCGCAGCGGCGCCGGTCGTCGTGTCGCTCACGGGAACCTACTCTCGACGCTTGGGACGGACTGGCAGGGCAGGAGGGACTCGAACCCCCAACCGCCGGTTTTGGAGACCGGAACTCTGACCAATTGAGCTACTGCCCTTTGATGCTCGGCTGGGGTCTCGCCTTCGCAGGCAGGCTCCAGCCTCGACAGTGTACGTGGCTGGTCGGAAACGGTCGAACCAACCGCCGAAACCCCACCACTCGCCGAAACCCCGGGGCACTGCGCTGACCTCGCGTGGGACCATGACACACATGACCGACGCTTCAGCCCCCGCAGCCCGTTCCCGAGTCTCCCGTCGCATCGGTGCGATCGCCGAGTCGGCGACCCTTGCGGTCGATGCGAAGGCCAAGGCGTTGAAGGCCGCCGGTCGTCCGGTGATCGGCTTCGGCGCGGGTGAGCCCGACTTCCCGACTCCTGAGGCGATCGTCGAAGCGGCCGTCGTCGCCGCACGCGACCCGAAGAACCACCGCTACACGCCGACACCCGGCCTGCCCGAGTTGCGCGAAGCGATCGCGGCCAAGACGAAGCGCGACTCCGGCTACGACGTCAAGCCCGGCCAGGTGATCGTCACGAACGGCGGCAAACAGGCCGTCTACCAGGCCTTCGCCACGCTCCTCGACCCTGGCGACGAAGTGCTGCTGCCCGCGCCGTACTGGACGACGTATCCCGAGGCGATCGCGCTCGCCGGGGGTGTGTCCGTCGAGGTGGCAACCGATGAGTCGACCGGCTTCCGGGCGAGCGTCGATCAGCTCGAGGCCGCTCGCACGCCGCGCACGAAGGTGCTGCTGTTCTGCTCGCCGTCCAACCCGACCGGCGCGGTCTACACCCCTGAGCAGGTCGCCGAGATCGGTCGCTGGGCGGTCGAGCACGGCATCTGGGTCGTCACCGACGAGATCTACGAACATCTGGTCTACGGCGACGCCGTGTTCTCCTCGATGCCCGTCGTCGTGCCCGAGCTCGCCGAGACCTGCGTGGTGCTGAACGGCGTCGCGAAAACGTACGCGATGACCGGCTGGCGGGTGGGCTGGCTGATCGGTCCGGCCGACGTCGTCAAGGCCGCCACGAACCTGCAGTCGCACCTGTCGTCGAACGTGGCGAACGTGTCGCAACGCGCGGCCCTCGCTGCCGTCTCTGGCGACCTCGTCGCAGTGGCGAAGATGCGCGAGGCGTTCGACCGCCGGCGGCAGACCATCGTGCGAATGCTCAGCGAGATCCCCGGGGTGGTCTGCCCCGAGCCCGAGGGCGCGTTCTACGCCTACCCGTCGGTGCGTGAGCTGATCGGGCTCGAGATCCGCGGCAAGCGCCCGGCGTCGTCCGCAGAACTTGCCGAGCTGGTGCTCGACGAGGCCGAGGTCGCCGTGGTGCCCGGCGAGGCGTTCGGCACCCCCGGCTACTTCCGGATGTCCTACGCCCTAGGTGACGACGATCTGGTCGAGGGCGTCAACCGCCTCGGGAAGCTGCTTTCGGAAGCCCACTGACGCCCCCAGCGGTGCGCGATCTGCACGCGCTGCCGAAGGCGCACCTGCATCTGCATTTCACCGGCTCGATGCGGCCCACGACGCTGCTCGAACTGGCTGCCGCTCACAACGTGCGGCTGCCCGACGCGCTGACGTCGGCGACCCCGCCGAAGCTTCGCACGACAGACGAACGCGGGTGGTTCCGCTTCCAGCGGCTCTACGACATCGCGCGGTCGGTGATCCGCACGCCCGACGACGTCCGGCGCATTGTTCTCGAAGCCGCGCAAGACGATGCGGCCGACGGTTCGCGCTGGCTCGAACTGCAGGTCGATCCCAGCGGCTATCCGGGATTCGGTGGCATCACGGCATTTCTCGAGCTTGTACTCGACGCCGCGACTACAGCCGAGCGGACAACGGGCGTTGGCATCGGCATCGTCGTCGCGGCGAATCGCACGAAGCACCCGCTCGACGCCCGAACGCTCGCCCGGCTCGCGGCGCACTACACCGGCAACGGCGTCGTGGGGTTCGGTCTGTCGAACGACGAGCGCCGCGGCCAGACCGCGGATTTCGCCCCCGCGTTTCGCATCGCCCGCGATGCCGGTCTGTTGTCGGTACCGCACGGCGGCGAATTGCTCGGCGCAGCAAGTGTTCTCGACTGCATGCGCTCGCTCGGCGCCGACCGCGTCGGCCATGGTGTTCGAGCGGTCGAGCACCCCCGATTGTTGGCTCAGATGGCCGACGCGGGCGTGGTGTGCGAGGTCTGCCCTACGTCCAACGTCTCGCTCGGAGTGGCGACGCACGCAGCCGCCGTGCCGTTGCGGGCAATGCGTGAAGCCGGCGTCGGAATCGCACTGGGTGCAGACGACCCGCTGCTGTTCGGCTCGCGATTAGCCGACCAATACCGCTTCGCCCGCGACGTTCACGGCTTCTCCGACCCCGAACTCGCCGAGCTTGCAGCGTGCTCGATCGAGGCTTCCGCTGCGCCGCCCGCGCTGAAAACCCAGGCGCTGCACGACATCAAAGGTTGGCTGGCCGCTACAGACTGACGCCGACGAGCGCCGGCTCGGGTTCGAGCACGATGCCGAATTTCGCCTGCACGCTGGCCCGAATCTCGCGGGCGAATGCAATCAGGTCGGACGTCGACGCGCCGCCGCGATTCACGATCGCCAGGGTGTGCTTGCTGGACAGGCCGATCGGGCCGCTTCCATAGCCGCGCTCGAAACCCGACTGCTCGATCAGCCAGGCCGCCGACGTTTTGACGCGCCCGTCATCGGCGGGCCAGCTCGGGGCGCCGGCTGGGAGCAGGTCGCCCGGCACGAGCGGGTTGGTGAAGAACGATCCGGCGCTCACCGAGTCGGGGTCGGCCGGGTCGATGAGCATGCCTTTCTTCGCGCGCAGGCCGAGCACCGCCTGCCGAACGTGGTCGGCCGGGGCAGCAGCCCCGAGTTCGATGTCGAGGGTTCGGGCGAGTTCGGCATACCGAACTGGGCGCGAATTCCGCGATGGCACAAGGGAAATCTCTATGCCGAGTACGACGTAGCGGTGGCGGCCCTTCAGTGCGCTCGTGCGATAGCCGAATCCGCACGCGGCGGCGTCGAGAGTGGCCACCGCGCGTTCGACCCTGTCGAACGCGCGGACCCCGACCACGACGTCGCTGAGTTCGGTGCCGTAGGCACCGACATTCTGAATCGGCGTCGCGCCGACCAGTCCAGGGATTCCTGACAGCGACTCGATCCCGGCCAGGCCTTCGGCAAGTGCGGTCGCCACGACGTGGTCCCATTCCTCGCCAGCCGCGGAGTGCAGCACGACCCGATCGCCGGACGACTCGAACCGAAGCCCTCGATGCGCGACCCGCACGACCAGGCCGGGAAAGCCGTCGTCGGCAACCACGAGGTTGCTGCCGCCGCCGAGAACGAGAACCGGGACCTTGCCGTCGTCCGCCTTCGACACCACTTCGATGAGGTCCGCCTCGGTGTCGGCAACGACGAAATCGCCGGCCAGGCCGCCCAATCGCAACGTCGTGTAGTCGGCGAGCCGCACATCACGAGCGGCCGTAGGGTCTGCGGACACGTGCACCCGCAAACCCTACGGCCCACCCGCTTTGGATCAGGCTGCCGACACTGCAGGTTCGGGCAGCGCCAGCACGTCGTCGTCCGTCGTGAGCGGCTTACTGCCCCGCGGGATCAGCAACGCCGCGAGCCCGCCCAGGGCGACGATCGCAGCGCCGAGCCATACGGCGGGCACCACTCCGTCGGTGAAGGCTTGCGGGCTCGTGTAGCCACCGGAATGGGCGAACACCGACGCGAGAACCGCGACCCCGAAGACGCCGCCGAGTTCGCGAATGGCGTTGTGCGCACCCGACGCGATGCCTTGTTCCTCGTGCTTGACCGACGAAAGCACCAGGTTGGCCACCGGCGCGAAGAACAGGGCCATGCCGAATCCGCTGATCGCAAGGCCCGGCACCATCGTGAGGTACGACACCGTCGGCGACGAGATCGTGGCGAGCCAGCCGAGGCCGATGGCCTGCAGGAACAGCCCGGTGGCGACGATGCGGCGCCCACCGATGCGGTCGGAGAGCACGCCGGCGATCGGTGCGACGAAGATTGGCATCGCGGTCCACGGCAGCGTGCGCACGCCGGCTGATAGCGGGGAGTATCCGCGGCCGACCTGGAGGAACTGCGCCAGCAAGAAGATGGCACCGAACATCCCGAAGAACATGAACAACGAGGCGATGTTGCTCATCGTGAAGCCGCGGTGGCGGAAGAGCCGGAGCGGCAGCACCGGTTCGGCGGCGCGCGCCTCGTAGCGCACGAAGCTAATGAGGAAGACCGCGCTCGCGACGAACAGCGCGACGATGCGCCCGCTCCCCCAGCCCCAGTCGTTCGCCTTCACCAAGCCGAGGACGACGGAGAACAGTCCGGCCGTCGCAAGTGCCGTGCCGATGACGTCGAGCTTCGCCGCTGGCCCGTGGCTCTCGTTTAGGAAACGGCCGGCGACCGGCAGCAACGCGACGCCGATCGGAACGTTCAGCCAGAAGATCCACGACCACGACGCGCCATCGACGATCGCACCGCCGACGACTGGCCCAACCGCGATCGCGAGGCCGGCAACGGCACCCCACGCGCCCAGCGCGAGCCCGCGCTTGGCCGGCGGCACGGCAACGCTCAGCAGCGTCAGGGTGAGCGGCGTGATGATCGCGCCGCCGACGCCTTGCAGCGCCCGGGCGGCGACGAGTTCGCCGGCCGTCGAGGACAGCGCGGCGAGCGCTGAGGCGGTGGTGAAAATGGCCAACCCGACCATGAACATCTTCTTGCGGCCGAAGCGGTCACCGAGCGTCGCTCCAGGGAGGAGCAGCACGGCGAAGGTCAGGGTGTATGCGTTGACCGTCCATTCCAGGCTCGACAACGACGCGTGCAGGTTCGCCTTGATGGCCGGCAGGGCCATCGTGACGACGAGGTTGTCGAGCGATCCCATGAACAGCGCGACCGACGTGACGATGAACGTCCACATCGGCTTTCCTCGTCCGGTCATCTCATCCTCCGAAGGCATCTATTGAGTGAGCAATCACTAACTTCATTGGGCATAAAAAAGCGCTGGATTACGAGCAGGAAGTGCGGCTGGGAAGCAAGAGGGCCTTCGCCCAGGGTTCGTCGACTTCGTCGAGCTGCAAAGCGGTCGCGACGTTGCACAACATGCCCATCGCGAAGAACATCGCCATCTCCTCGTCGGAGGCGCCCGACGCGTTCTGAACGTCGTTGTAGAGCTGGCGAAAGCCCGCGCGCGCGCAGTCGCGGATGCCGGGATCACCGCAGGCGGCGTACATCTGCAACTGGGTGAGCAGATTGTCGCGGTCAGCGATCATCTCGCCGTAGGTGGCACCCATCGCATTCATCGCGTCCTTGCCGGCGAGACCCTTCGCCGCCTCGGCGAACGCCGATTGAATGTTGCCGAAACAGCGGTTCGCGGACGCGATGAACAGGTCGCGCTTGGTGCCGAACAGGCGGAACAAATAAGGCTGCGAAATGCCTGCGCGATCGGCGATCGCCTCAGTCGACGTGCCTGCCAAGCCGCCCGCGGCAAACTCGACGAGCGCAGCCTCGAGCACCTGGTCTCGACGGTCTTCTGCGCTCATGCGGGCGGCGGAGGCGGGCGTCATGGGAGCTAAGTTAGTGGTCACTCACTTCCTTGTCAACGACGAACTCACAAGGCGGGCCGCTGGGATAGTGAGCGGGTGCACATCGGGTTACTGGGTTCGCTCGAGGTCAGCGACGGCAATCGAGTCCTCGACGTCTCGGGTGCGCGGTTGCGCGGGCTGCTGATCCGGCTTGCCATCGACGCTCCGCGCGCGGTGTCGACGTCCGCCCTGATCGATGCCCTGTGGGGCGAGGAGCCGCCGGCGGACGAGGCGAACGCCTTGCAGTCATTGGTCTCGCGGCTACGCCGAGCGCTCGGGGATGCGGATCGGGTTCAGCAGATGCCCGCCGGTTATCGCCTCGACGTGGCGACCGACGACATCGACGTCAACCGGTTCGCACGACTCGCGCAGAAGGGCCGGAGTCTGCTGCGCGCCGGCGACCCCGCGTCGTCCGCCGCGACGTTGCGCGACGCTCTTGCGCTTTGGCGAGCGGACGCCGAAGTGTGGGCCGACACCGCGGAGGCGGCCGGCTATCGGGCCCGGCTGCAGGAGCAGCGCCTCGACACGCTCGGCGATCGCATCGAAGCCGATCTCGAACTCGGCCGCTGCGTCGACGTCATCGCCGAACTCGACGAGCTGGTGGCGCGCTATCCGCTTCGTGAACGGTTCACGGTCCTGCTCATGCGCGCGCTTGCGGCGAGCGGGCGGCAGGCCGAGGCGCTCGCCCGCTACGACGATGTGCGGCGAAAGCTGGCCGAGGAGCTCGGCGTCGATCCATCGCAGGAGGTGCAAGCGGCACATCTCGCGATCGTGCGGGGCGAGATTGCGCCGGCAGTCGGAGCCGACCCGGTGCGCCGCAGCAACCTGCGCGCGCCGCTCACCAGCTTCGTCGGGCGCGACGAGGAAATCGCCCGCATCGGCAAGGCGCTGGGCGAAGTTCGGCTGATCACCTTGGTCGGGCCAGGCGGCGCCGGCAAGACACGGCTCGCGACCGTCGCGGCCTCCGCCGTCCTCGATGACATGCCGGACGGCGTGTGGCTCGCGGAGCTCGCCCCGGTGACCGCAGCGGCCGACGTCCCGTCTGCTGTTCTCGACGCGCTCGGCATGCGCGACGCGGCGCTGGTCGACCGCGCCAACACGAGGGCGTCCGCACGGGCGCACGATGCCACGAGCCGGCTCGTCGACGCGTTCAGCGGGCGCGAAGCCGTACTGATCCTGGACAACTGCGAACACGTCATCGACGCGGCCGCGCACCTCGCCGACGAACTGCTCGCCCGGAGCGAGTCGCTTCGGATCGTCACGACCAGTCGGGAACCGCTCGGCATCGTCGGGGAAACGCTCATCGTCGTGCCGCCGCTCGATCAACCGGGGCCTGGAGCAGACTGCGCGGAGGCACTCACGCATCCGTCGGTGCGGTTGTTCGCCGATCGCGCAGCGGCGGTCCGCCCGGAATTCGCGATCAGTGACGAGAACGTTCGCGACGTCATCGAGATCGTCCGCCGGCTCGACGGGTTGCCGCTCGCCATCGAACTCGCGGCAGCCCGGCTGCGCTCGTTGCCCGTCTCGGAAATTGCGGCCCGGCTCTCGGACCGCTTCCGGTTGCTGACCGGGGGCAGCCGCACCGCGATGCCTCGGCACCGCACGCTGCGGGCAGTCGTCGAGTGGAGCTGGGACTTGCTGAGTGAGTCCGAGCAGCTGTTGGCGAGCCGGTTAGCAGTGTTCGCCGGAACGATTTCGCCCGTTGACGCCGGGGTCGTCTGCAGCGACGCATCGTTGCCTCGCAACGACATAGACGATCTGCTCGCCTCGCTCGTCGACAAGTCCCTGCTGCAGTTCGCGGCGCCCGACGGGCGTTACCGGATGCTCGAGACCTTGCGCGAGTTCGGGCTCGAACGCCTAGCCGAACGCGGCGAACTCGCCACGTTGCGCCGCCAGCACGCCAGCCGGTTCGCCGAGGTGGTTCGAGAAGCAGGCCCGCACACTCGGCGCGCCGAACAGATCGAGTGGATGGCGCTGCTCGAAGCGGAACGCGACAACATCCTTGCTGCGTTGCGATTTCTCTGCGACGACGCGCAGGCACAGGTCGCGTTGGAGATGACGCTCGAGCTGTCGACGTACTGGACTTTCACCGGCCGGCACAGCGACGCAGCGAGCTGGCTGGGTCATGCATTGGACGCCGATGGGCCGGCCGACTCCGCGACCCGGTTGGCCGCCGAGGCGTTGCGCGCGGTCAATTCCATGGCCTCGGACGGCACCCGCGACCCGGCGGAAGTCGAAGCCGGCATGCAAAAGCTGCGCGACCTCGGACGACGCCTCGACGACGTCGTGTTCCCGCCGGACTCAGTACTCACGCTGCTGCGGCCCGTGGTCGCAATGTTCGCGGAGGACGACCCGCGGCACGTTGACAGGCTCGTCGAAGACGGGCTGAGCAGTCCCGACCCGTGGATCGCTGCCTCGCTACGCCTTTTCCGTGCCGCGGTCGCCGAGAACAGCGGCGACGTTGCGGGGATGAGATCCGATGCCGAAGTGGCTCTCGAGCAGTTCCGCGTGATCGGCGATCGCTGGGGCATGGCCAGCTGCCTCGGCGTACTCGCGCAGCTCAAGACGCTCGACGCCGATCTCGACGGCGCGATCGCCGCGCTCGAGGAGTCGCTCGCGCTGAGCGAGCCGCTTGCCGGCCACGACGACACGATGATTCTCGCGATCCGGCTGGCCGATCTCCGAATGCGCACCGGCGACATCGAGGGCGCGCGAGCCTGCATCGCCTCGGTGCAACGCCGGGCCGACGTGTCCGTGACAAGCTTCCACAGCATTCTCATCGACGTTGCCCTGGCCGATATCGCCCGCCAGGAAGGCGATCTGGCCGAGGCGATGCGGCTTCGCGATGACTCGCTGCGTCGCCTGACAATGCTTCCGGCCGCCCATCCGGCGCAGGGGCACGTCGCGGCCATGGCGCACGCTGTTTCTGCGCAGCTCAGTCTCGAGCAGGGCGATCTCGATGACGCGCATGCGCAACTCGTGACCGCACTCGGATTTGCAATCCCAACCAAGGACATGCCGATCGTCGCATCGGTCGGCGTGCGGGCTGCCGCCTTCGCTGCGGCCGACGGCCGACCCGAGGACGCCGCCAAGATGCTCGGAGCGGCCGCTCGGTTACGGGGAGCTGAGGATCCGACGCACCCGGACGTCGTCCGGCTTACGAATACGTTGCGCGCAGCACTCGGGGCTGATGGCTTCGCAGGCGCCTATGCGGCTGGGCGCGGCCTCGACGCCGAGGCCGCGCGACTCGCCATCGCCCCCGCGCCGGCCGATCAGGCCCTCTTGCGATAGGCCCGCAACGCCAGCGGAACGAAGACGACCAGCAGGATCGCCATCCAGAGCAGCGTCCAGCCAAGGTGAGCTGCGACCGGGCCGTTCACCATCAGGCCGCGCACGACGCCGACGAGATGTGTCATCGGATTGACCTTGACGAACGCCTGCATCCAGCCGGGCATCGTGCTCGCTTGCACGAAAACGCTGCTGCCGAAGGACAACGGCAAGATGAGCAGGAACATGATGCCCTGCACTGCACCCGACGTCCGCGCTTTCATACCGACGAACACCGAGACCCAGCAGAAGCACAACGCGAAAGCGATGGACAGGGCGATGGCAGCGAGAGTGGCGAGCGGGTTGGTGCCGATGCGAAAGCCGATCACGTAGCCGAAGCCGAGGAACACCACGCACACACTCAGGTAGCGGAAGAAGTCGGCCAGCACGGCACCGACGAGCGGCGCGGAGCGCGCAATCGGCAACGACCGGAACCTGTCGAAGACACCCTTCTCGATATCGGCGTTGAGATTTTGGCCGAGTGCCACGCTGCCCATGGCGATTCCCTGCCCGAGCAGGCCCGGCAGCAGGTATTCGAGATAGTCGTGCCGCGAGCCGCCGGCGATCGCGCCGCCGAACACGTAGACGAACAGCAGCAGGAAAATCACCGGCTGAAGGGTGACGTCGATCAGCTGTTCCGGCGTGCGGGTCAGTTTGATGAGGTTGCGTTTCGCCAAGGCGAGCGCGTGACGAAGCGTGCGCAACGCTGTCGGCTGCGAATTGGTTTGGGCCGTGGTCGCGGGCCGGTCGGCCGGCTCGAGCGCAGGCACGGTGTCGAGGCTGGTCATGCGGCGTCCTCCGTTTGGGCGGTTCGGGTGCCGGTCAGGGTGAAGAAGACTTCGTCGAGGCTGGGCAGGTGGAGCGACAGTTCGGTGACCGCGATTCCTGCCTGCGCAAGCTTCGCGACGGTGGCAGCGAGCGCGGCGTCGCCTTCGACGGCGACGCTTACGACGTCGCGACCCGGCGAGTCGGGTTTCGCGCCGGTCACATCGCGCAGGATCGCGGTCACGTCAGCGAGTCGCGATCTGTCGACCGGCCGCACGGTCAGGGTCTGACCGCCGACGACGCGCTTCAGGCCGTCGGGCGTGTCGTGTGCGATGACGCGGCCGTGATCGATGACCGTGATCTCGTCGGCCAGCGCATCGGCCTCATCGAGGTATTGGGTGGTCAGCAGCACCGTCGAGCCG
>Ga0068855_100008818_pt1 | contig 12190 bp, 8 predicted proteins | sample KBSCornC52_FD_66592 | JGI IMG/M metagenome (GOLD analysis project Ga0068855, IMG submission 66592) | Corn rhizosphere microbial communities from Kellogg Biological Station, Michigan, USA - KBS Corn C5-2 | ecosystem: Host-associated > Plants > Roots > Rhizosphere > Soil ...
CACCCGACCGCCGTGGCCGCGTAGCGGCATCGACAAGAAGGTGGCCATCCGGCCCTCGTCGTCGGCGCCGAGGTTACCGCCGGGGTCGGCTAGCCGAAGGTCGAGATCAGTGACATTCAGCGACGCACCGGTCGCGGCGTCGAGTGCGTCGACAGCGGCCGACAAGAACTCGCCGTAGTGCGCCTGCGATGCCTCGCGGGCTATCGCGACATACGCCGAGCGCTCCTCAAGCAACAGCACACCGGCGAGGTCGTTGTCGACGAAGCGTTGCAACACACCGAGAACCTGCGCCACCGTCTCCTCGAAACCATGCGCGGTCGAGGCGATCGCGGTCATCTCGGCAGCCACTGACGTCTCGAACAGCTTGCGGTCGAGCAGGTCGCAGACCCGCGACAGCACGTCGTCGGAATCGAGTTCGAGCGGGTCGGGTCGAAGTGCCGGGCGCCCGCCGCGCGCCTCTTCCGCCGACGCCATCGCACCGGTCACGGCCGCGACCAGTTCGGGTGCCTCGAAATCCTTGGTGAGGTAGCGGTCGGCACCGGCCTGGGCGCCCCAGTAGCGGTCGCTCGCCGCGTCGAGTGAAGTGAGCAGGACGACGGGGATGTCGGAGGTCTGCCAGTCGTCCTTCAGCAACCGCGCTGCGACGTACCCGGAGACACGCGGCATCTGAACGTCGAGCACCACGGCGTCTGGCCTGGTGCGAAAGACCGCCTGGACGGCCTCGACGCCGTCTTCGGCGGTCACGACCTCAAAGCCTTCGCGCGTCAAGACGCTGGTCACGATCCGACGCAGGGTCGGACTGTCATCGGCAATGACAACGGTCGGCATGTGTCTTTCTCCCGGCAGCTTCGCATGAGTACGTGCAGTGGTCCCCTAAGGTCTCCATCGGCCGCTCGGGTGCGAAACCGTACCCCCGAAAGGCCCTGAATCCGAAACGGCCGTGAAAACCGCGGACTTACCGGCCGACCAGCCGCTTGACGGTCTCGACGAGCTCAGTCTGATCGAAGTCGCTCTTCAGCAGGTAGGCGCTGGCGCCCGCTTCGAGGCCGGCCCGGCGATCACCTTCGTCACCGCGCGACGTCATGATCACGACCGGCACTTGCTCCCAACCCCGGGTGCGCCGGATCGTTCGGGTGAGCGTGAAGCCGTCCATGCCGGGCATTTCGACGTCCGACAAGACAAGATCAGCGGGTTCCGACCGCAATCGGGCGATGCCATCGAGGCCGTCGACCGCCGTCATCACCTCATAACCCGCGCTTTCCAGGATCACCCGTTCGAGCTCGCGAACACCGACCGAATCCTCGACGACGAGGATGCGCGGCTTGCGGCCCAGCGGCGTCGGCTCGTGCTCGCCCGCACCCATCCCTGCCTGCGCGGTCGTGCCCGACAGCGAGCTGCCGGGCGCCCGGCCCGCGGTCACACCGGCGCCGCGGCGCCCGGCGATCTCCCGCAGGTCGATGAGGCACACGACGCTGCCGTCGCCGTCGATCGTCGCTCCGGTGACCAGAGGCAGCCGGCCGACGAACGATCCGAGGTCTTTCACCACGAGTTCGAGCTCGCCTTCGAGCCGGTCGACCGACCACGCGATCAGGTCGCTCGCCCCGTTGTTGCGGACGACGAGGGCAGCCCGCGGATCGCGCTCACCACCGACGCCGAGTGCGTCACCGAGGTCGAGCAACGGCACCGAAACCCCGTGCCGAATCACTACAGGAACGCCCGCGACATTGTCGACCGGCACGTCACGCAGGCTGAGTGACTCCATGACGCCGGGCACCGGTACCGCGTAACGCTCGTTGCCCACGCGGGCGATCAGGCACCGCAAAACACCAAGCGTGATAGGCAAAGTCAAGGTGAAACGGGTTCCGTGGCCGAGCTCGCTGGTGATGTCGATGGTGCCGCCGAGTTCGTCGACGGCGGTCTGCACGACGTCGAGTCCGACCCCGCGGCCGGACGTCGAAGTCACGGTGGACGCAGTCGAAAATGCCGGCATGAACAGCAATTGCAGCAACTGCTGGCCGGACAACGTGCTGCCCGCCGGCAACACACCGCGTTCGACGGCAGCTGCCCGAACCTTGTCTTCGTCGATGCCGCGCCCGTCGTCCGACACTTCCAGAACGACCGTGCCACCCGCAGATTTCGCAGAAACCGTGACCGTTGCACGCGGCGGTTTTCCGACAGCGACCCGCTCGTCAGGTGTCTCGCAGCCGTGGTCGACCGCGTTGATGAGCAAGTGCTTCAGCGCGTCCGCGACGCCGTCCAACACTTTCTTGTCGAGTTCGACATCCTCACCGAGCAGGTGCAAGCCGACGTCCTTGCCGGTCGAACTCGCGACATCGCGCACCAGTCGCGGAAAAGCGGCAACGACACGCCGAACAGGTACCATCGCTAAGCCCATCGCGCCGTCGCGCACGACACCCAGGCGACCCCGAGAATCCTCGACCAGCTCGCGAAGTTGATGACCTGATGCCTGCAACTGATCGCCCACGGCGACGATGCGGTGCAGCGCGAGTTCGGCCTCCGCGTCGAAGGCCACACCGCTCGCGGCGATTGCTTCGCGCATCGCGCGCAGCCAGCGATTCTGCTCGGTCACAAGCGAAATAACCTCAGCCGCATTCTTTTCCACACGGCGTGTGTCAAGTTCCGCTTCGCCGACGACGTCGAGCAAGTCGTACACGCGTTGTGACGTGACCCGCACGCTGTCGATCGCGCGCTCGCCTCGGTCGACACCCATCGGCAGCACCACGTTCGGCGCATGGGCGGACGCCGGCGGAACAATCGCGGCCGGTGCGACCGCTTGAACCCGCGGCGGAGCGAGCGTGGCGGTCGCAGAGCCTGACACGGCGGGGGTGATCGGTAAGACAGGCGCGGCCGACCCGGCCGGCGCAGCCGACGCGGCGGGCGCGGGAGCAGGCGGCGGCGCCAGGACAGCCACTACCGGCGGCGGACCCAATACGGGAACGGGTTCTGCGGCGCGCGGAATCGTGGCCGGTTCGTCGCCGTTCAGCGCGCCGCGCAGCGCATCGACCAAAGCTGTCAGGTGCGCAGGGTCGACCGGTGCGGGCGCACCCGGAATCGAGCGGCTGATGCCGTCGACCGTGGCGAGCAAGAGGTCGACCAAATCGCGACGCGCCGTAAAGCGTCCGTCCCGAACGGCGCCGAGCAAATCCTCTGCGGCGTGGGCGGTTTCGAGGACCTGCTGCAGGCCCATCATGCGCGCCGAGCCCTTGACGGTGTGCGCGTCACGGAAAAGCGCAGCCACCAATTGTTTCGGCGACGGATGCGCTTCTAGCTGGAGCAGTCCCGCACTAAGCGACGCAAGGCGCTCTTCGACCTCGGCGCGAAAAGTGGCGAGAAGTTCGGGATCCTCGGCCCAGTTGCCCACGTGCCCGCCTACGCCACCCGGAATTGGGCGATCGAGGCACGCAGTTCGGCCGCGAGCACGTTCAGCTGCGCAGCCGACGCCGCCGACTGCTTAGACCCGACGACGTACTGACGCGACACGTCAGACACCTGCATCATCGCCGTCACCACTTGGTCGGACGCCGACCGCTGTTGCTGCGTAGCAATCGAAATCTCCTTTGCAGCGGTGGTGGTCTCGTCGACCATCCCGGAAATACGCTCGAGTGCATCCACGACGCCGCGGGCAAGTTCGGTGCCTTGGTGCACTTCTTTCGCGCCCTCTTCGGTAGCGATGATCGTGGCGTTTGTCTCGGCCTGGATCTCGCTCACGATTCCTTGGATCTGTGCCGCCGATTCCTGCGAACGCTCGGCCAGCTTGCGCACTTCGCTTGCCACCACGGCAAAGCCGCGGCCGTGCTCGCCAGCTCGCGCCGCCTCGATGGCCGCGTTCAGTGCCAGCAGGTTGGTCTGGTCGGCGAGATCGTCGATCACTTCGAGAATCCGGCCGATCTCTTGCGATTTCTCACCGAGGGACAATGCCCGGGTCGCGATCGAGTCGACGCGCACGGCGATGGTGTCCATTGCCGAAACGGAGGCCGACACTGCCTCGCGGCCCTCCTCGGCGAAGCGCAACGTCTCTGCGGCGTAGCGGGCCACCGCCTCGGATGTTTCTGCGATCTGCGCGGCGGTGGCCGCCAATTCTTCAATGGTCGACGTGGTTTCGGCAACGGCCGACGACTGCTGGGTCGCCGATGCGGCGTGTTCTTCAGCAGTGGCAAGCAGTTCTCCGGCGGACGCCGAAATGCTCTCACCGCTGCCACGAATCTGATCGACCAGCAGGCGAAGGTTTCCGAGTGTGTTGTTGAATGCCGATTGAAGTGACGCGAGCGTCTCGTCGCTGTCTTGGACGACACTGCCCCAACTACCGCTCGTGTTCGACAGATCGCCACGGGCTGCGGCGGCAAGCGACTCCGAAAGTCGATCCACCTTCACCTTGAGTTCGGCGCGCTCGCGGCGCGTCTCGTCGAGCAACGTCTCGCGTTCGGCCCTCGCGGCGTCGAGCAACTGCGCTCGCAACTGCTCGACTTCTTCGACTTTGTGTGCCCGTTCGGTTTCCGCGTCGCGGGTCAGGTGGCTGATCGAGTTGGCCAACGCGCTCGTGAACCACACGACCGCTGGCAATGCAGGAATGATCAGGAGCAGCCGCAGGGCCGTCGTCCGACCGACGTCTTGAGAAGCCGCGGTGGCCGTGAGCGTCAGCGCGCTCGCGACGAATGCGTAGCCGATCGACTTCCATGGCACGTCGACGAACGCGGTCGCCAACAGCACGGGCACGTAGAGGATCCACAGTGGACTCTCAACGCCATGACCGGCAAGCAATGCTCCGGTGACACCGCCGAGGTAGATCAAGCGCCCAAAGTCGATGACGGGCCCGGTGCGGGTTAGCGCCGGATTCTCCAGGTCGGTCAGCGAAATCAGCGTCACGATCGCGGCACCGAGAGCCGCGACGCCGAGTCCGACCAGCAACTTCGGCTGGTTGACCGAGAGCGTTTCCGACAGTTGCGGGCCGACGGCGAGCACACCCCCGAACGCCAGCGCGAGCATCAGCCAGGTGCAGGCCGACGCGACCTGTTGGAGCCGCTTGAAGACGTCCACCAGTCCTCCAAGACCGATACCGCTGCGAAAAACCGGCCGGCAGTATGTGTCGGCACTCGTTCACCCATCGGGTGGTGCCACGCAGTACTGAAGGACTCAGCTAGATCGGGATTCGCCCAGCTGGCCTAACCTGCACGACGAGGGGCTAACCGGCGCGGCGCGGTGCGGGGAGTCGGAGCCGAAGGTTGAGCACCGCGGTCGGGTCGAGGATCGCGATCGGGCCGCTCGCCTCGGTGAACTGGCCGATCAGCAGCGACCCGGTCTCGCTATCGAGCGTCATCGGAGGCGGCTCGATCTGGTCGGAATCGCAGCCGACCACACCTTGCACGCCTTCCGTCAGCAACCCGACGGTGATGCTGTTCTCGGTCAGGACGACGAGCCGGCCCAGCGATCCGGTCGGTGTGATCGGGGCGTCGAGGAGCGGTCGCATATCGAGTACCGCGAGGATGCGGCCGCGCCAGTTCGCGACGCCGGCCAGCCAAACCGGGGTCCCGGGCACACGGGTGAGCTTGGGCAACCGCCCGACCTCGGCAACGGCCGACATACCGACCGCGTACCTCGAACCGCCCAGCCGCAACATCACGTAGCCATCAGGCTCGTCGCGGACGCCGAACTCAGCGCCGTCGAGCCCGGGCACGCCTGACATGTCGATCGGCGAGACCACGTGCAACCTCCGAACCGCGCCAACTGTTGCGACAGAACTGTCACGACGAGGAGGTCATCGGCGATTCGACTGCCCAGGTGTAGCCGTTGGTTCCGGCCGTGGGACCAGCCGAGCCGCCACGATCCCCGCTAACCCGGTGCCGACGAAGCCCAAGACCACGAACCCGATCGCGTCGCCGCCCGATCCGGGGACCACGATGTCTCCGCCGGGATGGGGCAAGAACAACAATCCGAGGACGACGAGAAACCAGCCGATTCCTGGGACGAACGCGACGTCACGAGAACGCAGACCGCACGCGCCCAGCGCACCGAACAGCGCATTGGCGACGAGCGCGGCAAGCCCACCAACCGACAGGTGCAGCGCACCGAGATCCCACAACCTGGTCGCCTGAAGGCCGCTGAACAGCCCTACGACCGCCCCGAGCACGAGCAGCGCGACGATCGCGCCTCGATGCATCGCACGCGACGGCGGCCGCTCGGGTTCTGCAGAGGTGGACACCGCCCGCAGCCTATAGATCACATCGGCCGGACGGCGAACAGCACGGGCGACGCGACGGCCAACAGCACGCGTGAGCGGCGCGCGGGTCGGCCCCTCCTCCGACCCGCGCGGACTGCACTATCCGCGCGACTGCGCCTCGGGAACACCTCTCGCACCAGGTGCGTGACCTCCGGGGTCAAGAACGCTGTCGCGCAGGTCGATGATCGTCGGAACGGCGAACGTCGAAACCTGCTCGCGCGGGCCGGCAGCCGCCGCAGCTTCGAGGACGTCGGTTATTTCGTGGCCGATCAGTTCGTGCCGCGCGAGCAACGCGTCGCGTAACGCCTCGACGAGATGCCGGTTGGCTTCGAGCAGGCCCTTCGCCGTCAGCTTCTGCTCCTGCAGCAGCTCCTCGACCGCCGCCCGACCGGCACGGTCACCCAGTACCCGGCCGACGATATTGGTGTCGGAAAGGCCGCTGTTCTGTACGGCGGCGTACGAGACTAGCGAATCGGTCATGCCTGCCGCGCCGACCATCTGAGCCGCGACGTTCGTCGCTGCCATCAGGTCACCTGACGGGCCAGTCGTGACGTCACCGAAGAAGATCTCCTCTGCCGACTGTCCACCCATGGCGATCTGCATCATCGCGAGCAACTGTGTACGCGAGCGCAGGTAAACGTCTTCGCGGTCGCCGTGAGCGAGCAGCCCCAAAGCACTGCGGCGTTTGATGATGCTCAACACTTCGAGACGACGCTCGGGAGCCACCAGCCAGGCGATCGTTGCGTGGCCCGCCTCGTGCGTCGCAATCGTCTCGGCCTCGTGATCGGTGTAACGGACTGGTTGGCCGAGGCCGATTTCGCTGTCGAGGCGCGCTTGTTCGACGTCCTTCCAGCACATTGCGCGGCGAGAATCCTGCACCGCGTTGATCAATGCCTCGTCAAACATGCCCTCGAGCATCGCCGGGCTGTATCCCTGAGTGACGGCGGCCAGCGCGTCGCGCCGCTCGGGATCGTCAAGCTCGATCGCGTGCGACTTGGTGCGCAGGAAGTGGTCGATGAGCTCGCGACGTCCTTTCTTGTCCGGACGATCGAAGGTCAGCCGCTGGTCGAACCGCCCGGGCCGCAACAAAGCCGCGTCAAGTGAATCGGGCCGGTTGGTCGAAGCGATCAGCATGATGTTCGACGGTTTGGTTGCAGCCTTCTTGAACTGATGCTTGGCAGGCATCAACAGGTTGACGGCGTCGACGATCCGGCCGACAAGTTGCTCACCACCCGTGGCCTGATCGAACGACTGCAACTGCACGAGCAGTTCTTGCACCGCCATGCCGAGGTCGCCGCTGCCGACGAACTGCGTCTGCTGCATTCCCAATGGCGCCGAACCCACGGTGGCGAGGCCCTCGAGACCACCGCACTGCACGGACGACGGCATCCCCGACGAGGCTGCAGACACGAACCGGTCGGCACTAAATCCGCTAACGCCGCTTCGCGCACCACCGAGTGCGTCGAACTCGTCGATGAAGCCAATCGCCCCACCCTCCTTGCGGGCAAGCTTGCGAAGCGCGCGGAAATACGACCGCACCTTGCGCTGCGTAGCGCCCTGGAAGCTCGACTGGAACGACGTCGCGGTTGCGAACAGGAACGGCACGCCAGCCTCGGCCGCGATTGCCTTGGCTGTGTAGGTCTTGCCAGTACCGGGCGGGCCGTCGAACAACAGTCCACGGCGCGGACGGCCACCCATCTCACGCGAGAACGTCTTGTGCGAGAGGAAAAGGTTGAGCGAGCGAACGACCTCAGCCTTGATCACGTCGATGCCGACCACATCTGACAACCGCACGTCGATCTGCTCGGGACGCACCACTTGGTGGGGCGACTTACCGAGGACGACGAAGTACGCGACCATCCCGACCGAGAGCAGCAAGAAGAACAGAATCGGCGTGACCAGCAGCCAGTTGATTTGCGGCAGGCCTAGGACAATCGGATTGTGGTCGAAGAATCGGTACCAAACCCAAGCCACAGGCACCGCGAGGATCGCGCCCAGCCGCCATAACCGCCGCCGCCGAAGCTTTTCCCGGTGCCGACCGACATCGGCCATCGCTGCGTCGAGAACCGAGCCGCCGGAGACGCTCGCGAGCTGGTCGAAGGCGGTGGCCCGTGAAGCCTTTGAGACGCTCACGAAAATCTCCCCTGGTTTGGCTCAAGTTGGGCGCCACAGCTGCCGATGACGTCTGTGACGCCGGTCGTCCAGCGGTGCTTGGTGCCCTACGAGTCTCCCAGCGTTGCCGCGTAATCGCTACGGTGCGTAGCGGTCTTCACTCGAACGGCCGAGCCAGTCTCACCTGCGCACTACACAGCGTCACAGCTGCCATCGCAGCACGGCGCCACGACGTGCCATGACAGGGCGGCGCCAAGGCGCGCCGCGGCTTTGGGGTCACAACCCGGCGAACAGGTCGGACTCCCAGTCGTGCTCGCCATGCCCGGGCCCGCGCTTGCCATCGACAAGCACGTAGTGCTCGACGCCAAAAGCCCGTTGGCCGATGTTGTTCGACAGCGCGAAGAACGGGCCGTCGACCGCGATCTGCGACGCGTGCGCGCGCATCGCCTCCATCTTGTGGTCGAGATAGTCACGCGCGTCGACCTGGGTCGTGATGACATCGTCGGGCTTGGCGAACGGCACGTCGTCGGCGCTCTCGACGCCTTGGAAGAAGTCGATGCCTTGCGCCTTCATCGCGTCGATGCTGGCCTGGATCACCGTCTTCGGCACCGCCGTCCAATAGAACTTCTCGACGATGTCGCGGGTCTGCTCGAACGCGCGAGTGGCCACCCGGTGTGCCTGGATGTGATCGGGATGGCCGTAGGCGCCGAAATCGTCGTAGGTGACCATCACCTGGGGGCGCACCTCACGGATGATCTCGACAAGCCGCCCGGCCGCCTCGTCGAGATCCGCCTTCCAGAAGCAGCGCGGATTGTCGTTGGCAGGCGTCTCCATCATTCCGGAATCGCGGTAGTGCCCCGGCCCGCCAAGGAAGCGATAATCGCTGACACCGAGCGCAGCGCATGCCTTGTCGAGTTCGTGGATGCGCCAGCCACCCAATTGGTCGGCCTGGTCAGCAGCCAACTGCTCAAGCTCTGGCACCAAGATCTCGCCCTCTTCACCGAGGGTGCAGGTGACGAGCGTGACCCGGGTGCCCTCGGCGGCGTATTTCGCCATCGTGGCCCCGGTGCCGATCGTTTCGTCGTCAGGGTGCGCGTGTACCAGTAGCAGGCTTCGGTTGCTCATGGAAGACGACCTTAAACGAACCCACCGACTGGCAGGATCGATGCCGTGACCGACGTGCCGTTTCCTGTCCTGCAAGCCCGCACTGCACGCTTCACGCTCGGGCGACCGCGCAGCTTCAGCGTGGCGCCCGACGGTTCGCGCATCGCATTCCTCCGCTCGCGTGGCGGTACCGACCGCGTCAACTGCCTATGGGTCTACGACGTCGCGACCCGCAGCGAGCGCCTGATCGCAGACCCCGTCGTTCTGCTGACTTCATCGCCATCGGACGACGAAAGGCTCCCGGCCACCGAGCGCGCGCGCCGTGAACGCGCCCGGGAGCAGGCCGGAGGAATCGTCGCGTACGCCACCGATCCTGCCCTGTCGATGGCGACTTTTGCGTTGGCTGGACAGGTATTCGTCGCCGATCTGGTGGCCGGTTCGGCTGTTGCGGTTGATGCGCGAGGGCCGGTTTTCGACCCGCGCATCGATCCGACCTGCCGGCGAGTGGCGTACGTGAGATCAGGAACATTGCGGGTTGCGCCGCTCGCATCGACGGCCGCAGATCTCGAACTCGCGGCCGAAGACGGCGTCTCGTGGGGCGTCGCCGAGTTCGTCGCCGCCGAGGAGATGAACCGTCACCGCGGATTTTGGTGGGCTCCTGACGGTGAGTCGCTGCTGGTAGCGCGGGTCGATGAGCGTTCGGTCGAGCACTGGCACATCGGCGATCCGGCCAACCCTGATCGGGCTCCGGCAACGGTCGCGTATCCCGCGGCGGGCACGGCGAACGCCGACGTCTCATTGTGGTTGGTGCAAGTCGACGGTGCTCGCACTGAGGTCGACTGGGACACCTCGACGTTTCCGTACCTGGTCGCCGTCCGGTGGAACGACGCCGGGCTGCTTCTTCAGGTCGCGTCGCGCGACCAGAAGACGATGCAGTACCTCGACATCGAGACATCTTCCGGAAGCTCGACCATGCTCTACGAAGACCGCGACGAGTCTTGGCTCGAGGTCGTGGGCGGGGTGCCCGATCGGTTGCCGGACGGTCGTTTGATGCGCACGATCGACGTTAACGATACGCGAAGCATCGTGGTGGGCGACGAGGTCGTGACGCCGGTCGGATTGCAGGTGCGTGCCGTCGTGTCGTCCGATCCGTTGCTGTTCATCGCATCGCGGGAATCGACGGAGCAGCAGCTGTGGAGTTGGGACAACGGCAAGTGCACCTGTTTGACGCCGGAGCCCGGCGTGCACAACGGCGTCGGTTCCGGCAATGTGTTGGTGGTCACGTCGACGTCCCTGCCCACTGATGGCGCGCGTACCATCGTCCGCCAGAATGGCTTGCACGTAGGCGAAATCACCTCGTACGCCGAGCCGGCGCCGTTCGCGCCGAATATCTCGATATCGAGGCAAGGCGTGCGCGACCTGGCAACCGCTCTGGTGTTGCCGAGCGGCTTCGTCGCCGGCTCACGGAAGTTGCCCGTGTTGATGGACCCTTACGGCGGTCCGCACGCGCAACGCGTTACGGCGTCGCGCTCGGCGTATCTGAATGCGCAATGGCTTGCAGATCAAGGGTTTGCGGTGGTGATCGTCGACGGTCGCGGTTCGCCTGGGCGTGGCCCGGCGTGGGAGCGCGCGATCGCCAATGATCTAGCGACGCCGGTGCTCGACGACCAGATCGACGCGTTGCACGCGCTCGCGGCGACTAATGCCGACCTTGATCTGTCGCGGGTCGCTATCAGGGGCTGGTCGTTCGGCGGATACCTTGCGGCGCTGGCGGTTTTGCGTCGTCCGGACGTCTTTCATGTCGGCGTCGCGGGCGCGCCCGTCACCGACTGGCGGCTTTACGACACGTACTACACCGAGCGATACCTCGGCGTCGACGCGTCGTCGAGTGCCTATGACCGCAGTTCGCTGATCGACGACGCACCGTCGTTGACGCGGCCGCTGCTGATCGTGCACGGACTCGCCGACGACAATGTCGTGGCGGCACACACCTTGCGGCTGTCGTCCGCGTTGCTCGCGGCCGGACGTCCGCACAGCGTGCTGCCGCTGTCGGGCGTCACCCACATGACTCCGCAAGAGGTCGTCGCAGCGAATCTGCTCAAGCTCGAAGTGGCGTTCATCCGTGACGCCCTCGGAATCGTGACCTGAGCGGCGTGCGTCTGGCCCACATCCGGGTAGGCACCAGGCATGGTTACCTGGCTGACACGCAGTCTGATCTTGATCGTCGCTGGTGCGGTGCTCGCGTATGCGGTCACCGTGCACAACGACACGATCGACCTGCAAACGACCGGTGTGATCTTGCTGCTGGTCGGGATCTTCGACCTGCTGCTCAACTTCGCGCTGACGATGTACTTGCGGCAACCGGTGCACCGCGACGAGGTGTCTCGGGTGTACACGCCGCGCCCGTATCCGACCGAGCGCCCGCCCACCGCGCAATACCGCCCGAGCACGCAGTCCCCAACGGCCGGGCAGCGCCCGCCGGTGTCGGACGACGACGACAGGTACGCCACCCGACCGATCCGCCGCGACAATCCCGACTGGCATTAAGCACCCGACTGGCACTGAGACGCGAAGCGGTAACCGGCAACGAGGAACCGCTAGCGAAGTGCCCAGGGTCACCGTCCGGCACGTACATGCTTCCGTGCGCCAGCGGCCCTGACGGCCTGCACGCAGAACCCGAATCGGCTCGGCGAAGAATTCCGGGCCCAGACTGGCCAAATGCGTCAGGGCGCGCACGCA
>Ga0068855_100008819_pt1 | contig 12189 bp, 8 predicted proteins | sample KBSCornC52_FD_66592 | JGI IMG/M metagenome (GOLD analysis project Ga0068855, IMG submission 66592) | Corn rhizosphere microbial communities from Kellogg Biological Station, Michigan, USA - KBS Corn C5-2 | ecosystem: Host-associated > Plants > Roots > Rhizosphere > Soil ...
CCTTTATAGAGTAATAAGCGGTTTTCGTTACAGGCATAGAGCAGTTCGCCTACCGATTCAACGCCCATTTCTTTCCAGATGGTGGCGATCTTTTTAGGTCCCAGCCCTTTTATATTCAGCATTTCCAAAACGCCGGGCGGAGTTTTGGAAATGTATTCCTGCAGTGTGGCAAGGCGTCCGGTTTGCAGCATTTCAATCACTTTTTTGGCAACCGATTCGCCGATGCCTTTAATGGAGTATAATTTATCTTCCGGTATATCTGCCAGCGGTTGCGTGATTTTCTCAATAGCAAATGCGGCGCTGGAATACGTTCTTGACCGGAACGAATTTTCGCCATGCATATCCATCAGCTTTGCCAGCAGCGTAAACTGGTCGGCAATGAAATAATTATCTACCATGAGTGTAAATATAAGTTATCTCATTTATTATTTGCCCTGATCATGAGAAAGTTGGCCACCCATTGAAAAGCCACAAATTCGAGCGCGAATATAATTGCTACAGTGTTAAACATTTCTCCCCCTGAAAAAGTAAGGGCAATGCCTGCTATACCAGTTACAGCCATTACTATGGCATAGATCAATAATGAATTATATTTTGAAGGTACAAGCATTACACTGAATGGCACCATCATGGCAAATCCCAGAATGGCAATCGTTATATATTTATCATCTTTCAAAATGAAAGAGGCGAGTAACGCAGCAACGAAAATGGCAAAGGCGCCCCCAACAAAATTCGAACTTATTTTTTCATTGCGTGTGAGCAGGAATTTACCATACCGGTTGAACCGCAAAAACAAATTGCTGATAGGCTTTATCACCCATGTTGAAATAGCGATGAGCAACATCGCCATGATCAGCGGTTCAAGATAAGGTTGTATAGCCTTGTTGGATTCTGCTATCAATCTTAATACCCGCATACCAAGATAAAAACCGATAATAACGCCCCATTGATATTTAGCAGTGAGGTTGCCGATCCAGAAGGCATATTTTAAAAATAATCTGTAAATGGGGTTGCGTGCTTTCAGGGCTTCCATCATACCGGCTTGTGCATACCGGTAAGTCGGTTCTTTTTTCAAGGCTTCCCTGAAATGTTCCATGGCCTTTTTGTGTTCACCTTTTTCGAGCAGACCCCAGCCATAATTAGCGTGCGTATAGGCATTGTTCGGATCCTTGCGCAGGGCTCCTTCAATGGTTATAAAAGATTCTTCTTTTTTATTGAGTTTTAGTAAAGCAGTGCTGCGTGTATTTAATGCCAACAAATTTTCTGAATCAATAGCCAGCGCCTGGTTGGCAAGTTCAAGCGCTTGTTCGTATTGTTTACGGATTAATTTTATATGTGCGAGCCATGCAAAATAATCGGCATCGTAAGGGTCCAGCGCAATGGATTGCCGGATATCATTTTCAGCATCATCGAACCGTTCCTGCTGTGCATCGATGCGGGCTTTGATATAAAACAAGTGAGGCGAATCGGGGGAAAGCCCGATCGCATTATCGACCAGTTTTTTAGCTATGTCATATTTGTCCTGCTGCAGATTTACTTCTGCAAGCAAAGCCATAAAATGAATATTGTTGGGCTCTTGTGCGAGTAGATCTTTCAGTACGCCTTCTGCCGCTGCATATTTTTTTTGTTGAATGAGGATCTGGACTTTCGAAAGACTGCTATTGCCTGTCATGTTACTTTTTTATTTTTAAGTAGGATAGGATGTCATCGTATAAACCGGAGTCGTTGGCAAACATGGCGAAGTTTTTCGCAGTCATAAACCATTCCTGTGTGCTTGCTTTATGCTTTTTAACAGCATTGAGTAAGTCTTTTGTTTCGATGGGTTTGGGAATACCATCGGTAAAAGAAGCTTCCAGTTTTAATTCTATAGCTATATCAATAATAGCGTCGAGATCGGCGCCTGAATAGTATTCGGTTTTTTTGGCGATCTGCTGATGGTCGATGGGTTCGGTTGGTTTGTTCGTCAGCTTTAATTTTAAAATAGATTCTCTGGTGGATTCATCTGGTGGCGGAACAAAGATAATTCTGTCGAACCTGCCTGGTCGTCTGAATGCAGGATCTAAATTCCATGGCGTATTCGTTGCGCCAAGGATCAATACACCTTCATTATCGGCGTCAATTCCGTCCAGTTCCTGTAAGAATTGGTTGATGAGATGGCGGCCTGCAGATTGTTTCATATCGCTTCTGCTGGCGCCGAGGGCGTCTATTTCATCAATAAATAAAACGCAGGGTGAGTTCTGCCGGGCCAGCTCGAATATTTCGTGCAGATTTTTTTCGCTGTTGCCGATCCACATGTCGAGGATATCGTTTAGTCCTACGCTGATAAACTTTGCGTTTACCTGTCCGGCCGTTGCTTTTGCCAGGTAAGTTTTGCCGCATCCGGGCGGTCCGTATAACAAAATACCGCCGCCGATCTTCTTGCCATAGGCTTTGTACAATTCGGGGTGCAGCAGCGGTTTGATGATTTTAAGTTCGATTTCTTTTTTTACAGATTCCATACCGCCCACATCGTTAAAGTTTACGGTAGGTTTTTGTAAAAAGCGATCATCGAACTCCTCTGGCAGTTCGGTGCTGTCGCTGATGCCTTTTACTCTGAGCTGACTATCCAGTTCTTCGTCGAAGAAATTTGGATCAAGCGCCAGTGCTTTTTTATAGGTTTCAATTGCCTTGGCGATAGAATTTTCTTTCAGCAGTCCTTTGGCATATAGGGCGAGTATATCGATGTCCTGTTTACCGTTATCGAGCAATTCTTCCAGGATAACGTTGCAGGCGGAGTAATTTCCTTTTTTGTAGAAAACTTTTGCCAGACCGGTTTTTGCTTTTATGTCTCTGGTATATTTGAGCGCCAGTGTATATTCGGTTTCGGCTTCTTCCAGTCTGTTCATGGCCAATAGGGTTTCGGCCAATAGAAGTCGTAACGGTGTATTATCGGGTGAGTGCTTCAATGCTTCTCTTAAACCGTCGATCGTGTTGTCGTTCATTGTTATTGAATTACTAAAGTCTTAAATATCTGTCCCTGCAGCGGGCAGTCTGCTGCATTTAAAGTGTGCATGATACAAAATAAACTTTGTTTTGAAAAATGGGTGGGGAAGGAGGGGAACGAGTAAGGAACGAAGTCAATGTAATGCTAATATAAACCGTACGCTGCAGCTGCAGGAAATCGCTTTCTGTTTACGAAGAGGTAATATTCGTGCCTAAGTTAGTCCAATAACTTTAACTTTCTAAGTAGGCTCTCTCTATCAGTTATTTTTAGTTTTTTAAAGAGTTCCTGTACCCTTGCGTGCTGCTCAGGAAATAGAATCACATCCCGATACTTTTCGAGCTCAGGGTCAATTTCAACATCAGGTATTTTCCATTTATCGAATGGTTTTACTTTTTCCATGGTATGCAATTTAATTAAATTTTCTAAGAACTAAAAAACCGTCATATTCTTTGCCGAATTCAAATTCATACAATTCTTCATCAATTATCCCAAACAGGTAGAAATCAGCTATTATTTCTTTGTAGAACTTTGTGATGCCCATTCTATAAAGACGGGTTCGGGAAGCAGTGCTTCCTTCAGCATATACAAACGCGCTTGGGAACCTATCGAAAAATTTATATAAGGCACTGCCTACCGTGGCGAGCACCTTCTCCCGATCTCCATTATTAGAAACAGCCAAATCATCGATTCCGCCATCAGCATTTTTGTCACCAAAAGCCAGATTATAAAGTCCCGGTACGTTGGTTTTTTGAAAGCGAATTAGTTTTTGGATGGGCCCATTTTTCCCTTCACTAATAAATCGATAAACAGTTGAACAGCTTTCTGATTTAAGAACATATCTATCCATTTTCATATGGCGCGATTTGGTGCAGAGCACCATTATGTTTTGTGCACGGCAATTCCATAGCGATGTTATCTTCGCCAGGCTTGTGTATGGTTTATAACGGGGAGTGATTCCAGGAGTAACCAGTTAATGCTGATGCTCCAGAATGAATGGTTCTATGGCAGAACCATTAAAGTGCAGTTGTGTGTGTATTTTATAGCAGGCTTTGTGAGCAATAATGTCAGTCTGCAAATATGTACGGCAATATATTTAATTTCAATTGAATTCTTATCTTTGCACTCCATCAACATCGTACATACTAATGTAAAAAGTAATTTCTTTCGATAAAGTAAATAGTGGCGGATTTGAAATCGCCCTGATTGTTAACTTTTTGAAGAAGGAAATTATGCTTACTCTCCAAAATGTATCGTACGCTCATCCCAACAGAGATTTATTGTTTGAGAATATCAATCTCCATATTAATAAACAGGATAAGATTGCACTGATCGGTAATAATGGCGCCGGAAAATCTACACTCCTGAAAATTTTAGCAGGAAACCTGCAGCCATCAAACGGGCAGGTAAAAGCAACATCAAAACCATGGTATGTTCCGCAGCTACTGGGTCAGTTTAATGACTTTACAATTGCCGATGCATTACAGATCGGTGATCAGTTAAAGGCATTGAAAGAAATTCTGAGTGGGCATGTAACCGAAACTAATATGACAATGCTGAATGAAGACTGGTCGATCGAGGAAAGATGTAACGAAGCATTGGCATACTGGAAATTAGAGGGACTGGATCTGTCACAGAAAATGAGCAACCTGAGCGGCGGTGAAAAAACAAAGGTTTTTCTTGCCGGTATGCTAATTCATCAGCCTGAGATTGTTTTACTGGATGAACCGGGTAATCATCTCGATGCGCGAAGCAGATCCATATTATATGATTATATACAATCGACCACCAGCACACTGTTTGTTGTAAGCCACGACAGAACATTGCTGAATTTGCTGAATACTATTTACGAACTCAGCAAACGCGGTATAACAATATACGGCGGCAATTACGACTTTTATACCCGGCAAAAAGCGATTGAAGCAAATGCACTGAATGAAGATCTGAGAAGTAAGGAAAAGGCATTGCGTAAAGCTAAAGAAACAGAACGCGATTCGATCGAACGTCAGCAGAAGCTGGATGCACGTGGTAAAAAGAAACAGGAAAAAGCAGGGTTGCCCACTATATCTATGAACACTTTCAGGAATAACGCTGAAAAAAGTACCGCACGCCTAAAAGATGTTCATGCAGAAAAAGTAAGCGCTATTTCACAGGAAGTAAATTGGCTGCGCAAAGAGCTTCCTGATGCAGACAAAATGAAGATCGGTTTTGACGATTCAATGCTTCATGCAAAAAAGATCTTAATTACTGCAGTAGATATTAATTACGGATATAATGACCAGTTGCTTTGGAAACAACCACTAAATTTTCAAATCACCAGTTCGCAACGTGTTGCTATTAAAGGCGATAATGGCTCGGGTAAAACAACGCTGATAAAAATAATTCTGAAGGAGCTGCTGCCGTCGTCTGGAAAAATACAGCACGCTGAAGATATTAAGGCGATTTATATCGACCAGGATTATTCCCTGATTGATCATTCGCTTACCGTTTATGAACAGGCGCAGCGATATAATACCGGTAACCTCCAGGAGCATGAAGTAAAGAGCCGCCTCACGCACTTTTTATTTACAAAAGCATATTGGGATAAGCCCTGTAAAGCGCTCAGCGGCGGCGAAAAAATGCGACTGATCTTATGCTGTCTTACACTTGGCATACAAGCGCCGGACCTGATCATACTGGATGAGCCCACCAATAATCTCGATCTTCAAAATATAGAAATTCTAACGGCTGCTATTCGTGAATATCAGGGAACGCTGATCGTAGTGTCGCACGATGCTTATTTTTTGGAGGAGATACGGGTAAACGATGTAATTGAATTGGATTAACGAAATGGGTTATTCAGTTCTCAAACTCTTCACCGGATTTTCTATGGCTGCTTTTATGGCCTGAATGCTTAATGTGGCAATGGCAATGATAAAGGCTATGATGCCGGCAGTGGCAAACATCCACCATTGCAGATGGATACGGTATGCAAAATCTTCCAGCCATTTATTCATGGCTAGCCATGAAAGCGGAATAGCTATCAGAGCAGCAATGAACACAATCTTCAACAGGCTTTCGGTTAATAATGAAACCAGACTGCCTACGCTTGCGCCAAGCACTTTGCGTATTCCGATTTCTTTCACCCGCTGACCAACCGTGAAAGTGATCAGTCCGAATAAACCCAAAGCGGCAATGCAGATGGTAAGAATGGTAAATGCCAGTAGTAGCTGTCCCTGTTTTTCTTCAGCCCTATATTGGGATGCGAAATTTTGATCGAGGAAGTGATAGTCGAAGGGAGAAGAAGCATCAAACTTTCTGAAGGTTTGTTCAACGAAGGTTATCGATTGCGCGAGATTGTGCTCATCCAGGCGAACATACAGATTATCCTGGTCTTTAGCTTGTTTGGGAAGCTCCATGATCATCGGCTCTATCGCGTGCTGCAGAGAGTAAATATGATAATTCTTTACTACCCCAATAATATTGGAGTATTGTATTTTTCCGTTTGCATCCTTGCCACCTGAAATCCTTTTACCCATGCCAGAGGCCCAGCCCTGTTTTTTAATAAAAGCCTCATTTACGATCACATCATTACTATCTGAAGAGATATTCTTTGAGAAATTGCGTCCTTCGATTAGTGGGATCTGCATGGCAGGAATAAAGTCGGGGTCTATGATCAATCCATAGGCGAGGTTGCTGCGCTCGTCCAGCACGCCATTTTTTTCTACGCTGTAATCTCTCATGCCGATATCATTATTGCCAATAGGGTTACCGGCAGATGCAACTGCTTTCACCATGGGATTTTCGAGTAATGCTGTTCGAAATTCAGGCACTTTGTTCCGTACATCTCTTGAATCGAGATGGAACGTGAGCAGGTGCTTCTTATTAAATCCGAGATTGGTATTGAGCACGAAATTGAGTTGCAGATAAATGACCAGAGAAGCGGTGATCATAACAACCGTTATGGCAAATTGAAATGTTACCAGTGATTTTCTGAATAGTGTTTGCGTTTTTACATCGCCCAGTTGGTTTTTCAAAGCCGGTATTGTTTTAAATCTGGCAAGGAAAAAGGCAGGGTATAGTCCGCCTATAATTCCTACAATCAAAGAGAACACAAACATGCAGAGTAGGGTACCGGCTATCCCAAATTGCCAAACGGAAAGTTGTTTTCCTGTAACACTATTGAGCAAAGGCATTGCCAGGGTAACCAGCACAGTGCTGATACAGGCGGCGGATAATATGGTAATAACCGATTCAGTAAGAAATAGTCCGACAAGATTTTTACGGCTCGATCCGATTATTTTCCGCACAGCAATTTCACGTAAGCGAACTGAAGCGCGCGCAGTAGTAATATTGATATAATTGATAAAGGCAATAAGAAGTATCAACAGCGCCACGATGGATAAAATATAGATATACTTTATATCGCGGTTTTCGCCGAGCTCATAACTCAAATGAGAGTGTAAATGGATAGATGTTAACGGTTGTAGTTCTAACGTGAAATTGATTTTTTGCGCATTTGTTGTAAGATATTTTGTTACAAATGCAGGCATCTTTGCACGCAGGCTGTTTATGCCGGCGTTCTTTTTTAGCAGAATATAGGTATAGATGCTTAAGTTTTGCCATTCGCCTTTATAGTCCCGAGGCATGCTGCGGATGGCATCAAAAGTAAAATGTGAGTTACCGGGAACATCGTCAATAACGCCTGCTACCATAACCGGCGATTTGTCGATGGTAATCACTTTATTTAATGCACTATTCGGATCGGGGAAAAATTTGACGGCAAGTTTTTTGGTAAGTACTATGCTGTTGGGTTTTTGTAAAGCATGTGAATTGCCTGCCAAAAAATGATATGTAAACGTAGTGAAGAAGGATGGATCAGTAAAAAAAATATGGTCGTCCTTTATCTTTTTGTTTTCATAATCGATAATGCCTCCTCCTTCAACATCCAGGCGCACGGCGTCTTCTACTTCGGGAAAATCTTTTTTAAATGTTTCTGCTGCCAGTCCGGATGTACCGGTGATATCAAACTTTTCTTCAGCCCAATGGCCGTGTGAAACAAGCCGGTAAATTCTGTCAGCATTTTGGTGATACCGGTCGTAACTCAGCTCATCGGTAATAAAAAGAGCAATAAGCCATACTGCCGCCAGGCTTAGGGCCAGTCCTGTTATATTAATAAAGGAAAAGGTTTTTTGCCTTGTTATATTCCGCCATGCGGTGATGATGTATGTTTTAAGCATATTTGTGCCGGTTACTGTAAGTAAACTCACTGAAAGCAAGCCAAAATAGCTATAGTGTGGTAATCAGGCGGTTGCTGCAATAATTTAAATGTAAAATTGTTCGCTTTTGAAATTGTATTGTCCGCTTTTGATACAGCCTGCGGCAATAGCTACGCTAGATCCCTGCCCTTACTTCGGTTAGTTTAAGGATCATTAGTTCGGCATTGTTTTTCATCCACTGATCATAATCCTCAATTGCTTTTATTCGGTCATGGTCGCTTATAAATCCGCTTTGCACCATTTGCGGGCCTCTTAATTCAGCCACTTTAGACCATATGCAGATCTTATGCAGGAAGTCTTCATCTTTTCTTTGACATACTTCATTTGCAGGAAAGATCTCAATGGTGTGAAATCCCAGCCTGTTAAAATATTCGGGAAGGTGGTCCGCAATCTCATTGTCCATTCCGGCATCTGAGCGCCAATCCAGAAAAGCATTATAGAATCTGATCATGCTTGCCGGCGGTTCCGGTTGCCACTCTATTGCTTTATGGTTATAATCCAGGATCGAGATCTGTCCGCCCGGTTTTAAAAACTCTTTCAGTTTTAATAAAGCCTTTTCGGGATTACTTAACCATTGCAGCGTTCTGGCAGAAACAACCAAGTCGAATTTCTCTTTCGGGTCGTACTTAAACAGATCAATAGCAATCAGTTCCAGATTAGTAATTTGCTGATAATGCTCATTTCCTTTTGCTATCAGATGATCGCTGTTGTCTATTCCAACAACAGATCCATTTTTTCCAACCATTTCTGCTATACCTGACGTAATGGCGCCGGTTCCGCAACCAACATCCAGAACGCGCATCCCTTTTTTCAGGACCGGTATCAGGGAGGCATAACTGTTCTGCAAAGTTCTGCTGTCTAAAACTACAGATGTTCCTTTGGGCATTTCTGCCCTTTTTTCTGCTTCGTTTTTCATTGGAGGTTATGTTTTGTTACCTGGAATAGTAATATAATGTTAATGTTTTGTATTGGAACAGATGCGGGCCGGCGAATCATAGATAAATTTTTCTTAATTTATTTTTGTATACATGAAATTTTCTCTGCAATTCTCCAACTATTACTACCCGGCTTTGAAACTTTCGTTTCTATATTGACGGCAGATCATGTTCTTCAGGTAAAAAATTTAAAACAACCACTTTAAAACCAACACCATGCCTACAATTCAACACCAGCCTCCGTAAAATACCGCTACCATAGCTTACTTATACAATATTAACTGCCGGCCTGGATCAGTATGTTATACTATTCTGTGGCCAGCCGCTAAACTATTGTATATACGAAATGGCAGCGCCTCAGTTGGAAGCTGAGTCGTTGCAGGCATTCTTTTGCCTGTAATATAAATCAGAAAAGAAAGCGCTTAAAACAATTATCCTAATTTAAAACATCCATTATCTATGATTTTTTCTGCATCCAGTGCAGGAACCGGCTGCACTACGCCTCCCAGCAGGTGTCGCCGACTGCTTAATATCAACCAACAACAACTTGCTTTTTATACCCGCACCGGCATTTATTTCATCGTATTATTCTTATGTACCAGTCAGGTAATGCTCGCCAACCATATTGGTCAGAATATAAATTTAAGATCAGATACCTCTATTAATGTGCGTGGTTCCGTTTTAAATGACAGGGGCCTGCCATTGACGGGTGTAAATATTCGGGTGAAGGGAACTCCGTTAGGGGCAACGACCAACGACAAGGGCATTTTTGAAATCAGAAATATATCGTCTAAAGCTATACTGATGGTCAGTTTTGTGGGGTATGCCGATGAAGAGGTTGGCGTAAGCAACCGCACTACCATCGATATTAAAATGCATGAAAAATCAGAAACCGGCTTAGATCAGGTAGTAGTTGTTGCATATGGTACCAGCCGCAAGAGAGATCTGACAGGTCCTGTAAGCCATATAGGACCCGTGGAAATACAGGACCGGCCTATTGTTTCCATTGACCAGGCTATGGCAGCCCAGTTACCTGGTGTACAGGTGCAGGCAATTACCGGAACACCCGGCGCTCCACTGCAAGTTAGAATTCGTGGTGCTGCCTCTGTTTCGGCCAGTAATGACCCCCTGTATGTTGTAGATGGTGTGCCTGTTGAGAATCTGCAGGACATTGACCCTACAACCATTTCATCGATCGATGTATTAAAAGATGCCTCAACTGCTGCTATTTACGGCGCCAGAGGATCTAATGGCGTTGTAATAATAACTACCAAAAAAGGATTGAGCGGAAAAGCGCGCATAACCGCCAGTGTAAATTTCGGCAGACAATCACCGGAAAAACTGGTGCCTATGATGAGTCCCGAAGAATGGATCCAATTTAAAAAAGACCTCATCGATTCAAACTGGGTAGCCAAGGGACGCAGCTCAGGGATGCCCTACAGTGCATCTGACCCTATGGATTACCGGGCGAGTCAGCTTACTTCAGCTACGACTCCTGTGGCCAATACACATGCGCTGGCCAATACCACTTATATGTATGATCCTTACTGGAATTATGGAACTGACAGTCTGGATTATGTTGACTGGCAAAAGGAATTTTACCGGCCCACCTTATATGTGCAACGCTATAATTTATCAGCATCAGGTGGTAACGACAATACACTGTATATGGTTTCCGGTGAACACGTGAACCAGGATGGTATTATTCCGGGTTCGAATTACAAGCGGTATAGCTTCCGTTCCAATATTGAGTTAAAACTGAATAATTCAACCAGGTTGGGTTTAGAAATGGCGCCTTCTGTTTCTATATCGAACGGCGCTGCAGTTGATGGTAAAAATGGCGTTGGCTCTCAGGTTGCAGGTACCGCTCCTATACAGGAGAAAGGTGTAGGCGCTAATGCAGGCATTATAGGCACCACACCTTACCGTTGGGTAGCTGACAACGTAAACCCGATCTTTCAAATGGAAAATACGTATAACAACACGCAGCTTACCAAAATGTTAAGCAACGCGTATATAGATACGAAATTGGCAAAAGGATTAAATGTTCGCGTAACCGGTGGCTGGAACAGCAGCAGCAGTGATAATAAATATTATGCACCCACTTCTGTAACCGCCAACCGCAGAACAGACGCTCCGGGTTCAAAAAGTGTTGCCATTCGCAACACCTCACGCACACAGTACTACTTGTTTCAGGCAGTAGCCACTTATAACCTGACCGTGGCAGAACATGATATTAAACTGTTGGGCGGCTATTCGGCTGAGCAGAATTATCTGGCCAATACTGCTCAAAAAAATACCGGTTTCCCCAACGATAACCTGTACACCTTTGATCAAAGCTCTTCTACGGTAACCACTTCTTCTTCATTTGAAAGCAGAAGAAGACAATTGTCGCTTTTCGGTCGTTTAAATTATTCCTATGCAGGTAAATACCTTGCTTCGGCCAGCTTTAGAAGAGATGGAATTTCAAGATTTTTGGGAAATAACAAGTATGGCTTTTTCCCTGCGGCTTCTGTTGCATGGCGTATCAGCCAGGAGTCGTTTATGTCGGGGATTTCACATATCATCAACGATTTAAAAATACGGTATAGCTGGGGTATTGCGGGCAATGACCGCATACCCGGTGGCGACTATCCTGCCGTTGGCCTCGTAAACCCAACGAGCTATGATTTTAACGGCGTTGCTTATACAGGATATTCAGCTACCTCACTGGCTAACCAAAATCTTAGGTGGGAGAAAACGACCAGCAATAACGTAGGCCTTGATGTATCGGTATTAAAAGGCCGGTTTAATGTTTCGGTAGATTATTATAACAAAACTACCAACGACATTCTATTATCAGCGCCTATCGCTGCCGCTACCGGCTTTACCATCGAGAACAAGAACATTGGTTCTGTTCGTAATATAGGATTTGAAGTAAACGTTGGTACTGTGAATGTTTCAACAAAGGATTTTAGCTGGACTACAACTGGTAATTTCTCTTACAATAAGAATAGGGTATTAAAACTGGCAAATG
>Ga0068855_100008822_pt1 | contig 12188 bp, 12 predicted proteins | sample KBSCornC52_FD_66592 | JGI IMG/M metagenome (GOLD analysis project Ga0068855, IMG submission 66592) | Corn rhizosphere microbial communities from Kellogg Biological Station, Michigan, USA - KBS Corn C5-2 | ecosystem: Host-associated > Plants > Roots > Rhizosphere > Soil ...
GACCGCGGCGTCCGGGGTGAGGCCGGTCCAGAATTCGACCCCCACGATGGCCTGGTTGACGAGCATCCCGAGGCCGTCGACCGGCGTGCATCCGCGCGTTTCCGCATCGCGCAGAAAGCGGGTGCGTGGGGGATTGAAGATGACATCGGCCACGACCATGCCGGGCCGGAGCGAATGGACATCGATGGCGAGACGCGCCTCGCCATCATAGAGGCCGATGGAGGTGCCGTTGATGACGACATCCGTTCCCGGCGGCACCGCATAGTCGCCGTGCCAAACGACCAACTCGGCTTCCAGCGCGAGTTTCGCGCGCAATAACTCGACCAATTCACGGCCACGCGCCTCGCCGCGATTGACGACGGTGATTTTCTTCACCCCGGCGAGGCCGAGCTCCACGGCGATGGCGCGGGCCGCTCCACCGGCGCCGAAAAGGACCACGGACTTTCCGTGCGGATCGATGACGGAGACGAGGGATTTCAGGAAACCCTTGCCATCGGTGTTTTCGCCGATGAGTTGATCGCCCCGCCGGACGACGCAGTTGACCGCGCCCATGATTCCAGCCGATTCACCAAGGCCGTCGAGATGCGAGATCACGCTGACCTTGTGCGGCAGGCTGCAATTGAAACCGCGGAATCCCATCGCCTTCGCGCCGCGCACGGCGTTCGCGAGATGGGCGGGCGTCACCTCCATATTGATATAGCGCCAATGCAGATCGTGATGCGCAAAGGCCGCCTCGATCACCGCCACAGTGGGATTGCCCGCGGCCCCTTGCGACATCGAGCCGACCAGCTCGTGCAGAAAATTTTGCGAAGCAGCCATGTTATTTGAGGCTTGGGTCCTTCTCCGCGTCGGCCTTCTTGTAGAGGCTCGTGGGGATGAGCATCTGCGGCGGCAGCGTTTCGCCTTTGGATTGCTGGATGATGGCGTCGACGATTTGCACGCCCATCTTATCGGGGAACTGAATCGGGTCCGCGTAGATCTTGCCTTCCTTGATGGCTTGCTTGCCTTCGGGCTGGCCATCGAAGCCCACGATCACGACCTGGTCTGTCTTGCCGGCTTTTTCCAGCGCGGCGCGGGCGCCGAGGGCCGCGGGATCGTTGATCGCGAAGATCCCGCGCAAGTCGGGGTTCGCTTGCAAGGTATCTTCCGCCGCCTTGTAACCTTGATCCTTGGCGCCGCCGCTCTCGAGCTCGGCGACGATATCGACTTTCGATTTCCCCTCGGCGTTATGGGCATCGATGACTTCACGGAACCCTTTCACCCGGAGCTGGCAGGACTCAGCTTGTTTGAAATGAAGGATGGCGATCTTGCCACCGGCTTCGCCGAGGGCGTCGATCATCGCCTTGGCGGCTTCCTTGCCGCCGCCATAATTATCGGTCGCGATCTGCGTGGCGATCTTCACGCCGGGTTCGTGGCAGGGAATGTCGACGGTGAAGACGGGGATGCCGGCCGCGTTCGCTTCCTGGATGACAGGGACGATGGATTTCGAATCGCATGGACTGAGGACGATGGCGCTGACCTTTTTGACGATGAAGTCCTTGATCTGGTTGCTCTGCTTGGCGACGTCCTTGTCGCCGCTCACCACCACCGCATCGTAACCGCGCTTCTTCCCCTCCGAGACGATGTTATCGCCGATGACTTTGAAGAAGGGATTATCCAGGGTGAGCAGCGAGACGCCGATGGTGCCTTTGCTGGTGCTGCTGGCGGGCGATGGGTTATCGGCGGAGGTGCTGGCGTTTTCCGATTTGTTGCAGCCGGTGAAGACGGTGAGCAGACAGGCGAGGGCGATGAAGAGGCGTTGTTTCATTGGGGGGAGATGGAGTGGTTTAGCAAGTCACCGCGTCTTTTCTTAGCGGGACTTGGAAAGGCTGGAGCAAGGTGGCGGGAAGGGGAGGCGTGGCTCCAGCTTGCGAACAGACATAGGCCGCGACGGCATTGGCGTGCTGGCTGATCTGGGCGAGAGGCCAGCGGTGCAAAAAGCCGACCGTGACCGCGGTGGTAAACGAGTCGCCCGCGCCCACGGTGTCGCGCACGGTGATGGGCGTTCCGGATTGCTCCACGAGCTGGCCATCGGCCCAGAGCATGCTGCCGTCGCCACCGCGGGTGAGGGCGATGAGCCGGAGGGAAAAGCGTTGGGCCAGGGCGGCGATTTGTTCCGCGGGGCTGCCGGTGAGTTGGAAAAGTTCGGCCAGGACCGGCAATTCCTGTTCGTTGAGTTTCAGGCCGTTGGCGGCGGTCAGCGAAGAAGTGATGACATCCGGCAGGATGAAAGGCGGGCGAAGATTGATGTCGAAGATCCGCAAGGCATCCGGTCGCGTTGCGGCGAGCAGGGTGGCGACCGTCTGCACGACGTGCGGGGTTCGTTGCGCGAGTGAGCCGAAACAGACGGCATCCGCGTTCCGCACGGCCTCGAGCGCCACTTCGTCCGCGGCGATCCGATCCCACGCGACGTTTTCGTGGATGAGGTATTGCGGATGGCCCTGGGCATCGACAGTCACGGAGACGGTTCCGGTGGGTGCGGAGGGATCGATCTCGAGCGTGTCGGTGGGCAGGCCGCGCGCTTGAAAGCGCTCGATGATTTCCCGTCCGTCGGTGTCATCTCCGACGCGCGAGATCAGCCGGGCATCGGCCCCGAGGGCACGGGCGTGGCAGACGAAATTAGCCGGCGCGCCGCCGAGCTGTTTTCCAGCTGGCAACAAGTCCCAGAGCACTTCGCCGATGCCGACGATTTTGAAGGTATCCTTGATATCTGGAGAGGCGGCTAAAGTGGTATTCACGAATCGTTTTTGGCGAGGAAGAGCGCGACGGCGTTTTGAAGTGCGGCGCTGCTGCGCCGCTTTGGGAGGTAATTCTTGAAAAGCGGTAAATTCAATACTCCGGAAACGGGTGCTCGAAAAACGGTGCAGTTACCCACATCTCAAAAAGGCAGCGAAGGAGCCCGCGAATCACTCAGATAACGCGAATTGGGAAGGATTCCATTTGTGTCATCTGTGTGATTCGCGGGCCAATCTCTTCTTTGCAGGTCCTGCTTAGTCGTTCGCTTCCGGCTTTTCATCGAGCACCGGTTTCACGTCGCCCTGCAGCGCGGAGATCCGTTCGCGGAGACGCTGGGTTTCCTCGGCATTCGTGTAGATTTGGAAATCGATGGCGGCATGATGGCTTTCGCCCGCGGCCAGCTTGGGAACGCGGCCGTGCGCGCGTTCGAGGCGGCGATTGGCCGGAAAATTGGTGCCAGGCTCCAGGCCGGTGACATAGCCTTCCGCCATGGAGGTGGTATTCTTCCACATCGTCACGTAGGGCAAATCCTTCACCGGGAAAGTGAGCGACACGGCGCGGTCGCGCGCCTTGTTTTCCAGACCGATGGTGGTCCGGCCATCCCGGTCGGCGAGAGGATGGAGGCAATAGACCTCCTCGCCGAAGCCCGGGGTTGGCCCGGTGTAGGTCGTGTACTGCGCGATATCCCTGGCAGCGTGTGCGTTGAAAGGAGTCACGCGCGAGGCGGCGGCGAGAAAGGTGGAACCTTCCTCCAGGAGCGGATGCCCATAGTTAGTATGGTAAAGTAATTCGAACTCCTGCTCCTGCGCACCGTGATTGGTGATGACATCCTCGATGCGAAAACTCGTCGAGCCGGGTTCCGTGGAAATCTCCGTCTGCAGTTCCAGCTTCGGCCCATAGAACATGCGCTCGTGCACCGTTCCGCGCAGGCGAATGCGATAGGGTGGGGCGGGGTCGATGGAGACTTCCACTTCGCTGGCCGGGATATTGGCGATCTTGCCGTGCAGGGTGAGTTCCATGGTGGCTTCCTCGCCGACGTTGTTAATGAATTTGTCCGTGCCGGGATGACCATTGCTTTCCAGGCCGCAACGGACCAGCCATTCATTGAAACCGTCCAGCCAGCCAAGGCCGCCCCGGCTTTGCAGGTTGATGTAACTCGGGTTCACCACTTCCTTGACCGGCGAATCCCAACCGAGCCGCACGTCTCCGCTGGTCACGGAGAGGATGCCCATGCCGCGAGTGGGAACGACGGTGATCTTCAACTTGCCGTTGTCGATGATCACCAGGTCCACGCCCTCCTGCTTGCCGCCGTGGAGGGAGATCTTTCGGACCGACCACGCCGACCCCTTGGCGCCGCCGGCATGGCCGCTCTGCTCCCAGGTATCGACGCGCAGGTTGTCTTTGGCGCTGAGAAGAACTTTGTGCATGGGTTCCGCGGCGGAGAGATTCATGGCGCCGAAAGTAAAGGCGGCGGTGAGGACCAAGGGGAGCGTTTTCATGGGCAGGGGGATCACCACGGGTGAGCCGCGATGCTCAATGAGGCCAGCGTAGAGGTCGAGCCGATTTCGGGTTGGTTGACTAAGACCACCGCAGTTGCCGCCTCACCGACCAGAAGATCGACGCCTCCGGCGGGCCGGTTCTCGCATGTCGCTCGGAGATCGGCATCCACCGAATCTCCATTCATCCGCTCCTCACTATCGAGGCCGGCTGGCTAATGATTGTAGAAAAACCCGAGAAAGAAATTCTTATCCTGTTGATCCATGTCGCTCTCGTACCATTTCGGTTCCGTTCTCTTCCACGGCTTTTCCTTATCGTGGGCACAGCCGGAGAGCAGGCTGTTGGAAAGTAAAGCGAGGGACAGGAGCAGAATCTTCATGGGGTCGGGCGAGACAATGGGATAGCGAAATGGATTTGTCTCCCGATTTCTACAAAGCCGCAGGAGGGGTAGAGATGCTCGCCAATATCATTACCTGCCATGGTCTCAATCACGACGTAGGCGAGCCCTTCGCCACGCAGATATTCCAGGACATGCTCGATGAGTTTGCGGCCCAGACCCTGGCCGCGCGCCTGGGCGGTAATCGCCAGATTGGGAATGCGCGCCTTGCCCGTGACGCGATCCAATTGCGTGGTGATGTAACCGACGACCTGTCCATCCGAGTCCGCCACAAAGACCCCGCCCGGATTGGAATGGACGTCTTCTTCTATCTGTCTCGCTTTGCGCCAGCGCCAGTCATGTCCGTTGAGGGGGCCAAACTTGTTTTCGACGATCTGATCAAAGGATACCCCATCGAATGATTCAATCGTGATGTGTAGCAAGGCTTCCAAGTCGCCCGCATGATACGGGCGAATGACTACGTTCATTGCTGATTCGCTCAGCGCGCGAGCTTACTTCGCTTTCTTCGCCTTGGCCCAGCGAGCTTTCACCGCGGCGACGATGCGCGCGCGAGCTTCGGGGCTCAAGTTACGCTTCTTGCGACGCTTGCCGGCCTTGGGAGCTTCGGCTGCCGAGTCTTCTCCGCCCTTGGCTTTTGCCCACCTGGCCTTCTGCGCAGCGGCGATGCGGGCGCGACCTTCCGCTGACAAACCACGCTTGCGCCGGCCCGGTTTGGCGGCTGCCGCACTGACTTTGGGGGAGCTCGAAACGGGTGCACTCGAACCGAGGATCGAAGCCAGTTCCGCTTCCAACTTTTGGATCTGTTCGGAAATGGTAATGGCTCGTTTGAGTTGGTCGATCGATGGGGTTGTGGACATAGATGGTAGAATTACTGATGGAATTATCCCCGCGAGTCAATTGTATAACTTTGCACAAATGTCGCAATAGAGATTGCGCTCCGAGGCGCAAATCATATTATCGCGGCCATGCCTACCAAAAAAGCTCCCGCAAAGAAAGCTCCCGCTCGTAAAGCTAACGCCGCCTTCCTCAAGCCCGTTCAACCTGATGAGGCCCTCGCCAAAGTCGTCGGTTCCAAGCCGCTCCCGCGCACCGATCTGACCAAGAAGCTTTGGGACTACATTAAGAAGAATAAGCTGCAGGACGCGAAGAAGAAGACCCAGATCAATGCGGACGACGCGTTGAAGGCCGTCTTCAATGGCAAGAAGAGCGTGAGCATGTTCGAGATGACCAAGCTGGTCTCGGGACACCTCACCAAGTAAGTATCCTATCTCATAGCCAGCGAGATCCCCAACCGGCCGCCATGCACCAAGCCCCGGAATATGGCATCGGTTGGGGGTCGCTGGCTTTGATCAATGCCGGTCTTGCGCAGGGCAAGAATCGCAGTGGGATGAATTGGTTTCTCTTGTCCCTGGTTCTGGGACCGATCGCGACCTTTCTCCTGGTCGCCTGTTTTGATAAATTGCCGGAGCGATCCTAGGGTTTTCGTTCGCGTCTGCTAGCCATGGGGGATCTGACCAATCCGAAGGTGATTAAACTGAAAGGCGTATTATTTTTGGTCACGGGCGTGTTGGCTTCGGCGTTGTTGTTATTGGAGTCGCCGACCTTGCGGACGGCGGTATTGCTGGTCATCGCGATCTGGAGCTTTTGCCGGTTCTATTATTTCGCGTTTTACGTGATTGAGCATTACGTGGATCCCAGCTTTCGCTTCGCGGGCTTGGGGGCTTTTTTGCGGTATTGGTGGGGGCGGAAGGGGCGGTGAGGGCACTTATCGGAAGTGCTGAGAAGCATCGCGGGGGGCTTTGCAATAGGAGGGATAGGAAGAATAGGAGGGATAGGAGGAATAGGAAAAACAGGCGCTACAGGATCCCATTATTCCTATTCTTCCCATTCCTCCTATTGCCCTCGACGGTCATAGACCGCCGCTCCAGGACCGGCCTCAATCCTACTCCCTGGCCTTGCGGGGGCGCGATTTCCGCTGATGCGGCACCGCGGTGCGGCCGCTGTGCTCCTGCACCCAGCGGGCGGCGTGAGCGATGAGCTCGGAGTTGGTTTCAATGTTGAGCTTATCCTTCAACCGCTGACGATAGGTCTCGATGGTCTTGGCGCTGCGCTCCAGCCGCAGGGCGATGGCTTTCACGCTCTTGCCCTGACCCATCCATTCAAGCACTTCCAGTTCGCGGTTGCTCAGACGCTCCATCGGCAATTTCCGCGCCTTGGCACCCCGCGCCGACGCGGCGGCTTCGGCCAGGCGGGCGGAAAGATGGGCGCTGATTGAAATCCGGCCGGAGAGCACCTTGCGGATGGCGGCGAGCACTTCATCCGGCGACTCATCCTTCATGACATAACCTTGCGCCCCGGAAAGCAGGGCGCGCTCGCCATAAGTCTGTTCGTCGTGCATGGAAAAAACGAGGAGCCGCACGTCCGGAAAACGGGCATGGAGATCCTTGATGAGATCGAGGCCGTGGCCATTGGGCAGGGACAGATCCACCACGGCGAGGTCGGGGTGATGCATGGTCACCTCCCGCATGGCGCGGCTGATGTTTTCGCAGGTGGCGCAGACGGAAAGATCGGGCTCCAGGGCGATCCGCTGCGCGAGGCCGTCGCGGACGACCGGGTGATCGTCCACGAGCAAAACCTTCCACGGCGGGTGTTCCGTCGCCGGTTGCTCCTCGCTTTTGAAAAAAGAATTCATATGTCCTTATTCAGCTTCGCTTATGCCATCCACATTGCGTACCCGGCAGCGCACCATGGTCCCTCCGCCGGGGCGCCGCCTGATGTCGAGAGTGCCACCGATCGTCTCGGCGCGGTATTTCATAAAGCCCAGGCCGAGTCCCTCGCGGCGGCGGGTCTTCGGCATGCCGCTGCCGCGATCGAGGATCTGCAGTTCGAGACCGTTGTCGGTTTCCCGAAGATGAATCTCGATCTGCTGGGCGCCGCCGTGGCGGAAAGCATTGGACACGGCCTCCTGGGCAATGCGGAAGAGATGCGTCGCCGTGTTGTGTTCGGTGATCATGACCGGCTCCGGACAGAGGAAACGGCAATCGATGCGATAGAGCTCGGAGGTTGTGGAGGCGAAGTGATCCAGGCCGGCCATCAAGCCGTTCGGCGCGGCGTCGACGGGCTGCAGGCCACGGGCAATGTGGCGCGCCTGGACCTTCGCTTCGTCGAGGAGCGCGACAATCTGGCTGGCCATATCTGATTCGACGAGGCCTTTGGCCGCGAGATGTTTGTGCAGCAGGTGCGCGTGAAAGATAATGCCGGTGATCTGTTGCCCAAGACCATCGTGCAGGTCCTGTCCCATCCGCCGCCGTTCGCGTTCACTGATTTCCAGGATTTGCCGTTCGAGCCGTTTCCGGTCGACGACTTCGCGTTCGAGAACGGCTTTGGCCGCCAGCAAATCGGCGGTGCGTTGCTTCACTCGTTGTTCGAGCGTTTTGCGGCTTTTCCGCAATTCCTCCTCCGTCTGTTTTTGTCGGGTCAGATCAATGCCGATGCCGGCGATGCGCAGGGGAGCGCCCCCACTGGTGTGGGTGAGGCTGCCAAAGACGCCGACCCAGCGCTCGCCGTGGGACGACGTCCGGAGGCGATACTCTCCCTCAAAATGATCTGTCTCTCCGGAGAGCACGGATTCGAGCGCGCACTCCGCCTTGAGCCGATCCTCCAGGGCGAGCAAATCCAGAAAGGCGGTCTCGCTGGGTGACACCCGCTCCGGGTCCACGCCGAGCACGGCGTAGAACTCCGGGGACCAGACGGTGCGACGGGTGGCAATCTCGATGGACCAATAGCCCGCGTGGGCGCAGCGCAGGGCCATCCGGAAATGCTCCTCGCTGTCCCGCAGCGTCCGCGCCAGTTTGGTTTGCTCGCTGATGTCGATCAGCGCTGCCTGATAGAGCTTGTACTCGCCGCGAGGACGGAAGGGAATTTGCGCGCTCACTAGACGAATGGGAACGACGCTTCCGTCGGGGTGGAGCACGGCGGTATCGGTGACCACCGGGCTTTCGCCGCGGTCGCAACGCCGCAAATGATCGAGGAAGAGATCGAGGTGGCCGCGGTCGAGGAAGAGCGCGAAAGGCGCGCCGATGACGCGGTGCCGGCTGCGGCGAAGGAGACCCGAGGCAGCGAGGTTGAGATCCTGCACCTGCCCATGATGATTCAAGGTCAGGAAGCCCACGGGGGCGAAGTTGTAGAGATCGGCGAAGTGTTCCCATTGGAACTCCGCCTCGGTCTGGCTGGTGGCTGACTGGGCCATGTTTTCGCGCGCCGGCACCGCTTCGCGCGGCGGATGCCCCGCCGCGTCGCTCTTTTTGGCCACGGAAGGTTCCTTGGCGGCTCTTTTGCGCCCGGCTGCGGGCGAATGGGAAGATTTCCGAGCAGCCATCTGAACTCGAATCTATCTCGTGGTCTGGTGATCGGTCACGTCCTCGATGGCGAGGAGGACAAGTGGTTCCTCTTTGGAACCGAGCCGTCGCGCGTTGAAGACGAGCTTGCGCCGTCCCAAGCGCCGGAAATTGACTTCGACCGGGAAATCGATGATGCGCCTGGTCTTGGGCAACATGGTTTCGAGGAGGTTGCGGATTTGTTGCACATCCCATTCGCCGGCGCCGATTTCACAGAAGTGCAGGCCTTCGGTCTTTTTTCGGTTGAGATCGAAGGTCTTGTAGAAGGCGCGGCTGGCCTTGCGCACTTTCAGGTCGGCGTCGAGCATTGCCAGGGGCTCGTAGACGGTGTCGAGAATCGCATCGGTATGTTGCGAGGCCAGCTCCAGGCGGGTGATGTTCCGCTGCTCTTCATCGATGTCGACCAAGGTGATGACCGCGCCGTCGATCTTGTTGTCCCGGGTGCGATAGGGGCGGATGCGCAGCGAGTACCAGCGCCCCTGCATATCCTGCACCTTGCTCTCGCGGGTGGTCAGCGATTCGAGGACCTCGCGGATCATGTTGTCGATGTTGCTGATCGTGAGGTTCGCCTTGAGGTCGCTCAAACGCCGGCCGATGTCGGTGGGGATGAGGTTGAAGAGCTTCTCGGCCAGCGGCGTGGCCCGGCGGACAGCCAGGCTGTTATCCACCATAAGAATGGGGATATTGATCGAGCTCAGGAGATTGGTCAGATCGTTATTCATCAGCGCCATCTCGAGGTTCCGGTTGCTGAGCTCTTCGTTGAGCGTGGTCAGCTCCTCATTCGTCGATTGCAGCTCTTCCTTGGCCGTCTCCAGTTCTTCGTTCGTGCTCTGGAGTTCTTCGTTGGAGGATTCGATTTCCTCATTGGCGGACTTCAGCTCTTCGTTGGTCGCCTCCTGTTCCTCGATGATCGCCTGGAGAGACTGCTTGTTGGCGCCGAGTTCCGAGCGCAGACGGTGAATTTCGATGTCGCGTACGTCCGGCGATGCTTTGCCGCCTTTGGGCAGGGAGAGCGTCTTTTCGGTATCGATCACGCGCCCTTCTTCAAAAAGGACGAGCAACCATTTCTCCCCGGAGTGGGCGAGAGTGAAAGGGACGACCGCGATTGTGACTTCGTAGGGGTGGCCGTTGATCTTGAGCGGGATACCTTCTTTGCGGACGGTGTCATCCTCCTTCAAGGCGCGGTGAATGGCCGTGCGCAGATCGACGACGAGGCCGGGGCGCACCATCTGCAGGAGATTGAGCGTCGCCGCGCCGGGCGCATGTTCCAGGAAACGGCCGGTGCGTCCGCGAAATTCGTGGACGCGCATGCGCGTGTCGATGATCACCCCGCTGGGAGCGTATTGGGTGAGAATGATCCGGTCGGCCTGGGATTGAAGATCGATCGGTCCTTGCAGGGGGACATCCGGGCGCGAGGTTTGGAAATTCGTGGGCGGCGTCGGGCGGGCCGCCAGGAGAGCCTTGGCGGTGAACTCGAGGTTCACCGTCGAGGCGGCATTTTTCTTGACGTAGATTTTGTTGCGTTTGTCGACCAGGGCGAAGAGGTCGGTCGCCGAGCCGACGGTTTCCGAGGTGCCAAGCAGGAGATAGCCCACGGGATTGAGCGCGTAGTGAAATACCGGCATGCAGCGTCTCTGCAACTCGGGCCCGAGGTAGATGAGCACGTTGCGGCAACTGATGATATCCAGCCGGGAGAAAGGAGGGTCTTCGCAAAGGTTCTGCCGCGCGAAAGTGCACAGGTCGCGAATGCCGCGGCTGATCTGGTAACCGGTGGACGTCTTGATGAAAAAGCGCCGGAGACGGTCGGGGGGGACATCCTTGGCAATCAGGGCCGGGAAGTGACCCAGGCGCGCTTTTGCAATGGCCGGCTCGCTCAAGTCGGTGCCGAAGACCTGCAGCTTGAGCTTGCGTGTGGCCCGGGTGATTTCCTCGCTCAGGCAGATGGCCAGCGAATAGACCTCCTCGCCGGAGGCACAGCCCGGAACCCAGACGCGGATTTCGCCGCCATCGGCCTTCCCCTTGAGGAGGCGAGGGAGGATTTTTTTCTTCAGGGCCGCGTAGACCTTTTTGTCGCGGAAGAAGCAGGTGACATTGATGAGGAGATCGCGGAAGAGAGCCTCCAGTTCGTCGCGATTCGAACGCAGCAGGGAGACGTAATCCTCCACGCGCTCGGTGCGCTGCAACACCATGCGGCGGCCGATGCGCCGGCGCAGCGTGGTGTGCTTGTAAAGCGAGAAGTCGACCGTGGAGTTCTGCTTGAGAAGGAAGAAAATCTTATCCAGCGCATCGGCGGATTCCGGGAAGGGCTCCGGTTCTTTCCCTCTGGCTTTGGTGCGCGGACGAATGAGGGGGTGCCGGGCGATCCGGGCGAGCTCGGCAGCGATGCGCTCCGCGGGGAGAATGGCATCGACGCATCCCGCATCGATGGCACTGCCGGGCATGCCGAAATATTTGGCTGAGGTTTCTGCCTCGGCGAAAGTGATACCGGCCTCGGCCTTGATCGCCCCTAGGCCTTGCGTGCCATCAGTGCCGGTTCCGGAAAGCACCACGCCGATGGCGCGATCGCCCTGCTGCTCGGCCAACGACCGGAAGAAATGGTCGATCGCCATGTGGATACGCACATTTTCGCCGCGGCGGAGAAGCTGAAGGCGATTTCCGACCTGGACCGTGTCCGAGTTTGGCGGGAGGATGTAAACGTGGTTGGGCTCCAGGGCCACGCCATTGCGGATTTCCCGGACGGGCATGCCGGTGACGCGGGAGAAAAGTTCCGTGAGCTTGCTCTTGTGCCGCGGATCGAGGTGCATGATGACCACGAAGGCCATGCCGGTGTCGACAGGGAGATGCTTGAGCAGGGTGAGCGCGGCCTCGAAGCCGCCCGCGGAAGCGCCGATACCGACGACTGGGAAGGGCACCCCGGCATTTCCGAGGGCCTCCGAACCATCGACGGAAGACTTGGCTTGGTCGTCGTTTTCCTTTCGAGCGCCGTGGCTCCTGGGATGCGCATTTTTGCTGGAAGCAGGGGGAGGCGGATTTCGACGGAGCTTTTTAGAAGCCATGGAATAAATGGCGGCGGGCGTTTATAGGATCAATAGCCTATACCCGTCGGTGGATACTGACAATGC
>Ga0068855_100008825_pt1 | contig 12184 bp, 14 predicted proteins | sample KBSCornC52_FD_66592 | JGI IMG/M metagenome (GOLD analysis project Ga0068855, IMG submission 66592) | Corn rhizosphere microbial communities from Kellogg Biological Station, Michigan, USA - KBS Corn C5-2 | ecosystem: Host-associated > Plants > Roots > Rhizosphere > Soil ...
CGCCAACAGTATCAGCGCACTCGCACGGCTCGGGTCAATCAGCTACGCGGCTGTCTACGTGAGTTCGGTATCTTCATTCCGCAGGGCATCGCCCGAGGACTGAGCGCCGTGCGTGCAGCGTTGCAGTGTGCGGATAATGAACTGCCCGATCTCTTGCGTCCGCACATCGGTGAGCTCCTGCAGGAAGTGGACGTACTGAAGATGCAGATCGCACGCATCGAGCGTACGTTGCGTGAACTCACTCAGCACGATCCGGTCGTGCATCGTCTACTGCAGATCCCAGGAATCGGGCTATTGGGCGCCACGGCGCTGCGCGCCGCAGTCGGCGACATCACGCGCTTCGCCACGGGCCGCGAACTCGCCTGCTGGCTGGGCCTCACCGCACGCGAACACTCTTCCGGGGAGCGGCGACGGTTGGGCAGCATTAGCAAACGCGGCGACCCTTACTTGCGTACGCTGCTCGTCCACGGGGCACGCTCAGCATTGGTGGCCGCGCATCGCACCGTGCTCGCGGGCCACAGTCCCGATCGACTGCGGGCTTGGGCGTTAAGGACTGAACAACGTCGTGGTATCAACAAGGCCACCGTCGCCTTCGCTAACAAGCTCGCCCGCATCGTGTGGGCTACATGGGCACACGAACGTACGTTCAACGGCGACTGGCAGCGCTCTGCACTGCTGCCTGAATCGTAAACTGATACACCTCTAGCAGCTGCTGGGCGATCGCTCTCATGAGTAGCGGAACGGCCGCTGGCGCGGTGAAGCCGATGAATCCTTTGACCTTCGAGGTCACCAGGGATGTTTGGCTCCGCGCCCGCGACTTTCATGATGTCCAGGCCATTCCATCATCATGGCCACTCACAGGACGAATACACGGTTGCAGCCGAATCGCTACTTCAGTTGCTCGCTTGGCTTGCTAATGGAGTCCATACACGGATTCACGGCGGCCCTGGAAAGCCCTCCCGAGACAGGCTCACACCCTCACAGAACGTGAGTCTTTCGATTCAATGCACCTTACTTGAGTGCCATTGGTCCGTAGCAAGAGATTTGCGACTACGTGTTCGACTTCGTAGTGCCATGCCGTGCATGTCGCCGTCGTGCCGCCACCAACGCTTTCCTCTTTGCTACCATCGCCGCCGTGATTCCATATCCTCACTTCAATCCCGTCATCATTTCCTTCGGACCGTTGGCCGTGCGTTGGTACGGGCTCATGTATTTGCTCGGCTTTGCCGCAGGATGGTTGCTGGCGCGGAGGCGGGCGGCGCGGCCGGGATCGACGTGGACGCCGACCGATGTGGATGATCTGATCTTTTTCGCGGCGCTCGGCGTGATCGCCGGCGGTCGTCTGGGCTGGGTGCTGTTCTATGGGTTGGAAGAGGTGCTTGCGGAACCCGCGAGGATCGTCCGCGTGTGGGAAGGGGGCATGTCATTCCACGGCGGCTTGATCGGTGTGCTGATCGCCGTGGCGATGTTTGCGAAACGGCGCGGCCGTCGCATCGCCGACGTGTTCGATTTCACGGCACCCTTGCCGGCGTTGGGCTTGTTCTTCGGCCGTATCGGCAATTTCATCAACGGCGAATTGTGGGGCAAGCCCACCGACGTGCCGTGGGCTTTCGTGGTGAATGGCGTGCCGCTGCATCCTTCGCAGCTCTATGAAGCGTTGCTCGAGGGGCTGGTGTTGTTCGCCATCATTTGGTCGTTCACCCACAAGGCGCGTCCGCGCTTGGCGCCGTCGGGGCTATTTCTGATCTGCTACGGAACGTTCCGCTTTCTGGTGGAGTTCGTGCGAGTGCCCGACGAAAATCGCGGCTACTTGCTGTTCGGCTGGGTCACCGAAGGGCAGTTGTTGTCGTTTCCCATGGTCCTCGTCGGTCTCTATCTCATCGTGCTCGCGTACCGTAAGAATGCGCCGAGCGGCAATTTCGCACTTGCGGCAGCTTAGGCGGGAGCCCAGGAACGATGCGCCAGTATCTAGATCTGATGCGCCACGTGCGCCAACACGGTTTGCGGAAAACCGACCGCACCGGGACGGGAACGCTGTCGGTGTTCGGTCATCAAATGCGTTTCGATCTGCGCGAGGGGTTTCCGCTCGTCACCACGAAGAAGTTGCACCTGCGCTCCATCGTGTATGAGCTGCTCTGGTTTCTGAAGGGCGAAACCAACATCAAGTACCTGAAAGATCACGGCGTCACGATTTGGGACGAATGGGCCGACGAGAGCGGCGATCTCGGTCCCGTGTACGGCCGTCAATGGCGGTGCTGGCCGACTCCGAGCGGTAACTACATCGACCAGATCAGCCGCGCCATCGATTTGATCCGCCGCAATCCCGATTCGCGCCGCATCATCGTGAGTGCGTGGAACGTGGCCGAGCTCGAAGAAATGGCGCTCACGCCCTGCCATGCGCTGTTTCAGTTTTGGGTGGGCGACAAGACGCTGAGTTGCCAGTTGTATCAGCGCAGCGCGGATATTTTCCTCGGCGTGCCGTTCAACATCGCATCCTATGCATTGCTCACGCACATGGTGGCGCAACAGTGCGATCTACAGCCGGGCGAGTTCATCTGGAGCGGCGGCGATTGTCATCTCTACCTCAATCATCTCGAGCAAGCCGACGAGCAGCTCAAACGCGCGCCGTTGCCTTTGCCGCAGCTCAAGATCAAGCGCCGTCCGCCCTCGATCTTCGAGTACGACTACGAGGATTTCGAAATCGTCGACTATCAATCGCATGCTGCGATAAAAGCGCCTATTGCCGTTTAGTTCATCGGGAGCCGTGTCGCAAACACAGCTTCTTTCTTCCATCCCTTCACCGCACGTAACGTTCAATGCCCAAGTCGAAACAGAAGAAATCGCCTAAGAAAGCGCCCGCCAAGCGCACATCCGCCCCAGAGCCCGCTCTCGCCGCCAACCCAGCCATCGAAGTGCGCAATTCGCCGATTCACGGCCGCGGCGTGTATGCAATCAAGCCGCTCAAGAAGGGCCAGCGCGTTCTCGAATATCTGGGCGATCGCATTTCGCATGCCGAGGCGGATCGCCGTTACGCCGAGAAGGGCGATGACGACGGCCATACGTTCTTGTTCATCGTCGACAATCGCACGGTCATCGATGCAGGCATCGGCGGCAACGCCGCGCGCTTCATCAATCACAATTGCAATCCCAATTGCGAAACGGTGATCGAGAACCGGCGCGTGTTCATCGAGAGCATTCGCGACATCAAAACCGGCGACGAGTTGGGCTACGACTATCAGCTCACGTGGGAGAGCACGGACGATCCGGACGAACTCGCGCTCTATGATTGTCGTTGCGGCGCGAAGAATTGCCGCGGCAGCATGCTCGATGCCGAGCCGCTCGATGTGAAGAAGAAAAAAGAGCGGGCGAAGAAGAAACGCAAAGCGCTGAAGCGATAAGCAGCGCGGTCGAGCTTTCGCAATGAGCTTCGACACCGGTATCGATCATCTCTTCCGTCATGAATGGGCCGTGCTGGAGCAGTTCATAAACGCACGGCAAGTTGCGTCGCTCGGCGCGGAAGCGAAGGCATTGTGGTCGCAAGGACAATTCCGGCCGGCCCGGATAGGCGCTGAGCACATGCGACACGCTGAAATTCGCCGCGATAGCACGTGTTGGTTTGCGGACGATCCGCTGCCCTCGCAGCGTGAACTATTGCAAACATTCGATGGGTTGCGAGTTGAACTGAACAGCCGAGGCTACTTAGGTCTGGTCGATGCAGAATGTCACTTTGCACGCTACGACGTGGGCGACTTCTACGTGAGGCATCTCGACCGCTTCCGTGACGACGATCGCCGCGCAGTCTCTGCGGTACTCTATCTCAATGAACATTGGAACGCCGAAGACGGCGGCGAATTGCGATTGTTTCCGCGTGCAGCCGATGCCGTGCTCGTTCCCCCGCAAGCAGGCACCCTGGCGATGTTTATGAGTGAATACGTCGAGCACGAAGTGCTGCCCGCTCGGCGCGAACGCTGGAGCGTTGCAGCCTGGTTCAGACGACGTAGCGTGGGAGTTCTCGCGTGACCATTTCTTTCGTTGTGGCTGTCGCTGAGAACGGCGTGATTGGACGGGACAACGGCCTGCCTTGGCGTCTTCCGGCTGACTTACAACACTTCAAACGGGTGACCCTGGGCAAGCCCGTGCTCATGGGCCGCAAAACCTGGGATTCCATCGGCCGTCCCTTGCCGGGCCGGCACAACATCGTCATTTCTCGTCAGCCCCATCTCGCCATCGAGGGTTGCACGGTCGTCGCCACAGTGGATCAGGCGCTCGATCTCACGCGCGAGCAAGCGGAGGTCATGGTCATTGGTGGGGCGGAGATTTTCAAACAGCTCTTACCTCGCGCGGAGCGTCTCTATCTCACGCGCGTGCATGCGCATGTGCCTGGAGATGTTCACTTGCCCGATTTGGGTGCCGACTGGATCGAGCGCTCACGCGAATATCACGCAGCGGATGAGCGCAACGAGTATGCGTACAGCTTTTTGATGTTGGAGCGATTTGTTTTGCCCCCACCCTAGCCCTCCCCCGCGTTGCGGAGGAGGGGATCGGAAGGGAATCGGAGCACCGCCGCAGGCTTTTTCGCCTGTGAGATCGCTCTTACTCCCTCCCCCGCGAAGCGGGGGAGGGCTGGGGTGGGGGCCGCTCAACCGATCTCAGGCAGCCGTTCTTCAATCAATTCCCGCGCGCGAACGAAACTCACATCGCGCACCGACTGCGCATCGCTGGTGAGTTCTCGCAATATCGCCGCCTGCACCGTGCCGCGCTCATGAGCGACGGCGTACGGGATCTCGTGATGAAACATCACCATGGAGTAGCGTGGGATGAAGCGTTTTGGAAAGCGCTTCTCCAGTTCGAACGATAATTCCTTCTGTAGTTGGAAGCGCGGGTCGCGCACCGTATCGCGCATTTCCGCGTAGTTCTCGATCGCCATCTCTGCGATCGCATCGGTATTCGGTTTGCGGCGCCGAGCAAACTCGACGCACGCTTCCGGCCAGTCGTACCGCTCCAAGAGCGCATCGAACTCCATGCAATCTTCGAACGCGCAATTCATGCCTTGTCCATGGAAGGGAACGATTGCATGGGCTGCATCGCCCATGAGGACGCAGCGATCGCCGTCGGTCCAGCGTTCGCAGCGCACCGTGCTCATCCTGCCGATGGGATGTGTGCAGAACTCATCGACGAGATCGGGCGCGAGCGCAACGAGATCTGGGAACTGCGTCTCCAAGAATGCCGCTACGGTCGATCGCTCCGTGAGCGTTGCGAAGCTCTGCGCTCCCTCATGAGCGAGAAACAGCGTAAGCGTGAAAGTGCCGTCGATATTCGGTAAGCCGATCATCATGAAGTCGCCGCGAGGCCAGATGTGTAATGCATGCGGCTCGAGACGATGACGTCCCGCAGCGGCGGGTAAAGTGAGTTCTTTGTAGCCGTGCGGTAAAACGTCTTCGACGCACACGACGTCGAAGGCTTCGACGAGCGAACGCCGCGCAGCGGAATTGGATCCGTCGGTCGCAACGATGTGGTCGAGGGGCAAGGTATAGCGCTGGCCCGTTTGTTCGTCGCGCATGTTCAATCTGCTTTGCGCAAAGTCGGCACAAACGCAACTCTGCTCGAACCGAAATTCGATGCGGCCCGATTGTTCGGCCCGATCCAATAGCACGCGATTCAGCCCGGGACGCGAGATCGAATAATTCGTTTCATGGGCCGCTTGTCCGTATTTCAGGAACGTGGTTGCGCCCTTCAAGTCGTGCAACATGCGCCCCGGCATTTCCATGAGTAGCGGCTTCACGTCCTGCATGAGGCCCGCGTCGCGTAGTGCATGAATGCCGCGATCCGCGAGCGCAAGGTTGATCGATCTGCCCGCATCCAACGTATGTGTTCTCAGATCGGGCCTGCGCTCCAACACCGTGACGCGCACTCCGCGACGCGCCAAGAGAAGGGCCATGAGCGAACCCGCTAGTCCTGCGCCGATGAGAGTGATGTGAGAGGGGAGGGAGGGCATGGATGTAAAGGGTCCTCGGTCTTCAGTCTTCGGTCCTCGGCAAGAATCGCCTCGCCAAGCTCTTTCTCTGGCCGAAGACGGACGACCGGAGACCGAGGACCATTTTCTTCAACCTAACTCTCTCTCTAATCTTTCCACGAACTCATACGCCTCGACGAACCGATTGTAGAGCGGCACCGGCGCGACGCGGATCACGTTGGGCTCGCGCCAGTCGCAAATCACGCCGCTTTCGATCAAGCGAGTGTGTATGCGTTCGGCCTCGTCGCGGGTCGTATCGAGGCGCAGAGACAATTGGCAGCCTCGGTTTTGCTGCGTAGAGGGCGTGAGTATCTCGACTCGATGTTGCAACCGTTCGCGGAGCAGTCGGGCGAGGAAATCGGTGAGCGCCATTGACTTGGCGCACAGCTGTCCGCGGGAAACGGACTGAAATAGTTCTAAGGATGCGAGCAACGGCGCGGCGGCCAAGATGGAGGGATTGGAGAGCTGCCAACCTTCTGCGCCTGCCAGCGGTGCAAAGGTGGAGGGCATATCGAAGCGGGTGTTCTTGTCGTGTCCCCACCAGCCGGCGAGACGCGGCAGATCGAAGGCTCGAGCATGACGTTCATGAACGAAACAACCGCCGATCGCGCCGGGGCCTGCGTTCAAATATTTGTAGCTGCACCACACTGCAAAATCGATGTCCCAGTCGTGGAGTTGCAATGGAATGTTGCCGATGGCGTGGGCGAGGTCGAGTCCGACGACACAGCCTTGGGCACGCGCTACTCGCGCGATGCGTTCGCAAGCGAGCACTTGTCCTGTTAGATACTGCACGCCGGGCAATAGCACGACTGCGATGCTCGATCCGCTGCGTTCGAGTTCTTCGCAAAGGGCCTCTTCGTCCAATAGGAATTGAGCATCTCCGCCATACTCGATCACATCTGTGCGCGGATCGAAGCCGTGCCAGCGAACTTGAGATGCGACTGCATAGCGGTCGGAAGGAAATGCTGCCGCTTCGATCAGAATTTTGGATCGCTCTGGCGTGGGTCGGTAAAAGCTCGCGAGCAGGAGATGCAGGTTCACCGTCAGCGAATTCATGGCCACGACTTCGAGCGGCAATGCTCCCGCGAGCGCCGCAAGTCCCGGTGTCAGGTTTTCGTGGTACGACACCCAAGGTCGTGCACCATTGAAGTGAGCTTCTACTCCGTCATGTCGCCAGCGTTCGAGCGCTTCTTCGACATACTGTGCGGCTTTCAGCGGCTGCAATCCCAAGGAATGGCCGCAGAGATAAATTGCCTCCTCGCCGGTTGCTGTTCTCGGCAGCGCGAATTGCGAGCGCAGCGGAGCAACAGGGTCGGCTGCATCCAGAGCGCGTGCGGCGTCGAGATCATTGCTCATATCACGGGCTCCAGCGGATAGAGCACGGGACGGCTCGGTGCGGCGTCGGCAACGAATGGGGCGACTTGCAAGTTCAACAAATAGAGCCCATCGGCCAGCGTATCGGGAATGAAGGCTAGCTCTGTGATAGTGGCGTGTGCGCGCGTCGCTTGCGAGACGCTGATCGCGCCGGCGGGCATTCCCCAAAACGCACGATGTGCCGCCAGCTTGCCGCCGTCGTCGCCGCGATCCAATGAGGGTAGATCCGTCACCAAATGCTCGATGCCTGTATCCACCAACCATTGCACGGCCTGCGGAGCGAAATACGCAGCCGGTGAAGCGTCGTAGTTACGGGTGAATTTCGCAATCGAGTTGGGTGACGTTCTGATTACCGCAGCCTGCGTGCGCTGTGCGATTGAACCAGCGGCCGCACGCAGCACGTCGGCAGTGATGACCCGATCGCCATTTGCTAAAGCCGCAGGCTCGACGGTTATGAGCCGGGCGAGTAGCAACGATCGCGCAGCCGCGTCGCGAACGCTAACTCGTTCACGCGTAATGTGGCCCACGCATTCGGTATGCGTGCCGTTGCAATGTGCAGTGAGCGTGTAAGTGGAGCAATTGCAGCTCGCGCCTGCATCGACATCGCCTTGGAAGTTGCCGGAGACGAGTGGCTGCGCATGCGCGGGCGCTGCTCCGAAGAAGCGTGGCTGCTCGGCGTCGAAAGCCAGCGGCAATGAAATGTCGCAGGGCCGCTCGAGGTCGGCCCGCCAGCGGCCGGTCGGGGTTTCAAGCACCACGCTGTTCATTCGCGTCTGGGTAACTCAGCGGTCCGGTGCGACGTATCCGCAATGACGACAGGTTCTCTTCTGCGGATCGTCGTAGTAACGGTCGAATACACGCGGCAGATCGGCTTCGATGTCGGTGACGTTGAGATATTCCGCGTGCAGCTCATGATGACAGCGATCGCAGAACCAAATGAAACCTTCGCGCTCATCGGGGCGGCGCACGCGTTCGACCACTAACCCGACAGTCTGCGGCGGGCGGCGAGGCGAATGTAGGACATTTGCGGGGAGCATGAATATCTCGCCCTCACGGATCGCAATATCGACCGGGCGGCCTTCCTGCATGGTCTTGAGCACGATGTCGCCCTGTAATTGATAGAACAGCTCGTCCCCTGGGTCATCGTGATAATCCGTACGTGTGTTCGGCCCAGCGACGACCATGACGATGAACTGCGAATCGCGGAATAGACAGCGATTGCCGACGGGCGGCTTGAGCTCTTCGCGATGTGCTTCGATCCACGCGCGCAGATTGAACGGTGACAACATGATTCGCTCTGAAGAGATAGCCGTTGCACTGTGCCCCAGCGCCGTCAACGCCGCAACACCCGGGACGTTAACGTTCTATCTGTCGGGGGGACTCGATCGGCGCACGCGAGGGGCGTACTCTTAAGCTATCTCGATTGCGCGCGGTATCAACCTTACGGAGGAGTTATGCGTTCCGGTTTGCTGTCCAACAGAGCATCCAAGTCTGTCGCTACGTTGCTCTTCGCGCTGTGTTCGTTCAGTGCATGGAGCGCAGACGAGACTACGCAAGCGATCTGGAAGCCCATCGACACCGTGTTCACCTACTCGGGATTCACGTCGTATTACTCGTGTGACGGATTAGCCGACCGTGTGCGCGACGTGTTGCGTCAGCTAGGGGCGCGCAATCTCAGGGTCTACGGGTTGGGTTGCGGACCCTCCTCGATCGGCCCAACGGTGATTCCGAGCGTGCGCATCATGGGTGAGATCCCCGTCGCGGCGACGCCTGAAGCCATGACGGAGGTCGCCGAGGCCCGGGAACAACATATCAAAGGCGGCAATACCGCCAAAGCGGGTAGCGCACCCCCGGCAGAGTTCACCGCAATCCGCCACACAGTGACGTTATCGAATCGCCGCGATGTCGGCATTGAAACCGGCGATTGTGAGTTGCTGGAGCAATTGAAGGGCCGTCTCTTCCCCGAAATCGGCGTGAAGGTGATCAGCACCAATCTCCATTGCACGCCGCATCAGGTCGATATTGCGACGAAGACGATGGAGGTGGAGACGTTGACGCCGATGAACAAGGCTGTGGCAGAAGCGACGCCGTGAGAGGATGAGATCAGTCAACCAGCAAACCAGTCAACCAGCAAACCAGCCAGAATGGCTCTTTAGCTCTCTGGCTCATCTGGCTGGTTTGCTGGTTGACTGGTTCACTCCTCTGCCTTCAACCCCGACGACGTGCATGGCACCAACACCGGGGCCTCTCGCTGATCGAGTCTCACTGCGCACAGGCGCCCACCCCAGACGCATCCAGTATCGATAGCCAGCACGCCATCGCCTTCATACAGACCTAGCGCCGACCAGTGGCCGCATACGAACCGAGTGTCTTGCGAGCGGCGGCCCGGTACTTTGAACCAGGGATACAGCCCTGCGGGCGCACTCTCCGCGGTGCCTTTTTGCTTTAAGTCCAGCCGTCCTTGGGCGTCGCAAAAGCGTATCCGGGTGAAGCAATTGGTAATGAAGCGCAGCCGTTCGTACCCGGTGAGCGTGTCCGACCACCGGTTCGGTTGATCGCCGTACATGTTAGCGAGGAGTTCTCGTATCTCATCGTCGTCGCGCAGAGCGGCTTCTACTTCCGCCGCACATCTCGTTGCAAGCTCGATGTCCCATTGCGGCGGCAGGCCCGCGTGCACGAGCGTGTATTGCAATTGCCGATCTCGATGCAGCAGCGGCATGCGACGCAGCCAATCCAACAGCTCATCGCGATCGGGGGCGGAGAGAATCGGTTCTAAAGTATCTTTCGACTTGGCCTTGGTCCCGGGGACGAATGCGACTGCAAGTAGATGCAAATCGTGATTGCCGAGGACCGTGACGGCAGCCTCTCCCAACGAATGCACGAAGCGCAAACATTCGAGCGACCGCGGCCCGCGATTCACCAAGTCCCCGGCAAACCAAAGCCGATCGCGCGCGGGATCGAACTGCAAACGCTCCAAGAGTATCTGCAACTCGTCGTAACAACCTTGCAGATCGCCGAGGGCGTAGGTGGGTTTCAGTGCAACATCCCCGGCATGGCCAACGTAAACGGCGCGATGTGAGCGTCGAAGTGTGCGCCGTCGTCGGCGACCATTTGATAGCTGCCTTGCATTGCGCCAACGGGTGTTTCGATGACGGCGCCGCTCGAATAGCGGAATCCTTGTCCCGGGCGCAGGTAGGGCTGTTCGCCGACGACGCCTTCGCCGCGCACCTCTTGTACTTTGCCGTTCGCATCCGTGATCACCCAATGTCTCGTCATCAGGCGTGCGGGGACGTCGCCTTCGTTGCGGATGGTGATGGTGTACGAAAAGAAGTAGCGGCTTTCGTCCGGCTTGGACTGATCGTCGACATAGTTGGTGCTCACATCGACGCGGATGCGATGACGTGCGGGATCGTTCATGGATAGTTGCAAAAGCAGGTGTGGCGTAATTCTAACAGGCGAACCGGCGTGCGGGGCGCACGATGCTCGAAGGCGTTTCGCTTTATGGCAACTGTCGAAGTCATTTCAGACGTACCGCGAGCACGTCGCAAGGTGCGGCGTGCAGCACTGTGTCTTCGGTGAAATTCACTAGGATGGCGAGGCCGTGGCGTTCGCGACTGCCCACGACGATCAGATCCGCTTTGCGCTCTTGCGCCACGCGAACGATTTCACCTTTGATGCTGCCGGTCTCGACGAGCTGGGAGCAGTTGTTCAAGCCGAGCTGCTGCGCAAGCGTCGCGAGCTTGCCTTTGGCTCGCTGCACCAACTCATCTTCGATTTGAATGGCCGGCAACAAAGTTTCGCCTACGGGTTCGAGGGGAACGTATTCGACGACGTGCAGCAGCGTTAGCGCGGCGCCCTCGGAGGCGAGTTGCTTGGCTCGCTCGGCGATGCGGGCGCTGCTTTCGGATAGGTCGACGACGATCAGAATGTTCTTGTATGTGTTCACGCGTGTTCCTCGAGGCGAGTGGTTTAGTCCACGTTCTCCGATGCATCTTTCATCGCGGCAGCCAACGCCGCGAAACTCGCCGGCGTCAGCACCTCGGCGCGTACATTGGGATCGATGCCTGCGGCCGCGATGTCCGCGGCAGATAATAGCGGTTTTAAGGCATTGCGGAGGGTCTTGCGCCGTTGCGAGAAGCCCGCGCTCACCACACGCGCATAGGCAGCGTAGTCGGTGATGGTAAAAGGCGGCGTGGAATGAGGCGTCAGTCGTACGAACGTGGAGGTGACTCGAGGCGGAGGACGGAATGCGCCGGGTCCGATATCGAACAATGGTTGCACTGCGACCCACGGCGCCAACATTACGGTCAGCCGACCATAATGTTCCGTATCCGCGTCCGCGCTCATTCGATCCACGACTTCCTTTTGCAGCATGAAGTGCATGTCGAGAATGCCGGCACGCTGCTCGATGAGGTGAAAAAGGAGAGGTGTGGAAATGTTGTAGGGCAGATTGCCTATCAGTCTGAGCTGTTGCCCCTGTCTCAAGGTACCGAAATCGAACTTGAGCGCATCCGCTTCATGAACGCGCAACGTTCCCTGTCCTTGGGCCATTTCTCGCAAGGCTCGAATAGCATCGCGGTCGATCTCGACAACGTCCAGCGCCGTTGCGCGTTCGAGTAGCGGCAGGGTGATGGCGCCGAGACCGGGCCCGATCTCGACCAAGTGTTGGTCCGACTGGGGTGCGATTGCGGCAATGATGCGTTCGATGACGGCCCGGTCGTGTAGAAAATGCTGGCCGAAGCGTTTGCGAGGAACGTGCATGGGGCCGAGAGTCTACGGTCAACCACTCTTACCCGC
>Ga0068855_100008826_pt1 | contig 12182 bp, 10 predicted proteins | sample KBSCornC52_FD_66592 | JGI IMG/M metagenome (GOLD analysis project Ga0068855, IMG submission 66592) | Corn rhizosphere microbial communities from Kellogg Biological Station, Michigan, USA - KBS Corn C5-2 | ecosystem: Host-associated > Plants > Roots > Rhizosphere > Soil ...
GCAGACATTTTGAACCATTGTGCGCTGTGTATCGGAAGGAGTTTTTGCTTTCGGCAGAGCAGGCCCTGGTTGCGGGTCGCAATAAGATTGATGCAGTGTTCACGGGCATTCCAGTTCGTGTGGTGGACGAACTGGAACTCGCGGAACGCGGCTTCTGGTCAGGTATGTTCCGCAACGTTAATACGCCAGAAGATTGGAAGCTGGCGCAAGAAGAATTCGCACGGCGCCAGCATGTATCATGAGCGCCAGTAGCATCGCACATGAGTAACTTCGTAATTGCCGACCCGACCGCCGGGAATCGCGCGGCTGACCAGAATCCGTGCTACATCGAGTTTAAGAATGTCTCGAAGGCATTCGGTGACAATCACGTGCTACGAAACGTGAGCTTTGAAGTCAATCCCGCTGAGACCGTCTGCATTCTGGGCAGAAGCGGGGTGGGGAAGTCGGTGGCGCTGCAAAACATCATGGGCTTTCTGAAGCCGGATTCTGGACGCGTGATTGTTGCGCATGAAGACATCACGGATTATCCCGAGGAGGAACTAGAACGCATCCGGAAGAAAGTCACCATGGTGTTTCAGAGCGGTGCGCTGTTCGATTCACTCACCGTCGGAGAAAACGTGGCGTTTCCTTTGCGGGAACGGAATGACCTGAGCGAAGAACAGATCCTGCAGATTGTCTCTGGGCTGCTTGAAATGGTCGGCGTGAAGGATATGGCGGAACAGTTTCCTGCTGAACTCTCGACAGGCATGAAACGCTCAGTGGCGATCGCGCGGGCGTTAGCGCTCCAGCCTGACTGCGTGCTGTATGACGAGCCGACCACCATGGTCGATCCACTTATGGCGCAATTGCTGGGCGATCTCATGAAGCGGCTCAAGCTTCAACTGCACCTCACGAGCGTAGTCGTCACACACGATATGCGACTGGCGAAGAAACTCGCAGATCGTGTGGTGTTTTTGTATGAGGGCCGCGTGCTGTTCTTTGGGACCTATCCGGATCTAGAGAAGTGTGACGAGCCGATCGTGCAGGAATTCCTGACGCTGGATGAGTTGAATTTGGGCGCGTAGGAATTCCTAGAAAGCCGCACGTCGAGCGTCGCAGGTCGCACGTAAAATCCCGCAGTGGGCAGTGCCCAGTGGTCAGGCGACCAGGATGTTGGCGTGGCTACTGACGATTAGGCCCGAGCACTGATCTTTAAAATCCTGCTTTTACAAGCTTTTCTATTGTGATTGAACTCTGCGCCTTCTGCGGCGCCAGCATCTTTTCGACGTACTTCGCGATCACATCGACTTCGAGATTCACCGGATCGCCCGGCTTAAGCGATCCCAGATTGGTCATTTCTGCAGTGTGCGGGATGATTGCGACTCGTACTTCAACGCCGTCGACTGCAGCGACGGTCAGGCTGATTCCTTCAATCGCCAGCGAGCCCTTTTCGACAATGTAGCGCGTGAGCTCCGATGGAACATGGATGGTGAGCAGGAAGTCGTTGCCGGCGGGAATGGGCGCGAGTGAAACGAATCTGCCGGTACCGTCCACGTGGCCCTGCACCACGTGGCCGTCGAAGCGTCCGTTCGCACGCATGGGGAGTTCGAGGTTAACCAGCGCGCCTTCGTGAATACGAGAGAACGACGTGCGTTTCCAGGTTTCTTGCGCAAGATCTGCACTGAACGCACTATTGATGAGGTCAACGGCGGTGAGGCAGACGCCGCTTACAGCCATGCTGTCGCCCTGCTTGAGTTCGGGTAGAAGCTTCGAGCAGGAAATCGTCAGCTTGCGCTTCTCATCCTGCTGTTGGATTGCAGTGACCTTGCCGACTTCTTCAATGATTCCAGTGAACATAAGCAAAAGTTTCGAGTTTCGAGTTTCAAGTTTCGAGTTCCAGGTATCCTGTACAACTCCGAAACTAACAACTAGCAACTTGAAACTGGCTACTCAATCCAGATACGGATCCCTCAAGTATCCCTCGACAGCGAAATCTTCGCCGAAACGATGCAGGCGGAACCATTTCAGGTGCGCGGCTTCACTCATTCGGCGGAATCCAGGGCCGGCCGCGAAGGGGACCGACCCGCTGCCGGCGAGGATCCTCGGCGCATAATAAAAGAAGACTTTATCGGCGACGCCGGAGGCCAAAGCGGTCCAGTTCACCAGCGCTCCTCCTTCAATCATCACGCTGGTAATCTCGCGTTCGGCCAACTTGCGGCAGATAGCTTCGAGATCGGGTCGGCCATCGGGCCCTGACGGCGCAACCTGCTCAACCTGAATCCCGTGATCCAGAAGCCCCTGCTTCTTGTTTTCTTCGGCAAAGGAACAGAACACGAGGACGTCCTCGGCCGCAGTTTGCGCGACGCGTGACTGCAGGGGTAAACGCAGGTGAGAATCCATGATGACCCGCAGCAGAGGGCGCCGGCGCGGCAGCCCCGTGCGGTCGGTGAGCAAAGGGTTATCGGCGATTACGGTCCCAACACCCACCAGAATTGCATCGTGCTGATGGCGCAGTTGCTGCACGTGCGCGCGGGCTTCCTCGCTGGTGATCCATCCTCCAGTTGGGCCGGCTTTGCCTGGCTCGGTGCTCGCAGCAATATATTCCGGCGGTGGCGCGATCTTGCCGTCGAGTGTCATGCCCGCCTTCAGCGTGACTAGAGGAATTCGGTAACGAATGTATTTAGCGAAGGCATCATTCAAGGAGCGTGCCTCTTCTTCGAGTAAGCCTGAGGCGACTTGGATTCCCGCATGCCTCAACTTGGCGAAACCACGGCCGCTCACTTCGGGATTTGGGTCGGGTGTGCACGCAACCACTCGCGTGATTCCTGCGGCAATCACTGCGTCCACACAGGGTCCGGTGCGGCCATGATGCGAGCACGGCTCCAGGTTGAGATATAAGGTCGCGCCTCGTGACTTCTCGCCCGCTTGCTCGATTGCGAGCACTTCCGCGTGTTTCACGCCGTCGTACGTGTGGAAACCTTCGCCGACGGCGTTACCTTCCTTGTCTACCACAATTGCCCCTACATGGGGGTTGGGCGAGGTGAGCCCAAAACCTTTTTGCGCCAGCTCCAGGGCGCGGCGAAGGAATACGAAGTCGGATTGGTGAGGCGTCGTCAAACTCAGTTACACACTCGGCGGTGGAAAAGCATCGGCTGGCTCGTCATCATCCGGTTCCAATGCAGCCACGGCGCCCGCCAACCCTTTTGGCCCTCTTCTCACTGGCGCGGGGACGTCGGCCAGCGGATCATCGGCGGGTTCGGTGGGTGTTTGAGGGTGCCGCATTTTACGAATGAGCCACCAGACGGACACAATTGCAAGGAGAGCAATTACTATCTGCAGAAATGCCTGCATGCAGATGCTCCTATACAACAACCTCAGCGCCTAAAGGCGAGAGCTTCCTTTGCAAACTTCCCGGCACGCATGAATGCGTGCCCTGATACGAGCCGTTCGCTACGCGAACAATGAATCCACAAATTCTTTCGGATCGAACGGTAGCAGATCGGCGGCCTTTTCGCCCACTCCGACATAGCGCACCGGCAATCCCAATTCGCGAGCGATGGCGACAACAACTCCGCCCTTCGCGGTGCCGTCCAGTTTCGTCAGTACCACGCCGGTTACGGCGGCGGCATCGGTGAACAGCTTGGCCTGCTGCAGACCGTTCTGGCCGGTGGTTGCGTCGATCACCAACAAGACTTCGTGCGGAGCTCCAGGAATGATCCGCTGAGCGGTGCGGCGGATTTTCTCAAGCTCCTGCATCAGATTTGTCTTCGTGTGCAGACGACCGGCAGTATCGACGATGACGCAGTCGATGTGCCGCGCGTTAGCGGCCTGCAGCGCGTCGAAGAGGACCGCGGCCGGATCTCCGCCAGACTTGGTGCGAACGACCTCGGTCCCGGTGCGCTGTCCCCAGACTTCGAGTTGCTCGATCGCGGCGGCCCGGAACGTGTCGCCCGCGCACAGCAGCACCGTCTTGCCTTCCGACCTCAGCAACTGCGCAAGCTTGCCGATGGTTGTCGTCTTTCCCGTTCCGTTGACGCCGACGACCAGCACCACCTCGGCCATCCCCTCTTCACGCTCGACAGGCGGAGTGTTGGCGGCATTCAGGATGGCCAGCAGTTCCTCTTTCAGCAAACGCTTGAGTTCATCTACGTTGCCGATCTGTTTGCGGTCGGCTTTCTCACGGAGTTTTTCCAGTACCTGATGGGTGGTTGCCGAGCCCAAGTCTGCGCCGATCAGCGTGGCCTCGAGGTCGTCGAGGGTATTGCGATCAATTTCCTTGCTGAAAGCGACAACTTCGTCAATCCGCTCGCTGAGGTTCTCGCGCGTGCGGGTGACCGCCTGCTTCATTCGTTCAAACAGGCCGGGCTTCTTCTCTTCTGTACTTCCGAATAAGGACTGAATCATGAAAGCGAGGTATCGCTTTCAATTATAGCGGTGGGCTTGCGCACAGGCTGGGACCACGCTAGGTGCGATCCATTTCCATGGGCGGTGCCGGAACCGGCGCGGGTTCGGGTTCGATGACTGATGCAGGCCCGACATTCGCGGCGCCGGCAGCAGCAGCCATCTTTGCAGCCACCAGATGCGTACGCGGAACGCGGATTTCGCCGCGCTTGTACAACGCTTCCAGCGCTGCAACCGCGGTCGGATCGAGACGTTTGCCGGAAACTGAACGGATGATCCGCAGCGCGTCATCGGCATCGTGGGCCTGCTGATACGGACGGTTTGTCGTCAGAGCGTCGAACGTGTCGGCGACGGCGATGATGCGGGGCAGGATCGGAATTTCGTCGGCCTTATAACCATGGGGGTAGCCGCGGCCATCGAGCGACTCGTGGTGCAGTTCGATGCCGGGGATCATCTCGCGCAGCTGCGACACTGAGCGCAGAATGTTGGCACCCTTGGTCGTGTGTGTCTTCATGATCTCGAATTCTTCGGCCGTCAATGCGCCCGGCTTCTTCAGAATTCGATCTTCAATGCCAATCTTGCCGACATCGTGCAGCTGGGCTGAGACGCGCACGATCTCCTGAAAGTCCTCGCTCTGGCCCATCTCCTTGGCGATCATGACGGAATATTTAGTAACGCGATCGGAGTGGCCGCGGGTATAGGGATCCTTTTCGTCGACCGCGCCGGCAAGCATCGTAATCGAGTTCATGAACAGCTCGCGGTTCTCCGCGGCGGCGCGCTTCAGGTCCTCGACGAAATGCTCAAGTTCGTCGGACATGAAGTTGAAGGTTGTGGCCAGCTCGCCAATTTCGGTACGGCTCTTCAGCTGAACGCGCTGCGTGAAATCGCCGCGAGCAATGGCATGGCTCGACTCGGTTAAAACTTCGAGAGGGTTGGTGATGCGACGAGCGGCAAAAATACCGACGAGAATGCTCAGGATGACTGCAAAGAGCGCGAGCAATTGTGCGGTTCTCTGCATTTCGAAAACACTGCTGTAGGCTTCATCGCGGGGCTTTTGCACGATCACAGCCCAGTTCAGGTTGGTGACTGGACTGTACGTGCCCAGCATGACGACAGCTTTTCTGCCGCCGCCTGCTGTGAACTCCCGTGTCGCTGACACCATCGTGGCTTTGCCGCCTTCATCCACGAAATTGCGGACGATTTCGAGGCTGCTCATATCCTGGCCAGTGGCATATTCGGGATTAGCACCCGCCACAAGTCGGCCCTGGCTGTCCACGACGTAGGGCATCAGACCGCCGCGATCGATGTCGCGCAAACGGCGAATGAGATAGTCAAGATCGACGACCGAAGCGATGATTCCAAGAAAGCGTCCCCCGTAAACGATGTGCGTGCTGACCAGCATTACGGTGTGCTGTGATTTGCCATTGCCAACCACCAGAGGCTGCCCGTTATAGTCGCGAGAATCGCGTCCCGCGGCGTAGGCCTGTTCGAGCTCGCGTTGCAAAAACGCGTCCGGCTCAATTCGGCCTGCAGAAACGCCTTTCGCTTCCGAGTTGAGCAGGGTGGCGTAATCAAGATCGGTAGAGGCTGAGACGAAGTTCTCCAGCAGGGCACGAAGTTCGGGCGCCTGTACATGCTCACCAGTCAAGTCGTTTCCACTCGCGACCTGCAAGGCAGAAGCAAGGTTCTGCTGCATTAGTCGAAATGATTCCTGGTGCTGCGAGATGTCATCGGCAATCGATTGGGTGAGGGTGTTTTGCAGCAGACGCTCGTTGGTGATCAGACGGTCGCGGTTGATCGACTGCACCTGCGCCGAATAGAAATACATCGGCACCACGCTGATCAGTACCAGCACGCTGAGAATCACGTACAGAATAGGGATCCGCGATGGCAGAATCTTTGAGAGCAAGCCCTTCTCCGGTTTCGTATTGCGGGGAAGCTACGAACGTCAATTTTAAGGTTGGATTGCCTGTCTTCCGACTGGGTACTCGCGCTTGTCGTTACCGAAGTACTGTGAAAAAAGGTGTAAGCAAGCGATATCCGGGTTGGGTCTGATTGTACGCAGGTTACCTCGCGATTACTTTGCCGGCGTGCTGTTGACCGCGAATGCGGACTCATCTTTGAACTCGCGGGCCATGAGTTCCTGGATCGCGTTCCGTGGGTCTTTGCCGGCAGTCAAGATGGCGTGCATTTGTTCTGTGATTGGCATCTCGACATTGCGAGCATGCGCCAGTTGAACCGCGGCATTGGTAGTGAAGACCCCTTCGGCAACCTGGCCGTGCATGTCCGCAATAACTTCTGGGAGTTTGCGGCTACGCCCAAGTTCGACGCCCACGCTCCGATTGCGCGAGAGTTCGCCCGTGCAGGTGAGCACCAGATCTCCCAGGCCTGCGAGTCCCGCCATAGTTTCGGAACGACCTCCGCAGGCGACGACCAGGCGCGTCATCTCCGCCAGGCCTCGTGTGATGAGTGCTGCGATCGAGTTGTGACCAAGACCAAGGCCGTGGCAGACTCCGGCGGCGATCGCAATGATGTTCTTCAGCGCCCCACCAAGTTCCACTCCAGTGACATCCTCGTTGCGATAGAGGCGGAAGCTGCCGTCGCTGAACTCGCGCTGCACGGCAGTCATGAGATCGGAATCGAGCGAGGCGATTGCCAAAGCTGTTGGATCCCCACGGGCGACTTCGGCGGCGAAAGTTGGACCACTCAGCGCGCCGAGTCGACAGTTCCCGTTCGTGACCGCGCAAATCACCTCTGTCATTCGCAGCAAGGTTGACTGCTCTAGGCCTTTAGTTGCACTGATGATCATCATTTCTGGACGTAGATGAGGCACCAGTTGCTCGAAGAGAGCACGGCAATGTTGCGAAGGTACCGCGCTGACGACGAATTCGGCATCCTGCAAGGCTTCTGCGGTGTCCCCAGTTACGGCGACGGAGTCCGGGATACGGCATTGCGGCAGAAAGGCTGCGTTGATGCGCGTTGACGCGATGCTCTCACGAACCTGTTCCTCGCGCGCCCAGAGACACACGGAGTGGCGGTTCTGTCGCCCCAGCACGATCGAAAGAGCCGTGCCCCAGGCCCCAGCTCCGATGAGTGCGATTCTGCTCATTTGCTTAAGGCCCGGAAGCGCGGCTCGCTGCGCGCCAGCATTCGACGAATGTTTCCGTGATGCCTTAAGACAATCAGCACTGCGGCGCATGTAATCCAAAGAAGAGGCTGGGAGCGGTTGAGGACACCACTTGCTCCGGATGTGCGATGCGCTTCACCCAGAGCCCACGCCAGTGGTGGCAGCGAGGCACTTGCGACGACGGAACCGAGTGCAACCCAGCGGAATGCTACAACCACGGCCACGAAGATAGCGATCGCAATCAGAACTGCTTTTGGAGTCAATAAGGCAAAAGATCCCAGACCGGTTGCGACACCCTTGCCTCCACGAAATCCGAGCCACACGGGGAACATGTGTCCGCAGATGGAGGCGAATGCAGCTGCGAAGGCGAGCTGCCGAGTGCCGTGGACCCACAGCAGAACGAGAGCGACGGCGGCCGTACCCTTCAATGCATCGAGTAAGAGCGTTACAACTCCGAGCGCCGGAGAGGTGCGCGACACATTGGTTGCGCCGATGTTGCCGCTCCCGCTTTGGCGCACGTCGCTACCATAGATGATCCGCACGAGCAGATAACCAAACGGGATTGATCCCAGCAGATACGCTGAAGTGAGACTCACGGCGATGGGATGGTCGACGCTCATTGGGCACTCAAGGCGAAACGCGCAATCTTCGTGTATTGCGCACCGCGGCTTGAAAGCTGGCTACGGTACAACAAGAATTCGGCGGCATCCATTGTCCCAAAATCCGGGGAGGCCATCGTGCTTAATTTTGCTTGTAGGGCCGTGAATCGCCTATTCGGCCGATCACCTTCTTGTTTTGCCGGAGTGCCGGAACCGTTGCCCGCGCGCGCCAGAGTCAGATGCGGACTGAAGGCGCGCTTCTCGACTTCGATGCCGATAGGAACTAGGGATCGTTCAATCTGCGCCGCTAAATCGGCCAGAGCGGTCTCCGCTTGGATTCCAATCCAGAAGACACGTGCGGACCTTTCATTGGGAAAAAAACCTGCGCCGCGGAAGGAGAGTTGAAACGGCGCAGCAGAAACTCCGCGCAGGACATTCTCGATGTCTTTGACCATCACGTCGGGGCGCTCACCGATGAACTTCAGGGTGATGTGGAGGGATTCCGGTTGCACCCAGCGAACGGCAGGCGCGAGTCCACGCATCTCGAGCATGAACGATGCGATTCGGTCTCGAATCTGCTGGTCGATATCGAGCGCAACAAACAGGCGCATACGCAGCGTCGAGGATAACAAAAGCCGACCACCTGGGCGGCGTTGCTGTTTTGGCATCGCGTACAATAAATTCCGCTCTGGGCCCATCGGGAGCCCGTCCAATGAAGCCTTCGGAACTTGTCTACGACTGGAATCAGGCCTCGGCGGCTATGCTCGTACCGCGGGGGCCGGTGCAGTTGAACGATGAGACCCTACGCGACGGCCTGCAATCGCCTTCGGTCCGTGATCCCTCCATCTACGAAAAGATCGAAATTCTGCACCTCATGGAAGCGCTCGGGATCGATTCACTCGACCTCGGGCTGCCCGGGGCAGGACCGCGCGCCGTGGAGCACGTGGAAGCACTGGCGCGAGAGATCGCCCAGAAGCGATTGAAAATCCGGGCGAACTGCGCCGCGCGCACGCACGAAAATGACATTCGTCCGATCGCCGAAATCGTGCAGCGCACGGGCTTGAAGATAGAGGCAGCAACGTTCATTGGATCGAGCCCGATCCGCCGCTATACGGAAGGCTGGACCGAAGATTTTCTCCTGCAGACGACGGAGAAGGCCGTCAAGTATGCGGTGTCGCTGGGCTTGGACTCGATGTACGTCACCGAGGACACCAGTCGCTGCGATCCGGAGATGATCAAGCGACTGTATTCGACAGCGATCAGTTGCGGTGCGCGAGCTGTAGTCGTTTGCGACACGGCCGGGCATTCAACGCCGCTGGGGGCTTATGCCGTCACGAAGTTCGTGATTGATGAAGTCGTCAAGCCGTCGGGCGAAAGGGTTCGTGTCGACTGGCATGGACATTGCGATAGGGGATTTGCGATCGCAAACTCGATGGCGGCGCTGGCCGCCGGCGCCGATTGCGTGCATGCCTGCGCGCTTGGTGCAGGCGAGCGCGTCGGCAATACCCAGATGGACCAGATGCTCGTGAACCTGAAACTCATGGGTGTGTCGCCGTGGGACAGACAGGACTTGACCAAGCTGAAGGATTATTGCGAAGCGGTTTCACGCGCGACAGGTGTGCCGATCCCGCCGAATTATCCTGTGATTGGCGAAGATGCCTTCCGCACCGCGACCGGGGTCCACGCCGCCGCCGTAATCAAGGCATATAAGAAAGGCGATACCGAGCTCGCGAATGCGGTCTATTCGGGCGTGCCTTCGCATCTGTTTGGCCTGGAGCAGGTGATCGACGTCGGTCCGATGAGCGGGAAATCGAATGTGTTGTTCTGGCTCCAGCAGCGCGGCATTCCGGCGACGGACGATGTGGTCGAACGCATTTACCGCCGTGCCAAAAGTTCCGACCACACCCTGACCGAGGCCGAGATCAGGGAATGTTTGGGTGCGAACTAGTTCTGTAACTCTCATGGTCCCAATTGTTGTGCTTCGAATTGCAGGATGGCTGCCCCGGTGCTTGCGTATCCAACGACTGCAATATTTCCCGAAAATCCGCCGGTAGAGATAGAGAACGAAGCGAGTCCGTTTACATCAGCGAGAACAGTCGCCTGCGAATTGCCAAGGATGATTGGCATAGAAGGTTGCGAGATTCCGGCTTCTCCCCCCCACACGATCGGCTGATTGCCCGGCATTCGCCCGGTATAACTTTGGAACGAGATATTCGCGCCCTGCACTGGGTGCGGCGGGCTCGATGAATCGGTGACGCGTAAGACAACGGGCCGAAAGTTCTGCCCCGATTGCAATATCTGCAGCATCCCACTGACCGGTTGAAGTTGAAGTGAAGACAAAGCAACAGCAAAGGCCCTGAATACCAGGCATGGACTATTACCCGGCGCGACGCATGCGCTCACCTGCGTAGTCGTGCTAATCGAATTCAACTGCAAGTCGGAAGTCGCATATCCAGCGGAATCCGTCTGCGCACTGGCCACGGACAGATTTCCATTGCCCTGAGTGATCTGAAAGTTAACCGTGGTCGCGTCAGCCGGATTGCCATTCGACAACACGCGCGCAGTCACCGGAACACTCAGCGAAGCGCCTTGTGCAACCCAGACAGACGGCACAGCGAGCGAAATGTCGAGACTCGACGAGACACCGAGAATTGTCGCTTGCACCTGCTGAGGCCTGGCATAGGACGCCGGAGCCAGTTTGGCCGTAACGGTCGTTGTCCCGACCGAGAGCACGGTCACTGCGGTTGCTGCCGTGCCGCTCTCGTCGGACAACACAGTGCAAGTCGAAGCTCCGCCGCAAATCGAAAATCCAACCGAAGGCGAAGAACTGAATTGAATGCTTGCACCGGCAACTGGCGTTCTGCCATCGGCGGCAACAACTTGGACAGCAAATGGCGTGTTCAGCTGGCCGCCGACCGGAGTTGCACTCCCCCCGCCGGAAATCAGTCTGATCGTGTCAGTTGGTCCCGCCCCAATTGTCAGCACGCCCATCATCAGGGATGATCCACTGCTCTTCGCATCATTCAACTGGATGTCGTAAACGCCATCGGGTGCAGGCGGACTGTCGAATAGCAGTTGCGCCGCAGACGCGGCGAGCACGGGTAACGACTGATTCGCGGCTTGTATCGACGTAGTTGGTTGCAGTCCGAAACCGGTCAGCGTAATGGCGTCATTCCCGGCCACGCTCGCCCGCGAGGGCGCAATGCGGTCTCCGTAGAACAATCTTGCGTTGTAAACGAAGTCGGGACGTCCATGACTCCGGTAATCTGCAATGCCCAAGCGGAGCGCGGTGCTTTGCAATACTTGCGCATCGAGACGCGTTTGGGCGACATTCGTGGTGTTCAGCGGGTAAGCAGTGTAGGCTTCGGCAGGACTCTGGCCAGGGTTGGCCATGCCCCACAACCCGATCACCGGAAGCGCTTTGCCCAGTGCTACGTTCCCAGACTCATCCAGCGCATCGACGATAACGGAGAGGGTGCGGTTTGCCTGCGCTGGAAATTGAAAGAAATCAGTGTTGCCATTACTGAACGTCCCTCGCCAGACACCGCTCCCGGGCACCTGCACAGGTGCAGAGTAGCTGCTCGTTGCATACCACTGCGGTTGCGGAACGGTGCTGCCGGTCATCACCAGATCGATTGGAACGTCATCACCTGGAGCCACTGTCACTTGATATGGAAAAAAAGTTCCGGACGGTGTGACCTGATGAGTTGATCCGTAAGGCCCAGCAGTGGCCGACCACAACGGGTCTAGCGGCTCAACCGTTAGTTGGTAATTGGTCATTGTGCCACCGGGCAGGGGAAGCCCCGCGAGGTCGAAATATCCTTGTAGCGCCGGATCGTCGGAGCCAAAGCGATCAAAGCGGTTGCCGCTCGCGTCGGTGTACCCGCTGACCATGTTTCCCGCATTGCCGTGATAAAGAAAACCTGAAATGGAGGTGACCACGAGCGAGCGCGATACGGCTCCGGTTGTGAGGTCCATCCAGCGGGCGACTACATTCGCACCTTGCATCGGCTGTGTGGGAGCGCCCCAAATATCGGGAAAATACAAAGTGCCGTGAATCCGCGCAGTGCCCGATC
>Ga0068855_100008828_pt1 | contig 12180 bp, 10 predicted proteins | sample KBSCornC52_FD_66592 | JGI IMG/M metagenome (GOLD analysis project Ga0068855, IMG submission 66592) | Corn rhizosphere microbial communities from Kellogg Biological Station, Michigan, USA - KBS Corn C5-2 | ecosystem: Host-associated > Plants > Roots > Rhizosphere > Soil ...
GTGATGCGGGCAGGAGCAGCGAACTTACGGCGGCGCGCCTGGCTCTTCATGGCGCTGCTCTCGGGCAGCCTGCTCGCAGCCGGCAATGCGCCCAAAGATCCGCCCTGGGAGAAGTTCGACGAGGACGACGGCATCGCCGTATTCCGCCGCGAAGTGCCCGGCAGCCCGATCATCGCGCTGCGCGGTGAAGGCGTGATCGACGCGCCCATTTTGCGCGTCTTGAGCGTGCTGGTCGACACCGCGCGCGCACCGGAATGGATCGACAGCTTGGCCGAGACCAAGGTCGTGCGCAAAGTCAGCGACGACGAGTTCATCGAGTGGGATCACATCAAGACGCCCGTGATTTTGAAGGATCGCGATTTCGTCTTCGACATCAAGCTGACTTTGAATCCGAAGGACAAACAAGCCGCGCTCACCTACCACTCGGTGTACGACTCGGGAGCGCCCAAGACCGACTACGTGCGCGGTGAGTTCACGTACGGCACCTTCAACCTGACCTCGATCGAGGGCGGGAAGAAGACCAAGTTCTTGTGCGAGGTCCTGGCCGATCCGAAAGGTTCGGTCGCCAAATGGATCGTCAACTTGTTTCAGAAGAAGTGGCCGCACGAGACGATCGAGAGCCTGCGGCGACAGGTCGCCAAACCGGACATCAAAGATCAGCCGCGGCTCAAAGAGCTATTGACTCAAGCCGGCTATTGACCCGGCTCGGCCGTGCCGGCGAGCTTCGCCCGTACGCGCTCGAGCGCGGCGCTGTCGGCGCGTACGTTCACGTGCACGCCGGCCTCGTCGTAGCGAGTGCCGAGCACGTTCATCGTGGCGTGCATTTCGGCGAGTAGGCGCTGCTCGTTGAAGGGCACGAGCAGCTCTGCCTCCACGTAGCTCGCCTCGAAGAAGGCGATGATCCGCTGCCGCAGCTCGGCGACGTGGGCCGGATTTTTGGCCGACAAAAACCAGGCCTCCGGAAAGCGCTCCCGGAGCGCGGGCAACGCTTCTTCGCTCAGCCGGTCGATCTTGTTCATCACCAGCCGATTCGCCACTTCCTGCGCGCCGATCTCGGCGAGCACCTCGCGCGTGACGCCGAGCTGGCTCTCCCAGCTCGGATCCGAAACGTCGACCACGTGCAAGAGCAATGAGGCTTCACTGGCTTCATCGAGCGTGGACTTGAAGCTTGCCACGAGATCGTGCGGCAGCTTCTTGATGAAGCCGACCGTGTCGCTGACCAAGATGCGCGGCTGGGCCTCGGGCGAGAGCGCGCGCACGGTGGTGTCGAGCGTCGCGAACAGCTTATTTTCGACGTACACGTCGCTGCCGGTCAGCGCGCGCATGAGCGAGGATTTGCCGGCGTTCGTGTAGCCGACCAGTGCGACGCGGCGCGCGTCTTGGCGCTGGGCCCGGCGCACGCTGTACTCGCGCTCCAGACCCTCGAGCTGCTCTTTCAGCTCCGCGATGCGATCGCGGATGCGCCTGCGGTCGAGCTCCAGCCCGGCTTCGCCGGCGCCGCGGCCTTGTTGGCGCTCCTTGCCGCGCGGCGATTCGCGGACTCGTGGGGACTCATAGCGCAAGCGCGCGATCTCCACTTGCATGCGCGCTTCTCGACTGTGGGCATGGCGATGAAAGATTTCGATGATCACGCCCGTGCGGTCGAGCACTTCCACGCCCGTCGCGCGCTCGAGGTTGCGCAACTGACTGGGGCTGATTTCATGGTCGACCGCGATCAGTTCCAGCTTGGCCGCGTCCGGCGTCTCGGCCTCGTCTTCTGGCTCGTCTTCGGTGTCGGCGAGGGTCTTGCCCTCGGCGACCGCTTCGCGACGAGCGCGCGCTTTGTCCGCTTTGCGCGGTACGACGACGCCGGTGTCGCCCGTGCCGCCGGTGAGCGCGGCGAGCTCGGCGAGCTTCCCCTCACCCAGCACCGCAGCCGGGGCGAGCGAGCTGCGGGTCTGCGTCACGCGCCCCACCACGCGGTAGCCGAGCGTCTTCACTAGGCGCTCGAGCTCGTCCAGGCTGGCCTCGAATTCCGCGTCCTCGACTCCGGGCAGCTTCACCCCGATCAGCAACGCAGAGGGCAAACTCGCGGGAGTGGAGCGGTCGGGAGCGGTGGACGAAGAGCCGAACGGAGCAGAGCCAGAGTCAGAAGCGGACATGACGTAAGCCAGCATGGCACAAATTCGAACTCGCCTATTTCCATCCTGCGCCAGTTGAGGCACACTGAAAAACGTGAGTGATTTGCGCGATCCGGACCGAGACCCCGATCATCTTTTGTGCCCCGATCGCCTCGTGGAGCTGGAAATGGCGGCTGAACCCGCGCGGCAGCGCCTCGCTGAGCTACCCGCGGCCACCATGGACCTGGTGCAGGAGTGGCTCTGCGCGGAGCTCTCGGTGGCTCGCGAACGCGCGCTCGAGGTGGCAGACTTCGAGTTCGCCGAATGCGTGTGCGAGCTGGAGCAGCGCCTGCGCTTCCCGGGCAGCTTTCTGCGCGACGCGCGCGCTAGCCAAAAGATCCAGGCCGTGCTCGGCGCCCGCGCGAAATTCCGCGTGATCCAGGGCGGCTAGCCTCGCGGCGCCACAATCTGCGCTCCGCGAGACGCAGCACGCCACTTTCGTCATCAAGACGGACCCGCCGTCTTTTGGCTGTCTGCTCAGGCGGCGGAGCTCGCCGAGTCAGCGCCTTGCTCGACGTACGAATACGCGATCGGGCACTCGATGATCGCCACGTAGGGCCGAGTCAGCGCGTTGAGCGTGACCACGGCCGCGCCGTCCGGATGACCATTGAACGCGCACTTCAGCGCGCCGATCGCCACGCCACTGTGCGACGCGAAACCAGCGGCGCGCGCCAGCACCTCGTAACTCCACGCGCCGTCCGGGTCGGCAAAAAAATCCGCCGGCACCTGGTCGAGCGCGAGCGCGTAGTAGCTGACCTTGAGGCCCGTAGCGGTCACGAAGTGATCGAGCGGCTGAAGGTTCGGCTCCGGCAATTCGGCATCGAGGTTCACGGCTTTGAGCGGCGTCGGCTGATGTTCCATGGGCAAGCTCCTTGGAAAGGGCTCTAGCAGGACACTGAACACACGCACAGCTAAACCTGTAGGTTACTGAAATCACGTCATAATTTTGCTAGCACCCAGGCCCGACCGCGGCACAGTGGAGCCGAGCAGTTTTCGACTACCGTAGACCTTGGTGGATGCCCCAGCGGCAGAAAAGTGAGCCTTCATGAGCGACCCTAAACCGCGATCGGATGCGCTGTCCTTCTTCGGTGCGACGGGCGATCTCGCCTACAAGAAGATTTTTCCGGCTTTGCAGCGCATGGCCAAACGCGGGGTCTTGAATTTTCCGATCGTGGGTGTGGCCAAATCTGGCGCGACGCTCGAGCAGCTGATCGAGCGCGCCAAGGCGAGCTGCACCGAGTACGGCGGCCTCGATCCGGACGCCTTCGCCATTTTGGCCAAGCAATTGCGCTACGTCGACGGTGACTACAGCGACCCGAACACGTTCGCGCAGTTGAAGAACGCGCTCGGCGGCGCGACCTTGCCCACGCATTACCTGGCCATCCCGCCGTCGATGTTCGGCACGGTCGTGCAACAGCTCGGCCAAGCGGGCTGCGCGACGCCGGCTCGCGTCGTGCTCGAGAAGCCGTTCGGGCGCGATCTGGCTTCGGCCAAGGCGCTCAATCAGACGCTGCACGAGGTCTTCCCCGAAGAAGCGATTTTTCGCATCGACCACTTCTTGGGCAAAGAAGCGGTGCAAAACATCCTCTATTTCCGCTTCGCCAACGCGTTTCTCGATCCGATCTGGAATCGTCGCTACGTCGAGAACGTGCAGATCACCATGGCCGAAGATTTCGGCGTGAAGGGTCGCGGCAAGTTCTACGAAGAAACCGGCGTGATCCGCGACGTGATCCAAAACCACCTGCTGCAGATCGTCAGCTACTTGGCGATGGAAGCGCCTTCCAGCACTTATCCGGAAGCCGTGCGCGACGAGCAGGCCAAGGTACTCCGCACCATTCGTCCGATGAGCCCGGAGCACTTGGTGCGCGGACAATTCCGCGGCTATCGCGATGAACCGGGCGTGAATCCGGACTCCTACATGGCAACCTACGCCGCGCTCCGGCTGTACGTCGATTCCTGGCGTTGGGAGGGCGTGCCGTTCTACGTGCGCGCCGGAAAGTGTTTGGCCAAGACGGTCACGGAGGTGACGGTCGAGCTCAACAATCCGCCGCAGGTCGTGTTTCACGAACCCACGCCGTCGATGGGCAACTACGTGCGCTTCCGGCTCAATCCGGAGGTCGCGATCGCGGTGGGCGCGCGCGCCAAGCGACCTGGCGAGGGCATGCGTGGCCGCCCGGTGGAGCTTTCGGTGGTCGAGGGCAACGAACAAGGTGCGGACGGTCGTCTCGGCCCGTACGAGCGCCTGCTCGGCGACGCGATGGCCGGCGACGCGACGCTGTTTGCGCGACAAGACGTGGTCGAGGCGGCGTGGGCGATCGTCGATCCGGTAATTCACGGCCCGAGCCCAATGTTCGAGTACGAGCCCGGAAGCTGGGGCCCGCCTCAGGCCGATCGCCTAGTCGCCGACATTGGTGGCTGGAATACGCCGCAGTAAGCGGAGGCGACGCGTGCGGGCTCGGATCGTCTTGGCTGCGCTACTCGCGCTCGCGAGTAGCTCGAGCGCGTGCAAAAAAGAAGATCCGCCCGCGAGCTACCCGGCGAGCCCCGCGCCGAGGACGGCGACGTACCCCGCACCGAGCACGGTGCCCGCACCGGCGCCCGCGCCGGTGGCGGGAGCGGCGGCGCTCGGCTTGCCCTGCGTCGGCGATCAGGACCTGCAATGTCCGTTTGCGCATTGCGTGGCCAATCGCTGCGGGGGCTGCACCAACGACAGCGCGTGCAAGGCGGGCTCGCGTTGTTTCCCGACTTTTCTCGGCTATGCCTGCTTTCCGGGCGGAGCCGCTGCGCCGCCCCAAGCCAGCACGCCGCCGGTCCCAGCAAACACTCCGCCGGTCCTGACGCCCGCGCCGGCCGCGCCGGGCAACGCCGCGGATCCGCTGGACGCGCTACGCGCGCGCTGCGTGCTGGTCACGAACGAATACCGCGCGCGCGTGGCGCGAAGCCCGCTGATCCGGCGCAACGATCGCGAAGCCTGCGGCGACACGCAAGCGCAGAGCGACGGCGCGACGAACACTGCGCACGGCGCCTTCGGCCGCTGCCAGGAGAGCGCACAAAACGAGTGCCCGAATTGGCCCGGCCCGATCGAGCAAACCGTCGACAAGTGCCTGGAACAGATGTTCGCTGAAGGGCCCGGGCCATTTTCGGGCCACGGCCACTATTTGAATATGATCGATCCGAGCTATCACGGGGTCGCGTGTGGCATCACTACTTTGGCGAACGGGCGCATCTGCATCGTGCAGGATTTTTACCGCTGATGGTTGCCGCGCGGCGCGCTCGAGCGCGCTTCTGAGCGGCTCAATCGTGGCCCGTATTCAGCGCCGGGCCGGCGCTCAGCGCGCGAGCCAGAGCACGAGCGCCGCCAGCACGATGCGGTAATAGCCAAAGGGCTCGAGGCCACGCCGCTGCAAGTAGCGAATGAAAACGGCGATCACGCCCCAAGCCACGAAGAACGAAACCAGCATCCCGACCCAGATCGACGCGCCGCCGACCGAGGACGCGAGCTCGTGGCGCGCCTTGAAGCCCTCGTAAAGCGTGGCCGCGCCAAGCGTGGGCAGCGCGAGCAAGAAAGAGAACTCGGCCGCGGTGGCAGTCGAGAGCCCCGTGGCTTGGCCGGCGACGATCGTGCACATCGATCGCGAAGCGCCGGGCCAGAGCGAGAAACATTGCCCGAGGCCGATGATCAACGCGCGCCCGGGCGTGACGTGCTGTAGCCCGTGCAGCCCTTGGATATTGCGCGCAGCGCGCGTGCGCTCGACCACGATCATCAGCACGCCGCCCGCGAACAGCGCGAGCGCGACCGGCAACGGACCGAATAGGTGCTCCTTGATCGTCTTGTGCAGCACGAAGCCGATGGCAGCGGCCGGCGCGAAAGCCACCGCGAGCGCGCCGGCGAGGCGTAGCGCTTCGATGTCACCGCGCATCAACCCTGCCAGGCGCGCGCCCAGCAAGCGACGGTAGTGCACGACCACCGCCAAGATCGCCCCGAGCTGAATCACGATATCGAAAGCTTTGGCGCCTTCGCTGGTTTGACCCAAAATCTGACTGACGAGGATCAAATGGCCGGTCGACGAGACCGGCAGATACTCAGTCAAACCCTCGACGATCCCGAGCAGGATCGCTACCAATAAGCTCAAAATGCGCCTCGTTCCATGGGCGCCCGCTTACCCCGAACGCCTGTGCGGATCAATGGTTCGGCTAGCCGCGTGTGCGAGACTGTGAGAAGTATCGGCGCGATGAAGCGGCTATCATGTTCCCTCGCGCTCCTGCTCGTGACTGCGGGCTGCGGCGCGGCCACGCATTCCGCGCCCGTGACCGCAGTGAACGCGCCCGCGCCGAGCGCAGCGAGCACGCCCGCCACGCCCGTTCCGCCCGATTCGTCCTTGGCGCCCTTGCCCGCGGCAGCAGCCGCGCTCGAAGCCGAGCAAGTGAGCGGAGCCATGGCGCTGTTCGATACGCGCGACGGCAAGCTCGCGTGCAGCGACGCGAGCCGTTGCAAAAAAGGCTACATTCCCGCCTCGACGTTCAAGATCGCGAACACGATCATCGGGCTCGAAACCGGTGTGGTGAGCGACGCGGACAGCCCGCTGCCCTGGGACGGAAAACAATACGCCAATCCGGATTGGAATCGGGATCACACCTTGCGCAGCGCGGTGCAAGTCTCCTGCGTGCCCTGTTTTCAGGGCATTGCGCGCAAAGTCGGCGAAGCGCAAATGAAGGATTGGGTGAACCGGCTCGACTACGGCAATCGCGACATCGGCGGCAAAATCGACTTCTTTTGGCTAGGCGGCGCGCTGCGCATCTCGCCCCTCGAGCAGATCGATTTTCTGCGCCGGCTCGACGGCGGCAAACTGCCGATCCAAGAGCACACGCTCGACACCGTGCGCGACGTGCTCACGCTCGACGTTGGCCCGGAGCACGTCTTGCGCGGCAAGACCGGGTTCGCCGCGCCGCCGGAGCAGCCGACCGAGGTCGGTTGGTTCGTCGGCTTCGTCGAGCTCGGCGAGCGGCGCGTGTTCTTCGCCACCGTGCTCGACGGCCACGGCCCGAACGTGGACATGAAACCGGTGCGGCGGCGCGTCACCGAGCGCGTGCTCCGTGAGCTCGGCGATCTGCCGAGCTGAGGGCCGCTCGCCGCGCCGCTGCCAGGCTCCTAAAGTGACGCCGAACCGTCGCTCGAAAATTGGCGGATGGGGCAGCCATGCGAGCCGGTCCGCTCGGCGTACTGCTGGTGATAATCCTCAGCTCGATAAAACGGCTTCAGCGGCGCAATTTCCGTAACGATTTTCTGATCCAGCTTCTTTTGCGCGCTGGCCATGGCGGCGCGCGCCGCTTGCTCTTGCGCCGCTGAGCTCGTGAAGATCGCGCTCCGGTACTGGTCGCCCTCGTCCGGCCCCTGCGCGTTGAGCGTGGTCGGATCGTGGATTTGAAAGAAGATCTCGAGCAAGCGCCGATACGACAGCTGCTTCGGATCGAATTCGAGCAGCACGGTCTCCGCGTAGCCCGTATCGTGCCGACACACTCGCTCGTACGTCGGGTCGGGCGTGTGCCCGTCGGTGTAACCGACCGCAGTCGCCGTCACGCCCGGCACGTGCCGAAAGGCGTCTTCGACGCCCCAAAAACAACCCGCGGAGAACGCGGCCAGCTCGTGCCCGGCTTGTGCGGTGAGCGGCGTGCCGCGGCCGACGTGGCCCGGATCGGTGCCCACCTTGACGCTCGGCGCGGCTTCGAGCGCGGGCGCGGCTGCAGGTCTGCCGCTGGGCTCGTGGTCTGCCGTACTCTTTTGACAACCAGCCGCCGCAAGCAGCAGCGAAAACGCGATCCAGACATGGCGCATGAATCAGGTACGGCGCCCGCCGAGAAGGGTTTCAGCACGGCCCAAGGCCGTGGATTCTGCGCGCATTTCGCACACCCGGCGAGCCGCTCGCTCCGCGCAGCCGCACCTGAATCGATCCTTGGGTTGATGGTCACGAGCCGCGTCGCGGGCCGGCCCAGCCTTCGGCGGCGCGGACGCCCCAGCACCGAGTCACGCGCGGTAGTTTGGACCGCGCTCGCGCAGCGCGCGCGGCGCCACCCCGAACGCGCGGCGGATGGTCTTGTTGAACAGTTGAAGATCCTGAATGCCCACATCACACGCGACCTGCTTGATCGGCAAATCGGAATGTAAGAGCAGGTGCCAAGCGCGATCCAACCGGCACTTGCGCAAATAGTCAGTCACGGTTTCGCTCAGCTCGCTGCGAAACAGGCGCGTCAGGTGCGCGGGCGAGACGCCCGCACTGCGCGCGAGCCCGGTCAGCTTGAGCGGCTCGGACAGCCGACTCTGAATGATCTGACACGTGTGCTCGACCGCGGCGTGGCGGCCGCGCGGGCGCTCCGAGGTGCGCATGGTCCGCTCCGCGAGCTCCCACAAGATATCCCAAATTCTGGCCGAGGTGCGCGCCGGGCGTTCGCCCGCGGCATTGATGGCATCATCGACACGCTGCGAGATGCGCGCGAAATCGACGCCCATGTCCTGCATCACCGCGATCGGCAAAACGTCGGTCTCGGGAGCCACTTCCGGCAGGGTGAAATGTACGAACAGGTGCTCTGAGCGACCTCGATAACGGTATTCCTGCCGCACACCCGGCGGGATGATGCCAACCGACCCCGGCCGAATCGATACTCGATCGCCGTCGAGAAATAGGTCACCCTCGTATTTGTAGAAATGGATGGCCCAAGCCCAGAGTACGTATCGCTCGACTCTGCGCTCGAGCCCGTGCACCCCGCGCCCCATCCAATGAATCTCGGGCGCGTGAGACAACTGAATGTTCCAGGTGGAGCCCACTTCGAGCATGATCGTCATGTACCACTAACGTGCCGTATGAACCAGTACCAACGGTCGGCGCAGTCTAGCACCGAACGGCGGCATTCCCGGCTCTTACTCGAAACTTGCCGGTCCCATAAGTGGTTCGTGGCGAATGTTTTTTCGTGCACGTTTTTCTGCCTTTCTTGGGCAGGTATCGGCGACTCACTCCCTGATGTCCGTGCATGACCAGCGCTAAGAGCCCGCTCCGTCGGTCATCGCCAGGCTTGTGCGCCCTCACAACGGCGCGGCGCTGGCTAACGCCGCTGTGTGTGATCGCCTCGTTCACGGCCGGAGCCCAAGCGCAAGTCGTGGAACCGAATGGCATTAGCGTGCCTGTGACGTTGGCGAACGGCGAGACGACCCTACAAGCCTACTTCGACTCACAGACGGAGGGCATCGACGCGCTGAAAGAGGCGAACGCGGTGCCCGGCGTGTTCGCTCCGCAATGTGATTTCAGCGCCACGCTCGTGCTCAGCCAATCCGGCGCGCAAGCGGGCATCGCTTGGTACAACGTGCCGCAGAGCCCCACCGACGCCCCCGCCGACGTGTACACGATCGTGCCGGCCGGCACCGCAGTCGGACAAACGATTACCGGCGCCGACATTCTGTCCGATCCCAACTACAGTAAGGGGCTGATCGGCTTCGTGCTGCTGAAGAACGGCGCGCGCGCCTACTACTCCGAGTACATGCGGAACGTGCTCTGCACGGGCTGCACCACGCCCGGCTACTGGAAGATGGCGCTGAGCTACAACTCGAAGAAGCTGCCGAGCACGTACTACCTCGCCTTCGAAGATTGGGAGGGCGCGGACGCCAGCAGCTGGCAAGGCAACGACGGTGATTTCAATGACAAGGTGTTCCGCATCAGCGGCGTCACCTGCGTCGGCGGAGGCGAAGCCTGCGACACGAGCAAGCTCGGCGTGTGCGCCAACGGCTTGACCGAATGTCAGCCGGGCGGCGAGCTCGCTTGCCGCCCGCAAATCAGCGCCAGCGCCGAAAAGTGCGACAATCTCGACAACGACTGCAACGGTGAAATCGACGACGGCGACGGCCTGTGTGACGCTGGCCTCGTCTGCGATCATGGAAACTGCGTGCCGCCCTGTCACGGCGGCGAGTTCGCGTGCTCCGTTGGTCTCACGTGCACGGACGCTGGGCTGTGCGTCGATCCGGCTTGTGCCGGCGTGATCTGCAAAGCGGGCACGGTTTGCAGCGCAGGCCAATGCGTGGGCGGCTGTGAGGGCGTGGTCTGTCCGTCGGGGCAAGAGTGCCAGCTCGGGCGTTGCGTCGATCCGTGTGCTGGCGTCAGCTGCGACGCGGGCAAGGTGTGCGAAAAGGGCATTTGCCTCGCGAGTTGCCAATGCCGGCCGTGCGCGGCGGGCAACGTGTGCGCGCCGAGCGGTCACTGCGTGGCAGCGGGCTGCGAAGCGGCGACATGCAGCGCTGGCCAAGCGTGCTCTGCCGGCGCCTGCGTCGACGGCTGCGAAGGCGCCGTTTGCCCGGGCGGTGCCGCGTGCCATGACGGCATGTGCGACCCGCCCGTCCCAGGCGTCACCCCCATGGGCTCCGCTGGCAGTAGCGCGGGCGGAGACGGCAGCGGCGGCGGCCTGAACTTCAATACCGCGGGCTCGACGAGCAGCACCGCCGGCTCGACCAGTAGCGCCGCCGGCTCTACCGGCAGCGTCGGGCGAGGCGCGCCGGCGTCCGCCGCCGGCTGCGCGTGTCAACTCACCGACACGCCCGCAGGCGGCAAGTACGGCGCATTGGCGGCGGCCTTGGCCGGCCTCGCGCTCGCACTGCGACGCCCGCGCAGGCCTTCGCTCAGCCGGCGCGGCTGCTCGCGGTGAGGCGCGCGTTCGCGTCGCGGACCTCGCTCACGAGCGGCGCGCGCTCGGGCGCGCCAGCATCCAGGCGATGCCCGGTGATCAAGCGCGAGCCCCGCTGATAGGTGAAGTACGACCAAGCCCAGTCGAACAGCACGACGACGCGGTTTCGAAAATCAATCAGATACACGATGTGCACCAGCAACCAGGCGAGCCAAGCGAGCAGCCCCCCGAGGTGTAGCCGACCGATCTCCGCCACCGCGCGCCGCCGGCCAATCGTGGCCATCGACCCTTTGTCGAGGTAGGCGAAGGTGCCGGGCTTCTGGCCGTCGATCGCGCGCTCAATGGCCCGTGCCACGAAGCGCCCCTGTTGCATCGCGACGGGGCTCACCCCGGGCAGCGGCTTGTCTTGATCCGCCGGTGTGAAGTTCGCGGCATCGCCGATACAGAACACATCCGGGTGCCCGGGCACCGAGCAATCGGCCTGAACCTGCACGCGGCCCGCGCGATCCACCGGCAACCCGAGCCGCTCGCACAAGGGTGAAGCGCGCACGCCTGCCGCCCACAGCACGGTCGAAGCATCGATGCGATCGGCACCGAGCGCCACGCCTTGCGCGTCGATTCCCGTCACGCGCGTGCCGAGCCGCACTTCGACGCCCATTTCGTGCAAGCTCTTCTGCGCGCGCTCGGAAATGTCCGGATCGAACGCGGCGAGCACGCGCGGCCCACCCTCGACCAGCACGACGCGCGTCGCGTCCGGTTTGATCGCGCGAAAATCCCGCGACAAAACGAAGGTCGCGAGCTCCGCGATCGCGCCCGCCAGTTCCACCCCGGTCGGGCCGCCACCAATCACGACGAAGGTCAAGTGCTTGCGCTGCGCGCTCACGTCGGTCTCGCGTTCGGCGGCCTCGAACGCGAGCAGCACGCGCCGGCGGATCTCGATCGCGTCGTCCAAATCTTTCAAGCCTGGGGCGGTGTGCGCCCAATCGTCATGGCCGAAGTAGGAGTTGACCGCGCCCGGAGCGAGCACCAAAAAATCATACTCGAGCGGCGGGCATTCACGGGTGAACACGCGCTGCGCTGCGAAATCCACAGCCGTCACTTCGGCGAGCAGCACGCGCGCGTTGTCGACGTGGCGGAGCACGCCGCGAATCGGCGCGGCGATCTCGTTTGGGCCGAGACCGGCCATGGCCACTTGATACAGTAGCGGTTGAAACAAATGATGGTTCGAGCGATCCAGCAAGGTGACGTGCACGGGCGCCCGGGCCAGCGCCTTTGCCACTGAAATTCCGCCGAAACCGCCGCCGACTACGATCACGCGTTTGCGCAGCTTCAAAGGCACCTCGCGATCGGCAACGATTGA
>Ga0068855_100008829_pt1 | contig 12180 bp, 6 predicted proteins | sample KBSCornC52_FD_66592 | JGI IMG/M metagenome (GOLD analysis project Ga0068855, IMG submission 66592) | Corn rhizosphere microbial communities from Kellogg Biological Station, Michigan, USA - KBS Corn C5-2 | ecosystem: Host-associated > Plants > Roots > Rhizosphere > Soil ...
GAGCAGATCCCCGCTTCGCTGTTGCAGCAGCACAATGACGTCACTTTTTTCCTCGACGAAGTTGCCGCGTCCGAGCTGACCCGTTTCAAGTCGCCCTGGCTGGCCGGCGATACCCTCTGGACCCCGCAGATGATGCGCAAGGCCGTCGTCAATATGGCCCTGAAGCTGGGCAAACCCATTCTCAGCCTGAAGAACAGTGATTATAATGATAATGGTCTGGCCGATCTGCTCGTAGAGAAAGGCGATGCCTATGAGATCAACCTGCAGGTGTTCTATCTGCTGCGTGACAGCATCACCGGCTGGCCCGGCGGGAAGCCCAATTTCAAGTTAACGACGCACCCCGAACGCGCGGAGCCCTTCCCCAAGCGCTGCCTGATCTTCTCCCCCCACCCCGATGACGACATCATCTCTATGGGTGGGACCTTTATGCGGCTGCACGACCAGGGGCATGACGTTCATGTGGCATACCAGACTTCGGGGAACATCGCGGTCACGGATGAGTTCGTCACCCGTTTCCTTGATTTCGCGGTAGGCTTTGAAGAGCTCTCCGGCATCGACAATAAGAAATCCTCGCAGATCCTCGAGCAGGCTACCCGTTATCTCAAGACGAAGAAGGCCAGCGATATCGATACTCCCGAGATCCGCGCGATCAAGGGCCTCATCCGCCGCTGCGAAGCCCGGGCCACCTGCCGCTATGTAGGTATCAAGGATGAGAACATCCATTTTATGAACCTTCCCTTCTACGAGACCGGGACCATCGAGAAAAAGCCCATGGGCGAGGCCGATATACAGATGACGATGGAACTGTTGCGGAAGGTCAAGCCGCATCAGATCTACGCCGCCGGCGATCTCGCCGATCCGCACGGTACGCATAAGGTTTGCCTGGATATCGTCTTCGAATCGATGCGCCGCCTGAAGGCCGCCGGCGATGAATGGCTGAAGGATTGTTGGCTCTGGCTCTACAAGGGCGCCTGGCAGGAGTGGGACATCAGCGAGATCGAGATGGCCATCCCCATGAGTCCCGACCAGGTGCTCAAGAAGCGCTTCGGCATCTTCATCCACCAGTCGCAAAAGGATATGGTCCCCTTCCAGGGTAGTGATAGCCGGGAGTTCTGGCAGCGCGCAGAGGATCGCAATGCGAATACGGCCAACCTGTATGCGCAGTTGGGATTCACAAAATATGCGGCCATGGAAGCGTTCGTTCGTTGGCACTACTAACGCCCGGAGCCATAAAAGACCGCAACTGACCCTCTATTAAGCTGTCATTAAATTTGCGTTAACTAATCATTATTGTATTTTTGTGGGGAGCCTCCGGGCTCCCCTTATGTTACAACCACAGTCAATATTGATCGAAGTAAAGCTGGGATGGCAGGAAGCCTGGCTCACGCCCTCGTTCCGTCGTCGCCTGATGGCGGGAATGGTTATCCTCATCGCATTGCTATCCCTGTTGCCCCTGTTCTTTCAGTACATCGAGCGGCGCCAGGGCGTCCAGTTGAATGACGTGGTATTGCGGATGTTGCCGGCGCACAATATCTCGACGGCGCTATTTATCGTCATGTGGGCCTTCACCGCCTATTGCGTATTTCGGGCGGCGCAGACGCCGAGGATGTTTATAGCCTATCTTTGGTCGTTCATCTTCCTGACCGTGTTTCGCTGTCTCACGATCACGCTCGTGCCCCTCGATCCGCCTGCGGGGCTGATCGGGCTCGTCGACCCTGTGAGCAACTTCTTTTACGGCAGTGATAAATTCGTTACCAAGGACCTGTTCTTCTCCGGTCACACTTCTTCGATGTTCCTTCTTTTTCTCACCGTTCCCGGAAAGACCGACAAGAAGCTGGCGCTGGTGGTGACGGCGGTCGTCGCCTTCCTCCTGCTGGTACAGCACGTACACTACACCCTCGACGTACTCGGGGCGTTGGTCTTTTGCTGGATCTCGTACCAGATCGCTACCCGTACGGTTTTGCGGTAGCTAAAATGCCTCTCCCAGCTGCAAATAGAATCCCTGTGAGGATCCCTTGGCGATGCCATAGTCGAGCCGGAGGTTCAGCTTTTCCTTTTCATTCAGTGCGATGCGCAGTCCGCCGCCATAGGAATATTTAAAATGGTGGAAATTGATGTAGTCCAGTTCGGGGCCGACATTGCCGGCGTCGGCAAACCCGACGGCACCGATGCGCCCGAAGAGGGGAACGCGGTATTCGGCCTGGATAACGGCGGCGTTCTTGTCGCGATAGCGGCCCGCATAATAGCCCCGCATCAGGTTGGCACCGCCCAGGTAGGTCAGGCTTCGCAGAGGTGTTTCACCGCCGTTGAAGCTGCCGAAGATCTGCAGGGCCAGCACCTGGTGCTTATAGATGCGAAGAAAGCGGCGGAGATCGATCACATAATTAGTGTATTGATAGTCTGAGCCGAAAAATGGGGCAAAGTGATCGAACGAGAACTGCAGCATCACCCCCTTGTCCGGAGAGAAGGCATTGTTGCGCGTGTCGTAGGTGAGACTGAGCCCAAAGCCGGAGACATGGTAGCCGTAACGGCCGGGGACGTCCTGCCGATCGAAGAGACCATCGGGCTTGTAGTCGATGTCAAACACCCGCTGATACTCGTAGAGGACGCCGAAAAAAAGATTCCTGCCGACGAGGCATTGGGGGTGCAAGTATATATAATACTGCTTAAATTTATAAGATTCCTTGCTAGTGTCGGGGGCATGTTTTCCAAGCCCCCAGAAGTTGTCGGGAAAGGAGCTGTAGGATAACTGTTCGTTCAGGATGAACCGTTCGCCGGGGAAGTAAATGGAACCATTTAAGGCCATCACAAACTGGCGGCGGGTAGTATAAAGCCCAACGGCTTGGGCGTTTGAAGTTCTAATTGCCGTATCGCGGCTTTTAAGATGAAAAGTAGCTGCGCTGGCGAGACCGAGGGACCAGCCGGTTTCGATACTCCTGGCAATGATTGGCAGAACGAGAATAGGACGTATATTTGCCGGACTTTTTATCGTTAACGGCAGCTTTTCTACAGGAAGTGTTTTAAGGCTGTCGTGTTGGGCTTTTACATAAATGGGGAAAAAATAAAGTATAAAAAACCCAAGAAAATAGGTAAATTTTACATATCTAAACGAAATTGGGGGCAAGGGTGTAGTATATTTATTTATATTGATCGATAAAAAGGAGGCAAATTAACGCCTAAAAATTTAATTTTCTTACATTTGATGCTTAATGAAGAATTCACAATTTGTTAAAATTCAATTAACCCAATACTCAAAAGCTCTGAAGCGGAAAGGGACGACCCTTCCTTTTCTTAAATAAAGCTAGCATTTATGAAAAAATTCGAAGTCCCCGATTTTGTCCTGGGCGATAAGCTAACAGAAGAACAATTTAACTTTTTTGACAAGTACGGAGTGATCATATTTAGGAATTTTCTGAATTCGGAGACCGTTCAATTATTCATACAAGAGCTCAACAGGATCGAAAAACAATGGCTGGATGAAGGAAAGGAGAAGGTCAATGGCATCCCCCTGAAATTCGGTAAGGATCAGGACGGCAATAAGATGATCCAGCGGATGTGTTTCCTCTCCCTGCATAGCAAACCCCTGCACGAGATGCTGCAGGATCCGCGCGTCCAGTCCCTCGTGGGACTGCTCTATCCCTACGAAGGACGGATCAGCGAGAATGAGAAGGATGGATTGATCCTCAACCACTACGTTCGTATGCCGGAGAGCAATTTCACCCAGATGGGCTGGCATACCGACAGCCCCCGGGACCTATTCCTGGGGCAGAAGATCATGCCGATGCTGAACGTCGGCGTCCATCTGGACGACACCCCTTTCGAGAATGGCGGTCTGCGCGTATTGCCCGGGACACACAAGCAGGGCGTACTGCGCCTCCTTTTCGGGAAGAAATATTTCATCGACAATAATCCCGACCGCCGCGAGATCGGTTTCGATATCAAGGCAGGCGATCTGACCGTGCATGACGGCCGTATCTGGCACCGGGCGCAGCAATCACCCCTCTATGGCGAAGCCAGCCGCCGCCGTGTAATGTATGTGCCGATCATCACCGGGAAATATATGCCGAAGGACGAGCATAGCAAGACGCCGTTCTATCACCGGCTTGCCTCGAAAGTGCAGAATTAAGATACTCCGGCCGGCTCAACAGAGCCGGCCTTTTTTTTGCATCATGCCAGCGGGCCACCTATCTTTACGCCCATATGGAATATGCTTTAATTACAGGCGCCAGCAAAGGCATCGGCCGGGCGATAGCCCGCGAGTTGGCTGGCCGCGGTTTCAATGTCCTGCTCGTCGCCCGCTCCGAAGACCTGCTCCAGCAACTGGCGACCGAGATCGCTTCCCGCTATAAGGTTCAGACCGGCTATCTCGCCCTCGACCTGGCCACCCCCGAGTCCCCGCAGACTGTGTGCGACTGGTGCCGCGCCCGCGGCTACGAGGTAAGTATCCTCGTCAACAATGCCGGCTATGGCCTCAGCGGTTCCTTTGAAAAATATGGCCTTGCCGACCATCTCAATATGATGCAGCTGAACATGGCCACCCTGGTGGGCATGACCCGGCTCTTCCTTCCCGAGCTGCGCAAGCATAAGAAGGCCTATATCCTCAATATTGCCAGTTCCGCCGCTTACCAGGCCGTGCCCAAGCTCACACTTTACGCGGCTACCAAGGCCTTCGTACTGGCCTTTAGCCGCGGGCTGCACCAGGAGCTGCACAAGACCTCCGTTTCGGTCACCTGCGTCAGCCCCGGCGCCACCGACACGGACTTCCCCAACCGCGCCCAGCTCGGCGAAAAGGGGATGAAAGCCGCCGAAAAATTCAACATGCCCGCCGAGACGGTTGCTTCGCTTGCGGTCAAAGGAATGCTGGCCGGCAAGGCGGAGGTCATCACCGGTTTTATCAATAAGCTTGGCGCCGCGATGGCGTGGCTGTTGCCAAAGACGATGGTGGAACGCACGGCGATGAAGATCTATGAGTAGTCCCTGCGCCAGTCGAGGGTCACAAAAGGCTTCAGCCTTTCCACGGTAAATATTTTTTGCGATCCGGGATTTTATGCTATATTTGCAGCCCATTAAACGGATGACCTACAACCCTTTAATGATGGCTCCGTAGCTCAACTGAATAGAGCATCTGACTACGGATCAGAAGGTTTCAGGTTTGAATCCTGACGGAGTCACCAAACCAATCGGACATTCTCCGGTTGGTTTTTTTGTTGGAGGAGCTCCGAAGTAAAAACCATGCCAGCCTTATATATGATTATTTTCCGCATTTCGTTGCTGCTGAGCAAATTACCGGTACCTTAGCAAAAATGCCTTAAGTCTTTTATGAATAATGAACAACTGTTCCCAGTGGTTGCGATCGGCGCATCAGCGGGGGGGCTTGAGGCCATATCCACTTTCCTGGAAAACGTCGCTCCCGATCTGGGAATGGCCTATGTCGTGATCCAACATCTTTCTCCGACCCATGAGAGTATCCTTCCGGAGATTCTGGAACGGAAAACGGATATGAAAGTATACCAGGTCACGAATGGAATACCTGTTGAACCCAACTGTGTATATGTCATTCCGCCGAATGCCTATATGAGCATCGTCGACCACAAACTTACCCTTTCGGCGGTTGACAAAAGCCGGCTGGGTATCCATTCCATCGACTATTTCCTTGCGGCTCTTGCCTCGATATATCAAAATAATGCGATTGCGATCATACTGTCCGGCACAGCGACTGACGGGACCGAGGGTATCCGCGCGATAAAAGCGGAAGGTGGTATCACTTTTGCCCAGGATGCCAGCGCAAAATTCCCAGGGATGCCGGAAAATGCGATAAATAGTGGTTATGTCGATTTTATCATGCCGCCTAAGCAGATCGCTTCAGAACTCAAGTCCCTGAGTGTCCTTCCTTATACGGGGACAACTTCCCTGTTGACGCTGTCGGATCAGGAGCAGGAAGTCCAAAAGATCTTTTCACTACTTTTTAAAGGTTTGAACGTCGATTTCTCGAACTACAAACAAACGACCATTACCCGGAGAATACTCAGGCGAATGGCGCTGCATAAAATCAGGGAAATAAAAGACTACACCCGGATGCTTCGCGAAAATAATATGGAACTGGAGCAGCTATACCGCGATCTTCTTATCAATGTCACGAGTTTCTTTCGGGAGCCCACCTTGTATGCAGCATTGACGAAAAGGATTTTTCCTCTCCTGCTAAAGGATAGAAAGCCTACGGATGCCATCCGTATTTGGGTACCGGCTTGCTCGACGGGAGAAGAGGCCTATTCCATCGCGATCTGCCTTTTTGAATATATGAACGATCGCGGCTTTATCAGTCCTGTCCAGCTATTTGCCACGGATTTGAGCGAGGCGGCCATCGAGAAGGCAAGAACGGGGATTTATAGCAAGCTTGCGTTGGAAAAAGTCTCCTCCAAACAGATCGAAAAATATTTCATCAATCAAAATGGTGAATTCCAGATCATAAAACCAATTCGGGATATCTGCGTCTTTGCGACACACGATCTTTTGAAAGATCCGCCTTTTTCAAAACTCGATATGGTCAGTTGCCAGAATGTGATGATCTACCTTCAATCCGACGCCCAAAAAAGGATACTTCACTCGTTTCATTATGCCCTTAAACCTGACGGGTTGCTTTTGCTTGGAAAATCGGAGTCCATCGGAAAGGCAAGCGAGCTTTTTACCCCGATGGAGAAGGACATCAAATTTTATTCTAAAAATCGGGCGGCGAACATCCACTTTGACTTTTCAGTTCGAAGCAGCCTAAGCACATACGCCGGCTCGGCTGATGAAACAAGATCCGTTACTTCGCAGACGCCTCTGCCCGATGTCGAAAAGGAAGCAGAAAGGATCTTGCTTTCGCGGTTTGTCCCGGCATGTATTACTGTTAACAAGGATTTGCATATCCTTCAATTTTATGGGCCGACACAACAGTATTTCCATCCGGCGACGGGAAAGGCAAGTTTCTATCTGCTAAAAATGATCCGGGAAGACCTGTTGTTTGATGTAAAAAACCTGATCACAAAGGCAAAAACCGAAGGGGTTGCCGTAAAAAAGCACAAAATCCTGGTTACGGAAAATTCCAGCGAGCAATTGATAAGCATCGAAATAATCCCGTTGAGGCCGAAATCGAAGGACCCCGCTTATTTAATTTTGTTCAAGGAAGAATATCCATCCATCGCGTCAGCGATCGTGCAGGACCCGGACACCGGTGCGATAAAGGAGGAGAAGGCCTCAGACGATCGCAAGACGAGAATGCTCGAGGAAGAGATAAAAACCGGGCGGGAGCAATTAAAGTCCATCACTGAAGAATCGGAGGCCAACAGGGAAGAGTTGCAATCTGCCAATGAGGAGATCCTTTCCTCGAATGAGGAATTACAGAGTATAAATGAAGAGTTGGAAACATCGAAAGAAGAACTGCAATCCACAAATGAAGAATTATTTACCATCAATGAGGAGTTATCCCACCGAAATGCAGATCTAAAAGATTCCATCGAATATGCAAACGCGATCATCCAGACGATGACCGAGCCGCTGATCGTCCTTAACTCGGACATGCGCGTCAGAACCGCCAATGCCGCCTTTTATATGACTTTCAGAGGCACTCCTGAAGAGACCGAAGGATTTTATTTCTATCAAATTTCCAAAGCTGTTTGGAATTTTGACGAATTGCGCGATAAGTTAGAATATATCTTCAACGGAAACAAAAAGAGCGAAAGTTTTGAGCTATCGCTCGATTTTCCGCAGCTTGGGAATAAGACACTCGTGTTCAATGTCATGCAATTGGACCATGACAATGTCAAAAGCCGTAGATATCTAATGGCCATACAGGATATTACCGACCGGGCCAACTACCTGCGGGAGCTAAATTCCAACAAAGAATACTTCAGGCTCCTCGTCCAAAATGCGTTTGACATCATTACCATTTATAGTGTCGACAGTACGGTTAAATATCAAAGTGAATCCGTGGAAAGGGTACTCGGATATCAACCTGGCGAAAGAGTCGGCAAAGGCGAAAAAGAAGATTTGCTTCATCCGGACGATGTCGAGAAATATAATCAGATGTTCTACCGCTGCCTGAGCGAGGCAAATGGGGTCGTCAACGAATCGTTTCGGCTGCGACATAAGGATGGGTCCTATCGGCTCATCGAGGCGGTTTGCATGAATCTTCTGGGAAATCAATATATTAACGGTTTGGTAGGAAACTATCGTGATATCACCGAACAACAAGAAGTGGCAAGACAAAAGGAAGAATTTATCGCCATTGCCAGCCATGAATTAAAGACCCCGGTAACAAGTATCAAAGGATATGCTCAAATCATCCGGGAACATTACCTCAGTTCGACTGATACCGAGGTGAGAGGTTTGATTGAACGGCTTAATATCCAGGTTGGCAGGCTCTCTACTTTAATTGAAAATTTGCTGGACGTCACAAAGATAACCGGCGGCAAGCTGGAATTGCGGTTAACGGACTTCGATATTAACGATCTGATTATAGAGCTAGTCGAAGAATTGAGGAAGACCACAAAAATAGAGATCATCACTGAATTGCAGCCGTCCGAGAAAATAAGAGCCGACCGGGTACGGATCGCCCAGGTGATCACGAACCTCCTCTCCAATGCAGTCAAATATTCATCGGCTGCCGAACGCATCATAGTCCGTAGTTCATTTACAGAATCCCTCGGGAATGAAAAGGCAAGAGTAATGGTGAGTGTGCAGGATTTTGGCGTAGGTGTCAGCATGGAACAGCAAAAACTTATTTTTGAAAGATTCATCCGCGTAAAAGGCGAGAAAACCGATTCAATCCCTGGCCTTGGGCTGGGTTTATACATCTCTTCCCAGATAATCAAGCGGCACGAGGGTGCCATTTGGGTGAAATCCTCCGGAACCGACGGCTCAGTATTTGGATTCACCTTACCCATAGATAATCAGAAGGTCAGTTTACCCTGATTCCCTTTGATGATCACATACTCAGCTCCCCCTACAATCAATATTTCCGCGTTGGATAACAAGTTTAAGAAGAGTGGGTTATTTATCGGATTCTGAGCTACTGGTGAACGCAGTTGGTTTACTTCCACGGACAGGGAATAATACCCTTGATCTTCTCCTTTGATCTGATGATTACTGCCAGTTCGAATGTTTTTGGCTTGGTAGACGCCTGGGCAAGCTTGGATACGACGACATCGTACGTCAACCCAAATTGAAAATTCTGATAAACAAGACCCAGGTAGGGAACGATCGCATTATTAGACCAATACCAGAGCCCCGCATTCAATATTACATCCTCCTCCCCTTCGTTGGATAAATAGTATCCTACCGCCCCGCCCGCAGAAAAATAACTGGTTCTCGACTGTATTTGATAGATCGCATTTGTATTCAAGACGACCCTTTCATTAAGAAAGACACTATAATTCGCATGTGCGACATATCTGACAGGCAGAAACTGTTTCGGATCTTCTGTCACTGTTTGTTTAGGCCTGTTTAGATGAAACCCTGCGACGCCAATGTCGATATTGGAGTATTGAGAAATATAGCTATATAAAAAGCCGAGATTAGCCGAAATATAAGGCTTCATATTGGTCAAAGCCGATTCACCGGTCGGCATATTCAGATCAAAGCCATAGCCGGTAAATTGATTGGAAAAACTCAGGCTGCTGTAATCTATTTGCTTATGGCAATAAGTCAGCCCCAGCCCTACCCCGAACCGATGGTCATCCCCATTTTCGCCCTCTGCTATCTTTATGTTATAAGATGAGTTGATGGAGCCATAGGAGCTTTTTAAGACCCCCTGCATGGCTTCGTCGTACATCAGCATGCCTCCCAGGCCCAGATAGCTACTTTCGGGGATCTTATTTTTCAGGATCTTCCCGTCGAATGACACGGTTCCCGTTCTGTACGGACTTGCAGGTCCCAGCCATTGATCCCTGCAGTTGGCGATCATCCGGAAATCGCCGTTGATAGTTGCTGTTAAGGCAGGGTTGATATTCAACGGCGAGGAAAAGAATTGCGAAAAACTGGGATCCTGCCCCCTGGCGGATTTGAGCGAACCGAGGAATAAGACAATAGCGAGGGTGTACTTGATCGGTCTCATGTCAGGTTATTTATCTTAATAAAATTGAATTGCCGCTTCGCTTGATGAGGGTGCCATCTATACCAATGGCTTCAGCCGTCCAGGTGTATACGTCCATTACTTGCGGAGTTCCATTTAGCTTGCCATCCCATCCCTTCCCAAAATCGCGGGTTTCGAACATCAGCTGTCCCCAACGGTTAAATACGCGGAAATAGTTGAGTTGTTTGATGTTTACAAGGAAGGGGAATAGTATGTCGTTGTTGCCATCTCCATTTGGCGTCCATGCTCTTGGCACAAAAAGGTCCGGTTTGGCTCCATTTATGGAGCTGTTTGTTACGACTACCAGGAGTGTATCCGTTGTTGTACAACCGTCCTTTGACGTCAGGCGGATGGTGTATTCGGTGGTGCTATCGTAGGCGAAGGTGGGATTGGGAATGGTATACCGGTTTAACCCGACTTCGGGAGCCCAATTATAAGTGTAATTCTTACCCAGATATCTTGCTTCAAGCGGTGTGGAAACAAAAGCGAATGTATTTACCGTTGGGTAGCGGATCCCTTCGATTGCATCATTTACCGCAACAACCGTGGAGCTTTTTGCGGAGTTATTCGTACAGTACGCATCGGAGACGCTTGTGACGGTATAGGTCGTAGTTTGGGCAGGTATTACGTCAACTTTGTAGGGTGATGCGAGGATTTGATTGATGGTTGTAGTTGTGTTCCCGTCCGTAAGGGTCAGGCTCCAGGGGGCGTTTCCGGTCAGAACAATGCTTAATGTAAGTTTTTCCGGACCGGAGCACAGTGTTTTTCCGCCTGTTATTACAGCTGTTGGTGGTTGATTGATGGTTACTATTACCGGTTTGATACTGCTGCAGCCGCCTGGGGCCGTTCCTTTTATATAATAGGTGCCGCTGACACCCACAGCGGTTGGTGCGAATAGTAAACGGGTAGCTGTAGCATCCGTCCAGACGGAATAGGTCAATCCTGCGTCACTGCCTGCGGTGACAGCAGCCGCGGTGAGGTCAATCGTTCCCGAACAAATGGGTGCAGGTTCGTTAATGACAAGGTTGGGTATGGCGGAGGCTGATACGGTGACCGACCGGATCGTGAAGCATCCGCCGGACGTAGTGCCTTTGATATAATAGGTTCCCGGCGATACGGCTGTTGGGTTTGAGAGTGCAAAGCTGGCAGCTGCATCAGTCCAATAGGTGTAGGTCAGCCCGGCATCGCTACCGGCTGTGATGGAAGCGGCTGTGAGGTCTGTAGTTTCCGAGCATGCCGTTGGCGGGTTGTTAATGATCAGGTTGGGTGATTTTCCAGCTGGTATGGTTACGGGTACCGTAGCTGTACAGCCGTTGGCATCGGTGACGGTAAAGGTATAGTTACCGGCTGCCAGTCCGGTTTGCGCCGGGGTGATCGTATAGGGCGCCGTACCGCCGCTGGGCGTAATGACAACCGATCCGGTAGTACCACCACCGCAAGCCACGTTGGTGATCGCCGTGGTAGCCGTGATCGGAGCGGGTTCGGTGATGGTGACCGGTACCGCAAGCGAGCAACCACCGGCATCAGTGACCGTGAAGGTATAGCTGCCGGCTGCCAGGTTCGTCTGGCCTGGCGTGATGGTATACGGTGCTGTGCCACCGGTCGGGGTAATAACGACTGCACCATTGGAGCCTCCACTACAAGTAGCGTTGGTAACGGCGGTCGTAGCGGTGAGCGAACCAGAGGCCGAGATCGTGACCGGCACCGTAGCCGTACAGCCGTTGGCATCGGTGATGGTAAAGGTATAGCTGCCGGCGGTGAGACCTGTCTGCGCCGGAGTGATCGTATACGGGGCCGTGCCACCACTGGGCGTGATGTTGACCGATCCTGTATTGCCACCGCCGCATGCCACATTCGTTACAGCGGTCGTAGCCGTGATCGGAGCCGGTTCGGTGATCGTAACCGGTACCGCAAGCGAACAACCATTGGCGTCCGTAACGGTGAAGGTATAATTGCCAGCAGCCAGGTTCGTCTGGGCCGGGGTAATCGTATACGGAGCAGTACCACCAGTCGGGGTAATAACGACCGATCCGTTGTTCCCACCGTTACAGGTCACGTTGGTGATGCTG
>Ga0068855_100008830_pt1 | contig 12180 bp, 13 predicted proteins | sample KBSCornC52_FD_66592 | JGI IMG/M metagenome (GOLD analysis project Ga0068855, IMG submission 66592) | Corn rhizosphere microbial communities from Kellogg Biological Station, Michigan, USA - KBS Corn C5-2 | ecosystem: Host-associated > Plants > Roots > Rhizosphere > Soil ...
ACCTGATGCGAACGGTTGAGGCGGTGCGTCTCGGCCGTGTGATCATCACGAAATTGCCTCCAGGCAAGACGATCACGCCGCATGTCGATGGGGGAGCGCCCGCTACCTACTATGACCGGTACATGATCGCCCTACAGAGTTTTCCCGGTGCGGTTTTTCATATCGGTGACGAGAGCGTCAATTTCCGTTCGGGCGATGTCTGGCACATCAATAACCGGATTGAGCATTCGGTTGTGAACAACAGTTCGGACGACAGGATCGTCTGCATTGTCGATCTGAGGTGCGAGTAATGATTACAGCCCAGACCGAAGAGTTGGATGCCGAGACGCTAAACGAGGCGAAGCCGCTCCTGCCGTCGCACTATGACGAGCTATCAGAACATAAGGAGGCGGGGATTCCGCTTGATCCTCAGTTTGATCTTTATCTCGCACGAGCGGCGGTCGGACAGGTCATCTATGTGACGCTCAGGGAGCGTGGCGCGCTAATCGGCTATCTCGTCTCGTTTGTCGCGCCGGGCATGCATTATCAGGGCTGCCTCACCTGTACGACGGACATTTTCTACGTGACGCCCGATCTTAGAGGTCTGCATGGCGGCACACTTTTATTCGATGCATGGAAGAAGGAATGCGCCCGTCGCGGCGTCAATCTCATGCAGATCGGCATCAAGACCCGTCACGCAAAATATGCGGGACCATTGCTTGAGGCGGCAGGCTTCAAAGCCACGGAACTGATGTTCTGGCAATTCTTGGACAAGGAATAGCAACCTATGGTAGCGACCGCGATCATCGGCAGTGCTGTCGTCGGGGCTGGCGCGTCCATTGCTGGTGCATCAGCACAGGCTGGGGCGACCAAGGACGCATCCGCACAGCAAATGGCAATGTATCAGCAGACCCGCAATGATCTGCTGCCCTTCCAGAAGTTTGGTCAGGCCGGCGCAAACCAGCTTCAATCGCAGCTTCCAAACCTCACCGCTCCAATTACGATGGATGAGGCCACGCTGCGCAATACGCCCGGCTACCAGTTTAACCTCCAGCAGGGATTGAAATCGGTCCAGAATGGTGCGGCGGCGAGAGGGCTTGGCGTTTCCGGGGCAGCCATGAAGGGCGCGGCAAGCTATGCCACCGGCTTGGCGGATTCGACTTATCAGAACCAGTTCAACAACGCCAACACGAACCAGACGAATGCCTACAATCGCCTGATGGGCGTTGCCCAGTTGGGTGAGAATGCGGCGGCACAGACTGGTGCCTATGGCACGCAGACGGCTCAGTCGATCGGCAACAACACCATCCAGGGCGGCAATGCTCAGGCAGCGGGTTATCTGGGTGCGGCTAATGCGCTGACGAACGGCGTCAACTCGTACGCCCAATATTCAGCGCTGCAAAACGGCCTTTTCAAGTAGGGGATAGCCTAGATGGCTGACGGAACCGTCAATACCGATATCTATCCCCGCGCGAACCAGAATTCGCTGATTGAGGGCTTGGGACAGGTTCAGGCCCTAAAGAATGCTGCCGTCCAGAATCAGCTTCTCCAAACCGAGGCGCAGCGTGCCGGCGTTGGCCTGTCCCAGGACAAGATCAATCTCGCGCATCAGGGCTTCCAGTGGCTTTCGCAGGGGCTCGGTTCTTTGGCGCAAGATCCTCGTATTGCTACCCCGGCTGGCCCTGGGCTGTTGAAGCAATTTGCAGCCCAAGGCGTGCAGCAGGGTTGGCTGACGCCGGAAGTTGCCAATGCTGAAATCGCCAATATGCCATCTGATCCGTCTCAGTTGCCGCAGTACGTGCAAAATCTGAACGTTCGCGCTCAGGATGCCGGCAACCAGTTCGCTCAAATCTATGGCACGCCCGGCACTATCAACAATGGCAATACCATCGTTCCCGTGACATCCAGCCCGCTGATGGGTGTGCGCCGCATTGGCGCGGATATCCCGGTCCAGACTTCACCCGGCGAGCGCGCCACCCTTGTAAATGGCACCGATGCACAGGGCCGCTCGACCGTCACCCCGGCCGGGACAATCCTGCAGAAAGCCGGTCTGAATCAACTTACCGTAATGCCGGAAACGGCACCCAATCAGCCCGTCAATCAGCTCCAGCCATATCCACAGGGGCAGGCGCCGGTTCCGGCCGGACAACCCTCGGCCACTGGCGGTAGCGTCGTTACGGGGCCCTCCCCGGGCGCTCTGGAGGCAAATAAGACCGTAGGCGCGGCAAGCGGCCAGCAATTGGCGGCGGACACGGCTCAGGAGGCTAATTTCCAAGCTGATATCGTGCCGCTCCAAAAGGCTCGGGACGCGCTTATCTCTCTGGGAACGACGGGAACTGGTCCGGGTACAGAGCAGATCAACGAAATCAAGTCGTTTGCTCAGTCTATGGGGCTTGGGACACTCGCCGGCATCGACCCTGATAAGATCAAGAATTTCGATGAGGCCAAAAAATATCTGACGCAATACGCCTCGCAAGCCGGAAGCCCGAACACCAATGACAAGCTTGCTGCGGCCTTCGCTGGCAACCCAAGCGTTGGCATTTCGAACGCGGCCTCGGTCGACGTGCTCAAGACCGCCATGTCGTTGCGTCGTATGCAGAACGCCAAGGTGCGCGCTTTCCAGGCTTCGGGCGAGCAGCCGGCGATCTATAATCAGTGGGCCGCAAAATTCAATTCGAGCCAAGACCCGGTTGCCTATGGCTTTGACATGATGTCGCCCGAACAGCGCAAGAAATATGTCGGCGGTCTCTCGCAGGCTGAACGGCAGAAGTTCGTCGGCTCTTTGCAGACAGCAACGCAGCTCGGTCTTGTGACGCCTCCTAGCGGGAAATAGCAGAATGCTGACCGGAGACATGCTGTTTCAGGGCTTGCTTTCGCGCGGGTTCAACCGTGCCCAAGCGGCCGCCCTCGTGGGCAATATGAAGCAGGAGTCCGAATTCCGTCCCGGCGTCGTCAACCCGGGCGAGGGCGCGCAGGGTCTTATCCAGTGGCGCCAGGACCGTTTGACCAACCTGAAGAATTTTGCTGCGCAGAACGGTCAGGATTACACCGACCCCAACGCCCAGCTTGATTTCATCGTTCATGAGATGCAGGGGCCGGAAGCTAAAAATGCTGCCGGGTTCTTGCAGGCCAACGATGTCCAGAGCGCCAATGCGGCGCTGAAGAAATACATCCGCTACGGCGACAACACCGAACCGGTTCGCCTCAAGAATGCCTTGGCTTATGCAGATCAGGGTGGCGGCGGTGGTAACGCTGCTCTCGGGGCCGTCAACAGTATGGCCGAAGGGAATCCGGTCCCGCGCACGCCGGTCCAGTCCGTCAACTTCGTCCCGCCTCCATTCAGCCAGCAGCAGGGCAATTACATTCCGCTGATCGGCGATCAGCCTGCGCCGCAGTCTCAGGCTCCACAGACCATCGAACGCGCTCCTACGCCTCCTGTGGCCGCGCCTGATGCCAACCAAGACCCGTTGAAGGCGTGGGGCATTGATACCGAACAGCCGGCGACCACGGATCAACAGTCCGCCGCTCCGGCTTCACCGGAACAGGATATCCTCAAGGCGTGGGGCGTCGATACAGGTGAGCCGACTCCTGCGGGCGATCTGGCGAAATCCCAACAGGCCGCGCCCGCCGACACGACGTTCGGCCAGAAAGTCGGCAATGCGATCGACACAGCCGCTAGGTACGCCGCACCCGTCGCTGGTTTCGTCAACAATGTCGGCAGGCAGATCGCAACGGGCGTCCCGGTAATCGGGGGTGCGCTGAATAAGGCTGACGCGGCAACGAACGCGCTTATTGCGCCCGTTCTGAATCCTCTTTTCTCGAAAGAGAACCAGCTTCAGGGCAATACCTTCGGTGAGCGTTATCAAAACTCGCTCGCCCAGCAAAACGGACAGGATCAGCAATTCCAGTCCGACCATCCGATCATTTCGACCGGCTCGCAGATTGCGGGTGGCATTGGTGCTCTCGGAGGCCTTGCATCTGCCGTACCGGCTGCCGGCTCTGCTCTCGGCTTGTCTGGCAGCCTTGGTGCGCGCACGGTGGCTGGCGGCCTATCTGGCGCAGCCCTTGGCGGTGCTGACGCCGCTGTGCGCTCCGAGGGCGACCCCGAGGCCATAGCGACGGGCGCTGCGACTGGAGGTCTGTTAGGTGCCGTTGCTCCGGCAGCGGGAGCCGTAATTGGCGGTGTGGCTAACAAGCTAGTCGGCGGTGCGGTTCCACAGAGAGTGGCGCAGCTTGCTCAACTCGCCCGCGACAAATACGGGATCAATGTAGGCCCCGGCCAGCTTTCCACCAATCCGACCATCAAATTCCTCGATAGCGTCGTCAACAGACTTCCCATGAGCGGCGGAACGGCAGCCAAGGAGGCCCAGCAGACCGCGTTTAACAGCGCTGTGGCGAATTCCTTTGGAGAGACCGCAAAAGAAGTCACGCCGGAGGTGATCGATGCTGCCAAGGGCCGCATTGGTAAAGTCTTTGATAGCGTTGCCGAGCGTACCCCCGCCATCAAGGCGGACGGGCAGTTCCAAGATGATATCCTGAACACCTTCAAGGAAGCGGAGCAGACTCTTCAGTCCTCGGAGATTGAACCTCTGCGTAAGATGATGCTGGGCATCGTCCAGAAGTACAAGGAAGGCGGGAACGCGATCGACGGCGAGACCTACCAGGCATTGACTCGAAAGGGTGCCCCGCTCGATCGCCTGATGAACTCGAATGATCCGAACATCGCTTATTCTGCTGGCCAGATTCGCGATGCGCTGGACGGAACTTTGGAGCGCAGCGCCCCGCCAGCAGCACTTAATGATCTGCGCACCGCACGTCAGCAGTGGAAGGCGCTGAAGACTGTCGAACCGTTGGCAGCCAAATCCGCCACAGGCGACATCTCGCCTGCACTATTGATGGGGCAGGCATCGAAGTCCTATGGTAGCGCCTCCTATGGCAAGGGCTCCGATTTGGTGGATCTTGCTCGCATCGGCCAGCAGTTCCTTAAGGAAGCACCGTCAAGCGGTACGGCGGAACGCTCCATGCTGCAGAACATCCTGCTCGGGGGGGCTGGCGGTGGCGGCGCACTCGGTGTGGCGGGCCTTGCAGCCAACCCTGGTGCTATTCCGTTTGCATTAGGAGGTGCACTCGCTAGCGGTGTTGCATCTCGTGGGCTCGGTGCGGCGCTGCGCAGCCCATATCTCGCCAACAAGATGATCCAGAACAGTTTGGGACAATCTGGGGCCAATTACCTACTTCGTTCAGTCCCGCAAGGCGTTGCCGTCCCACAAGTCAACCAGCGTCGGCCCCTCGAACTCACGGTTAAGCCGAACAAGCTTCAGTGACGACCGGTTGGGTGTCCGATCTTCTCGTTCAGCCAGAACAGAACGGCACACAGCATAAAGCCGACATATGCACCGAGCCCGAAATCGACACTGATACCCGTCGCAAGGAATTTGGTGCCGTAATACACGCCCAGCATGGCAGCGGTGCAAAGAACGTAGGCGGTGACACGGCGCATCTATGGTGCCACGCAGTTGAAGGTCATCGTGCTGGCGAGCGTATCCGTTCCGCTAATCTGGGCCACGCGACCATACTTGTGACAGTGAGCATCCGCCTTTTTAAAGGCTTCCTGGGTCGTGAGACCGATAACATGACTGATTGTTCCGCCACGTTCGTTGGCACCTTCAATCGACGTGCAACCGGACAGCAGAAATAACAGCAATACTGATTTGCGCATGGCGCGCAGATAATACCGAAAACCCTGAAAATTCAAGATCAGCACCAACGGGGAAGGGGGCTTTGCCTTCCTTTTTCGCTCGGAGACGTTAATGGCGACCATCCTTCCCTTGGCGGAAACGCAGTTCAACGACGCACTCGGTGTGCCGCTGGCTGGTGGTAGCGTGTATTTTTATACGCCATCCACCACGACGCCAAAGGACACCTATCAGGATGCCGCTCAGACGATTGCCAACTCCAATCCGGTCATTCTGGATTCGGCCGGCCGCGCAATCATCTTCGGCTCAGGTGCCTATCGGCAGGTCGTCTATGACGCTAATGGCAACCTGATCTGGGATCAAACCACCTCGGAAGCGGTCGTAGGGCAGGCTTCGTTCGGGGGAACCTCTACCGGTTCGGCGAATGCCCAAATCGTCTCCGCCGGCACGTTCTCCGGGGCAGATGGCAGCACCATCAACTTTACGGCCGGCTTCACCAATACCGGCGCGATGACAATTCAGGTCGGGCCTTCCGGATCGCCGATTGCCGTTCTGAAAAATGGGCCGTCCGGACCGGTCAATCTCGTCGCTGGCGACATCGCGGCAGGGAACATCTATTCGATTTCCTACAGTGTGTCGCTCGGCACCTTCCAGCTTTTGCAGTCCATCCCGCCCGTCATCACAATCGCCTCACAGGCTCAGGCGCAGGCCGGTGTTGACAACACCACCGTCATGACGCCGCTGCGCACCAATCAGGCCATCCAGGTTCTCGGCATTCCATCGTCGCTCGGTGTGGCGCAGGGCGACACGCTGTACGCTTCGGCGGCCAATACATGGGCGAGACTTCCCAAAGGTACTGCAAATCAAGTTCTCCAGATGAATGCTGGTGATACGGCGCCGCAGTGGGTCTCTTATGGAAAAACCGGAACGGTCGTTAGCGCGAGCGGCACATCAGTTAATATTACCGGCATACCATCGGCGGCCCGTGAAGTAACCATCATGGTTCGAGGCATAAGCTTTACGAACCCCGGATCGTTGAAGATGAGGATCGGTCCTTCTGGTGGCGTCGTATCGACTGGTTATGAAGGCGGATACGGCCTTTTCCAAGGCGCTTCGAATGCTTTTGCCGTCACTGATGCCATGTACTGCGGGGGGACAAGCCACTCCAACGATACGCTTTTCTGTTTTGGTAAACTGGTTCTCATGGACCCCACCAACAATGTCTGGGGATGGACTGCTACGGGCTATTCTCCGAATAATAACGCATACGTTCTTTGCAGCGCGATCGCCCTCAGCGGGGCACTTTCCCAGGTCACGTTTCTTGAGAGTTCCGGCTGGGCATTCGACGCCGGCACTTTCAATATCGCTTGGAGCCTCTAACTACTGCTGGCTTAGCCATTCTCCAATGTTTGGGCACCCATCCGGTGCCCGACCGCAGGTCTCCCACTCCCCACGGGCGACATCGTAGCGCCAGAACTGGTCGCCGTCGCCCCAAGTCTCCCATTCATCGAGCCCAAAAGCCGGCGCAACAAGGTGCATCGCCCAAACATAGATCGCGGATAGTAAACGCCGCATATGTGAATTCCCTCCGCCGTCAAGATCGGCGGCCAGCAACTTTCCATCCTCTCCAATAAAAAATCAAGGCTCGCTCAGGCGGGCTTTTGCGCGTGGAGCAATCATGCCCGATATTGCAGATGTAGCCTGGTCCGAACACGACGAGCGCAATAGCGAAGCCGTGCCGAATGGCTGGCCGACTGGTGCGTTTCCGGCCTATACCGACCTCGTTGGCCAGATGATGATGGGCGCCACCAAGCGCTTCTGGAACAAGATCAACCCGATCTACCAGACGACCGGCACGGGTGATGATTATGTCGTTCAGACCGAAATCGGCATCGACCAGATCAATCTCTATGAGATCCTGTGCATCCGTATTGACAGGTCCAATACCACCACCACACCGACGCTTCAGTTCGGCGCCACCAATGCGCGGACTATCGTCAAGGCTGGCCCTTCTGGATATATCCCGCTGGTGGCCGGCGACATGTTTGCGGGGAGCTCGCACACCTTCTGGTACAATGGCGCATTCTATATCCTTGTCGATCCGGCAATTATTGTCGGGGGGAATGTTCAGCCCTATTCAGACAATCTGACAAGCTGGGCGGCCATCAATCGAGCGATGGGCTTCGATGCATTTGCTGCGGGTGGTGTTCTGCCCATAGCGATGGGCGGAACAAACGCCACGGATGCGGACACTGCGCGTCTCAATCTGGCCGTTGACACGTATGCCAGCAACATCGCCGCTATGCAGGCGCTGGACGTGACCAAGAACAAGGTTGTGGTCCTGACCGCGCCGGGGCGTGGCGGAACGTTTGTATTCAATTCCAGCAATCTGTCGGCTCAAGTCACGAACGACCCGCAGCAGGGCGTCTATGTGGCGCCGTCGAGCGATACCACCGGCGCAAGCGGCGCATGGATGCGCCAGTATACGCGCCTCAGCGTCGAGTTCTTTGGTGCCTCGACCTCTGCAACGGCCTCGGCAAACCTGACGGCAATCCAGGCCGCCATCAACTTCGCACAGAATTATGATGGATATCTCTATTACCCGAAGCTGTACTCCATCAACGGCAGCCTTTCCTGGTCAAACAATGTCGTGATGGAGGGCGTTAGCGCCTTCACGTCCGGCATCACGACGACGACCGGCGCAGCGATTAGCTGGGTTCCGTCAACCCTGATCTCCAACAATAACACGTGGTACGGCCTCTATCACATGTCGGTCATTTCGACCGATGCCGGGGCACACTACGGCATTGAGTATGCCTCCACCGGAAACGAATATATCTCGAATTTCGAGGTTGTCGGCTGCTATCTCTCTGGCACGTCAGGCGGCGCTTCGTGGGATAGCACTGGGTCCACGGTCGGCATCTTCTCCTGCACTATCCGCCGTAACTGGTTCAACAACGGCATGGTCATCAAGGATGGCGGCGACTCCATCACCATCCTTGAGAACACCATCAACGGCAATGGCATCGGCGTTTTCGTCAATGCACTGAAGACCGGCGCGCGCCAGCTTGTCATTCGCAACAACAATATCTCGGCGCGCTCTGAGTGCGTCTATATTCAGAATGCCACCGGCACGATCATTGACAGCAACTGGATGGAAACTCCGTCCTACCTTGGGTCCTACACAGGCACGACCGGTTCGCTTTGCTACGCGGCAACGGCTCCAAACACAAGGATCATGCGCAACACGATCCAGCCGCTGGCTTCGGTCGGCGGAGGCTTCGTCCCCGCAGCGTATTCTATTCGGCTGAACACCTCGGGTGCCTCGTCCATCATTCGCGACAATTTTATCGCGATCGGCGGCACCGGCCATATCCAGATCGGTGGAGGCGTCACCAATACCCTCATCGACTGGGACAATAATTTCGATGTGACGCCCGTCATCACGGATGCCGGCACGGGCACCTTCGGGGCTGGCAATACGCCTGGCGTCTTCAACCAGCTCGTATCGTTCAAGACTACGGCGCAGTTCACCACTGTCATCTCGGCTGAATGCACGAACACCGGCACCGGAAATGGCCCCTACTACGATGTCTACCGCAATAAGGCTGGCGGCGCAGCGGTAAACGACGGCATCGGCGGGTTCCTATGGTGGGGCAATAACGCCTCGGGAACGAAGATCAACCTCGGCTATCTGACGATGACGTGGAACAACGTCACGGCTGGTGCGGAGACCGGCACTTTCAACATCGCGACTTACGTTTCCGGTTCTCTTACCTTAGCTGTGCAGTTTGGCACCACCATCTCAATGAACCGCGCTACGACGTTTTCGTCGTATGCAGCCCCTGGGGCGAACGGTGGAGCGCCGCTTGGGCAGGCCACCCTCGGATGGTCGGGCGCGTTCTTTTCCAATGGCGCGGCCTTGAACTTCAACAACGGCAACTACACAGTCACCCATTCCGCTGGTGTCCTGACCTTCTCCGGCGCGGTTCTATCGTCTGGAACGGGTGGTGTTGGCTATGCGACTGGCGCGGGTGGCACTGTCACGCAGGCCACGAGTAGGACGACAGGCGTTACGCTCAACAAGACCAGCGGCGCGATCACGCTGTTCTCTGTGGCGGGATCGACAACTCCGGCAACCTTTACGGTGACGAATAGCACCGTCGCCGCGACGGACACGATTATTCTCAACCAGAAATCCGGCACCAACCTTTACATCCTTCTCGTCACGGCGGTTGCTGCCGGCAGCTTCAATGTCACCGTCTACACCACGGGAGGCACCACGGCGGAAGCTCCTGTGATCAACTTCAACGTCATTAAGGGCGTCACAGCCTAAATCTCACAAAGGAAGTTCCTATGGACCGCAACTTCGCGCGGGCGCATCCATGCGCATGATCCGCAACAGCAAGGCTGTGGCCTTGCGGGCGCACAGCGTCAAGTTCTGGCTAGCTGCCGTCTTCTGTTTGCTTGGCGTCGTCGGGGATAGCTGGAGCCTGTTCCAAGACGTGCTGCCGCTGTCTCAAACTACCTTTGCGCTGCTTGGGCTGGGGTTTGGGCTGGCTGGTCTGGCCGGCCGCTTTGTAGATCAAGACCTCTAGGAGTTTCTATGCCGATCAACAAGATACGGTCGAGCGGTCGCGCTCGGGCCGCGATAGCTGCTGTGCTCGCCATGGTTGGCGTCACAATCGGTGGCGTCCGCTATATTAACGGCACGCCAGATGATGTGGTGCTGGCTTCGACATACCTTGTCGAACCATGGGAAGGCGAGGTGCTGAAGGCTTACCTCGATCGCATCCCGAAGCCGCCAGTTTGGACGATCTGCGCAGGCGATACGCAGAACGTGAAGCCCGGCATGGTCGAGACACCGGCCGGCTGCAAGGCGCGTCTTGAGCGTCGCATGATCAAGGAATTCCGGCCGGCTCTTGTCGCCTGCATCCCCGGCTTCAACAAGGCTCCGATCTCGTGGCGGGCGATGATGGACAGCCTGGCTTGGAACATCGGCTCCCGCGCCGCCTGCAATTCGCGCGCAGCGGCCTATGGCATTAAGCAGATGTGGGTTGCCAGCTGCAACGCGGCGACAGCCTTCAATCGCAGCGGCGGCAGGGTGATTATCGGCCTCGTCAAGAGGAGAGAATCCGGAGACGCAACCCGAATAGGAGAGGGTGAATTATGCGTGTCGGATATTTAGACCTGACGACCGTGGTTCGGATGAAACCCGTGCTTTGTCTCGGCAAGTCGTCGCGCACGTGACAGGTTGGGCTTGGTTAGAGCGCGTCGTCGGCCGGCAAGCCTTCGGCGCGTTCGCTTTTTGTACCCTATTTCATTGTGAAAGGGAAACGCTCGTGGGCCAAACCTGGGTGATCTTCCTCACCAACCTAATTGATCGAACGCTGCGCATTATCGGCGTGGCCAGTCTCGCTGTGATTGCTGTTTTCCTCATCTGGTGGTTCTGGCCATGGTAGCTCTCATTGGATGGATAGCGCGCGCCACAGGGCTGTCCTCATTGATCTCTGCGGTGATTGCCTATGCGGTGATTGCCGCGCTCGCTGGCGGCGGCTTCTGGGGCTACGGCGCCTACAAACATCACCAGGGTTATACGGCAGGCTCGGCCCATGAGCGCGCTGCATGGGAAAAGGAAAAGGCCGCAACGCTCGCCGCCCAAGCTGCGCAGAAAGCCGCCGATCAAGCGAAGATCGATCAGATCGAGGCCGATTACCGCACACTTCAGGAGCGGGTGGATCAGGAGCATGCGGAAGCTGCTCTCGAAGCTGCCATTCGTAAGGAGCGAGCGGATCAGAAACCCGCAATCCCTCAAAGCATCGCAAAAGCACTAAACGGAGTTCGTTGATGCGCTCAATTATCTTGGGCGCGGTGGCGCTCCTCATGTGCGGCTGTGGGACGACACGGCAGTATGTCCCGCCTATCTCGATTGCCAAGATCCCGGCATCGCTCAAACAGGCATGCGGCGGCGTGGTCGATATTCCAAGCCGCGATCTGACTGCGGCTGACGTGGCACGGCTGTGGGGCAAGGACCGCAAGGCTCTAGGAGCATGTGTTCGCCGGCATGCTGCATTGGTGAAAGCCGTCTCCGTTGTGGAGGTAGGCAAGTGAGCGCCCGCAAGGTTAGTGCGATGACGGAAGACCAACTTATTGAGGTTATCCGTCATGCGGTGCGGGCGGAATTAGATATGGCCGGCCTGAGCATCAATGACTCGGCTGATGTCAAAGAGGCCAGAGCGGATTTCGCCTTTGTCCGCCGTGTTCGCCAAGCCTTCAACGGGGCGGCCGCGAAAGTTGGCGGGGCAATTATCCTCGCCGTTGTCTCGGGCATTGTCTGGCTGATCGTTATCGGCGCCCAAGCCTTCCTTAGCGCCAAACCCTAATCCCCTCCTCTCCGAAAGGATACCGCCGTGGGTGAACATCCGCGCTTCCTGATTGCGTTCGGAATTCTAGTGCTCGCGTCCTGTTTGATCGCCGTTGGCCTCGTCATCCAGACGATTGCCCT
>Ga0068855_100008838_pt1 | contig 12175 bp, 9 predicted proteins | sample KBSCornC52_FD_66592 | JGI IMG/M metagenome (GOLD analysis project Ga0068855, IMG submission 66592) | Corn rhizosphere microbial communities from Kellogg Biological Station, Michigan, USA - KBS Corn C5-2 | ecosystem: Host-associated > Plants > Roots > Rhizosphere > Soil ...
GCCGCGTTCGAAGCGGCAAAGCCGGCGTCAGTTCCTGGTCAAGACCGGTGGCGTGCTTGCCGCCGGTGCGTTCGGCGCGGTTCCGCTGCGCGGCTGGGCGGCCGACCCCGTCAATATCGGTGCGCTCTATCCGACCACCGGCAGCATGGCGCAGATCGGCGTCGGCTGCATCGCCGCCGCCAAGTTGGCGGTCGAGATGGTCAACGAGGCCGGCGGCATCAAGTCGCTCGGCGGCGCCAAGCTCAACCTGATCATTTCCGACGTGCAGAGCGACACCACCGTGACGCGCACCGAAACCGACCGGCTGATCACCGGCAACAAGCTGTCGGCGATCCACGGCTGCTTTGCCAGCGCGCTGACGCTGATCGCCAGCGAAGTCTGCGAGCGAGCCAAGATGCCGATCATCACCGGCTCGAGCTCGGACCAGCTCAACAAGGGACGCACCTATACCTTCACGCCGTTTGCCCGCGCCTCGCAATTTGCGAAAGCGCAGCTGCAAATGGCGAAGCTCGTGGGCGACAAGCCGAAGGTCGCGGTGATTTTCGAGAACACCGCCTTCGGCACCTCGACCTCGAACGGCCTGAAGGAACTGGCGCCGGGCGAAGGCGTCGAAATCGTGATGTTCGAGCCCTATTCGGCAGGATTCACCGACGCCTCGCCGCTGATCAACAAGGTCAAGGCCTCCGGCGCCAACGCGCTGTTTTCGGTCTCCTACCTCAACGATCTGATCCTGATCGTGCGAACGGTCAAGCAGGTCGGCCTCAACGTCGCCATCAATGGCGGTTCGGGCGGCTTCGTCATTCCCGACTTCTACAAAAACGTCGGCAAGCTCGCGGAAGGTCTTCAGGGCGTGGCGCACTGGAACCATGACATGAGCGACGATGCGCAGAAGGTGAACGTCGAATACAAGAAGCGCACCGGTGAGTTCCTGTTTGAATATGCCGGCGGCCTGGTGGCGCAGACCTTCATGCTAGCGGACGCGCTGGAGCGCGCGGGCTCCGCCGATCCGCAGAAGGTGCGCGAGGCGCTGTCGACGCTCGATGTTTCCAAGGGCTATGCGGCGATGGCGCCCGGCGGCAAGGTCAAGTTCGGCCCGGACGGCAAGAACGTCTACGGTCATCCGGTCGGGGTGCAGTGGCAGAACGGCGATCTCGCGAGCGTCTTCCCCGACGAAGACAAGCGCGCTCCGTTGATGAAAACCTGACGCCGGACCAATTCGATGTGGGAGACACTGGCCCAGGCCGTCATCAACGGCCTGCTCATCGGCGGCATTTACGCGCTCGTCAGCATCGGCGTCACGCTGATCTTCGGCGTGGTCAAGATCGTCAATTTCGCCCAAGGCGAATTCGTGATGCTCGGGATGTACATCTCGTTCTTCCTCTCCAGCCAGTTCGGCATCGACCCCATCGTTTCGCTACTGGTCTCGATGCCGGTGCTGTTCGTGTGCGGCGTGCTGATCCAGCACTTCCTGATTCGCCGCGTGCTCGGGCCGAACGACATGCCGCAGATCTTCCTGACCTTTGCGCTGTCGCTGTTGCTGCTCAATCTGGCGCTGATGCTGTTCACGGCGAACTACCGCACGGTTCACACCTGGTATTCGGATGAAGCGTTCCACATTGGCGGGCTCTACATTCCCTACGCCAAACTGATCGCCTTCGTGGTCGCGATGGGCCTGAGCGGCGCACTCTGGCTGTTCCTGCGCTCTACCGACATGGGCAAGGCGATGCGCGCGGCGTCGCAGAACCGCGACGTCGCGATGCTGATGGGGATCAATCCGAACCGCGTGTTCTGCGTCGCCCTCGGTGTGGCATTGGCGCTGGCCGGCGCCGCCGGCTCGCTGCTGATGCCGTTCTATTCGGCGTACCCGTTCGTCGGCCAGGTGTTCGTGCTGATGGCGTTCGTCGCGGTCGTGCTCGGTACGCTCGGCAATGTCATCGGCGCGCTGGTCGCCAGCCTGATGATGGGGGTCGCCGAATCACTCGGCATCCAGTTCGTCGGCGCCGATTCCGGATTGATCGTGGTGTTTGCGATGCTGCTGCTGACGCTGGCCTTCAAACCCAATGGCCTCGGCGGAGGGCGTGCCCGATGATCCGCCCGATGTACCTTCTTTGGTTGGCAGTGGGTCTCGCGATCCTGATCGCCCTGCCCCACCTCGTGACCAACTCGTTTGCAATCGACATCTTCATCCGCATCCTGCTGTTCTCCTTCATCGGCGTCGCCTGGAACCTGATGGGCGGCTACGCCAAGCAGTTGTCGCTCGGACACGCCGCCTATTTCGGCCTCGGCGCCTACACCTCGACCATCCTGCAAATCGATTTCGGCATCTCACCCTGGATCGGGATGGCCGCCGGCGGCGTGGTGGCGATGCTGGCGAGCTTGCCGATCGGCTGGCTGTGCTTTCGTTTGCGCGGCCCCTATTTCACTATTGCTACGATCGCGACGGCGCAGGCGCTGATGCTGATCTTCCTCAAGTTCCGCGATTTCGCCTGGGGCGCCGAGGGGACCACGATTCCGAACCTCGGCAGCGCGCCGTTGATGATGCAGTTCGAGGGCAAGGCGGCCTACTACTATGTGGTGCTCGGCCTGCTCGTGCTGGGGCTGACCATCACCTGGCTGATCGAGCGGTCGTGGATGGGATATTATCTGGTCGCGATCGGTGAGGACGAAGACGCCGCCCAGGCGATCGGTGTCAACGCGCCAAAAATCAAGCGCGACATCTACATGATCAGTTCGTTCCTGACCGCGCTCGCCGGCACCTTCTATACCCAGTACATCTACTTCATCGACCCCGCGACCGCGTTCAGCTTCAACATCTCGATCGAGGCAGCGCTGGTTTCGATCGTCGGCGGCATCGGCACGCTGTGGGGCCCCGTCATCGGCACCGTGTTGCTGGAAACGACGTCGGCGCTGCTGCAGAGCTGGCTCGGCGGCCGGGTCGGCGGCATTCAGCTCACCGTCTACAGCCTGATCCTGATGGCGGTGATCCTGTGGCGGCCAACCGGACTGATCGGCTTCGCGACCGATATGTATCAGCGCTACGTCCGGCGCCAGCCGGCGCGGGCGTAAGGATCGGACGATGGCAGAAGCACTGGTCATCAAGGGTCTCAGCAAGCGGTTCGGCGGCTTGCGCGCGGTACAGGACGTCAGCTTTTCGGTGCAGGAAAACGAAACCGTGGCGCTGATCGGGCCGAACGGCGCCGGCAAGACCACGAGCTTCCATCTCATCACCGGATTTCACCGGCCCGACAGCGGCTCGGTCACCGCCTTCGGCAAGGAGGTCGTCGGCATGAAGCCGCACGACGTCTGCGCACTCGGCATGGCCCGCACGTTCCAGGTCGCAAAACCCTTCGGCGCGATGACGGTGCTGGACAACGTCATGACCGGCGCGTTCCTGCGCGACCGCCACGTCGCCGCCGCGCGCAAAAAGGCGCTGGAAGCCATTGAGTTCGTCGGACTTGCGGCAAGGGAAAAGACCGCGGCCAAGGACCTCACCACCATCGACCAGCGCCGGCTGGAAATGGCGCGGGCGCTGGCGACGCAGCCGCGCATCCTGCTGCTGGACGAAGTGATGGCCGGGCTTAACCCGGCCGAGATCGACCAGGCGGTAGCCCTGGTCAAGAAACTCTCCAGCCGCGGACTGACCATCGTCATCGTCGAACACGTGATGCGCGCGATCATGGCCGTGGCCCGCCATATCGTGGTTCTCGACCACGGCCAGAAGATTGCCGAGGGCGCGCCCAAGGAGATCGTGGAGAATCCGGAAGTGATCCGAGCTTATCTGGGCTCCTACGTCCATCCGCCGGCGGCGGGGGATACCCATGCTTGAACTATCGGGCGTCAGCGCTGCTTACGGATCGGTGCCAGCGATCACCGGCGTCACCATCTCGATCGGCGAAGGCGAAGCGGTCGGCCTGCTCGGCGCCAACGGCGCAGGCAAGAGCACGACACTGCGGGCGATCTCGAGCCTCGTGAAACTCACGGCAGGCAATATCATCTTCGCCGGTACCAATCTCGCGTCGCTGCCGCCACACCGGATTCCGGAACTGGGCATTGCCCATGTGCCGGAAGGCCGTCAGGTGTTTCCGGAAATGACGGTGCAGGAAAACCTCGAGATCGGCGCCTACGTGCCCAAGGCCAAAGCCGAACGCGCGCGCACGCTCGATCTGGTCTATGGCATCTTTCCGCGGCTCGCCGACCGCAAGAAGCAGCTCGCCGGCACCATGAGCGGCGGCGAGCAGCAGATGCTGGCGGTCGGGCGCGGCTTGATGCTGAAGCCGCGCCTGCTCATGCTCGACGAGCCGTCGCTCGGGCTCGCGCCTGTGATGACCGACGTCACCTTCGAGAAGATCGGCGAGATCCACAAGATGGGCACCGCGATCCTGCTGGTCGAACAGAACGTCAGCCGCGCGCTATCGCTGGTGCAGCGTGCCTATGTGCTGGAAAGCGGCAACGTGATCATGCACGGCACCAGCACCGAGCTTGCCAACAACAAGCAGGTGCAGGCGGCGTATCTGGGGATTTAGTCAATGCACGGCCTCATGGTTCGAGACGCGCGGCAAGCCGCGCTCCTCACCATGAGGGTTGGAACCATCCCCTCATCCTGAGGAGCCGCGAAGCGGCGTCTCGAAGGATGAAGGCCCATCGCCAATCAGCTCACCGCCGTCCGCTTCGGTTCGACGATCTCGAACATCCGCGGAAATTCGTCCATCAGCAGCATCAATTCGCCGAGCCGCATCGGGTTGCCGCTGGCCTTGATCTTGCCGCTAGCTACCGCTTCCGGGAACGTCGTCAGCTTGGCAATGACTTCGTCGAGCACGCCGCGCGGCAGCGTGAAGGAGGCATCGGCATCGGCCGCCTGCGCACCGGCGGTATAGGTCAGCGCGCTGTTTTCCAGGTTGAGAATGAAGCTTTCGTTGGTGTCGGTGAAATTCCAGTTCAGCGCGATCCGCTTGCCTTCGGCTTTGGGGCCATTGAGGCGAACGCCGAGCACGTCCCAGAGCTGTTCGGTGCGCAAGGCGGCCAGTGTCTCGCGGGGCATCGGCGGGCGCGGCGGGGTTTTGGGCATGCCGTTGCGCAATTCCTGCGCGCCGAACAGATAGGCGTTGCGCCAGGTCGAACTTTCCGAGGCGTAGCCAAGCTGTTCGAAGGTGTCCGCCAGCATCGCCCGCGCAGCCTGGTTATCAGGATCGGCGAACACGAGATGACTGACGGCCTGGGCCACGAAGCGGAATTCGCCCTTGGCGAAGTCCTTGCGCGCCCGTTCAAGAATGGCGTCGGCGCCGCCCATATACTCGACATACTTCTTGCCGGATTCCACCGGCGGCAACGGATCGAGATTGACCGGGTTGGCGTCGTACCAGCCGAGATATTTCTGGTAGATCGCCTTCACATTGTGCCGGATGTGGCCGTAATAGCCGCGCCCGTGCCAGGCGCCGTCGAGGCTCGCCGGCAGGCGGATGGTCTCGGCGATTTCGGCCGCGGTCAGGCCGTGGTTGATCAACCGCAGGGTCTGGTCATGCGCGAACTTGTAGAGGTCGCGCTGCTGGCGGATCATGGTGTCGATCCGCTCATGGCCCCATACCGGCCAGTGATGCTGGCCACACATCGCGTCCGCCTTGCCGCCCCACATCTGCAGGGCTTCGCCGAGATATTTCGACCACGCCAACGCGTCGCGAACGTCGGCCCCTCGAAATGGCAGCAGGTTGTGGAAATTGTGCGTGCAGTTTTCCGCCAGATTCAACAGCTTGTAACGCGGAATGAAGAAGTGCATCTCCGCCGGCGCTTCCGAGTTCGGCGCCATCTGGAATTCGAATTCAAGGCCGTCGATGGTGCGCTTGTCGCCGGTTGCGATGATCAGGTCGGTCGGACGCAGCAGCGCCACCGAGCCAGCCGCCATCGATTTGCCGAGCCCGCAATCGACCTGCCCGCGCACGCTCTTGGCGAGCAACGGCCCGAACTGATATTGCGCGCGCCGCAGCATCGCCGGTCCCGCAATGATGTTTTCGGAGACCGCATGCTCCATGAACAGGTTGGGCGCGATGATCGGCACCCGGCCGGAGGCCAGCGTCTCGTCGTCGATCACGCCGCGCGCGCCACCCCAATGGTCGGTATGGGTGTGGGTGAAAATGACCGCCGCAACCGGCTTCTTGCCGCGATGCTGGAAGTAAAGCTCCATCGCGGCCCGCGCGCCCTCGATCGAGGTCAGCGTATCCACCACGATGACGCCGCTGTCGCCCTCGATCAGCGTCATGTTGGCGATGTCGAGCCCGCGCACCTGATAGACGCCTGGCACCACCTCGAACAAACCATGATGCATGTTCAGCCGCGATTGCCGCCACAGGCTGGGATCGACCGTGGCGGGAGCCTGTTCCGCCGACATGAAGCCATAGGGCTCCAGGCTCCAGACCACCCGGCCTTGCGGCGAAGTGATCTTTGCGTTTTCTACCGTGCCGAGGAAACCCCGCGCGGCGTCATCGAAGTCGCGCGTGTCGGAGAACGGCAGCGCCTTCAGCGTCGCCGCATGCTGCGCGATCACCGAAGCTGAGGCGTCCTTCGGCGTTTCCTTGGGCCGTTCGTCCATGGCAGGTTGGGTCATACTCGTGCACTCCTCGCGTGACAGAACAAACTCGAAAAGCTGGAAGCGGTAGCTCAGCGGAACTGCAGCCCTTCGAACTGGCCGCTCCGGCGCCATTCGTCGATATACTTGAAATAGGCCATCGCGCCCGAGGGATGGCCGACATTGAGCCGCGCCGCCGGACCGGGCTCGCGTCCCTCGTTGTTGTAATAGCCGGGCGTGCAGTCGGGCCCGCCGATCATCCGACCGACGCTGGTCAGCAGCAACTCGATCCACTTGTCTTCGGCTTCCTTGGTCACTTCGATTTCCTTGAAGCCGTTTGACTGGGCATGCTTCACCATCATCGCAATGGTGCGCGCCGCCTCGGTCAGGTTATGCGGCACGTTGGAGATCAGATTGGCGCCCTGCGTCGGCTGCACGAAGAAGGCGTTCGGAAAACCGTGCACGTGGATACCGTGCTTGGTACGCATGCCCTGGGCCCAATAGTCCGACAGCTTGACGCCGCCGCGTCCGGTGAGATCGAAGCCGGACCGCCTCTTGTACTCGGTGCCGACCTCGAAACCCGAGGCATAGATGAGGCAGTCGAGCTGATACTCTTTCCCCGCGACGACCACGCCGTTTTCGGTGATCCGCTCGACGCCTTTGCCATCGGTATCGATCAGATGCGTGCCGGGCGTGTTGAAAGCCCCGAGATAGGCGTCATGGAAGCACGGCCGCTTGCAGAGCTGGCCATACCAGGCCTTGAGCTTGCCAGCCGTCTCGCCGTCCTTGACCAGCGCGTCGACCCGGTTGCGGATTTCCTCCATCTTCTCGAAGTCGGAATCCTCGAACGCCGCGCGCATGTTCTGCACGGTGCGCTCTTCGCGCGGCAGCAGCATGATCTTGGCGCGGATGCGCCGCGACAAGTCGGTCCAGCCGTCCTGAACCAGATCTTCCTCAGCGCCGCCGCCCGCCTGGTTCGCGGTAAAGTTCTCGAGCCAGCGCTGCTGCCAGCCGGGCGTCGCGATCTCCGAGAACCATTCGGGGTCGATCGGCGCGTTGGCGCGCACATCGACGGACGACGGCGTGCGCTGGAACACGTAAAGCTCTTTGCAGGCGCGTGCGAGATACGGCACGCACTGCACGGACGTCGCACCGGTGCCGATGATGCCGACTCGCTTGTCGGCGAGTTTCTCCATCAGCCCGCCCTGGGGATTGCCGCCGGTGTAGTCGTAGTCCCAGCGGCTGGTATGGAATGAGTGTCCCTTGAAGGATTCGATGCCGGGAATTCCGGGCAGCTTGGGCACATGCAGCGGCCCGGTGCCCATGCCGAGAAATTGTGCCGTGAAGGCGTCACCGCGGTTGGTACGAATGTTCCAGCGCGCTTTCGCCTCGTCCCATTCGAGACTTTCGACGATCGTGTGAAACAGTGCATGGTCGTAGAGACCGAACTGCCGGCCGATGCGCTGGCAGTGCGCAAGAATCTCCGGCGCATGCGCGTATTTCTCGGACGGCATGTGCCCGGTTTCTTCCAGCATCGGCATATAGATCAGCGAAGCCGTGTCGCATTGCGCGCCCGGATATCGGTTCCAGTACCAGGTGCCGCCGAAATCGCCGCCCTTCTCGATGATGCGGACGTCCTTGATGCCGGCTTCCGACAACCGCGCCGCGGTGGCGAGCCCGGCAAAACCACCGCCGATGAAGGCGAAGGTGACATGGTTGGTCTTCGGCGCGCGCGGGGTCACCGGTGTGTAGGGATCGTCGAGATAGCGAGCGAGATGGCCGGTGACTTGCAGATACTGGTCGTTGCCGTCGGCGCGGAGCCGCTTGTTGCGCTCTTCCTGATATTTCCGGCGCAGCCGCTCCTTGTCGATCGAAGGGGTCTGAAGGGCCTGGGGTTGGTCCGTGATCGTCATTCGAAAGCGTCCTTCGAGAAATTTGGATAGCTAGCCGTCATTAGCACCGCTCAGGACGGACGTGCAGACAGATACGGCGAGTTGGCAATCGACCACGCCGGCATCGGCTCCATTCGAAAAATCTGTCGCAGATGGACTTCGTCCGGACCGTCGCCGATCCGCAGCAAGCGGCCCCACGCCAGTGCCTGATGGATCGGCGTGTCGTCGGATCCGCCCATCGCGCCGAATACCTGCATGGCGCGATCGGCGATCCGCTGCAGCATCGCCGGCACCGCGACCTTGATCAGCGAGACGTCGCGCCAGGCACCGTGATGGCCGGCCTGATCGAGCCGCCACGCGCAGCGGTAGGCCAGCAGGCGTGCCTGTTCGAGTTCGACGCGGGCTTCGGCGATCCAGCGCTGAATGGTGTCGTACTCGATCACGGTGCGGCCGAACGCCTTGCGTTCCGACGCGCGCGCCATCATCAGCTCGATCAGCAGTTCGCACAGCCCGATCGAGCGCATGCAGTGATGAATGCGCGCCGGGCCGAGGCGAATTTGCGCGACCTTGAAGCCCTCGCCTTCGGCACCGAGCAGGTTCGCCGCGGGCACGCGGACATTGTCGAACGCAAGCTCGCCGATCGGAGCGACATGATCCTCGCATCCCATCCAGCGCAGCCGCCGCACCAGGCGAACGCCCGGTGTATCCATGGGAACGATGATGCAGGAATGGCGACGGGTCCGGTCGGTGTCCGGATCGGTCACGCCCATCACGATCAGAAAGCTGCATTGCGGATGCGCCGCGCCGGTGATGAACCATTTGCGCCCGTTGATGACGTAGTCGTCGCCGTCACGCACCATGCGCGTGGCGACGTTGGTCGCATCCGACGAAGCCACATCGGGTTCGGTCATGCCGAACGCCGAACGGGTTTTTGCCTCCAGCAGCGGCTGCAGCCAGCGCGCCTTCTGCTCAGGTGCGGCGCAATTCTGCAGCGCGATCATGTTGGGCACATCGGGCGCCTGGCAGTTGAAGACTTCCGGCGCCCAGAACAGCCGCCCCATGATTTCGGCGAGCGGCGCGTATTCAAGATTGGAAAGCCGCGTGCCGGGCTCATTGTCGGCGAGTTCAGGTAGCCCGAGATTCCACAAGCCCGCCGCCCGCGCCTTCTGCTGCAACTCTCCCATGAACGGCGCGGTCTCGCCGTTGCCGGCGACGTGTTCGAGCCAGACGCGATGGCGCGGCAGCACCTCGGCGTCGAAGAACGCCTGCAGCTTTTTCCGCCATTGCTCCGATCGGCTGGAAAGATCGAAATCCATGTCGCCTCCCGCTTCTGAGGGAGAACTAAGCGTATAATGACACGAATTGCAAATTCATTTCGATATATTGACAATATCGCCGATTCCGACCAGTATTACGTCATGACAGCGATCTCCAGCATCGATCCCTCGTCCCCGGCCAAGGCCCCGGAAGACCATGCCGATCCCGCTTTCGCGACCACGCTGGCGCATGGGCTCGACGTGCTGGCCGCTTTCCGCAATCGCAGCGGTTCGCTGTCGAATGCCGAGCTGGCGCTGCATACCGGCCTGTCGCGGCCGACGGTGTCGCGATTGACCTACACGCTGGAGCGGCTCGGCTACCTCAAGCGGGACGCCAAGGGCCGTTTCGAACTCGGGCTCGGCGTTTTGGCCGCCGCCTATCCAGTGCTGTCGGCACTAAAGGTCCGGCAAGTCGCGCGCCCGCTGATCCGCGAATTCGCGGCCTATACCGGCGGCACGGTGTCGATTGCGATGCCGTTCGGGCTCGATTTCATCTATGTCGAGACGGTGCGCACCACCGATGCAGTGGCGCACCTTCCCGACGTCGGCTTTACCGGCACGCTGGCGACCACCGCCGTCGGCCGCGCTTTGCTGTCGCTCTTCACGCCGGAAGAACACGCGGCCTATGTCGCCGACGTCAGGGCCGAGCGTCCGGAAGAAGCGGACCACGTCGCGAAGCGGATGCTGCCCGATATCGAACTCTGCAAGGAACGCGGCTTTGCGGTCTCGCTCGGCGAGTGGCGGCGCGAGATCTTTGGCGTCGCGGCGCCGCTGTACCGCACGCCGTCGGGCGATTGCCTTTCCGTCAATTGCGGCATCCCTTCGTTTCGCTTCAGCGCCGAGCAGATCGAGCGCGAATGCGGGCCACGCATCCTCGGCCTCGCGCGCAGCATCCGCTCGCTGGTCGCCAACGGCTAAATAACCGGCAGACCCGGCAAGACGCATCGCTCGAACGATGCGGAAAATGGTGGGAGGGAACATGAGCAGGACCAAATCCGGCTTGGGATTAGCGTTGGGCTTTGCCACAAGCCTCACTTTGCTGCTCGGCCACACCGCGCAGGCGCAGGACAACTATCCGAACCGGGCGATCCACATCGTGGTGCCCTACCCCGCCGGCGGCATCGTCGACATCGTTGCCCGCGCCGTCACCGAGCAGGTCGGCCGCGACTGGAAGCAGACCGTCGTCGTCGAGGCGCGGCCCGGCGGCAACAGCAACATCGGCACCGCGGCCGTCGCGCGCAGCGAACCCGACGGCTACACCTGGCTGGTGACGGGACCGGCGGCGCTGGTCAACCCTACCCTGTACAAGGATGCCGGCTGGGACGCGATGAAAGGCCTCAAATGCGTCGGGCTCGCTATCTGGAATCAGAGTGTCGCCGTCGTCAATCCTTCGCTGCCGGTCAAGACGCTCGCTGAATTCGTCGAACTGGCCCGCAGCAAGCCCGGGCAACTCAACTTCGGCAATCCGGGCGTCGGCTCGTCGATCGATCTGACCGCGCAGAAACTGTTCCAGGCCGCCAACATCAAGCTGACGAATGTCGGCTACAAGGGCCAGCCGCCGGCGCTGATCGACCTGATGACCGACCTGATGAATCTCGAAGTCGTCTCGCTGGCGCTGGCACTGCCGCATATCAAGGAAGGCAAGATCAAGCCGCTGGCCGTCTTCACGGAGAAACGCGTGGCCGACCTTCCCGACGTGCCGACCATCGCCGAGGCCGGCTATCCCGGTGCGTCCTATGTTTCCTGGTACGGCATCTACGTGCCGGCCGGGACGCCCGACGCGATCTCCACCAAGATCAATGACGGCATCAACAAGGCGCTGCTCAATCCCGACGTCCAGCGCCAGCTCTCGATCGCCGACATCCCAGGCAAGCCGATGTCGCTCGGCGAACTGGCTGCGCTGATGAAAGCGGACCACGACAAACTGACGGCGGTGGTCAAGACCCAAGGGTTGGCGCTGCAGTAAAGCGGCGCCATCTCTGGATTGATCCTTATCCCATCCCGAGCAGTGACGGTAGCCAGAGCGACAGGCCGGGCCAGTAAGTTACGATTACCAGGAACACCAGCATCGTGAGCAACCACGGCCATACCGCGATAGTCAGTTCGGTGATTCCCATCTTGGCGATGCCTGACGCCACGTAGAGATTCAACCCGACAGGCGGATGGCACAACCCGACTTCCATATTGACGGTCATCAGGATGCCGAAGTGGATCGGATCGATCCCGAGCTTGACCGCCACGGGGAACAGGATCGGCGCCATGATCAGGATGATGGAGGACGGCTCCATCACGTTGCCCGCCATCAACAGCAAGAGGTTGACGACGAGCAGGAAGCCGATCCAGCCAAAGCCCTGGTCGATCATCCATTGCGCCAGCGCGTGCGGGATGTTCTCGTAAGTCATCAGGAACGA
>Ga0068855_100008842_pt1 | contig 12173 bp, 2 predicted proteins | sample KBSCornC52_FD_66592 | JGI IMG/M metagenome (GOLD analysis project Ga0068855, IMG submission 66592) | Corn rhizosphere microbial communities from Kellogg Biological Station, Michigan, USA - KBS Corn C5-2 | ecosystem: Host-associated > Plants > Roots > Rhizosphere > Soil ...
CTGCGCGAGCTCCACGAGCGCTGTAACGAGGCGCGCGGGAATCTCGAGCGGCACAGTCGCGCTTGGTCCCGCAGGATTCGCGGGGTGCGGGTGGTCTCCAGGGAGTTCCAGCGCCGGTGGCATTCCCTCCAGTTCCTGTCGCCAAAACGTGCGTTCGGTATTTCCGCTTTCACCCGTGAGATGCTGACGCTGCCACAGCGCATAATCTCCATACTGGACCAGAAGATCGGGTAGCCGTGCGGTGTGGCCACGGAGATGCGCGCTATACAACTCGGCCAACTCGAAAATGAGGTTTTTGACCGACCAGCCGTCGCATACGATGTGGTGAATTGAAACCACGAGCCAGTGCTCGTCACTTCCAAGGCGGAAGAGACTGGCCCGCATGAGCGGGCCTTGCGCTAAATCGAACGACTCGGCCACCACGGCAGTTGCTGCTTGCAGAGCATCGCCAGGATCGACGTCAACGATCGGGAGCTGTAGGGTCTGATTCCGAGTGACCGTTACCCTTGGCTGGCCTTCAGGCGCGGGAAAGGCCATGCGCAGCGCTTCATGGCGAGCAACAACTGTGTTGAACGCTTCTCTGAGTGCAGTTAACTCGACCCGCCCGGTCAGCTTTAGCGCAACCGGTATGTTGTACGAACCTCCAGCACCCAACGCATCAAGAAACCAGAGCCGTTCCTGCGCAAATGAAAGTGGCTCGTCGCTTTTCCCAGGGCATAGTGGAATGGTTGGGACTGTTGTGGAACCCTGGCTCATGCGATCCCCCCAACCATATTTTTATCAGTGCTTTTCTCAATCAATGCCGAGAGGCTACGGATGGTGCGTGTCTGGTAGAGATCACCAAGCCGCACCGGCAGACCGAAGCGGGAGCGTAGCCGGGAGACGGTTTGTAACGCGAGCAGCGAATGTCCGCCGGTCTCGAAAAAGTCTTCGTCGATACCAACATTCGGGGTCCGCAGCACATCTATCCAGATAGCCTGTATCTCCTTCTCAACCGTGGTGCGCGGTGCGACACGCTCGATTTTGGGCAAGGACCCAGCGCCGGGTTTCGGCAACAGGCTACGTTCGACCTTGTCATTGACGGTGCGCGGGAGCTGTTGCAGCAGGGTGAAGGTGGAAGGAACCATGAACTCCGGCAAACGCGATTTAAGGTACGCGCGCAGCTGCGAGCCTTGAAGGTTTTCATCGGCGCGCGGCACCACATAAGCTGCGAGTCGGCGATCTCCGGGAGCGGAATCGTATGTGATGACCGCGCATTCGCGTACAACTGGATGCTGGCAGAGGACGGACTCGATCTCGCCAGGTTCAACACGGAAACCACGGATTTTCACCTGCGTATCCACGCGCCCAAGGAACTCCAGGCTGCCATCGTGTCGCCAGCGGCCGAGATCGCCGGTGCGATACATTCGTGAGTGCGATCGTTCTGAGAATGGATCGTCGGCAAAACGTTGCGCCGTGAGATCGGGCCGCGCACGGTAGCCGCGAGCCACGCCGTACCCCCCGATCCATATCTCGCCGGGCAGCCCGTCCGGTACAAGTTTTCGCGCAGGGTCCAGAAGGTAGATCTGCGCGTTAGCGACAGGCTTTCCTATTGGAATGGGCGTCGAAACATCTGCCGGTTCTGTCATGACGTGCGCGGTAGCCACGATGGTGCCTTCAGTTGGGCCGTAGGCATTGATCAGCCGCAGTCCGGGTGCTGCCTCCAGCAGCCTCATTGCTGCGCTCGGCGGCATCACGTCTCCGCCCACGATGAGTTGGCGCAAGCCCACCAGATCTTCCAGATGCTCTTCGACCATGAGTGGAAAGAGCCCGGTGATGAGAATGGTGGAGGTGATGCGGTGCTCGCGTAACGCATCACCGATCTCCTCAAGAGAGGGATTCCGCGAGGGATACAGCACCAGCTTGCCGCCTCCGAGCAGGCAACACCAGATCTCCAGCGCCGAGGGATCAAACGAAAGCGAGACCAGTTGCAGTTCAACGTCGTCTTCATGGAGCGCAAATAACCCTGAGCTGACCAGGCGCACGACCCCACGATGCGTGACCTCGACAGCCTTAGGCAAGCCCGTTGAACCCGAGGTATACATAACGTAGGCGAGGCGATCCGGATCGCATAACTCTGGCAGGAAAGGATCGCTTGTATCAGCAGACGGCAGCTCACCGGTTAAAAGCACTTCTACGTCGCAGTCGGGCAAGCGCTCGCGAAGCCTTCGATCAGTAATGATCACGCGCACGCCGGCATCTTTGATCATGAATACGAGCCGCTCTTTTGGATAGGAGGGATCCAGCGGCAGATAAGCGCCGCCGGCTTCGAGCGTCGCCAGCATGGCGATAATCGCTTCAGGGCTGCGCTCCAGATAAATGCCAACCAGCGCCTCATCGGCGATGCCACATTCCGCTAGGCGGCCCGCCCAGGCCAGCGCGCGCGAGGCGAGTTCTAAGTAACTTATCTGTCGGCCTTCATAGCTGAGTGCCGGTGCATGTGGGCGCAGCGCGGCACGCTCAGCGAAAAGCTGCGGCAATGTGCGCTCGGGGTATGCTGCCTGCGCAGCCGCGTTGCGATCCACTACCAGCTCGCGCGTCTCGGCTTCATCAAGCAAAGACAGCTCGCCAAGCGTGCGCTCGGCATTTTGCGGGAGCGCGCGCAGCAGATGAGTCAGATGGCTGAGTAGCTTGTCGATGGCAAAAGCGCTATAGCGTCTGCGATCGTAAACGATCTGAAGCATCGAATGCGGCCCCGGTGAAACGGCGACCGTCAACGGATAATTCGTCTTGTCCCAGGCCTGCAATTCACTCATCCCGAGAGATTCCATACGCTCGAACAGCTGCCCGCTCAATGGATAGTTCTCGTAAACAAGGATGGTCTCGAACAATGGCTGGCCGGGTGGCAACTCGGTCAACGTGGAGATCTCGGCCAGAGACGCATGCTGGTGCTGAAGCAGATCGAACTGCAGTTCCTGAAGCTGCGCAAGCCATGGCAGCAAAGGAGCATCAAGCGGCACACGGACGCGCAAGGGCAGCGTATTGATGAACAGGCCTACCATTGTTTCTGCGCCAGGCAGATCGGGCGGTCTGCCGGAGGTTATGCTGCCGAAGATCACCTCGTTCTCTCCGCTATAGCGCGCGAGTATCAGCGCCCAGGCAGCCCGAAACAAAGTCGCCTGCGTAAGCGCATGGCGACGCGCAAAAGCATCAAGGGCGGCCGATGTAGATGAATCAATTTCACGGATTTTGCGTGCGTAATTGTCATCGAGGATTTCACCCGACTCGGGTGAGCTGCCATTGAATGTGAGAGGCAGGCTCGTTGCACCCGAAAACCCGTCTAGTACTTCGTGGAAGAAATCACGCCATTCCGCCGAATTCTGCCGTGCAAGCCAATCAACGTAGTTGCGGAACGGCTCGACCAGCGGAAGTTCAGCAGAAACTCCGCCAAGTGCCGCCTTGTAGAGCACAAGCAGTTCATCCAGCAGCAGCGGCAGGGACCAGCCGTCAAAGAGAATGTGATGATGACTGAAGACGAAGATGTGCTTGTCTTCCGCAGTGCGAAGGAGAGAGAGACGCAGTAAGGGAACGCGGTCAAGCTCGAACTCCCGTGTGCGGTCTGCCCGAAGAATGTCCTCAATGCGACGCCGTTTTTCCTCCAAAGAGAATCCGCGCATGTCGATGAGGTCCCACTGGGGGCGTGCATCGCGGTGCACGGCTTGCAGATGCTGTCCTTCCTGCAAGATGATGGCGCTGCGCAGGACAGCGTGTCGAGCACTGAGCGCATCCCACGCCTGCTGAAACGCATATACGTTGAGCCGCGCAATTTTCCAGCTCATCTGCTCAACGTAGTTGTTGCCGCTGTCGAGCAACGTGTGAAAGAGCATTCCTTCCTGCATCGGCGTCAACGGATAAACATCCTCAACTGTGGCGTCGCGATCCGGCAGAGGCGCGCTGGTCAACTCACGCAACGCCTCCAGGAAAGTTGCTGCGAGCTGCTCGACCACCGCGCGGCTATGCCGGGCCTCGACGTGCGTAAACATCACCGAGAAGCAGCCGTCGGAGACCAGCGCATTGATCTCTAACGCGTGGCTGCGCCGTGCTCGCGGGCTGCGGAAGGCGCGAAGGGCTTCACCCGCGAGCTTGAAAGGCCCGCTAGTGGAAAGCGCCTGATCAAATTGGCCGAGATAGTTGAAGCAGATGTCCGCGCGTATCGCACTGAGTTCGGAATGTCCAGCCAGGTGGCGCAATACCCCGTAGTCAATCCCGCCATGGCGCAGGTTGCGCCGCGCATCGCGCACCATTACCGGATCCGCGCCGGAGTCCAGGAGGAGCGGGTAGATTGTGGTGAACCAGCCAACGGTGCGGGAGAGATCAACGTCATCGAACAGCTCTTCGCGCCCGTGTCCTTCCACGTCAACCAGCCACGGGCCCGGCTTGAGTGTCTCGAGTGCTTTCCCCAGCGCGGCAAGCAGCATGTCGTCAATCCGCACACCATGCGCAGCGGAGGCCGCTTGCAAGAGTGTCTGTGTCTCCGCTGAAGACAGGGTCGCTACCACCGATTGTGCCTCGCCTTCGAGCCCCGGATCAGTGGGAGCATGGGAAGCTGCCAGAAGGCGGGTGTCGAGCCAGCGTTCGGCTTCGGCGTGCAACTGCTTCGACTGAGCGTACTCAAAGAGCCGTTCAGCCCAGCATTTGAAGGATGTAGTTTTGGGCGGCAGGACAGCGCTTCCTCCCGAGCTCTGACTCTGATATGCAGTTGCCAAATCCTCGAGGAGAATTCGCCACGATACGCCATCAATCGCCAGGTGATGTGCGCAGAGCAGGAGACAAGGCTGGGCCCCGGGATCTTCGAAGAGTACCGCGCGAAAGACCGGACCCGTTACAAGGTCCAGGCTAGTCTGCACGCGCGCGGCTGCATCTTCAAGAACATCGCCGCCAAGCACTACCTGCTCAAATGGCACAGGTCCTTGGGGCGCGACGAACCGCTGCTTGTCGCCAATGAGGCGCAGCCTAAGCGCGTCATGGTGTTCCATCAACTGCCCGATGGCGGCTTCGAGGGCGTGGATGTTCGGTGGCTCGCGCAATTCGAGCAGCACTGCCTGATTGTCATGGTGCGGATCCGGAGAGGCTTGTTCCACGAACCACCGCTGAATGGGCGTGAGTGTGGCCTCTCCCACCACCGGCCCCTGTTCGGCTAGTGCAATCCCCGCCTCTTCAGCTAGCGCCGCGAGCGCCGAGACATTTGGATTACGGAGGAACTGCTGCACCGTAAGCCGGAGTCCTTCTTGCCGTGCGCGGGCGATTACCTGAATGGCAAGGATCGAATCGCCGCCCAGCGCAAAGAAATTGTCGTTAACGCCTACGTTCGGAACAGCGAGGACTTCCGACCAGATGCGGCATAACGCGATCTCTGCGCGAGTGCCCACAGACCGTTCAGTACGGGGCGTCGATGCCGCTCCTTCACCCAGCGACGGCAACGCCCGGCGATCGATCTTGCCGCTGGCCATTCTCGGCAGCGCGGGTAAAGGAACGAATATTGATGGCACTAAATAATTCGGCAGGCGCTCGGTAAGGAAGCTTTTCAGATGCTCAACATCAATTTCCGTTGGCGTAATAAATGCCGTCAGCAGTACCCTGTCTTCGACTTTATGCGCGATCACTGCTGCGTCGGTCACCACGGGATGACGACGCAAAGCCGCTTCGACTTCATTAGGCTCGACGCGAAAACCACGGATTTTGATCTGCTCATCGAGCCGCCCGAGAAATTCGAGATTGCCATCTGGCCTCCAGCGCATCCGGTCACCGGTTCGATAGCAGCGCGCGCCGGGGCTTTTCTGGAAAGGATCAGGAATGAATCGCTCCGCAGTCTCGCCCGGCTGATTGAGATAGCCCAGCGCAATGCTCGCGCCTCCGATCAGCGCCTCACCGGGGATGCCAACCGGCAGAAGCTGCATCTGGCTGTCAACCACGTACACCCGCACACCCTCGAGCGGCTTGCCAATCGCGACATCGACAGCGTCTCGATTGACACTCGCGCCCGCGTCGTAGACCGTGGAAGTGATAGTGGTTTCAGTCGTGCCATACGCGTTAAGGAGACGAACCCGCGAGCCAACATTCTGGACCCAAGCTGACAACAAGGCAGGAAGGAGGCGTTCGCTGCCAACCACCACGAGCCTGAGATGCGGCGGGATCTCGACCCGACCGCGGTCGATCTCCGCAACCCATTCATGCCAGTACGAGGCCGGCAGATTCACCGTGGTGATGCGCTGCTCGCGCAGGAGCGTATCAAATTCTGTAATGGTCGGCACGTCGCCTGGCCGTCGCACCACGACCGTCGCGCCAGCCAGCAGCGCCGGGAAAATCTCTTCGATGCCGACATCAAACGCCAGCGAGGCGAAGTGCAACACGCGATCGCCGGGCGCAAGCTCGTAACGGGCCGCGGCCGCAACGGCATGATTTGCGAGTGCGCGGTTCGGAATGACTACGCCCTTGGGCTTGCCCGTCGATCCGGAAGTGTGCATGACATACGCAGGCGCATCGCCGCATGAGCCCGAAGGAGGAATGATTGGAGCTTCAATGTCCAGCGAAATAGCTCGTCCCGGCGCTTGCCCAATCAGAGAGCCGGGAGCAAGTACGAACCTGGGCTTGGCATCTTCCACTAACGCATTGAGCCGCGTCTTCGGCAATGACGGATCAAGAGGCAGCCACGCCGCACCTGCTTCCAGGATGGCGAGCATCATCACCACCGCATCTACAGAACGTTCTGCAAACAGGCCAACTACATCATCGAGCCCAAGCCCAAGGCCGCAAAGCCGGCCGGCGAGATTTTCAACCTGGCCGCGAAGTTCGCTGTATGACAGCGATCGCCGTCCATCAATGACCGCGACTGCATTGGGCTGGCGGCACGACGTTTCCGCGATCGCTTTGCCCACGAGATGAGCAGAGTTCAGTGAGCTACTTCGCGACTCTGAAGGCCGCGCCAGCCGAACCAAATCCTCTGTCTTAACCAGCGGCAGCGCTGAAACGGCCATGTCTGGATCGCTGGTCGCACTCTCCAGGAGAACGAGGAAATTGTCGATCCAGCGATCAATCGTCGAGTCATTGAATAAATCGGTGTTGTATTCCAGCGTCGCAAACAGATTTCCGTCTGATTCACGCAAAGCTAAAGTGAGATCAAACTGGGAACTGTTGTTCAGCAAAGGTATTGGCTCGATTTCAAGCTGCCCAAGGAGTCGCCGCACAGGCTCACCGTTGACGACAAATGCGGGCGAATTTCGGGCTTCGGCACGGTGCGGCCGTTCAAAGGAAATCATCGCCTGGAAGAGTGGCGAGCGCGAGGGATCACGTACTATCTGGAGCCGCTCAACCAGTAAAGGAAAAGGAAAGTCCTGGTGCTCAATCGCACCGACCACTGAGGCGCCCGCGCGCCGGCATAGCTCGCGAAAGGTTGGATCGTCACTGAAGTTGGCGCGCATGATAACCGGATTGGTGAAGTGTCCGACCAATGCGTCCCACTCCGGCCGGCTGCGGGCAGCAGTGGGAGCGCCGATCAGCACCTCGTCTTGCCCGGTGAGCCTGTGAAGAAAAGTCTGAAACGCAGCAACCAGCACTGCGAACTGTGAGCTGCTTTCCTCGCGTGCGAGCAAGCGCAGGCCTGTGTGGATGTGTGTATCAATGAGAAAACGTCGCGAGTGTCCACGAAATGTCTGCACCGGTGGGCGCGGATGGTCAAGTGGCAGCTCGAGAAGGGGTAGGTCACCGCGGAGCGTGTCGCCCCAGTACTGAAAGAGACGCTCACCATCGTAGCCTTGGAGCATGTCCCTTTGCCAGCACACATAGTCGCGGTACTCAAGAGCGAGTGTTTCAGGAGTTGTTGTGCCCGAGTAGTAGGCGGCAAGCTCTTCAAGGATGATGATCGTGGACCACAAGTCAACCACCACATGGTGGACCGTGACGATAAGATCGTGTGCATTTTGTTTTTTGAAGAGAGCCACGCGAAAGACAGGGCCGTGCTCCAGATCAAAAGGCCGGTGCACCTCTTCCAGAAGTCGCCGGCGCAGCGCAATAGTATCGAGAGCTCCTGCATCGTGAACAGAAAACGCGACTTCCGTTTTCTCCGCGACGCGCTGGAAAGGAACGCCGCCCCGTTCGGCAAACGTGCTGCGCAAGGGAGCATGGCGATCAACGATCTTCTGGAAGGCAGACCGTAACGCCTCGATGTCGAGTGGCGAGTGGATTCGGAACGCGACATGAACGTTGTAAGCCGCGCTCGAACGGTCCAACTGATGTACGAACCACAAAGCTTGTTGGCCATAGGCGAGTGGATATTCGATCATCTGGCCCTCATTCTTTTTGCTGGCCCAAAATGGGACACGTGCTGACCCAAAATGGAACGCGTGTATGCTACGAGCGCATCAGGCCAGTTTACCGCACGAAGATGAAGTTGGCGGACCGCTGTTCGCCGAGTTCGATGCTCCAGTCGCTTTTTCTTTTGAGGTGATAGCCATAGGAAGAAAGCATAGATTCGGCCCAGGTGAGAGTAGGCTTGGGCTCATCCGACCAAGTCACTTCCACGAGAATAGAGCGCAACGAACCGGAAGCGAGCACGGCAGCAGCACCTTCGAGGATCTGTTCCTCATTACCGTCCACGTCGAGTTTGAGGAGATCAGGTGACGGCAATCCGTGACGTGAAACAAGTGCATCAATGGTGGCCGCCACCGCCCCCGTCTTCAGCAACGGTGGCCCATCGCGAAGGGGGCTCGGTCGTCCGAGCGAATGGAGTGCTCCACCCGGCCGCAAATCGTAGACATAAAATGGTGCGAAGGCTTCATGGTTGGAGAGCGGGAAGAAGCAGGGCGTGACATTCTCTACTCGATTGAGCAGGAGGTTTCCACAGAGGTTTCCAAAGTTGTGGCTCTCTGGCTCAAAGGCAAAAATACGGCAGCCGGGTCGAAGCTTGGCGGCATAGAGGGAATAGAGGCCGATATTAGCGCCAACGTCGTAGAAGACATCGCCAACGCGCAGATTTTTGCGCAGCCACTCTATTGTTTCGGGTTCCTTGGTGGCGTAGGTGTCCGCACGATAGTGTTCATTCGGCGTCGAGATGCGGATAGCAATGGTGAGTCCGCCGACCTTGCAATGCGCAACTGGACGAACTGCTCGCCGGGCTGCACGAAGCGCCAGCATCACCGGCGATGCTACAGCGTCCAACTTTGAAAGGAACCCTCGACTCATTCTAAGTTCTAAATTATGTCCCAAACTACGAGGAAGCGCCACGAGCGTGAATGCGATCGTCGGACTGCACCTGCAGAATCGCGAATCAAACGGCACTTCGCTTGTGAATAGCAGGTATGGCGAGCGCCCAACAACTTGTGCCTGCGAAGGGAGAATCCTCGTTCAGCAGCGGCTGGTCGCTTGGACAAAAATCGGTGAGTTGTAGAGTCAGTGGTCTTTGCACTAAGCTTCATGCACATTAGATCACTCGTCGCATTTAAAGGATCCCGACTCAACAAACGCAGCCAAGTGTCGAAAAAAAATTTGTCTAAACGGAGGGGTTCAATACTTCTGATGTAGACGATTTTGTGCTTTAAAAGCCTCCGGCTTCAATAAATCGCAACAGCGTTCAACAAGCGGCGGGCAACAGGTTCAATATCAATCGCTTAAAAACCTCAAATTTCAACAGACTTCAATAAGCATTGGTCTCTGGTTCGGGACCAGGGGGTCGGAGGTTCAAATCCTCTCTCCCCGACCATCATTTTCAATCACTTACAATCAATTTCTGGTTTGCCGCCCTCACTGCTGTAGGCGAAATTGAGGCTGCGAAAGCCTCAAAGATCAACATCTAAACGCTCAATTGCCCTTTAAACTAAAAATATTCGTATCATTGTAAAAAGCTGGAGATGCAGTGTCTGACTCGGGTATATCTGAAGGTACACCGAATACTGAAAGCACAACGGTCAAAGCAGCCTCGGTATCGAGTCCGGCTGCGACTGGCGGTGCAGGAAGCGTCTTCGAGAGTTCCGTTGGAGCATATTGGTTAGCGCAGTTGCTTGTTGGTGCAATCCCCCCAATTCTGATCGACTGCAGCGTCGATCAACTGCATTTCCAGACAGAACATCTTGGCTGGCACACTGATGATATTTTAGTGGTCGGCAGGAGCAGCGGCGGTGCAATACGCAAGCTTGCCGGGCAAATTAAACGTACTTTTACCATCAGTTCGAGCGATGAAGATTGCAAAGATACAATTCTCGACTTCTGGGCCGATTTCAAAAACCCTGTTCTGTTTTCGTCAGCGACCGATCGCCTCGCGATCATAACTCAGCTTGGCACGAACACCCTTTTGCAGCATTTCGGAAGTTTGCTGGAATGCGCGCGGGCGGCACAAAACGCTGAGGATTTTGAGCACCGCCTGAGCACCGCAGGGTTCCTGAGTTCTACGGCGATTCGCTATTGCGGCGAGGTTGCCACGATCATCTCGGGCGCGGAGGGCCGTGACGTAAAGGCCGGGGAGATTTTGCCGTTTCTGAAGATCATCCAGGTTTTGAGCCTCGACCTGTCGACCGGAACCCGACAGGGGGAAGCCGCGATCAAAAGCCTGCTTAGCTATACAGCCGTTCTCGACGACAAAGAAGATGCAGCCAGACAAACATGGAATGAATTGCTTTCAATCGCAGCAGAAGCAGCGCCTGTGGCTAAATCGTTCACAAGAGCAAATCTTCCTGCATTATTGAAGCAGAGGCACGGCATGTGCGGAGTGGAACATCCCATGCTTGTTGCGCTACGCCAGCATAGCGCAATGGTTGTTGCTGGGATCGGATCCACCATTGGTGAAGGTCTGCATTTGCAGCGGGCAGGCTTGGTTCAGCAGGCTCTCGCAGCTCTTGAGAATTCCCGAGTAGTAGTCTTGTCAGGCCCAGCCGGAATGGGGAAGTCAGCCGTGGCCAAAGACGTTGTTAACGTGCTTTCCAGTGATCATTTTAGCTTTAGCTTTCGCGCTGAGGAGTTCGCGCAGCCGCACTTGGACACTACATTAACTTTGGGCCACATTCCAGGCCGTGCCGCCATTCTTACTAGTGTGTTGGCCGGACAACAACGAAAAGTTGTGCTCATTGAGAGTGTCGAGCGCCTGCTTGAAAAATCCACTCGCGATGCCTTCGCCGATTTACTTAGAATGGCTGGCAGTGATGACACATTTCGACTCATTCTTACATGCCGCGACTACTCCACGGATCTTGTCCGTGCTGCTTTCTTGCGGGATATCAACATGGGCAACGAAGTTATTCATGTGCCTCCGCTCACGGATGTTGAATTATCGGAAGTTCAGACGGCACATCCAGGCCTTGCGTTGCCGCTTAGTAGCCCCAATTTGCGTAAGATCCTCCGCAATCCATATATCCTTGACAAGGCTTTGCTAATAAACTGGTCACCCATTCTTCCCTTGCCCAAGAGCGAGCGCGAGTTCAGGGACCTTTTCTGGCGGGAAATCGTGCGTGCCGACCATCGCAGCGGGGCGGGAATGCCGGGTAGACGCGATGCGGCATTCTCTGAGATTGCTCTTCGACGCGCTCGCGCATTGAGTATGTACGCTTCTGCCGCAGGTCTTGATCTTGATGCGGTGAATAGTCTTCGCGTTGATTCCCTTGTGGTCCGATCAGAGAAGTCGGAGATCCTCATTGCTCCATCTCATGATGTGCTTGAAGATTGGGCAATTCTAAAGTGGATCGATGATCGGTATGCGGAGTTTGGTGGAGACTTTAAGAAATTTTCACAGGTACTAGGAGTTCATCCCGCATTAAGGCGGGCTTTTCGAAAGTGGATTGCGGAGCTCCTCGAATCCACTCCTTCAGCTGCTGAAGCATTCTTCCGAAGCGCTGTACAAGAATCTGGTGTGCCTGCCAGTTTTAGAGACGATACGCTCGTTGCCCTATTGCGTTCGATATCGGCACCAGCACTCATCGAAAATAATCGTGACGAATTACTGTCCGGTGACAAGCAATTGTTGAAACGCGTTCTCCATCTCGTGCGAGTTGGATGCGTTACAACTCCCGCTTGGCTTCCGGGGAAGGCCGCACTGTTTAATGTCCCTGAAGGGTCTGTGTGGGCTGCACTTCTCTCTCTAATACAGAGTGGATGGGCTGAGTACGATCTGGACGATTCGCTCCTTATTCTTGGACTAATAGAGGATTGGGCGA
>Ga0068855_100008843_pt1 | contig 12173 bp, 8 predicted proteins | sample KBSCornC52_FD_66592 | JGI IMG/M metagenome (GOLD analysis project Ga0068855, IMG submission 66592) | Corn rhizosphere microbial communities from Kellogg Biological Station, Michigan, USA - KBS Corn C5-2 | ecosystem: Host-associated > Plants > Roots > Rhizosphere > Soil ...
CATACCGGTAGGTCCAGACCGACTGGTAATAGCCAGGCCGGCCCACCGTCGTCACCTGCCCCGGGTGCCCGATGCGGGCCAGCACCTGCTGCTCGCCGTCGCCCGGCCGCACCTGCGCGAAGTGCGCCTCGTTGAGCACCTGCTCCGAGCGCAGCAGCCGCCCCTGGGCGTCGAAGTCGAGCATGTAGGTGTGCTTGCCCTGCGGACCGCGCGCGAACTCCAGCCGCTGGCCGCCGCCGGGCAGGGGGTAGGTCCCGGTTGTCTTCCCCATGGCCCGCTCGGCATCGCCCACCGAGGCGCCGGGCGCCAGGCCCTGCGGGGAATAGGCGGCGCAGCCGGCCTGCAGCACCGCGATCGCCCACAGGGCGGGGATCCAAGGGCCCAGGCGTCGGCGGGCCGGCGCGCGGGGCCCGGGGGTGGTCTGCAAAACAGTCGTCTCGTTCATGTCGTGTCCTTCCTGTTGGAATGGGGTGGGCCGCCTGCATGCGGCACCCGGCGGCGGGCAAATGGCAAGGCGCATTCCTTCCTTGCCCCCGTGACATGTGTCACGGCGATTCGAACGGGGGACCGGCGAACCCCCTTCACACTGGCGGGGCATCCGTCCCTCCGACCTGCCCGACCCCGCCGCCCGCCGCATGTTCCCGAAGTTCTCATCGCTGCGCTCGAAGATCCGTCCGGCCGACCCTGGCCGCACGGACGCGGCCGTCCCGGGGAAAACCTCCCAGGGCATCACCGGACCGTCCGCGCGCGGCCAGGGGACGCTGCCGCTGCCATCGACCCGGCCGCCGGGCCCGCCGCTGGCGCAGCGCACCTCCGCGTCCCTGTCGATGCGCCCGCGCGCCGGTGTCCTGCCGCGACACGCCGAGACGCCGCCGGCCTACACGAAGGAGCTGGCGCCGCAGACCACCCTGGCCAAGGCGGCACCGGCCAGGCCACCGCAAGCGCTGCGGCGGGCGGGCGCGCTGCGCGAGAAGGCGCCGCCGCCGTACGTCGCCTCGCGGCAGGCCGATCCGGCGGCCCGACGGCCGGGGGCCGCAGCATCGCCCAGCCTGTTCCAGGGCGACGGCAACCGCTTCTCGATCACGCGGGACAAGGACGGACAGTACGTCCTCAAGCGCGATCCCAAGCCCATCAAGAACATGATCCTCAGCGGTGCCGGCGCCAAGGGCGTCGCCTACCCCGGCGCCCTGCGGGCCATGACCGAGCGCGGGATGATGTCCAGCGTGCGCAACGTGGTCGGGTCGTCGGCCGGGGCCCTGATGGGCGCGATGATCGCGGCCGGCATCGACGAGAAGGAGCTGACCCGCTTCTCGAACGAGGTCGACTTCATGGACCTGATCCGCAAGGAGAGCAAGGAGGCCATGGAGGCCGGGGCGGAGTCGGCGAAGCAGAAGTCCTCGCTCGTCAAGAAGCTGACCCTGGTGAAGACGATCGCCACCAGCCTGGGCACCAAGGCCCCGATGCTGGACGAGCACATCGACAACGCCACCCGCAAGTCGACCCTGGCCGGCATCGAGAAGTCGCCGTCGCGTCACGAGCCCGAGGTCGACGCCATCCGCCAGAAGCTGCTCGCGGGCGGCAGCGTCACCTTCCAGGACCTGCGGACCTTGAACCGGCACGAGCCCGACACCTTCAAGGAGTTCCACTGCACCGCCACCTTGTTCATGGAAGGCAAGAAGACCGGCCAGCTCGCCGTCCTGAACGCCGACACCGCCCCCGACATGCCCATCTACGAGGCCGCCCACATGTCGGCGGCCCTGCCCACGCTGTTCCTCAAGGCCAAGGTGGACGGCGGGGGCTTCGAGGTCGGCGGAGGCAACGGCAAGACCTACGCCATCGACGGGGGGGGTGCTGATGAACTACCCGATCCCCGAACTGCTCAACGGCAGCATCGAGAACACCGAGACCACGGAGAACCTCACCATCATGGCGGAGTCCCCGCAGATGGACAACGCGCTGGCGAACAAGATCACCGACAAGAACAGCCTGATCGGCCGGATCGGCGACAAGTTCATGGGCGTCGAGTACAAGGCGCGCGACGACTACATGCACCACCACGCCGTGCAGCAGGACGTGATCGCGGCGCCCATGAAGGGCACCGTGAAACGCGCCGACGGCTCGGAGAAGAAATACAACCTTGCCGACAATCTGGGCCTGCTGAGGTTCGACATGGGCGACGAGGTCAAGGTCGACTTGCAGGACCGGCTCTATGAGAAGACCGGGGAGCACCTGGATGCCCGCAAGCAGGTCGAGCTGAAGTCCGACAACCTGAACGAGCTGCTGTTCGAACTCGGCGAGGCCCATTTCGACGAGATGCTCAAGGGCACCGACGAGCAGGCCCAGCCCGAACTCAAGGCCGACCTGCGGCGGATCCGGGACCAGCGGCAGGCGGCCGGCGAGGGGCTGGCCGAGCTGGCGCCGATGTCCCGGCACTGGAACGATGTCTCCGCGAACCGGCCGGCCCAGGCGACCGACCTGGCCGCCTGGGCCGGCCGGATGGAGCAGACGCTGGGCCACAGCGAGGATGCCTACGCGCATGTGGCCAAGGCCATGTCCGCCCCGGTCGACCAGTCCGCCAAGACGGCGGTCGACCACGCCCAGGAGCGCATGCTCGACATCCTGCGCGACAACCCCAAGCTGGCCGAATCGTCGCCGCTGCTGGCCCGATGCCTGCAGGAGGCCCGCCGCAAGGACGTGCAGAACCTCGCCCGCAACATCACCCGCGACTTCATCTACCCCGCCAAGAACAAGCTGGCCCAGAACCGCAACAACATGGCCCTGCTCAACCAGGCGCAGGCGGACCTGGCCAAGGCCGGAACCCGCGCCGAGGTCAACCAGGCCCTGGACAAACTTGCCCAGGCCTACACGCTGCGGACCTTCGGCTTCTCCGCCTTGGCCAAGAAGCCGCATCCGTCGCGCACGCAGATCGGCGAGACCGGCCGCTTCATGATCGACACGTTGGTGCGGCCATTGATGGGCGGCGCCCACGAGACGCCCGAGCTCCGCGCCCTCACGCAGCGTCTGGACAAGGCCCGCGACCTGCCGACGCTCGAAAAGTGCCTGCAGGACCTGAAGGGCGAGATGGCGAAGAACGTGGCCACGAGGCCTCGCTCGGCCACCGACATCGCGCGCATCGACGCCTACCTCGCGCGGCTGGAGTTCACGGCCTCGTCGTCGTTCCTGAGGGAGGTCCAGACCTACCGGCTGGCGACGACGTGAGCGGCTCCCGGGAGGCACCCGTCGGGGCGCCTGCGTTTCCGCACGCGCCGGCGGGCGGTGTGGGATCCGCTCCCTGTTCGTCCCGTTGCCGAACCGCCGGCCACGCCGCAGGGTTCAACCGCCCGCCGTGCCCGAAGCTTCGCCCGGCTCGGGAGCCGGATGGGAGGGGGGCGCGAAAGACGCCAGGTTCTCGATCAGCTTGTGGACGCGGTCGACGTCGGAGAGCGCGAACGAGATGAAGGGCATGAGGTTGATCCGGCGGTCCTCGAGGCCATCCGCGGCGAGCACCGGCAAGACGTCCGGGTTGGACAGCAGCTCGTCGAGCCGGTCGATCGCTTCCCGGTCATCGGGCGGCGGGTCGGTGACCTGGGCGATGCAGACGGCTTTCACACCGTCGAGGGGCGTGAACACGCCCATCCATTCGGACGCATGGAACACGCCGCCGCGCGCGACCGTCGCCCCGTTGGCCGCGACCTTCGTCGCGAGGGACTGGATCTGCGCCAGCTCGCGCGCGTCACTGTTTTCCGGCTGACCGTGCAGCGGGTCGAAACCACGCATTTCGTAGCCCGTCAATTTGGCACCGGTGTCGATGATCAAGTGGCGGCGATGTCCGGTGTCGCGGCCGTCGAGTGCGCGGTCGATGAACCGGTCTTCGTCCATCTTGCTCGACGGGTGCAGGGGCCGCTCGGCCATGCTGTCCAGCAGTTTCAAGGCGCTTCGGGTCGCCTCTTCGTCGTCCTCGTCGGCCCGCCCGCCGGTGACCTCGGTCAAATAGAGCTTGTTGGGCCAGTCCCTGAAGTAGTACGCCGTGGACAGGCCCTGCGCCATGGCGCCCACCGTCTCGTGCATCTCCGCCGAGAAGGCGAGGATCACGTCCCCGTCCTCGTGCGTGGGGAACCGGGTCTTCAGGAACGTCGAGATGCTGTCGTCGATCTCCTCCGTCGATTCATGGACCGGAAGGGCATTCAGTTTGGCCATCACCCGCTCGTACTTCCTGGCGGTCGACTCCGAGGTGCTGCGCACATGGGTCTCCGCCGGATATTTCGAGGTGAAGAGCTGCGTCAGCCGCGGCCGGGGCCGCGCGACCCGGGGATCGACCGGGGCCGAGCTGCTCGCCGCGGCGGGCTCCTGGGTGGGCAGGGGGCGGACGCCCCGGGCCGGGGCACCGTAGTCCCCCAATTGCCTTTCAGGCAGCCGATCGGTGCGGCTCAAGCGCTGTTTGCGCCGCAAGAACGCATCCTCGCTTTCCGGCGCGACCGGGGGCGAGCTGCTCGCCCCGACGCCCTCCTGCGCGGACGCCGAGCCGATGTCCTCGGGTCGGTCGTAATTCGCCAATGGCCTCACGGGCAACCGGTCGGTGCGGCGCAAGCGCCGTGCCGGTGGCGGCACCATCAGCGTCACCATCACGCGCGGCGGCGTCGACGGCGCGGCCCGGGGGCGCTGGGGCAGGAAGGGCAAGGCGAACGAGCTGCTGGACGAGGAGCCTCCAATGCCAACGGAAGGCGGTGGGCCCTGCGGGGGCAGTCGGTCGGTGCGGGAGGGCGCCCTCGCCGACCGAGACGGGAGATCGCCGACCGGTCGCGCGCTGCTTTCTCGGACGGGTGGGATGTCAGACGCCTGCGCCTCTCGGCCGGGCAACTCCAGCGGGACGTTGGACGACAGTGGTCGTCGATTGATGGGAGGTGGGCTGGTCATCGTCGTGTCTCTCGGCGCAAAGGGGTCGCCACTCCACATGTTCCCTTGATCCGCGCGGGGACGCAGGGCCCACCGCGCAAACAGGTGTTGAAATGCGAAGCGGCTGCCTCCCCAGGGGCTGGGGAGCTGCCCGGGCGGAGGGAACACGCGACCCCACCGGCCATGAAAAAAGCCCCGAGTCGCAAGCGCTCGGGGCCCTGACTTCGACAACCTGGAGGGGGCGGCTCAGAACGGAATGTCGTCGTCCATGTCGTCAAACCCGGTCGACGACTTGGGGGCCGGTTTGCTCGCCGCCGGCCGCGAGGCGGGTGCGGAACGTTCGCCGCCCCGATCGCCCTGGCCGGCGCCGCGATTGCCGCCGCCGTAACCGCCGCCGCCACCACCACCCCCGTAGCCGCCTTCGTCGCCACCGCCGCCACCGCCGCCTTCACGGCCGCCGAGCAGCTGCATGTTGTCGGCGATGATCTCGGTGGTGTACTTCTCGACCCCATCCTTGTCCTGCCACTTGCGGGTCTTGAGGCGACCCTCGACGTAGACCGAGCGGCCTTTCTTCAGGTACTCGCCGGCGATCTCGGCCAGGCGGTCATAGAACACGACCCGGTGCCATTCGGTTTCTTCCATCTTCTCGCCGGAGTTCTTGTCCTTCCAGTTGCGGGAAGTGGCGATGGTGATGTTGCAGATGGCGGCGCCATTGGCGGTGTAACGCACCTCGGGATCGCGGCCCAGATTGCCTATGAGGATGACTTTGTTGATCGAGGCCATGGCGATGTCCAGACGGTGAAAAAGGAATAAAAAAGAGAGACTGCGGCCGGGACGAGCGCCCGGCAGTCCCGCATTATTGCCGATCCGCCGGGCCGGACCACCCGTCCAGACCGCGCCTAAAGGCTGGCAGGTACGATGCATGCCCGCGCGTCGTCCCCGTTATCCTGCCCTCCCATGCCGTCCACGTCCCTTGCCCCGGCCGCCCTGCCGCCCCTGCACGAAGTCCTCCACGACGTCTTCGGATACAGCGCCTTCCGCGGCCAGCAGCAAGACATCGTCGAGCACGTGAGCCGCGGCGGCGACGCCCTGGTCCTGATGCCCACCGGCGGCGGCAAGAGCCTGTGCTACCAGATCCCGGCGATCGCCCGGCACCGGGCGGGGCACGGCGTGACCGTGGTCGTGAGCCCGCTGATCGCGCTGATGCACGACCAGGTCGGCGCCCTGGAAGAGGCGGGCGTGCACGCCTCGTTCCTCAATTCGTCGTTGACGGGTGCCGAGGCCCAGCAGATCGAAGCCGAGATGCGCGGCGGGCGGCTCGTGATGCTCTATGCCGCGCCCGAGCGCATCACCACCCCGCGCTTCCTGGCCCAGCTCGACTCGCTGCACGAGCGCGGCCTGCTGAGCCTGTTCGCGATCGACGAGGCGCACTGCGTGAGCCAGTGGGGGCACGATTTCCGCGAGGACTACCTCTCGCTGAACCTGCTGCACGAGCGCTACCCCGACGTGCCGCGCATCGCCCTCACGGCCACCGCCGACGACCTCACCCGGGCCGACATCATCTCGCGGCTGCAGCTGGAAGAGGCCCGCGTCTTCATCAGCAGCTTCGACCGGCCCAACATCCGCTACCAGATCGTCGAGAAGGACAGCAACGCCCGCGGCCAGCTGCTGCGCTTCATCCAGGACGAGCACGAGGGCGATGCCGGCGTCGTCTACTGCCAGTCGCGCAAGAAGGTCGACGAGACCGCCGACTGGCTGAACACGCAGGGCCTGAACGCCCTGCCCTACCACGCCGGCCTGGACGCCGCGGTGCGCAAGCGCCATCAAGACCGCTTCCTGCGCGAGGACGGGGTCGTGATGGTCGCCACCATCGCCTTCGGCATGGGCATCGACAAGCCCGATGTCCGCTTCGTGGCCCACCTCGACCTGCCCAAGAACATCGAGAGCTACTACCAGGAGACCGGCCGGGCGGGGCGCGACGGCCAACCCGCCGACGCCTGGATGACCTACGGCCTGGCCGACGTGGTGAACCAGCGCCGCATGATCGACGAAAGCCCGGCCGCCGAAGAATTCAAGCGCGGGCAGGTGGGCAAGCTCGAGGCACTGCTCGCCCTGGCCGAGGGACACGGTTGCCGCCGGGTGCGCCTGCTCGCCTATTTCGGCGAGCCCTACCAGGGTCCGGGGGGATCGGCCTACCAGTGCGGCAACTGTGACAACTGCCTGAACCCGCCCGCCACCTGGGATGCCACCGAGGCTGCGCGCAAGGCGCTGAGCTGCATCTACCGCTTCCACCAGAACGGCGGCCAGCGCTTCGGCGCCGGCCACCTGATCGACGTGCTGCGCGGCAAGGTGACCGACAAGGTCACCCAGCACCGCCACCAGGCCCTGTCCACCTTCGGCATCGGTGCCGAGGTCACCGAGGTCCAGTGGCGCTCGGTGCTGCGCCAGCTGATCGCCCTCGGCCACGTGCGCACCGAAGGCGAGTACAACACGCTCGAACTCACCCCCTCGGCCCGCGAGGTGCTGCGCGGCGGCGTGCAGGTCCTGCTGCGCCAGGTCAGCGACGCACCGAAGCGCAGCCGACGCGGCGCGACCTCGGCCACCGGCGCCCGCACCAAGGAGAAAGCCCCGCCCATCCCGCTGGACGAAGACGCGACCGAGCGCTTCGGCGCCCTGAAGGCGTGGCGCGCGGAGGTGGCGCGCGAACACAACCTGCCCGCCTACGTCGTGTTCCACGACGCCACCCTGGCCGAGATGGCCCGCCTGCGGCCCGACAGCCTCGACACGCTGGGCGAGATCAGCGGGGTGGGCGCCAAGAAGCTCGAAGCCTATGGCCAGGAGATCCTGCGCGTCCTGTCGAGCGGCTGAGCGTCCCCTCCTCTCACCCCGCCCCGCGGCACGCGGCCGAACGCGCTGTCCGGGTGCCCAAAGCCCCAGCGGTGTGCACGCGGCACCCCGTCGGACAGCTCCTACGCCCGGCGACAGCCTGACCCGACACGGCGTTGTTCCCCGCGCCTAGGGTCCGCCCCCGGCGCACGGACCACACTGCAGGCTCAGCCTTGTCGACGCCTGCTGGCAGGCTTCGACAAGGCCCCATCACCCTCCAACCGACGGGAAGAAAGGATTCGACATGGCCAACCCCACCCCCCTCTATCAATCGTCGCCCACCGCCAACATCGCCGACCGCGTCGCCCTGTCGGCCGACACCGCGATCCACGCCACCCAGGCGGCCACGAACCGGGCCTTCGACCGCCTGTCGGGCTCGGTGGAAGCGGCGCGCGAACGGGCCCACCCCTGGGTCGACGACTTGGCCTTGCGCGCCGAGCGGGCCTCCGGCTATGTCCAGGGCCAGCCCTTGAAGTCGCTGCTGATCGCCGCCGCCGCGGGGGCCGCGATGGTCACCGTGCTGAGTTGGCTGACCCGCTCGCGCAGCCGCTACTGAAGCGACCCGCTCGCCTCCACCCGCGCCCCGCGGCGGACCTTCCTTGCCCGCCGTGGGGTTTTGCGTTTGAGGCATCCTCCCCGTGTTTTCCCTCCATCCTGTCGTCGATCGTGAATGACATTCACGGCAACCGCCATCCACGAGCCCCCTTGTTTGGAGCTTCCACCATGACCGCTTCGTCCGACCCGAAAACCGCCTCCCTGCTGCAAGCCTCGCCATCGCTGCCGGAATCCACCCCGCCGCCCCGGCCCCTGCGGACCTACCTCGTCGAGGACAGCTCGGTGATCCGGGACAACCTCATCGAACTGCTGATGGAGACGGTCCCCCTCGAACTCGTCGGCAACGCGGAAGACGAATCCACCGCCATCACCTGGCTGCGCCAGAACGCGCACCAATGCGACCTGGTGATCGTCGACATCTTCCTGAAGAGCGGCTCCGGCCTGGGCGCGCTGGCCCTCAGCGGCGAGCCGCGGGTCGGCAACGCCAAGTGGATCGTGCTCAGCAACCACGCCACCACCGAAATGCGCACCAAGTGCCTCGAACTCGGGGCCGACGCCGTGTTCGACAAATCCAACGAGATCGAATCGCTGCTCCTGTACTGCAAGAAGATTTCCGGCCTCGACGTGATCGCCGACGTCAGTCACAGCATGGCCGCCGCCTGAGCCGCACGGCTGGCGCCGCGCCAAGGGATGACGCCGTCAGCGCGCCATCGCGGCCCGCATCTCCACGGGCGGCAGCCACAGTTCGATCACGCCGGGCCGCGCCTTCAGCGCCGCCGGCAACTCCCTCACCCAGACCTGTGTCGTGACGTCGCCGGCCGAGACCCAGGGTTCGCCCAGCAGGCGCGCCAGCGCCCAGGCGCAGGAGGTCTCGCCCTTGTCGTGCAGCACGAACGTGGGCTGAGCCCACGGCACCGGCCGGCGCTGCTGACGGATCTGCGCGGTGCGCGCCACATTCTCGACCGGCGCGACCTGGAAGGTCAGGCCGGTCTCGTCCGCCGCCCCCTGGACCCGCTGCCGCAGCGCGTCAGCCGCCATGCGCGCGGCCTCGTCGTAAACCTGCACGTACAGGGTGACCGGCCCCTGTGCGCGCTGGCAGGCCCCCAGTGGGAAGAGCACGGCTGCGCCCGGGACCGGCGGCGGCAAGGTCAATGGATCAGGGAACATGGCCTTGGGCGGTGTGAGCTTCGCCGTGTCGGCGCCCCCTGCCCTTTCGTGGCCCGTCGATCCGAAATAGGGCCATTGCCCAGCCAGGCGCGTCCACACCTGGCTCGCCGCCCGGCCCTGCTCCTCCGGCGAGCTGCCGGGGTGCCAGTAGTTGAGCGCCGAGTCCCGGGTCGGCGGCTTCTGGACCAGCGAGCACAGGTCGCGGTGCATGCGGCGCTGGCCGGCCACGCAGGCCTCGCTCGGCGTGGCCGCCTTGCCGCATTCCTCGGTGATGCGGGTGGCCAGCCGCTCCATGCCGGCGTTTTCGAGCGGCCGCAAGGCCTCGCTGCCGCGCAGGTCCAGCAGCAGGGACAACTGCGTCACCACGCTCTCGGACACCGCCGGACAGGCGCCGTCGAAGTTCTCCAGGCCCTTGGACACCTCGGTGATCAGCTGCCGGGCCTCGGTCTGCTGGTCGGCGCGGTTGCGCTCGAACTGCTCCTGCGCCTGCCACAGCGACAGCAGCAGCGTGCCCGAGGCGCCCAGGCCGAGCGTCGTCCCGATGGCGGTGGCACGGACCGTGCGCCGCCACAGCGGTTCGCTCCCCGCGCGAGCCGCGTCGCCGGGCGAGCTGCCCAGGCGGGCCGCCACCCGGATGCCGTGGCGGGCCGGCCCGCGCCATCCCGGCAGCTGGGCCAGCCAGGTGTCATGCAAGGCGCGGCCGAAATCCTCGCCCAGGCGGTGGTAGCTTTCCCACTGCGCCTCGTCGAAAGACTGGTCGCCCGTGGACTCGTGCGGAAAGCCGGTGTTCTGCTGCGCATAGGCCAGCACGTCGACATCGAGTGCATCGTGCAGGTTGGGCTTGATCACCAGCAGGGTGCCCTCGGGACGGAACGGCCCGCGCGGCCCGGGGCGCTCACGGTAGCGGATGCGCGCCAACAACACGCCGCGGCAGGAATGGTTGTCGGCCATCTCCTCGGGGGAGAGCACGGTGAGGTCGCGGCCCGCCAGCGTGAACAACCGGGCCGCCTCCTCGCGGGTGTAGAAGTCGATCTCGGCGCCGAGGTCGATGCGGGCCTTGCGCACCAGGTTCTCGATGTCGCCGAAGGCATAGCCGGCGTCGCAGCTGGCGTCCGACAGGAAGATGAAATCGAGTTCGCGCTTGAGCAGCGCGTAGACGGCGGTGTTCTCGAAATGCCCGCCGTCGGAGAGGTACCACCACGGCCGGTCGGTGCCGAAGAAGGTGGCCGTGGCCTCGCTGGCGAGCATGAGGGGCTTGGGACAGCGGCGCCACCCGAAATCGCTCAGCCAGCGCAGGGCCGGCGACGCGGCGCGCGGCGCGCGGATCCAGTAACCCAGCCGCACCCCGAGGAAGTACACCAGCAGCGCCAGTCCCCGTGAGGTGTACGAGCCTGCGCCCGGCGAGGCCGCCGCCCCGGAGACCGCGACCCAGCGCCCGAGGGTGCCGGCGTCCTGGCCCGGCCGGCGTGCGATGAAATCGCGGCTTCCGACCTCGAACCCCCGCCAGGTCGCCGTCACCATCGTGCCCTTGCGGTCCGCGTTGTAGAGGCCGCTCCGGTCGTCGCGGGTCTGGTTCAGGCAGGCGTTCACCAGGTGGATGGGACCGCCGCAGGCCTCGGGGCGGTAGTGTTCGAGCGAGGCGTCATCGCCGTCGACGACCACCGTGACGTTGCCCGCGCTCGTGTCGGCACCCACCAGCACCCGCTTGCGGTTGCCCACGGCCAGGTAGGCGCGCACGAGGCGGGCCCGGAAGAAGCTGTGCAGCGACGAGGTGTTGGCCATCTGTTCGTTGCTGGCGGTGAACAGCACCCAGGCCAGCCAGACGACGAAGATGAGGCCGGCGCGCATCAGGGCCGGCACGTCGTCGAGCCCGGCGAAGGTCCGTGGCGCGAAGACGAACCACTGCATCACGACCAGCCAGGCCAGCACCAGCACCCCGAGGCTGATCAGCCCGGCGAGGTCGAGCAGCCGCGGCAAGCACTCGCGCGCGCGGGCCTCCGCCTTGGCGGCGATCTGCTGCAGCGGCTGCACCGCGCCGCGCATCGCCAGCAGCACCAGGCCGCCGGCGCCCACGCCGCTCCACAGCCATCCGTTGCCCGACTGCAGCTCCTCCAGGATCCACCAACTGGCCCCATCGAGCGCGCCCAGCGTGGCGATGGCCAGGGCCACGATGGACGCGGCGCGCAAGGCACGGGTCATGCGGTTGCGCAGTCGCGCGACCTTCAGCGCGTGCGGCTCGCCGCTGAGCCGGGCCAACCACAGGTGGGCGAGCGCCTGACCGACCACGCCCGAGGTGAGCGCGAGGGCGGCCGCGCAGGGCCAGCTGAGGCCGCCGCGTCGCAGGTCCAGCGCGTTACCCTGGTGCAGGTAGCCGAGCACGCCATAGACGATCACGAACAGCACCAGCTGGAAGGCCAGGTCGCGCCAGGGCGGGCCGCGCCGGACCACGGCGGGATCGGGCGCGTCGCGCCCCGCCCAGTAGGCCGTGATGAGGGCCGGCGCCACGGCGAGCCAGAACAAGGCGGCCATCGCCCACCACAGCGTGCGCCAGGCCTCCCAGCCCCGGGGGTCCAGCCACTGCGTGCTGTGCTGGGTCAGGTGCGGCGCCATCACCAGCAGCGAGAGCAGCATGCTGGCGAACAGGAATTCCGTGTGGATGGCGAGCCAAGCCC
>Ga0068855_100008844_pt1 | contig 12173 bp, 7 predicted proteins | sample KBSCornC52_FD_66592 | JGI IMG/M metagenome (GOLD analysis project Ga0068855, IMG submission 66592) | Corn rhizosphere microbial communities from Kellogg Biological Station, Michigan, USA - KBS Corn C5-2 | ecosystem: Host-associated > Plants > Roots > Rhizosphere > Soil ...
CACGCAGAACGCGAGCATCGCAAGCCACAGATGCGCCTGATGATAGAGCGCGAGATAGCGGCCGGCCGCATTGCCGTTCGCCGACAGGTCGAGCAACACGATCCAGCCGATGCCCGTCGCGACGACGAGGCCCGGATACCCGAACACCGACGCGGGCGTTTGCGTGTTGCGGTTGCCGCGCCCGCGCAGCCATGGCGCCATGACGAGCACGCATGCGGCCGCGGCGACGAGACCCGTCACGAAGTGCGCAGGCTTCGCGAGCGGCAGCGCGGCACTGCGCGCGAAGACGATCGTCGTTCCGGAGAGCGGCCACGGCATGCGTGCGATCCACGCCATCGTCGCGAAGGCGAGCAACGCGACGGCGATGCCGGTTGCGGCCGTTCCCGGTCGACGGCTCACGTTCAGCAGCAACAGTCCCGCGATCATCAAGCCGGCCCACTGCCAGCCCGCCGTGCGCAGCAGCGTCTGCATTGCCTGGCTTTTTGCGGCGGCCGCGGGCGCGCCGCGAGCATCGGTGATGAGAGCGGCGAGCGACGCGACCGTGTCGGGCATCCGCGAACCGGCGCAGCGCGCCGAAACGGCGCGCGCGGCGGGAAGCGTCGCGGCGCGTGCGAGATCCGCCGTTGCCGGATGCGCGTCCAGCGCGGCCGCGAGCAACAGGACCGCGTTCGCGCGAACGTCGGGCTTCGTGCGCGGATCGGCGAAGGCGCCCTGCAGCAGTTCGGACGCGCAGACGAGCGGCCGCGGTCCGCTCGCTTCGCCGACCACCATCGCATAGCGGTCGATGAACGGCTGAATCTCGGTCTCGGTTGACGCGATCTCGTCGCCGAGCGCGAGCACGTCGCCCGAACCGTCCCGTTGCTGCGCACGCAGTTCCACGAGTCGAAGCTGCGCCTGCTCGACCGGGAGCAGGAACGCTTGCGTCGCACGCGTCGTCGCGCTGCGCAGCGATTGCGGTATCCGGTCGAGCGATGCGCCGTTCGAAGCACCGTTGCTCGCGCACAGACGCTCGCGGACGAGCGGCTGCGCGGGCAGGGCAAGCGCGCAAAGCTGCGGCAGCAAGGAATCCGGCAATCCGCGCACGGCCACGGAGCCGGCCGCGAAGCGTCCGTCGCGTCCGAACGGATGCTCGGCGAAGGCGTTGAACCATGGAAGGATCGCGGCGAGTGCGACGGCCACCAGCGCGGCTTCGATCAGCAACGGCCACGCGATGCGGTGCTCCCGCGAAAGCGTGCCGGCGACGGGTGTGATGCTGACTGCCAAGCGACCGCCCTACGTGCACTCCTGCCGCGTGCGGGAACGAGCGAATCGCCATGCAGCCGAACGCTGCGACGTCGCCCGCGTCGCGGGTGTCGGCGGAGTGTAGATGAGCCGCCCAGCCAAATCCATAGCGGACGCCGTACCATGGCGGGCAGCCGTCGCGCTTTCGGTTGCGTCGATTTGAACGAACGGTCAAACTCGCGCGTCGACGAGAGCCATGAGACCCGTCCTCAACCTCGGCGAGATCGTCGCCGCGCATGCGCGGCTGTCTCCGGACAAGATCGGCGCGCGCGACTCGCGCCGCGCGCTGACGTACCGCGAATGGAACGCGCGCGCCTGCAAGCTCGCCAACGCGCTGCTCGATCTCGGCCTCGCGAAAGGCGACCGCGTCGCGCTGCTCGCCTACAACCGCGTCGAATGGATGGAGCTCTACTTCGGGCTCGCCAAGGCCGGTCTCGTCGCCGTGCCGATCAACTTTCGCCTTGTCACGCCCGAGATCCAGTACATCGCTGAGCACTGCCGCGCGAAGGCGATCGTCGTGCAGGACGATCTGGTGCCGCAGGTCGAGGCATTACGGGATCGCCTTCCGATCCGCGACGATGCCTGGATCCATATCGGCGAACGCACGCCACGAAACTGGACCGCGTACGAAGCGCTCGTCGAGCGCGGTGCGCCGCGCGAACCCGGCATCGAGGTCGAGCCCACCAATACGTGGGCGCTCATGTACACGTCGGGAACGACCGGCAAACCGAAGGGCGCGATCCGCAACCACGAGGGCATGGCGCTGATCTCGCTCGTCACGGCGCTCGACATGGGACTCACGCGCGACGACACGGCGCTCCTCGTGATGCCGATGTGCCACGCCAACTCGTTGAACTTCGCGTCGACGTTTACGTATATCGGCGCGACGATCGTCGTCGACGACCGCAAGAGCTTCGACGCCGAAGCGCTGCTCGCGACGATGGCGACGCAGCACGTGACGTTCACGTCGCTCGTCCCGACGCACTACATCCTCGCGCTCGGCCTGCCCGCGGACGTGAAGGCGAAATACGACGTGAGCCGCGTGCGCAAGCTGGTGATCAGCTCGGCGCCGGCGCGCAAGGACACGAAGCTCGCCATTCTCGATTACTTCAGGAATTCACAGCTCTACGAGCTGTACGGCTCGAGCGAGGCGGGATGGGTGACGCTGCTGCGTCCCGACGAGCAGATCGATCACCTGGGCTCGGTCGGCCGCGAATGGACGGGGTCGGGACCGGTGAAGATTCTCGACGTCGACGGCAACGAAGTGCGCGACGGTGACGTCGGCGAGCTCTATTCCTGCACGCCGTACACGTTCGACGGTTATCTCGACGATCTGGTCAAGACGCGCGAGTCGCTCCGCGACGACGGCTACTGCAGCGTCGGCGACATGGCGCGGCGCGACGAGCACGGCTACATCCACCTGGTCGACCGCAAGAGCAACATGATCATCAGCGGCGGCGAGAACGTCTACCCGAGCGAGATCGAGAACATCCTCGGCCGCTATCCGGGCGTGAAGGACGTCGCTGTCGTCGGTCTTCCGGACGAGAAGTGGGGCGAAGCCGTGCACGCGGTGATCGTCATGCACGACGGGCAGCGCGCCGTCGAGAGGGACGTGCTGGCCTGGTGCCGCGACAAGATGGCGGGCTACAAGCGCCCGCGCGCGGTGACGTTCATGGCGGAGAGAGAAATGCCGCGCACCGCGACGGGCAAGATCCTGCATCGGGTGCTGCGCGAGAACCTGTCACGCAAGACCTGATCCGCACGTTCGACATCGGAGCAATCCATGGCCATCGTTCCTCCACCGATTACTGCCGACGCCGGCGCCGGCGTCATCGCGCGAATCCTGCGCGCGCGCGGCGTCGAGCGCATTTTCGGGCTGTGCGGCGGACACATCATGCCGATGTGGATGCGCCTCGACGCGGAAGGCATCCGGATCATCGACGTCCGCGACGAGCGCGCGGCGGTCTACATGGCGCACGCGCATGCCGAGCTGACGGGCGAGCTCGGGGTTGCGCTCGTCACCGCCGGTCCCGGCGTGACGAACGCGATGACGGGGATCGCGAACGCGCATGTCGCAAAGGCATCGGTGCTGGTGCTGTCGGGGTTGCCACCACGCCCGCAGGAGAATCGCGGCGCGTTGCAGGACATGACGCACACCGAGTTCGTGAGGCCGCTGACGCGCTACGCGCGCACCGTGCGCGAGGCGAGCCTCATTCCGCAAGAGCTCGACGAAGCGATCGCACGCGCGTTCGGGCAGGGCGGCGATCCGGGTCCCGTGTATCTCGACTTTCCGGTCGACACGCTGCGCGCCGAGGTGCCGAAGGCCATGCAACTCGACGAGCATTTCGCGCGCAAGCCGCGTCCGCGCATCGTGCCGGATCCGGACGCGGTGCGGCGCGCCGTCGATCTGTTGTGGTCCGCGCCTCGCGTGCTCGTGATTAGCGGGCGCGGCGCGCGCGGCTCGAGTGGCCCGCTCGTGAAGCTGCTCGATCGCCTGGGCGCGCTATATCTCGATACTGGCGAAAGCCGCGGCTTGGTTCCCGACGGTCATCCGTCGGTCGTCGCCGCGATGCGCGGCACCGTCATGGGCGAGGCCGACGTCGTCGTCACGCTGGGACGAAGGCTCGACTTTCAGCTCGCGTACGGTTCGCCCGCCGTCTACGGCAACGTGAAGTTCCTGCGGATTGCCGATACGGCGAGCGAGCTCCGCGATAATCGCCGCGGCGTCGTCGAGATGCTCGCGACGCCGGGCCGGGCGCTGGAAGCGATCCTCGAAGCGGCCGGCGATCGAAATGCTGTTGGCGACCGCGAATGGGCAAAAACGATGCGCGCGAAACACGTCGAGCGCACGGCCAAATTGCTCGATTCGATGCGCAGCGCGCCGCCCGGTCGCGACGGTCGGATGCATCCGAACCGGCTTCTCGCGGCGCTTCGCGACGCGCTGCCGGCCGATGCGGTAATCGTCGCGGATGGCGGCGATTTCCTGAGCTTCGCGCGGGTCGGCGTACCGGCGAGCACTTACCTCGATCCCGGTTCGCTCGGCTGCATCGGCATCGGGACGCCGTTCGGGATCGCGGCCGCCGTCACTTGTCCCGATCGTGTCGTCGCGGTATTGACGGGTGACGGGTCGTTCGGCTTCAACGCGATGGAGATCGACACGGCGGCGCGGCACGCGGTGCCGGTGCTGATCGTCGTCGCGAACAACGGGTCGTGGGCGATCGAGGTGCGCGATCAGCAGGAGACGCACGGCAAGGTCGTCGGCACGCGGCTTCAATATGCGGATCACGCGGCGATGGCGCGCGCGTTCGGTCTGCATGGCGAGCGCGTCGAGCGTGCCGAGGATTTGCCTGCCGCCATCGGGCGCGCACTTGCGAACCGTCCGGCGCTGCTCGACGTCGTCGTGACGCCCGAAGCGGTTTCGTCCGACGCGAAGTCGGGCCTCGCGTGGGTGCCCGATCTGCAGGCGATCGGCGCGTGGGACGAGGCGGAGGCGAAGTGGCGGAGCGGGGGTAGGCAGCGGTGACCGACCGGCGTCCGCTACCGGGCAGCTGCACGGTTGCGCCGGCGACGGAAGGAATGGCGTTTTTGGTGGTTTCGCTTACCGCTCATGATTATCGGAGAAACTGACGTGAAGGATTATCGTCCTGCCAAAAAGCGCGTGGAAGTTTCGGTGGGTGAAATCCGTGCGCATCGTTCGTGAGCTTCAAGGTCTTAGCCAGAACCAGCTCGCCGAGAAGCGGCATTCCTCAAGCCACGCTGTCCGCGATCGAAAGAGATCGCGGTCCGAGTGGGTGTTGAACGCGCCAAAGTTCTCGCTCGCGCGCTCCGCTGCCATCCGGCCGTATTGGTCTTCCCTGGCTGGCACCAACCAGTCGGCAGCGCGGCCTAGGCTCACGATCGACATGCGCCCCAGGTTGCTTGATGTTCGGCTGCGCTCGTCGCGCTTTCGATTTCATGCGATCGTTTTCGGAAAGTCGTGAAACGATTGCGAGCGGTCGGACAACAAGACAAACACCTTTCCCTTTCATCCGCTATCCCCGCCTTGGCAACCGAATCGGAGAATCGAATGGATGCCGATCGTCGCCGCGTATTGCAGTCAATCGTCAGCGCCACGCTTGGCGCGATCGCGATTCGCGCGCAGGGAGCATCACCGGCCGATCTTCGCCAGTCGCTGGCCGACTTCGGCGATGTCTCGGCAGCGCTGACCGGTTATCCCGCACCGTCGGCGGAGGATGCCGCGAAAATGCTCGCCGCGTTCGGCACGCCGGAACGGCGGTCCGCACTGGCAAGACTCGCACGCGTCGTCAACGAGATAAAGCCCGAGGAGCTCGACGCCGCGCTGCGCGCGCGGGGCCTCGACCGTCTCGCTGACGACCTCGTCGCCGCCTGGTATTCGGGCGTAGTCGTGCAAGGCACGACGTCACGCGTCGTGGTTTACGCCGACGCGTACATGTGGTCCGCGATGTCGTTCACCAAGCCGATGGGCCGCTGCGGCGGCATGACGAACTACTGGGCCGATCCGCCGGCGTGATGCGCGATGGACGCTGATGTCATCGTCGTCGGCGCCGGCATCTCCGGCGCGCTCGTTGCCGATCGTCTTGCGGCGAGCGGCGTGAAGGTGCTGATCCTCGAAGCCGGACCGCGCGTTTCGCGCGAGCAGGCGGTCGTGCAGTTCTTCGACGCGACCATGAAGGTTCCGGAGTGCGCGTATCCGAACGCCGCGTACGCGCCGCACCCGCGCTCGGACAATCCCGACTTCTATCTGGTGCAAAGCGGTCCCGACAAGTTCAAGAGCACTTATTTGCGCCAGGTCGGAGGCACGACATGGCATTGGCTCGGCACGTGCCTTCGCCTCGTGCCCGACGATTTCCGGCTCGCGGCGCGCTTCGGCCGCGGCGTCGACTGGCCGATCGACTATTCGGCGCTCGAGCCGTGGTACGGCCGCGCCGAGGAAGCGATCGGCGTCGCCGGCGACTCGAGTGCCGACCTCGGGTCGCCGCGAACCTCGCCCTATCCGATGCCGCGGATTGCGCCGAGCTACCTCGATGGTGTCGTCGCCAAGGGATTCGACGGATTCGGTTTCGACGTGCGAGCAACGCCGCAGGGCCGCAATTCGGTCGTACGCGACGAGCGCCCGCCCTGCTGCGGCAACAGTAGCTGTATTCCGGTTTGTCCGATCCAGGCGAAGTACGACGCGACGGTGCACGTGGCGCGCGCGGAGAAGGGCGGCGCGCGCCTTCTCGATCGATGCGTCGTGCATCGAATCGAGATTGGCCGCGACGGCAGCGTCGCTGCGGTCCGCTACAAGCGTCCCGACGGCAGCGACCATCGCGCGACGGCGAAGGTTTACGTGCTCGCGGCGCACGCGATCGAGATTCCGAAGCTGCTGCTGATGTCGCGCGGTCCGAATGCGCCGCACGGCGTCGCGAATTCGAGCGGCCAAGTCGGCCGCAACCTGATGGACCACCCGATCCAGTTGTCGTGGGCGCTCGTAGCAACGCCCGTCTATCCGTACCGCGGACCGATGTCGACGTCGGGTGTCGAGAACACGCGCGCCGGCGACTGGCGCGCGACACGGCCGTCGTTTCGCATCGAGATCGGCAACGACGGCTGGTCGTGGCCGACCGGCGCGCCCGCAAGCGATGCGCAGGCGCTGGCGGCGAACGGCCTGCGCGGCGCGGCGCTGCAGAGGGCGCTGTACGAGCGGACGGCGCGCCAGATCCGCGTCGCGAGCCTGACCGAGCAGTTACCCGATCCTGACAATCGCGTCACGCCCGATCCGGTGAAGCGCGACGCGCTGGGACTGCCGCGACCCCGCATCGCGTATCGGATCGACGACTACACAAAGGCGGGTCTCGCCGAAGCGCGCCGGATTCACGGCGAGGCCTTTGCCCGCTTGCATGCGACCGAGATCGCGCACAACGCGGACAAGGAGTTCCAGGGCGCGGGACACGTGATGGGCACCGCGCGAATGGGCAGCGACGCGAAGCAGGCGGTCGTCGACGCCAACTTGCGCGCGTTCGACCACCCGAACCTGTTCATCGAGGGCAGCGCCGTGTTTCCGACCGGCGGCGCGGCGAATCCGACGCTGACGATCGCCGCGCTGGCGCTGCGCTCGGTCGATGCGATTCGCACCGCGTTGACCGCATAGCCCTACTTCGGTCTTATCGGGACGTGACGCAATCCGCGTACGTCGTCTTTCCATCTTCCTCGATGAACGCGGTGTCGCCCTTGTTCCAGAACACGAACGACTCGTCGCCGTTCGCGTAACGCGCGCCCGAGCCCGAACGCGCCTGCGGCAACGACAGCTTGCGGCCGTCGGACAGCGTGAGTGTCGCGCTGCTCGCCGTTCCGTTGACGAACGTCGCGTCAATGGACTTGCCTTCGGCACATGCGAACCGTGCATGGATTTCATGCGCGATGGGCGCGGTCTGCGCCGAAGCGGCGGTCGCGACAGCGAACGTGCCGAGCAGCCGTGCGAGCCGTCCGATCATCGCGGCACGGCGACCGTCACCCTGAGAAACGTCGCCGGTATCGACGTCCGGTCGTTGCGCGTGCTTCGGTTCTGGCTCTCGAACAGCGCGTTCAACTCGTCGCGCAACCGGTCGGCGCGGCCGTTCTTCTCCGCAGCGTCGAATGCGTTCATCGTCGGGCCGTAAAAACGGCGGAAGTCGTTGACGAACGCGGACGGCGTTCCGGCGTAGTCGAACATGTACGTATCGCGCGCGCACGACACGGCGCCCGCAGGTGCGCCGGCGCTCGTGAAGCGCTCGATCACGTTGCCTTCGATGCCCCAGGTCATCGGGCTAACGAAGCCATCCGGCGGCGGCGGCGTATACGCGGCGCTGATCCGCAGGATCTGCGCGACGAGCGTCGGATCGTTCGGGATCCAGTTGCCCATCACGACGCGCCCGCCCGGCCGCGTCACGCGAACCATCTCTTTGGCCACGTCGAATGGCCTCGGCGCGAACATTGCGCCGAAGATGCTGACGACGAGATCGAACGTGCCATTCGCGAGGCCTTCGAGATTCGTCGCGTCGCCTTCCTGGAAGCGCAGGTTCGCGAGCCCGTGCTCGCGCGCCCGGCGATTTCCGGCCTCCACGAGGTTTCGTGCGATGTCGACGCCGAGCACGTCCGCGCCGCGCTTCGCCGCGGGCAGCGCGGTCGTGCCGTCGCCGCAGCCGAGATCGAGGACCCTGGCCCCTTTTCCGATCCGCAGCGAATCGACGAGCGCGTCGCCGCTTTCGCGCATCGTTTCGGCGATGCGCGTGAAATCGCCCTTTTCCCACAGTGCCTTGTTCGGGTTCATCCGTTTCTCCGTCCCGCGTGCCGCGAGGTGTGCGCCGGTGGCTCGCGCGACTCGCGAATGTTCGTATCAGTCCGCCAGAATATCAAGCGACATTCCGGCCGGCGGCCGCCGATCGGGCTACTTTAGGAGCGGCTTCTGGCAACAAGACTTCGGCGTGGCGCGTCTTTTGTTTCGTTTGTTTCGACGGCGATGCGACGCGTTGAATACCATTCGCGTTCAAACAGGGGGATTCGTTGGACAACGTCACGCACACGCTCGTTGGCGCGCTGCTCGGAGAGACCGCGGCGCGAAGCGCATCGCCGCTGGCGGATCCGCGAGCGCGCGACGTGCGCCGCTCGCTCTTCATGGCCGTCATGATCGTCGGCAGCAACCTGCCCGACAGCGACCTCCTGTACTCGTTCGGCTCCGGCGACAAGCTCCGCTATCTCCTCGAGCATCGCGGTCATACGCACACGGTTCTCGGCGCGCTGCTCGGCTCCGCGCTGATGCTGGCCGCGTGGCAGATGTGGCAGCGCTGGCGAAAGATGCCGCTACGGGCGCACGATCAAGCGATTCTCATCGCACTCGCGGTGCTCGCTCCGCTACTGCACATCGCAATGGACGCGTGCAACAGTTACGGCGTTCATCCCTGGTGGCCGTTCGACAATCGATGGCTCTACGGCGATTCGGTGTTTATCGTCGAGCCGCTGCTCTGGGCCGCGACCGCCGCGCCACTTGCGTTTCTGCTGCGAAGCCGCATTGCCCGCGGCGCGATGGTGCTGGTGCTGCTCGTCGGTCTGTACCTCGCGCTCGTCACCGGCATGGCGACGCGTGGTTCGATCGCGGTTTACGGTGTGCTGACGGCGATCATGCTCGCGGTCGGATGGAAGACGCGGCCGCGCACGGCACTCGGCGTCGCCATCATGTCCTGCATCGCGATCGTCGCGGTCTTCGCGATCGCGAGCCGCGAGGCGAGCGCGCGGCTCGATGCGTATGCGGACGCTCACATTACGCGGTGGAAGACGCTCGACCGCATTCTCACGCCGATGCCAATGAATCCGCTGTGCTGGGACGTGATCCTGGTGCAGGAAGAGGACGATCGCTACGTGCTGCGCCGTGCGATCCTTTCGCTCGCGCCCGGCATGCAGTGCCCGACGCGAACCGTCGACGGCGAGATCATGGCGCCGCTCACCGGCGTTGTATTGCCGGATACGCCGTTCGTCCATTGGCACGGCGAAGTCATCGCGTCGCGCGACCGATTGCGCTCGCTCGTCGCGACGTCGTGCGAGGCGTCGGCGTTCATGCGCTTCGCGCGCGCGCCGTGGTTGAGCTTAGACGACGCGCCGTCGACGATCGGCGATCTGCGCTTCGACCGCGAGCGAGCCCTCGGTTTTGCGGAGCTCGCGCTCGGCGGCGCGGGACGGTGTCCGTCGTACGTGCCGCCGTGGTTACCGCCGCGCGCCGATCTGCTCGAACGATAGCGCCGCAGTGCGGGCCGCGTTCGTCAGCCGCTGTTGCGCAAGCCGGCGGCGAGCCCGTTGATCGTCAGATGGATCGCGCGTCGCGTCCGGTCATCGGTCTCGCCTGCGCGGTAGCGGCGCAAGAGCTCGACCTGCAGATGGTTGAGCGGATCGAGATAGGGGAAGCGCGTGCGGATGCTGCGCTCGAGGGCCGGGTTGTCCTCGAGCAGCGTCTGCTGGCGCGTGATCGTCAGCGTGTGGCTCACGGTCAGCGCGTGCTCGGCGGCGATCCGGACGAAGATGCCGTCGCGCAGGTGCTCATCGGCAACGAGCTCGGCGTAGCGCGATCCGATCGCGAGGTCGCTCTTCGCGAGCACCATCGCCATGTTCGACATGACGCTGCGGAAGAACGGCCAGCGCTCGTGCATCTCCTGCAGCAGCGCGAGCCCATCGCGATGGTCGCGGAGCCACGCGTCGACCGCGCTGCCGAAGCCGTACCACCCCGGCAGCATCAGCCGGCATTGCGCCCAGCCGAACACCCACGGTATCGCCCGCAGATCCTCGAGCCTCGTCGACCCGGTTCGGGACGCCGGGCGGCTGCCAATGTTGAGCTCGGCAATCTCGCTGATCGGCGTCGACGCGCGGAAGTAATCGACGAATCCCGGCGTCTCGTACACGAGCGCGCGATACGTCCGCTGCGCGTCGGCCGACAGCCGGCGCATCGCCGCGTCGTACGCCGTCGCGCGCTGGCCGATCCGCTCGCTGTCGAGAAGCCCCGCTTCGAGCGCCGCCGCGACGATCGTCTCGAGATTGCGGTGACCGAGCTCCGGGTCCGAGTATTTGCTCGCGATGATCTCGCCCTGCTCGGTCATCCGCAGCCCTCCGCAGACGCTGCCGGGCGGCTGCGCGAGGATCGCGTCGTAGCTCGGCCCGCCGCCGCGACCGACCGTTCCGCCGCGGCCGTGAAAGAGGCGCAGGTGCACGCCGCCCGATGCGAACGTTTGCGCGAGCGTTCGCTCGGCGCAGTAGAGCGCCCAGTTCGCCGTCAGGTAGCCGCCGTCCTTGTTGCTGTCGGAATAGCCGATCATCACCTCCTGCCGATTGCCGTCGTGGCGCACCATCGCGCGATACAGCGGAATCGCGAACGCTGCGGACATTACGTCGCCGCAGCGCTCGAGGTCCTCGATCGTCTCGAACAGCGGCACGATCGACAGCGCGAGCGCCGTGCCGCGCAACAGGCCGACCTCCTTCAGCAGCACGGCAACCTCGAGCAGGTCCGACGGCGACTGGCATTTCGAGATCACGTACTGGCGCAGCACGTCGGGTCCGAACCGCGCATGGATGTCGGCGGTCTTCGCGAGCACGGCGAGCTCGGACGCGGCGCGCTCGGACAGCGGCGCATACGGCGAATGCAGCAGGCGCGGGCTCGCCAGCTCGCGCTCGAGCAGCGCGACGCGCGCGCCTTCGGAGAGCATCCGGTAGTCGTCGTGCACGCCGGCCTTCGCGAGCAACTCAGCGACGACCTGCTCGTGCACGTCGCTGTTCTGGCGCAGGTCGAGCGATGCGAGATGGAAGCCGAACACGTCGATCGCCCGGCGCAGCGGCCGCAACCGCAGGTCCGCAAGCTCGGCTGACGCGTGCGTCGCGAGCGAATCGGCGATCGTGTCCAGGTCGGCCGCGAGCTCCGCCGGCGATCGGTACGCCGGAGCATCGGCGTGCGGCGTCCGCGCCGGCGCGTAGCGCGCGAGCTCGCGTGCCGTTGCAGCGAGCCGGGCGTAGATACCGACCAGTGCCTGGCGGTAAGGCTCGTCCGATCGGTGGGGATTCGGATCGGCGGCGTCGCGCGCGAGCGCGAGCAGGCGCGCGGACGGCGTGACGAGCCGCGTGCAAAGCGACATTTCAGCGCCGAGCTGATGCACTTCGCCGAGGTAGTGCTCGAACGCGACGCGCGCCTGCGCGTGCACCGCGTAGTCGAGCGTCTCCGCGGTGACGTTCGGGTTGCCGTCGCGATCGCCGCCGATCCACGAGCCGATCCGCAAGAACGGCGGCAGCCGCACGCCGGGCCACGCCGGCGCGATCTGCGCGTCGAGCCCCGTGTACAGGCGCGGAATTTCGGCGAGGAACGTGTAGCGGTAGAAGGCGAG
>Ga0068855_100008845_pt1 | contig 12172 bp, 12 predicted proteins | sample KBSCornC52_FD_66592 | JGI IMG/M metagenome (GOLD analysis project Ga0068855, IMG submission 66592) | Corn rhizosphere microbial communities from Kellogg Biological Station, Michigan, USA - KBS Corn C5-2 | ecosystem: Host-associated > Plants > Roots > Rhizosphere > Soil ...
TCCGGGGCAAAGCGGGCAGCTTGAACAGTTTCGCCAGCCGCTCGCGGTGGCTGGTGATCTGGATGTCTTCATGGCCTTCGGCATCCAGCCGGGCGATCGTCGGCCAGTCCGAATTGTTGCCCCGGGAGGCGCCTTCGCCATCGGCCGGCCAGTCGGCGGAAATCGAGGGGCTGTCGACCTCGGGCGTATCCTCGCTGGCGTCCTGGCCACTTTCCTCGCGGGCCATCGCGTCCCATTCGGGCGCGGCATCGTTTTCGGCTGATTGGCGCGACGCCGCCATGGCAGGGGCCGCGGCGGCCATCTCGACCGCGTCCTCGGGTCGGGCCAGCCACGTCTCCTTGCATCGGGAACAGCGCACCGTGCGTCCGGAAGCCCCAAGGGTGCTCGGATTGATGGCGTAGGATGTTGTACAATGGGGGCAAACGATGTGCATGGAGCCCGTTTCCATAGTGTCTTTGCCCGGATGCTACATAGCGACCGTTAACGAACCGGAAACCATAACGGCCGCAAAACCGTTTTGTCCGGACGGGGCCATCGGCGGGCGGCGGGCCCGAAGTTCAGGTCCACATCCGGGGTTTCCGGCCACGGTTCATATCGAGCGGAGCTGAGCTTGGTTCGGTTCGAAAATGTCGGTTTGCGGTACGGGCTCGGCCCGGAGATTCTGCGCGACCTGTCGTTCCTGATCCCGGCCCATTCGTTCCAGTTCCTCACCGGCCCCTCCGGCGCCGGCAAGACCTCGCTGCTGCGGCTGTTGTTCCTGTCGATGCGGCCGACGCGCGGCCTGGTCACCCTGTTCGGCCACGACGTCTCGCTGCTCGGCAAGGAGCAGATCGCCGACCTGCGCAAGCGCATCGGCATCGTGCTGCAGGACTTTCGCCTGCTCGACCACATGACGACCTATGAGAACGTGGCGCTGCCGTTTCGGGTGATGGGCCGCGAGGAATCCAGCTACCGTCGCGAGGTGATCGACCTGTTGAAATGGGTCGGCCTCGGCGAGCGGATGGACGCGCTGCCGCCGATCCTGTCGGGCGGCGAGAAACAACGCGCGGCGATCGCGCGCGCCGTGATCTCACGGCCGCAATTGTTGCTCGCGGACGAGCCGACCGGCAGCGTCGATCCGACGCTGGGCCGGCGCCTGTTGCGGCTGTTCATCGAACTGAACAAGTCGGGCACCGCCGTCATCATCGCGACCCACGACATCACGCTGATGGATCAATACGAGGCGCGACGCCTGGTGCTGCATCAGGGACGGCTGCATATCTATGAGTAGGCTTCTCGATGGCCAGGCAAACTGATGGCTAGACAAATTTATGGCTAGGCAAATCTGTGGCTAGGATTGGCGAAGAACATATCCCGCTGGTGGATCTCGGGCGTGACAGCCCGCGGGTCACGGCACAGGCGCGCAACATGTCGCCGATCGTGCCGCGGGCCTCGATCTCCGGCCGCGCGCTGGTTGCGGTCGTCGCCATCATGACGTTCCTCGCCTCCATCACCACGGGCGCGGTGTTGCTGGTGAGTGCCTCGGCCGCCGAGTGGCAGTCGGAAGTCGCCAGCGAAATCACCGTGCAGGTGCGCCCGACTGCCGGCCGCGATCTCGACCGCGATTCGGCGGCGGCGGCCGAAGCGATGCGCACGCAACCTTATGTCGTTCAGGTCAAACCGTTCACCAAGGACGAGTCGGCGAAACTGCTGGAGCCGTGGCTCGGCAGCGGACTGTCGATCGACCAGTTGCCGGTGCCGCGCGTCATTGTCGCACGCGTGCAGCCCGGCGCCACGCTTGATCTCGCCGGGCTGCGCAGCCGGGTGACGCTGGTGGCGCCAACGGCCAGCGTCGACGACCACCGCGCCTGGATCGAGCGGATGCGCTCGATGACCGGCGCCACCGTGTTTGCCGGCATCGGCATTCTCGCACTGGTGATCATCGCGACCATCATTTCGGTTTCGTTTGCGACCCGCGGCGCGATGGCGGCGAACCGCCCGATCGTCGAGGTGCTGCATTTCGTCGGCGCCGGCGACACCTATATCGCCAACCGTTTCCTGCGGCATTTTCTGAGGCTCGGGCTTGAGGGCGGCTTGATCGGCGGCGGTGCGGCGATGCTCGGCTTCGGCTTCTCCGAATCGATTGCCGGCTGGTTTTCCGGCACTCCGGTCGGCGATCAGTTCGCGGCCTTGCTGGGGACGTTTTCGCTGCGCCCGTCCGGCTATCTGGCGCTGGCGGCGCAGGCGGTGCTGATTGCCGCAATTACTGCCTGGGCCTCGCGGCGCACGCTGTTCGCGACGCTGGATGATATCGACTAGACTCCACTTCGCCTGAAAACCCGATAGAATTGGACGGGGGCAGAGGACCAGCCGAACCGAAATGAATGCGCAGCCCGACGATAGCTCGCCTGAACCGGCGACGGCGCCGCCGCGAGGCCGGTTGCGTGCCGCTGTCGTGGCCACGCTCGCCGTCGTCTTCGTCGCCGCGGCCGCCGGCTTCGTTGCGTTTCTGGCTCAGTTGCGCGGTGTCGAGACCCAGCCGGCCCGCAACGCCGACGGCATCGTGGTGCTGACCGGCGGCTCGTCGCGGGTGTCGGATGCGATGGAATTGCTGGCCGGCGGCTACGGCAAGCGTCTCCTGATCTCCGGCGTGCATCCGACCAGTGCCGCCAGCGATATTTCCCGCAGGCTGCCCGACAACCAGTCGCTGCTTGGCTGCTGCGTCGACCTCGACTATTCCGCCATCAACACCCGCAGCAACGCCGCCGAGACCAAGCGCTGGGTCCGCGAGCGCGGCTTCAAGTCGCTGATCGTGGTGACGTCGAACTATCACATGCCGCGCGCCATCGTCGAAATGTCGCATGCGATGCCTGATGTCACGTTGATCCCGTTCGCGGTGGTCGGCGACAAATGGCGCGATGAGCCGTGGTGGACCAGTGGTGCCACGTTCCGCCTGCTACTGTCGGAATACGCGAAATACGTCGCCGTGGAAGTGCGGGTGCGGCTGGCCGATCTCGGCCTCGACCTGGTGCCGGAGTGGCCGGATCAGCCGACCGGTTCGCTGCCGCAGCGGCCGGCGACGGCGCAGGCGAATTGACGGATTTTCAAAGATCGCTCTTTCCGTCCCGCACCGGCACCGCATGCTCGCCGTGCAGCATCATGGCGAGCTTGTGCAACGGCGCGTCGCGAAAGCCCTCCGCCTCGATCGCCTTGACGGTGGCGAGAACGTAGTCGCGGTTGATGCCGGACTGGCCGTGGCCCTGCAGCACATGGCGCAACTGATCGGCCAGCGTCAGCCGCCCGGCGTACTGCACATGGCCGCGATCGACCACATAGGCCAGCGCGCTGACGCGCTGCCGCGCCTCGTTCTCCAGCCACACCGAACGTTGCACTTCGCGATACACCGAAGTCACCTGCTCGCGCTCGCGCAAATAATCGATGGTGGCGTTGCGGTGTTTTTCCGCGACCCGGAAGGCGATGCCGCGGCAGGCGCCGCCGCGGTCGAGGCCAAGCACGAGGCCGGGCTTTTCCGGCGTGCCGCGGTGGACAAAGGAGTAGACGCAGAGCGCGCGGTGCTCGCCGATCAGCCGTGCCGGAACCCGTTCGACGAAGTCGAAGCCCGGCCGCCACATCAGCGAACCGTAGCCGAACACCCAGAGGTCGCCTGTCGGGAATTCCGAGTCGTGTAAGGTGAGCGCGGACATTGGCAAAGCGTTTTCGAGCGAAGTGGACGCCGGTTCGCGCTGGGAAAACGCGTCAAACAAAAGGGCTCTACCAGAACGAGGTGACAATGCGAAGCGGATTCAGCGCCTTTTGTTGTGATGCCCTTACGCTTACATTTGACAAAATCACCGCCCAAAGGACGCCGCATGTCTGACATGACCCCCGCGCCGCGCCGGCGCCCGCTTTGGCGCCTTTTCATCATGCCCGCTCTGCTCGTGGTCGCTGCGATCGGCTGGAGCGCCTTCTGGTTCTATGCGGCCTCCGAGGTCGGCGTCCGCGCCGATGCCTGGCGCGCCAGGGAAGCCAAATCCGGCCGGGTCTATGATTGCGGCAAGCGCTCGGTCGCCGGCTATCCGTTCCGCCTCGAAGTCAGCTGCGAAGATGCCAGCGTGGCGCTGGTGTCGCAGACCGCGGGCGCGCCGACGGCGTTCACCGCGCAGCTTGGCGAGATCATGGTGATCGCGCAGATCTACCAGCCGAACCTCCTGATTGCCGACTTCAAGGCGCCGGCGACGCTTGCCGATCGCGGCCAGCCGCCGTCGATGAAGGTGAACTGGACCACGGGCCGCAGCAGCATCACCGGACTGCCGAACAATCCGCAGCGCGCCGACATCGTGTTCGACAATCCCGCGATCGACCGCGTCAACGGTCCGGTGCAGACGCCGCTGGCCAAGGCCGGCCATGTCGAGCTGCACGGCCGCATCGCCGAGGGTTCGCCGCAGGATCATCCGGTGATCGAAACGGTGCTGCAGATATCAGGCGGCACCATCCAGGAAGTACATCCGCTGTTGGCGGCGCCGTTCGACGCCGACGTCCAGACCAAGTTGAGCGGGTTGAAGGATTTTGCGCCAAAGCCGTGGCCGGAGCGTTTTCGCGAGATCCAGGCCGCCGGCGGCCATGTCGAGATCGTGCGGTCGCGGATCCAGCAGGGCGACCTGGTCGCGGTTGCCGCGGGCACGCTGGGTCTCAACGCCAATGGCCGCATCGACGGCGAATTACAGATGACGGTCGCCGGTATCGAAAAGGTAATTCCGGCACTCGGTATCGAGAAAATGCTGGAGGAGGGCGTGCCGCAGGCGACGCTCGACAAGGTGGCGCCGGGCGTCAAGAGCCAGGATCTCAACAATCTGTTCGGTGCGCTCGACAAGGCCATCCCGGGTCTCGGCAAGGTCGTCAAGCAGAACGCCAATGTCGGCGTTGCCGCCGGCATCAACTCGCTCGGCACCGCCGCCGAACTCGAAGGCAAGAAGGCGCGCGCCTTCCCGCTGCGGTTCGTCGACGGCGTGGTGTATTTCGGCCCGATCAGGGTCGCGCAGATTCCGCCGCTGTTTTGATTTGCCGCCATCCCGGCGAACGCCGGGATCCATCCTACGAAGTTAGCCAATCACGCTTCCCGGTAAACTGCCGCTCGCCAAACCGTGATGGCGCGGCGGGAATGTAGCACCGCCGATCGCAGTCTTGCTCTTCGACGATCCACTGACATCACCGTGGGTCGATAACGAGGAGAGCAGAGATGACTACGTTCAAATTGCTTGGTGCGGCGGCCGTTCTGTCCGCGTTAATCGTATCTTCGGCATCGGCGCAGGCGGTAATCGACGAGCCGGGCATGTATGCATTTTATCATCCGAACGGCGACGTGCTTCATGCCGGTTCGCCACGGCCGTCTGCGGATGCCCAGGCGATGGCGCGGCCGGTGGTGATGCGCCATCCGCTGCCGGCGCGGCACCGGTCCGCCAGATAAGATCCGCGGTTTCAACTCATGCGGGCTCGGTCGGTGAGGGCTGAGCCCGTACTTTTGCGCGGTGATGTGCAGAGCGGATTAGCCGACTTGTCGGCCGAAGCTCGGCGAGCGAAGGCGGAAGGCGCCGATACAACGTTACCAGGCAAGAGAACGGCGGATTACGCTGGCGCTGATCCGCCCTGCATTTCTGCCGTCGTCATCCCGCGATAGCGGAAAAATGCCGGCGAGGCGCGGTCGCGGCACTGTGATTGAAGTCGCTCTGGCCGAAGGCCGATCAGCGCACATCTCCTGACGGCAGTTTCAAAAAGCCCGCCGCGTGCAACGGGTCGAATGGATGGAGAGAACAAATGAATAATTTCAAGATATTGGCCGCTGCGCTGGTTCTATCGGCGGCGTCGGCAACGACAGCTTTTGCCCAGGCCGCGATCGGGGAGCCCGGCCTGTATTCGTTCTATCATCCGAACGGCGACGTGCTTCATGCCGGATCGCCGCCCCCGGCGGCGGATGCGATGGCCGCCTACACCGGCCGGGCCGTGACTTCAGCGCCGCATCGCGCGCGTCATCCGCATTTCGGCCGTGCGAACTGAAGCTTTCGACGGCTTGATTCCGCCAACGACGCAAGCTGTGAGGCGTGCGACAAAATGGCACGACGGGCAAATCACCAAAACCTGTCCAGCCCTCCGCGCAAAAATATTTCGCTGGCCTCGTCGGGCAAATCAGATTTACGACTCCCGCATCCTGTCCCGCCAGAGGGGCGTTGGCCATCGTCGCAAACGAGGGACAGGGAGCGGTGGACGCGGCAGCACGCGAGACGAACGGGCTGCAGCGTACGGTGAAATCGTTTGGGTCCGACGCCCCGATGCAGGCGTCAAGTTCGAAGGCGGCCAACGCTGCCCGAGAGCGATGGTGTCACGAAAAGCAGGGTCACCAGGACGATCTCGTATAAGCCGTAAAGCCATTGCGCAGGGAAGGCCGGAGGCTTCCGCCAAACCTGTATGCTCGTGCGCACATCTTTGTTGCAACTATCGCGTACGAGACCGCGGGTGCGGCGCGCACCCGGTCTTCCCTGCGCCCTCTGAATTCGAGAGGGCCAACGAAATGAAAAAACTTCGGGCAGATCACGCCGCGAGAACGAGGAGTCGTGTGCGAGATTCGTAGGATGGGTGGAGCGAAGCGATCCCCATCGCCACACGGCGGTATTGATGGGTATCGCTTCGCTCCACCCATCGAAATGGATTGCTTCGCTTCGCTCGCAATGACGGCAGGAGGAGTAGTCTTCGCCGCGACGACGCTACTCCGCCTTCTTCGCCAGATTCGCATGCGGCCGGCCGAAATCCGGTGCGGCCGAATCCTGGCCGATCTCGACGATGCCGCGGCGGATGGCGCGGGTGCGGGTGAAGTGTTCGAACAGCGCTTCGCCGTCGTTGCGGCGAATCGCGCGGGTGAGTTTCGAAAGGTCCTCGGTGAAGGTGCCGAGCATTTCGAGCACCGCGTCCTTGTTGTTCAGAAACACGTCGCGCCACATCGTCGGATCCGAGGCCGCGATGCGGGTGAAATCGCGAAAACCGCCGGCGGAGAATTTGATCACCTCGGACGACGTCACCTGGGCCAGTTCGTCCGCGGTGCCGACGATGGTGTAGGCGATCAGATGCGGCAGGTGGCTGGTGATCGCGAGTACCAGGTCGTGGTGGTCGGGCGTCATGATCTCGACCCTGGCGCCCATCCCGGCCCAAAACGCGCGCAGGCGCTCGGTGGCGGCAGCGTCGGTGCCCTCGGGCGGCGTCAGAATGCACCAGCGGTTGATGAACAGTTCGGCGAAGCCGGAATCGGGACCGGAGTGTTCGGTACCGGCCACGGGGTGCGCCGGCACAAAGTGGACATTCGCCGGCAGATGCGGCGCCATCTCTCTTACAATCGCGCCCTTGACCGAACCGACGTCGGACACGATGGCGCCCGGCTTGAGGTGTGGCGCGATCTCCTGCGCCACCGGCCCGCAGGCGCCGACGGGAATGCAGAGGATGACGAGGTCGGCATCCCTGACCGCTTCCGCGTTGGTTGCGAGCACGGCATCGACGATGCCGAGTTCGGCGACACGGGCGCGCGTCTTCTCCGAGCGTGCCGTGGTGACGATTTCGCCGGCCAGGCCCTGGGCCCGCGCGGCGCGCGCGATCGAACCGCCGATCAGCCCGAAGCCGATCAGCGCGACGCGGTTGAACAGCGGCGCGCTCATTTGCCCGCCATGAAGTCGCGCAGCCCATCGACGACCAGACGATTTGCCTCTTCGGTGCCGATGGTCATGCGCAGCGAATGCGGCAGGCCGTAATTGTTCAGCGCGCGCAGCACCAGGCCGCGCTTGGTCAGATACGCATCGGCCTCGGACGAGGTCTTGCCCTTGTCGAGCGGGAAATGGATCAGCACGAAGTTCGCCACGCTCGGCGTGACCTTGAGGCCGAGCTTGCCGATCTCCTCGGTCAGCCAGTTGCGCCATGTCTCGGTGAACGCCTTCGACATCTGGACATGCGCGGTGTCCTCGATCGCGGCGACCGCGGCGAGCATCGCCGGCGTCGAGACGTTGAACGGACCACGAATCCGGTTGCAGGCATCGATGATGTTGGCCGGGCCGAACATCCAGCCGATCCGCAAGGCGGCGAGCCCGTGAATCTTGGAGAAGGTATGCGTCATCACGGTGTTTTCGGTGGTCGCCACCAGCTCGATGCCGAGCTCGTAGTCGTTGCGCGACACGTAGTCGGAATAGGCGGCGTCGAGCACCAGCAGCACATGCGGTGGCAGTCCGCCACGCAGTCGCTTGACCTCGTCGAACGGAATATAAGTGCCGGTCGGGTTGTTCGGGTTGGCCAACCACACCAGCTTGGTCTTCGGCGTGACGCGCGCCAGGATCGCGTCGACGTCGGCGGTGAAATCGGTCTCGGGGGCGACGACGTTCTTGGCGCCGTTCGCCATGGTGGCGATCGGGTACACCAGAAAACCGTGGGCGGTCGAGATCGCCTCATCTCCGTGCTTGAGATAGGTGTGGGCCAGCAAATTGAGGATTTCGTCCGAGCCGGCGCCGCAAATGATGCGATCGGGGTCGAGCCCGAAGGCGCGGCCGATCGCTTCGCGCAGCACCCGCGAGGTTCCTTCCGGATAGTCCTCCAGGCCTGCCACCGCCTGCTTGTAGGCTTCCTTGGCTTTGGGCGACGGCCCGAACGGGGTCTCGTTGGCGGACAGCTTGAACACCTTGCGGCCGGGCTCCGGCACCGGGGTCTTGCCGGGCGTGTAGGGCGCAATATCGAGAATGCCGGGATTCGGCACGGGGCGGGACATCGTCAACTCCGGGTATTCAGGGCCGATCTAGGATCTGGCGGCCCCGTTCGGGGGCACCGTATAGCGCGTTGCATGGCTGCCGACGAGGGCCGACGAACGCACCGACGCACCGGCCGCAATCAGGGCCATCTTGATCTTCTCAAAGCCGGTGCCGGCATCCGACACCAGCAGTGCCGCACCGTCGAAAGCGGTATCGGGCACGGCGACGATTTCCGCGAGCGGCGCCAGCGCCCGCGCCGTATCGGCGTTCCAGCCGGAGACGCGGACGCTCCACGTCTGGACTTCAGTCACCATGGCGTCGTCGGCGACCCGCGAGATCACGAACACCGGGAGGGCTGCCGGATGGTCGGCGCGTTCCAGGAACGGCAGGCGGGCGATGATTTTTGGTGCGCCGTCGGCTTCCAGCGCGATCCACCATGGCGTGCGGCTCGAGATTGCCGAGACCAGCGCCAGATCGCCCTTGGATTTAGCCACCGCTTCGACCGCGGCCTGGGCGCTGAAATGCGCCACATAGGGAACGACGAAGCCGAAATGAAACCGCGCCGAATCCCGCATCGCGGGTTCGCTGACGGAAACATCCGCATGCACCGCGAACGGCGCCTGGACAAAGGTGAACGTCGAGATGATGACGCGCCAGATGCTCTCGATGGTGTCGAGCGGCAGGATGCCACGATGGCGCTTGACCAGTTCGCGCATCATGCTCGCCTCGCGCGCGGGGCGGAACGCCGAGCCGACTTCCTGGGTCTGCTTGACCTGGATCAGCCGGTCGATGATGTCGCCGCGCGCCATCAGCAGGCGATGAACCTGCTCGTCGATGGCGTCGATCTCTTTGCGCAGCTCCTGCAGCGAGGGCGGAGCCGGGGGGGCCTTGGACATGCGAATAACCTGGCGAGAGCGTTGCCTTATCCCGCGGCGCAGCGCCTGCGCCGCGTCTCAAAGGATGAGGCCCGTTCTCACCCATGGTGCGAAATGGCGCAAGGGCGCCGCCGCGCCATGAGGTTTCCCGGGCCGGTTAACCATGGGCCCACCTTGACGAATGGCCTGCCCGGGACTAGCTTTGGAGCACTCCGTGGTCATTTGAGCCGGCCGGCTTGCAGCCACGTTAAACAACTCGCTAAACAGGCCGGGGACAGAAGTGATCCCGGCCGAACCTTTGTTCAGGCCGGGTTTTTTATTGGCCTGATTCTGTCCATGGACCTCCGCCAAGGAGGCCGGTGCCGATATGACAAACGTGCAGTCGATACCCAGTCCGTCGATCCACAGCGAGGATCGCGCCCATGAGGCCGATCATCCGACGTCGCTGGTGGCGAAGTTCGGGACGGATCAGCCGCTGAAGCTCGATTGCGGCGTCGATCTCGCGCCGTTCCAGATCGCCTATCAGACCTATGGCGAACTGAACGCGGACCGCTCCAACGCGATTCTGATCTGCCATGCACTGACGCTTGATCAGCATGTCGCCAATGTGCACCCGATGACTGGCAAGGCGGGCTGGTGGGCGAACATGGTCGGTCAGGGTCTTCCACTCGATATCGACCGTTACTTTATCATCTGCGCCAACGTCATCGGCGGCTGCATGGGCTCGACAGGGCCGGCTTCAACCAATCCGGCCACCGGCAAGCCGTGGGGGCTGGATTTTCCTGTGGTCACCATCCCCGACATGGTGCGCGCGCAGGCGATGCTGCTCGACCGTCTCGGCATCGATACGCTGTTTTGCGTGGTCGGCGGATCGATGGGCGGCATGCAGGTGCTGCAGTGGACGGTGGCCTACCCGGAGCGGGTTTTTTCAGCGCTGCCGACCGCCTGCGCGACGCGTCATTCGGCGCAGAACATCGCGTTTCACGAGCTTGGCCGGCAGGCTGTGATGGCGGATCCGAACTGGCACCAGGGTCGTTACACCGAGAACAGCACCCTGCCGCATCGCGGCCTCGCTGTGGCGCGGATGGCGGCGCACATCACTTATCTGTCGGACGCGGCGCTGCATCGCAAGTTCGGACGGCGGATGCAGGATCGCGCATTGCCGACCTTCTCGTTCGATGCCGATTTCCAGGTCGAGAGCTATCTGCGTTATCAGGGATCGTCTTTCGTCGAGCGCTTCGACGCCAACAGCTATCTCTATCTGACGCGGGCGATGGATTACTTCGACATCGCCGCCGATCATAACGGCGTGCTGGCGCAGGCGTTTCGTGGCATCAAGACCCGCTTCTGCGTGGTGTCGTTCACCTCGGACTGGCTGTTTCCGACTTCGGAATCGCGCGCGCTGGTGCACGCGCTGAACGCGTCGAGTGCGCGGGTGTCATTCGCCGAGATCGAAACCGATCGCGGCCACGACGCCTTCCTGCTCGACGTTCCCGAATTCTTCGATATCTCCCGCGGCTTCCTGGAATCCGCAGGCAAGGCGCGCGGGCTTGGCTCAAGTGGGCTTGGTTCAAGTGGACTTGGATCGACAGGTGGCTGAGATGGCACTGCAGGAACAGAGTTTGCCGCTCGGCGGCATAGCCCCCGAACGCATCGGGAAATATCGCACCGATCATCTGCTGGTTGCCGGCATGGTCGAGCCCGGCTCGAAAGTGCTCGACGTCGGCTGCGGCGAGGGCGACCTGTTGCAATTGCTCGAGAGCCGCGGCATCGACGGTCGCGGCATCGAGCTGTCGCGCGAGGGCGTCAACCGCTGCGTCGCCAAGGGGCTCGCGGTGGTGCAGGGCGACGCCGACACCGACCTCGTCAATTATCCCGATGACGCCTTTGACTACGTGATCCTGTCGCAGACGCTGCAGGCGACGCGACAGCCGAAGGTGGTACTGGAAAACCTGCTGCGGATCGGCCAGCGCGCCATCGTCTCGTTCCCGAATTTCGGCTTCTGGAAGATGCGGCTCCAGCTGCTGGTGGGCGGCCACATGCCGCGCACCGAGAACCTGCCGGCAACATGGTACGACACGGCGAACATCCACTTCTGCACCATCAAGGATTTCGTCGAGCTCTGCGACGCCATCAACGTCAAGATGGAGCGCGCGGTGGCGCTCGATCTCTACGGCCGGCCGGTGCCGTTGAACCTGCCCTGGTGGGTCTGGAACATGTTCGGCGAGCAGGGCGTGTTTTTGCTCAGCCGCGCGGAGAAGACGAAGTGACTCGTCATTGCGAGGAGCGTTAGCGACGAAGCAATCCACACTTCCTTCGTGCGAGATGGATTGCTTCGCTTCGCTCGCAATGACGGCTCAGACGTGAACCGCCATCATCGAGCGGGGATCCCGCACCGGCCACCTTCCGGCCTCGACCAGCGCGATGAACCGCTCGACCATCTCGTTGAACAGCGCCGGCTCCTCCAGATTGAGCACATGGCCTGATTTGGGGAAGAACGACAGCCCCGCCGCCGGCAAATGCTGCTTCAGGAACAGGCTCGGCTCGACG
>Ga0068855_100008850_pt1 | contig 12169 bp, 11 predicted proteins | sample KBSCornC52_FD_66592 | JGI IMG/M metagenome (GOLD analysis project Ga0068855, IMG submission 66592) | Corn rhizosphere microbial communities from Kellogg Biological Station, Michigan, USA - KBS Corn C5-2 | ecosystem: Host-associated > Plants > Roots > Rhizosphere > Soil ...
TCGGAACGAAATCCGCTGTGAGCGGGACGGTGACGAATCCGAACAACAGCTCCACTTTCGGCGTGATCGTGGCCGAGCTCAGACCCGCCAATGCATTGCTCACGGCTGAACCCAGCGCATTCGTGTTGGTGGTCCAGTAGTAGGACGGATCGCTTCCGCCCCGTCCGTAAAATGTATTCGTCGCCGTGTTGCCGGCCAGATTCACCGACACGTTGGAGACGGTCGCGGAAACCTCGACCGCGCCAGCTAGTACCAGCACGTCGAGCACCTTGGCGGGCGTCGAGCAGCTGTAGGTCGCCGGCAGGTTGAGCAGGTTGCCGCTGAGCGGCGGCTGGCCGATACATAGATTCGCGACGCTCGGTTGCGCGCTGATCGTGGCCGAATTCGGCGAGGTCCGGCAATTGGTCGACAACAGCGTTGCGCTGCCCGCACCGAGCTGCACGTAAAGCGGCAGATACACGTTCGCGGACGCCACGACCGGCAGCGGATTCACACCGAGGTCGACGAGGAGATAGAGGCCGAGCTGCGCATTCGTCGCGACCGTGCGCCACGCGCCGGTCGCGTCCTTCCCGCCTTCGCCCACCGCGATGGTCGGCGGGCTGATGACCTGCACCTGCAACTGCGCGATCGATACGGAAGTGCCGTTCGGCAGCGCAAGCGGCACATTCGCGCCGATTACGACGCCCGGCTTGCCGCTCTGTGAGATCTGCGCCATCGCCGTCACGAGATCGAGCACGTTCACGGTCGCATCGGCCGCCGCCTGCGCATTCGCGAGGCCGAGCGTGAGCAGCGACGTGGCACTCTGTCCGGTCAGGCGCGCGACGTTGATGCTGGTATTGCCGAGCAGGCTCAGGTTGAGGATGCTGTTCAGTGCGCCGGTCGCACTCGACTGCAGGGTGGCGCCGAGCGTGGAGGTCTTCCCGACGGCCGCTACCGTCGCCTTGAGCAGCGTGCCGACCGATGCCTGCGCATTGACGAGCCCGCCCATCGTCCCGTTGCCCACCGACAGTGACTGCAGCGCGACGGCGATATCGCCCAGCTTGACGTTCGCGCAGGCAAGCCCCTGATAGGACGCAAGATTGAGCGTCAGCGGCGTACCGCCCTGGCCTTGCAGCAGTGCACCCAGCAGCGCATTCACCAGACCGGGATTGCCGGTCGGCACACCCGAGCAGCCGACTCCACCGACGGCGGCCAGCGTCGCGCCGATCGAGAACGTGTCGATGTTGGTCGCCTTTGCGGTCGACGTGGCGATCACGGTGCGTGTCGGTCCGAAGAAGAAATACGGCATCGACTTGGAAATCGTGACCCGGACCGCATTCAGCTGGGTGAGCATGGGAACCGATGTCTTCGACGAATAGAAACTGCTCGACGTCCCGGTGGCCGTGGGTGCCCAATAACCGCAATCGGCCGACAGGGTCGTGGTGCCGCCGACGGAAAAGCCGTTCGTCGACGCGTTGCTCGTGGCCACGCTCGTCACGTTCGCACACGCATCGTCCAGCCGCTGGACCGCGGCCAGCGCCGCGAGATCGGCGACGCGCTGCATGTCGCGGCGGGCCAGGAACACGTTGCCGATGTCGACCGAACCGAGAATGACCATCGCCAGCAGTATCCATACGGACGCCATGACGACGACCGCGCCGCGCTGTCGCCGCGGCGCGGTGTGTCTCTGTCCGGTCACTCGATTCGATGAATGGCGAGCCGCGATCATTACCGTCTCGCTCAATACGTTTGCATGGAATGCTGTCCGCCGGAGCCGCCGCTGCCGTTCGCGTTGACCGGTGATCCCATCGACTCCGGAATCTTGTGCTTGAACGAATCGAGATAGCGCTGGTAGCTGAGCGACGCGGTATCACCCAACATCGGCAACGCCGGTCCGGCCGCACGGTTGTCCCGCTGCAGCGAGAGCAGCGCGTCGGTCGAATGGCCGACTTCCGCCGCCGACGGCATCGACTCCTGGCAATGTGCCGCCATCGCGGCCCCCAGCAATGCAACCACTGTGATGCCGCGATGCAGCCATGCAAGGCGTCGATTGAAACGTTTGTCGTTCGTCATGTCACTTCCCCCCGAATGCCTTGTCATTGTGCGAACCGTTGCAGCAGCGGCGCGGTGGGATCGAATCCCTGAATGTTTGCGACTGGCGACGGCCGCCGTGAGACATCGGCGCCCGACACGTCGACCACGCTGCCCGAGCCGACCGGCGTTGCCGTCGCGACCGAGGCCGCTGGCGGTGCCGCGCGGCGCCACGCACGCGCTGCCGCCGTGATTTTCATCGCGTCGCCGCGGATGTCGTTGCGCACGTCGGCCGACAGCTTCTGCTGTGCCATGAGCCGCTGCGCGTCGCGCGTACGGCCGGACGCGAGCAGATACAGCACCAGGTTGCTGATGATCTTTGGATTGTTCTGGTCGAGTTCAGCCGCCTTCATCAGCGGGATGCGCGCACCGTCGATATCGCCGCCGCGCAATTTTGCGTAGGCGAGATCCGACAGCGTCGCGGCATCGGTCGGTGCCAGCACCGTCGCCTGCGCCAATGCCTGCGCGGCGCGCGGGAAATCGCCCGCCGCACCGGCGATCAGCCCCAGCCCGCGATACCCGCGCGACGCCAGCGGCGTGTTGAGCAGTTGCGTATAGACAGCCGCGCTCGCAGCCGGCTGGTCGGTCATGCGCAACGCATCGGCGCGCAGAAGGATGGTCTGCGGTGACGCACCGTACTGCTTCTCGTACGCATCGATATGCGCGAGCGACGCGTAATACAGTCCTTGCGACTGCATCCGCTCGATCAGGCCCAGATACATGCCGGGCGTATCGGGGGCTGCCTGTTTCTGCGCCGCGGCATCCATCAATGCCGCACGCTCGGCCTGCGGACCGACACCGTACCCGCTTTCCTTGAACGCCGAACACGCGCAGAGCAGGCTCGCCATCGCCACCATGCCGGCCATTTTCGCGACTTCATCGATGCGTTTCATTTTCCGTCCTTCCCCTTCCCTGCATCAGTGCTGCGCCTGGTTCAGCGCACGCAACACCGAAATCATCCCCGGCCCGGCCGTCACGATCAGCAGCGCGGGCAGAAGCGTCACGATCATCACGCCCGTCATCTTCACCGTCAACCGACCGATGCGCTCGCGCAGCATTGCACGACGGGCCTCGCGCAAGCGTTCGCCGAACTGCTTGAGCGGCTCCTGGACCGCGCCGCCGTGCTTGTCGACCTGTATCAGCAATCGCACGATGGCGCGCAGATCCTCGTTTTCAAAACCCGAAGACAACCGCTGCAACGACTGCTCGCGTGTTCGCCCCGCCGCGAACTGCCGTTGGGCGATTTCCATTTCCGACGAGAGCACGGGCATCATGCCCTTGAAGTCGTTGGTGACGACCTGAATACTCTGATCGAGCGACAAGCCAACCCCTTGAAGCAGACGCAGCATGTCGACCAGCAGCGGCAACTCGTCGGTCACCGCTTGTCGACGCTTCGCGGCACGGCGCCTCAGGTAGAGCTTCGGCACCATGAATCCGACGATGAACGAAATACCCACGCCCAGCCACCACTGCGTGCCACTCACATGCGGCCCGACCACGCCGATGTATGCGAGCGGAATGACGATCGAGCAGGCGATCCGTGCACTCAGGAACAAGCCGCGCGTGCGCGTATCGACAAAACCGCATTGCTCGAGCAGCAGCCGATCCTCTTCGGCCACGACCAGCCGACCGATACTGGTATCCAGCCAGCGCATCCCGAACACCGACAGACGTGCCTGCATTTGCGCGAGTCGCGACGGCTGACCGGGTGCCTGCCGGGCGTCCGGCTCCTTCCGCAACGATTCGTCCGCGTCCTGGGCCGCCCGCCCGCTTGCGGCCGCCAGCGCTGCAAGCCGCCGCTCGAGTGCGTCGGTCAGCGTCCGGCCGCTGCGCGATTGCGCATTCGCGCTGCGGATCGCGAGCAGCGCCAGCAACAGGATGCCCAGCGCGCCAAGCACCAGTGCGAGCGAACCAAGTTGATTGGCTGTCATGCCGTCACCTGAGTTTGGCCATGTGATAAAGCCAGATCCCGCCCGCTGCCTGCAGCATGAAAGCGAGGACCAGCAACTGGCGACCGGTGTAATCGTTCCACATCGACTGGAGATAGAGCGGATTGGTCGCGATGACGAAGCTGCCGATCGCGATCGGCAGCATGACGAGCACCCATGCAGACAAACGCGTTTCCGACGACATCGCCTCCAGTTCCCGCTCGGCCTGTTCGAGGTCGCGCATGAACGTCGACATCCGGTCGAGCATGATGTCCGCGCGACCGCCGTACCGCACCGACAGCCGCAGCACCGACCCGACCAGTTCGAACTCCTTCGTGTGGTACACGTTCGCGATATGCATCATTGCGCGGTCGATCTCGACGCCCGTCCGCAGCATCCTCGACACATGGTCCAGGCAGCCGCGCAACGGCGCTTCGGTGGTCTGCAGCGCGGCCTGAAACGCGGCCGGCACGCTATTGCCCAGCGTCACCAGCCGTACGATGCCGTCCAGAAACGACGGCAACTGACGAACGATCATCTGGCGCCGCCGATGTATGCGCGACACCAGCCAGAACACGAGCAGCGCGGCGCCACAGACGAGCGCGGCGATGCCGCCGAGCCAGCCGCCCCGATCGCCGGCGGCAAACGCCGCCCCGGTCAACGCCAGCAGCGCAAGCAGCGCCTTGCCGCGCGCGTCCTCGATTCCCGCGCGGCTTGCCACGTTGGCGAAATATTCGGTCGCGACTGCGCGCCAGCGTCCCCATTGCGAAGCTGGCACGCCAGCTGACGCGCGTGCCGCGGCGGGCGTTGCCGCCCCCGCAGACGCCGGCCGGGCTTGCTGCTGACGCGCACCGCCCGCTCGCGCGCCGGGTTCGATCCGGCTGTCGATGAAGCGCTGCACGTCGGCGCGATCGCGCTTCATCTCGCCGTGCCGCCACAGCATCAGCGCGGCGGCCACGAGCAGAAGCGCCATTGCCAGCACGCTATACATTGAACCCCCCGCCGCCGCGGCCGAACCCGCCGCCGAACCCGCCACCGCCACCGCCGCCGCTACCGCCGAAGCCGCCCTGCAGCGTCTGACGGAAGCGGGCGAGCTTCGGCGAGTGCGGATGAATGCCGAGCGATTCCCAGGTGTCGACTTCTTCGCCTTCGGGCGTCACGCGCGCCTCGTAGCGATACAGTTCCTGCGTCGCGATGATGTTGTCCGACAGGCCGGTTACCTCGGTAATCGACAGGATCCGGCGCCGGCCGTTGGACAGGCGGCCGATCTGCACGATGAAGTCGATCGCGTTCGCGATCTGCCGGCGCAGGCTCGACTCGGTGCCCTGGAACCCGGCGAAGCCGGCCAGCATCTCGAGACGATAGAGGCACTCGCGCGGCGAACTCGCATGCACGGTTCCCATCGAGCCGTCGTGGCCCGTGTTCATTGCCTGCAGCATTTCGAGCACCTCGCCGCCGCGCACTTCGCCCACGATGATCCGGTCCGGGCGCATCCGCAACGTATTGCGCAGCAAATCGCGAATCGACACGACGCCGGTGCCGTCGAAGCCGCCGGGGCGGCTTTCGAGGCGCACGACATGCGGGTGATTCAGCGACAGTTCGGCCGTATCCTCGATCGTCACGACGCGCTCCGGCTCGGGAATGTGGAACGCGAGCGCATTGAGCAGCGAAGTCTTGCCCGAACTCGTGCCACCCGACACGAGGATGTTGCAGCGTGCCTCGACCGCCGCCTCGAGCAGCGCGCCGATCTCCGCATTGAACGTGCCGTTGCCGAGCAGATCGGCCGGCTTGAGCGGATCCTTGCGGAATTTCCGGATCGACACGACCGGCCCGTCGATCGACAGCGGCTCGATCACCACGTTGACACGCCCGCCGTCCGGCAGGCGCGCATCGACCATCGGATTCGATTCGTCCAGGCGCCGGCCGATCGGCGCAAGGATGCGTCGCACGATACGCAGCAGGTGCGCGTTATCGGTAAAGCGAATCGGCAGCTTGACCAGGATCCCGTGGCGCGAGACGTAGATGTCGTTGTAGCCATTGATCAGGATGTCCTCGACATGCGGATCGGCGAGCAAATCCTCGATCGGCCCGAACCCGGCAAGCTCCTTGGTCAGCGCCTCGGCAATCGTCCTGACCTCGTTCTCGTTGAGCGGGATGCGCCGCAAACGCACGAAGCTGTCGATTTCCAGGTCGACGAACTGGTTGATGGCCTGGCGCGACCAACGACCGAATTCGGCCCCCAGTTCCTCGATGCGAGTCAGCAAATGTTCGTGCGCGGCATTCTTGATGTCATGGAACTGCTGCGACTGGGAGAACGGCGCGGCGCCGTCGGCAAATTGAATGTCGTGTGCCATCGCTTACGAACGCTTGGACGAAGGTTGAATGAAACGCTTGAGCACGGACAGGCCCGAAGCGGCGCTCTTTGCCGGCGCCACCGTGCCTGCCAGTCGCTCCGCGAGCGGCTCGAGCGCACGCACATACGGGTCGCGCTCGGCCGTGTCGACGATGAGTCGCCCCTGGTTGGCCGCCTGCCCGATCGACACGCGCCGCGCGGGCAGCGTCGTCAGCAACGCGATGCCGAGCCGGTCCGCGATCTGGGCCGGCGTCAGGCTCAGTGCCGCGTCGTACTGGTTGACAACGAGACGCATCTTGCCGAGGTCCATCCCCGCATCGCGCAGCCCCTCGAGCAGATCGACCGCGGAGACGATCGACGCGACGCCCTGGTCGCAGACAAGCCACGCCTCGTCGGCAACCGCCGCGATCTGCGCGACGAACTCCAGGTTTGTAAAGCCGCCCAGATCGACAATCTGCTGATCGAAGAATGCGCGCAGCCGGTTCAGCAGGCCGACGCAGGCCGCATACGACACGTCCCGCAAATCGGCGAGGTTCGGCGGCAGCGTCGTCAACGCGACGCCGCTCGCGTGTCGGGCGAGAGCCGTGTTGACGAAGGTCCGGTCGATGCGGCGCAGATTGCGCACGGCCTCGACGAAATGGAATTCGCAACGCGTGTTGAGAAAGAGTGCGCTATCGCCCGCCGGAAGACCCAGGTCGACGAGCGCCGTTTGCCGGGCATGCGGCGTGGCAACACCGAAGGCAGCCCCGCGCTTGTGCAGCCATACGGCGAGATTCGATGCGAGCGTACTCACGCCCATCCCGGCGCGCGCACCGAGCAGCGCGACCAGCTTGCCGTGGCGATTGGCCGGTTCCGCGGCGGCGTGCTCGAGCAGGCCGCGCGTGATACGCAATGCGTCTTCCGCACTACCGGAAACGTCGATGAAATCGCGCACGCCGGCCCGGAGCGCCGCGAGCGCGCTTTCCGGCTGCGCCAACGTACCGAGCGCGATGACCGGCAGGCTCGGATGTGCAAGACGCACCGCCGCGGCGGCAGCACTCGCTTCGGCCTGGGCACGGGAAAAATCGATGAAGACGATCGCGGGGTTGAGCCCGAGGATGCGCTGGGCCAGCGCGCCGGGCTCCAGCGACACCGCTTCCACCATGCCGGCCGAGACGAGCGTATCCCGCAGCCAGCGGAGATGCTCGTCCTGGTGGGATGCGCATACAAAATAATCAGTCACGGCGGGCTCAGCCAATGAAAGGGTTCTCGCGTTCATGTTGAATACCCCCGAATCCATATCGCGCGATGCCGCGCCGTACGGTCATTTCGAAAATCCCGGCGCGGCATCCGGCGACGCGATACCGCCAAGATACGAGCGCCAGACAGGCCCGTCTCGCTGCTCGGACAACTCGCCTGGCGTCGCCGGCAGCGGTGCGCCCTTCGCGATCGGCGCCACCAGATGCGGCGTCACGATGATCACCAGCTCCTTGTCGTTCTGCTGGTAATTCAACGATTTGAAGAACGCACCGATGATCGGCAGATCGCCCAGGACCGGCACCTTGCTGATGTTCGACATCGTTTCGCGGTCGATCAGGCCGCCGATCACGAAGCTCTCGCCATCGCCCAGTTCGACCGTCGTATCCGCGCGCCGGGTCGTGATGGCCGGCACCGACACGCTGTTGATCGTTACGCCGTGCTGAAAGTCGAGCTGGCTCGATTCGGGCGCGACCTTGAGCGCAATCCGGCGCTGGCTGAGCACGGTCGGCGTGAGCGTGAGACCAACGCCGTACTGCTTCCAGTCGATCGCTGTCGAGCCCAGTGCCTGCGGCACCGGTACCGGAATTTCGCCGCCCGCGAGAAAACTCGCGCTCTGTCCCGACAGCGCCACCAGCGTCGGCTGCGCAAGCACGCGGGCCAGGTTGTTCGCTTCGAGAATCGAAATATTGCCGAAAATGCCGCGGCCGGCGGAATTCACGACGAGGTTGAACGCCGACGCGATCGGAATGCCGCCCGTCGCCGCGAAGGCCGACGTCGCGCCGCCCGTCACGGACTGAAGACCGCCCGGCGAAAACGCACCGAACGCGAATCCGTTGCTCTGCTTGAAGAAGTTCAGCCCCGCTTCCTTCAGCACCGAGCGGCTGAATTCGACGACGCGCACATCGACCTGCACGACGCTCCGGTTACCGACCGTCGACGCATCGATTACCGTGCCGTCCTTGCCGCCCATCCGCTTGCCGACGGCCACGGCCCGTTCATGCGCATCGAGCGACGCCGAGGAGCCGGACAGGACGGCGGCTCCGCCGTACGCCTTGACCTTCGGCCCCGTACCATCCAGTGCCGCCTGAGCGGCCGCATCGACGACATTGACGTTCCACACCGTCGGCTCGTCGCGGCCCCGCTCCCACAACAACACGTTCGTCGAACCGGGTGCCTTCGCAACCAGCAGCACCGATCCGGCATGGCTCCCCTTCATGACCAGCACGTCGACGACGGCGGGATCGCCAACCGCAATTCGTTGCAGCGTGCGGCCGGCAGCGATCTGTCGTTGCGAGCCGACCGCAAGGTCAATCGACGCGTTCGTGCCGGCAGCCTCCGTCAGGACACCAAAGGTCATGGCCCAGATAGCAATCGCGTATGCAATCAGTTTGTTTGTCATTGTGTCGGGGCCGTCGCGCGGCCTTCTCTGTTCCGTAGCTGCTGTCGATGATCGTACGTTGATGTCAATACGCAACCGTTTCGGCACGCCCGCCACGAATGACTTCGATGCTGCTGCCGCTCCCCCGAGCCATCACAGGTGCGCGCGGGACAACCGGCGCGCGGGGCGTACCGCGTGCACGCCCGCCCGACAGGTCGTCCAGCCATACGCCGCTCGCGGCTTGCGCCGACGGCGTCGCCTCCCCGCCCCCTGTACGAACCGCGACCGTCTGTGTCGCGATTTCGGTGTCGCGCGGATTGCGCAGCGCGAGCGTCAGACGACCGCTTGCCTCGGCGAGCGTGAGCGCATCGACCTGTGCGGTCGGCACGGCGAGCACCGCGGTCCGTACCGCGCCGCTCGGTCCGCCACCGCCGTCCCGATCGGAAGTCGCATCGCCAAACGACAGCACACGGACCTTCGACAGCAGCAGGCGCGCCTGCGTAGCGGGAATCTCCGAAGTCGCCTGGGCGCCGCCGGATCCGTCACGCCGAAGATTCAGGAACACGTCGACAAAGTTGCCGGGCCGCAACCGGTTGCCCACCGCGTTCGATTCGTCGACCTTCACGGCGACGGCACGCTCGCCAAGCGCCACCTGGTCGGCCAGTCCGGAGGTCAACCCGCCTTCGAGCACCGGTGCTGCGGCAAGAATGTCGTTCGCCGGCACGCGACCGACAAGGGCCGTCGGATCGTTGAACCCGCCAGTCGGCATCATGGAAACCTGTGCAAGCTTCAATGCATCGGCTGGAATCGGCTGGCCGGCCGGCAGCAGGCGCGCCGCTACGACGATCGGCACCGATTGCGCCGCGACAGTCGGCGTTGCCACAACCGGCGGATGAGCCGGTGCGCGACCAAGCGTCCATGCATAGATCCCGAGCAGAACTGCGATTGCGATCAGCAGCCCGGCGATGATCTTCGTCAAGTTGTTGGCCATGGTGAATGTCGGTGCCGTAGATTGATGTTGTTATGTTCGAGCGCGGACACCGCTGTGTGCATGTGACCCGCCGTGTATGCTGCCCGGCTCATAGGATGGTTGCCGGATTGATCTGGACGGTGGCCGTGCCGGTAAGCTGCGCCGGCGTGACGAGACCCAGCAACGGCAGAGACGGAACCAGCGGATGCGCCTGGTACGGATAGGTCACCGTGACTGTCACGCAATACATCGTCGGGTCGTAGCTGCAGGTTCCTGATACCGGCGTGGGGATCTGGACATGGGCCAGCCATGAAGTGAGGCCGACAGCCGTCGTCTTTGCCGCGCTCGCCCGGTCCGTCAGCGCCTGCGAGCCCGAACCGTTGGCCTCATACACATAGTTCAGGGCCGAACGCGCCCCCTCGGTCGCGGCAAGCGTGAGGCTCTGCTGAACCGCGAAAATCAGCCCGAACGTCACGACCGCGTACAGAATCAGGAAAAAAAGCGGAAATACCAGCGCGAATTCGACGGCAGTCGCTCCTCGCTCCCTCGAGCACGCGGCCGGTCGATACTGTCGTTTCATCGCCCGCTCCAGGTAACGACCAGATAGCCCAGCCAAATGGCCGCGGGAACGACGAGACACGCCGCGTACGGTGTCGAGCGCCGTCCGCCGAGCGCCATTGCCGGCAATCCGCGCACCCATAACGCGCCGAGCGGCGTGCGAGTGAGCAGCATCAATCCCAGGACGTGCACGCCGGCGGCAAGGCTGGCAATAACCCACAGCCAAAGCAATATCGGCAAACCGCACCACGCACCGAGGACCGCGAATACCTTGACGTCCGCCGCACCCATGACGCGCATCGCAAAAAGCGGGAAGAAACTGACCAAACCGACCAGCATGCCGATCAATGCCTGCCCGGTTGAAATACCAAATGGATTTGCGTGTATCAGTGAACTGACGAGCGCAGCAGTGCCTCCGCAGATGACAAGCGAATTTCGAACGAGCCGAAATCGAATATCACCGGCAGCAACGAGAGCGGCCCAGGCAAAAAAAATGCTGGTGCTGAGAAGATGTGCCATATCGCGAACGACTGCGCATGCCGATGTAACGGCGAGCGAGCCGCAACCGCGACTCGCTCGCCCCCAACGAACCGCAATGGTCAGGGCAGCGAACTGGCAATCGTGGAGAACAGAGCCGAGATCTTCGTGCCGATGGTCGTCACGCTGGTAATGATCAAGGCCGCAATCAAACCCGCAATCAGCCCATACTCGATCGCGGTAACCCCGTCTTCTTCCTTGAGGAAGCGCTTGATAAGTGCTTTCATTTTTTAATTCCTCGTGCCTGTATGTACGTTTTTTGGCCTTTTATACGTTGTAACGTCCCCCGTATATCTGGCCCTTGCCCCGCGCCGTTCGTTATCGTGTAACGACAAGCGGGTGCGCTTTCTTTATATGTCACCCCGAAGGGTATGTATCACAATTTGATGGAAGTTAACATTCGCGATAGTGACCCTCCTCGAACGTCGTGTACCAACCCGTACATTTCCTTACATCTGCTCCGGATTCTATATCCGATCCTATTTAAGTTCCAACCTCTTTCAGGAGGGGTCGAAAAAACTTTCCGGGAGCACAACGCATTTGTACGGCGTTTCGGTACGACTTACACATAGGATTTACGATAGGTTAGATGTGCACACCTAATCCACCAGTAAAACACCAGCCCGCCCGCGGGGCCTGCTCCGCCCCCACGTTACGCCGCACGCGTAACGCCAATGTTGTGACGTTACGTTACGAAACAGCCGAAACCGTTCTCATCTGACTGCTTTTAAACAGTTTCAACAATCTTTCAATTTCCCCAAATTCCTTTTCCGACAAGGAATTGCGTCGTTTAAAACCAATCGTCGAACCGACGGCTGTCGAAATGGCACGACAGTTGCAGAGTAATCCTCGCATCACTCAACACAACATCAATTTCAATGCGAGGACGAAATGGGCACTCAGGTTATCCCTCATGGCATGCTCCGGACGACTATGGTCGCGGCCACCGTGGCAGCCATGCTTTCCCTCTCCGCGTGCGGCGGCTCGGGCTCCATCAGCAAGGGCATCAGCGGCGGCTCCAGTTCCGGCGGCGGCGACTCGATCTCCACGTCGGGCGGCGGCACCTCGGGCGGCACGTCCGGTTCGACGAGCGGCGGCACCTCGGGCAGCACCAGCGGCTCGACCAGCGGCAGCAC
>Ga0068855_100008851_pt1 | contig 12169 bp, 12 predicted proteins | sample KBSCornC52_FD_66592 | JGI IMG/M metagenome (GOLD analysis project Ga0068855, IMG submission 66592) | Corn rhizosphere microbial communities from Kellogg Biological Station, Michigan, USA - KBS Corn C5-2 | ecosystem: Host-associated > Plants > Roots > Rhizosphere > Soil ...
CGTTCCGGATTTCCGCGGCCCCCAAGTTTGAGGGCCGCAGAAATCCTCCAGCACGGCACATCTATCCTCGGTACTCTATCTATCTCGACGTACTACGACCCGGAACTGAGTTCCGGGCCGGAGTACTAGTAAATAAAGATGGCTGCCGGGTAGCCCGCCGAGTAGCCGGCCGCTCACCGTGCCGACTCACCGAGTGTCAGTCAGTCGGCGGCAGCGTTTGCAGCACCCCTCGCAAACTACGGTGAGTTTCGATTTCAGCGAGCGCGCGAGGCGCGACGGAGGCTCGCCAAACACCGCCCGTGTAGCGTAAATCGCGCCAATTGCCGAGTTTGGCGAGTGCGCGCATTTCACGCTCGCGGTGATGCCCAAAAGCGAGCACGTGAGGAGCGCGCGCTGGACTCAAAAGTCCGAAACATACCGGTCACACGTTTCTAGTGTGTGGGCTCAGTCACACGAAACATCGTGTTCATACGAGCCAATGTAGACGGATGTGCATAGGCAGAGGCGGCGTGTGTGCCGTCAGCACATCCGCTCAAAATCGACTGAACTCGATAGGAGAAAATATGAAAGCGACTTTTGCGAATAGCTTGGCGAAGCCCATACTGCTGGCCGCCGCGACCTTGCCGACGTTCTACTCGGCGCTGGCCCAAGCCCAGACTCCGCCTGCTCCGCCTCCTCCGGCTGCAGCTCCCGCACCGATGCCCGCGCCTCCGGCTGCGCCGCCCGCTGCAGCCGCACCAGCACCGGCACCGGTCGAGCCCGCGCCCGCGGTCGTCGCTCCGCCTGCTCCGGCAACTCCGCCTGCGCCACCTTCGGTGCCACCGCCCACGGACGTAGCCCCGCCGGCTCCGCCGCCCATGGCCGACGAAGAGAAATACAAGCACATCAACATGGGCGTTTGGATGCGGGTGACCGGGGTGCTGCAAAATCAACGCCATCCCGACAAGGTCGATCGCGCCTCGACCAACGGTGAGGTCGAGTTCCACTTCAGCAATCAGATGCGGAAATACCTGCAATGGACCGCAAATCTGGTCGCGACCTACGGCGGCGGCAGCATCGACGGTTCGGGCAGCGTCGGCATTCTCGATGCGATTGCGCAAATCGAGCCGGACCCGGCGTTCAACATCTGGGCCGGTCGCATGTTGGTGCCCTCCGATCGTTCGAATTTCAGTGGCCCGTACTTCATGGGTCCTTGGAACTATCCGGGCGCGTACGGCTCAGGTCCGGCGGAAGGCCCGTTCGGCCGCAATGATGGCGTGACCGTCTGGGGTCAAGCGGGCGGCGGTGTATTCAAGTACTACTTGGGCGCCTTCAATCTGTACGGCGGCTCCAAACCGGTGGTTCAGCCGCTGATCTCGGGGCGCCTCGCGCTCGCGCTGCTGAGCCCCGAGCCGGGTTATTACGGCAGCAGCACCTATTACGGCAAGGACCTCTTGTCCCTCGGCCTCGGCGCGCAATATCAAAAGGTCGAAACGGGCGCGGGCACGAGCGTGTACACGAACTACTCGCTGATCAACGCCGATCTCTTGTTCGAGAAGGACCTGATGGGCTCCGGCGTGGTCGACGTGGAAGGCGCATTCTTCTCGTACACGGGCGACACGCAGGACAAGAAGATTTCCTGGTTTGGCCTGGCGAGTTACCTCACGCCGGAAACCGGAATTGGTAAATTCCAGCCGCTCGTGCGCGTTCAGCAATCGACGCCCAAAGCGTCGGGTGCCGAGACGGGCACGGCAATCGATGCCCAGGTGGGCTACGTCGTCGATAGCTACGCCACGCGCTTCGCGCTCGGCTTTCAGCACCAATCGGAGGCGCTCGGGACGCCCAAGAGCAACCAAGTGTTCCTCGGCGTCCAGCTGCAGAAGTAGGTCGCGCGCGCGATCTTCAGTGAGGACCGGCTCGGCGCGCGGACTGCGCGTCGGGCCATTCCTTTATATGACTAGTCACAAAAGTCCGGAAGCCAAATGCGGGTGAGGTTTCGGCCGCGAATCGCTCGCGACATGCCCGTGAAACACGGACAAGAGAAGGATACTCAGATGCACATGTTTTCTTCGGCTCGTGCCGCGCTCGGCTCGCGCCGCGCTTTCATTACGAGCTTCGCCTTATTGGCTACTTTGGGCTCACTCGTCAGTTGCAGTAAGAAGAGCGCAGAAGCCGAGGCTCCCGCCGCCTCGGGCGCTGTTGCGGCCGCCACGCCCGCGGCGGCCAAGCCGTTCACGGTCGGCTTCATCTACGTCGGCTCGAAGACCGACTATGGCTACAACCAGGCACACGCAGAAGGCGCAAAGTCTTTGTCTTCGATCACTGGTCTGAAGATCCGTGAAGAGGAGAACGTGCCCGAGACGCTCGACGTGCAAAAGACCATGGAGAGCATGATCAATTTGGACGGTGCAACGGTGCTCTTTCCGACGTCCTTCGGCTATTTCGACCCGCACATTTTGAAAATGGCGGAAAAGTATCCGAGCGTGACCTTCTTGCACTGCGGCGGGCTCTACACCGAGGGCAAGCACCCGAAGAACGTCGGCAGCTACTTCGGCTACATCGACGAGGCGGAATACGTGGCCGGCATCGTCGCTGGGCTCACGACCAAGAGCAACAAGCTCGGCTTCGTCGCGGCCAAGCCCATTCCGCAGGTGCTCCGCAACATCAACTCTTACACGCTCGGCGCGCGCTCGGTGAACCCGAAAGTGACCACGACCGTGATTTTCACGGGCGATTGGTCGCTCCCGGTCAAAGAAGCGGAAGCCGCCAATAGCCTAATCGATCAAGGTGCCGATGTGCTGACGGCGCACGTCGATTCGCCCAAGGTGGTGATTGAAACGGCCGAGCACCGCGGCATTTTCAGCACCGGTTATCACGCGAGCCAAGCCGCCCTCGCACCCAAGGGCTATCTGACGGGCGCCGAGTGGAACTGGGAGACCGTGTACAAGGCCTACATCGAGAAGATCCAAAAAGGTGAACCGTGGGAGCACCTGGTGCGCGGCGGCTTCAAAGAGAACTTCGTCAAGATGTCGCCCTACGGCGCGGCCGTCTCTGACGCCACGAAAGCAAAGGCCGAGGAGGCCAAGAAGAAATTCCTTGATGGCACGATGGTCGTCTATGCCGGTCCGCTCAAGGACAATACCGGTAAGGAAGTGATCGCGGCCGGCGCTCAGCAGACTCAGCGCGACATCGTGCTCGAGAGCATGGGCTATCTGGTCGAGGGCGTGAAGGGCGCGGTTCACTGAAATGACGGAGAGCTCGCCCGTGCCGCCCAGCCCGGCAGGGGCGAGGGCCCCTTTGCCTCAGGCGCTCGTCGACGGTGGACGAGCGCCTGGCGCAAGCCTCGTTCGGCGGCTCGAGCCGGTGCTGATTTCGCTCGCTGCCGTGTGCGTCGCCTTGCTGATTTTCGGCGTTTTCTTGGCGTTCGACGGGCTCAATCCGCTGGACGTGTACGCCGAAATGTTCCGCGGCGCGTTCGGTACCTGGTTCTCGTTTCAGAACACTTTGCAGCGCGCGGCTCCGCTGATGCTGACGGCGCTGTGCACCGCACTGCCCGCGCAGCTCGGCTTGATCGTGATTGGTGGCGAGGGCGCGCTGGTCGTGGGCGGCGTGGCCGCGGCAATGGCGGGCCTCGCCGTGCACGGCGCAAGCCCGTACGCCGTGCTCACGGTGATGTTCGTGGCGGGCGCAGCGGCGGGCGGGTTTTGGATTGCGCTGGTCGGCGCGCTCCGCGCCTATCGCGGAGTGAACGAGACGATCAGCAGTTTGCTCATGGCTTACATCGCGATCGCGCTCATGAATCATTTGGTGGAAGGGCCGCTCCGCGATCCTTCGAGTCTCAACAAGCCCGCGACGCGCCACATCGGCGAACTGAACATGCTCGGCTCGATGCCCGGGCTGGATGTCCATTGGGGGCTGTTCTATGGCGTGGTGGCCTGTCTGCTCGGCTGGGTCCTGATGAAGCGCACGGTGTTCGGCTTTGCCGCCGCGATGACTGGCGGCAACCTGCGCGCGGCTTTGTTGAGCGGCCTGCGCGTCAAGCGCCTGATCGTGCTCACCAGTTTCCTGGCCGGCGCCGCGGCTGGGCTCGCGGGCATGGTGGAAGTTGCGGCGGTGCACGGCCGTGCCAATGCGTCGCTCGTCGCCGGCTACGGCTATACCGGGATTTTGGTGGCGTTCGTCGCGCGTCAAAACCCGCTCGGCGTGCTGCCGGTTTCGCTGCTGCTCGGTGGCATCGGCGCAAGCGGCGGGCTCCTGCAGCGCAATTTCAATCTGCCGGATGCCAGCGTCAACGTGCTTCAGGGAATCTTGTTCATGGTCATCCTGGCAGCGGAGACGCTGTACGGCAGATTCAGCGCTTGGAGCTTCGGGCGCAAACAAGTCTCGGCGAGCGCGGAGGCGCTGGCCTGATGTCGGGCGAGCTCGGTGCCTGGGGCGTGCCGTTAGCCGTGGCCGCCGGAGCCATTCGCGTGAGCACTCCGTTCATCTTCGTCAGCCTCGGCGAGTGCATTACGGAACGCAGTGGTCGCGTCAACCTGGGGCTCGAGGGCACCTTGGTGATGGGGGCCATGGTCGGGTACGGCACATCGTATTTGAGCGGCTCGCCGTGGCTGGGTGTGCTCGCGGCCGGGCTCGTGGGCGTCGTGCTCGGAGGCTTGCACGGGCTTTTGTGCAGTCGCCCGCGTGTCAACGACATCGCCGTCGGGATCGGATTGATGTTGTTTGGCTCTGGGCTCGCGTTCTTTCTGGGCAAGCCCTTGATTCAGCCGACCGCCCCGCGGTTGCCGGCCATTCCGTTCGGGTTTTGGAGCCAAACGCCGCAGGTAGCCGATGCGCTGCGCGTGAACGTGCTGTTCATTCTGGGCGTACTGCTTGCGCCCGCGGTCAGCTTTGCTTTGCGCCGCACGCGTTGGGGGCTGATCGTGCGCACCGTCGGCGAGAGCGCGGAGGCGGCGCGCGCCATGGGCTATGACGTGAACCGCGTCCGCACGCTGGCCACGATGGCGGGCGGCTTTCTGGCGGGCGTCGGCGGTTCGTTTCTGTCTTTGTTTTATCCCGGAAGCTGGAACGAGGGGCTGTCGAGCGGTCAGGGGCTGATGGCCGTCGCGCTCGTCATCTTCGCGCGCTGGAGTCCGATTCGCTGCCTGTATGCGTCGCTGCTCTTCGGCGGCGCGAGCGCGCTCGGGCCCGCCCTGCAGGCCGTGGGCGTCACCTCTGGCTACTACTTGTTCAACGCCGCGCCCTACGCGCTCACGTTACTGATCATGGTGATGAGCTCGTCTGCCACCCGAACCTCCGCGGACCAACCCGCGGAGCTTACGGTGGCCCGTTAGGAGATACGCCCGATCTCGGTCGCATCCAGATGGCGGATCCCTGAACTTCACGGAGATTGCAAGATGACCTTCGTCGCAGCAAACCCATATCCCTGGCCGTACAACGGTGATTTACGGCCCGAAAATACGGCGCTGATCGTGATCGACATGCAGACCGATTTTTGCGGCAAAGGCGGCTATATCGATTTGCTCGGTTACGACATCTCGAATAGCCGCGCCTGCATCGCGCCCATTCAGCGCCTGCTCGCCACGTTGCGCCCGCTCGGCTATCACATCCTGCACACGCGCGAGGGCCATCGGCCCGATTTGGCAGATCTGCCCGCGAACAAACGTTGGCGCTCACGGCGCCGAGATGACGGCGCCACCGCGGCCACCGGCATCGGCGATCAGGGGCCGTGCGGGCGCGTGCTCGTGCGCGGTGAGCCGGGCTGGGAGTTGATCCCGGAGCTTACGCCGTTGCCCGGCGAATCGATCATCGACAAGCCCGGCAAGGGCTCGTTCTGTGCCACGGATCTGGAGCTGATCTTGCACCAGCGCCGGATCGAAAATTTGATCTTGACCGGGATCACCACGGACGTGTGCGTGCACACCACGATGCGTGAAGCCAACGATCGCGGCTTCGAGTGCGTGATCCTGTCGGATTGCTGCGCAGCGACGGACGCCGGCAATCACGCAGCCGCGCTCAAGATGGTGACCATGCAGAGCGGCGTGTTTGGTGCGGTGAGCACTTCTTCCGCGGTGATAGAGGCACTCTCGTGACCGCCGCGGCCATGCAGCTGCCGAGCCGTGTGCAGGCCTCGGGGATGCGCCTGAGGGCGGCCCAGCTGCCGCCGGTCTTGATCGCGGAGGACGTGACCAAGCGCTTCGGCTCGCAGACAGTGCTCGACAAAGTGTCGCTCCGGCTCGAACCGGGGTCGGTGCACGCTTTGCTCGGTGAGAACGGCGCGGGCAAGAGCACGCTCGTCAAGTGCATCATGGGTTTTTACCACGCGGACGCCGGTCGCGTGCTGGTCGGCGATGCCGCGGTCTCGATCAAAAACCCGAAGGATGCGCAGCGCCACGGCATCGGCATGGTGTATCAGCACTTCACGCTGGTCGAGAACATGACCGTCGCGGAAAATTTGGTGCTCTCGCGTGCCAAGGTGCCGGCGATCATCGACTGGAAGAAGGAGCACGCTGCGCTCGAACGCTTCATGGGCGAGATGCCGTTCGCGGTGTCGCCCAAGCGGCTCGTGCGCCAGCTCGCCGCCGGTGAAAAACAGAAGCTCGAAATCCTGAAGCAGCTTTACCTGGGCAGCCGGATCGTGATCCTCGACGAGCCGACCAGCGTGCTCACGCCGGACGAAGCCGACAGCGTGCTCGGTATGCTCCGGGAAATGACGCGCGGGGGCGAGCTGAGCGTGCTGATGATCACCCACAAATTCCGGGAAGTGACCCGCTTTTGCGACGAGGTCACGGTGCTGCGCAAGGGCCGCTTTGCAGGCGCGGGCAAAGTCTCCGAGCTCAGCACTGCGCAAATGGCGGAGATGATGGTCGGCGCAGAGCCGCCGAGCGCCTCGGTGGCTCGCGACGCTACCCCCGTCGGCTCGCGCGTGCTGGAGGTGGCGAAGCTGGAGGCGGACGACGACCTCGGCCTGCCGGTTTTGAACGGCGTCAGCTTTGCCGTGGCTGCGGGTGAGATCGTCGGCATCGCCGGGGTCTCGGGCAACGGTCAGGACGAGCTGGTCGAGGTGCTCGGCGGGCAGCGGCAAGCGCGCGCGGGCAGCGTCGCGGTCGGCGGGCGGGCATATGGCGCCACGCGCCGTGAAATTCGCGAGCAAGGTGTGCGCCTGTTACCCGAGGCGCCGCTCCGCAACGCCTGCGTCTCGAACATGTCGGTGGCCGAGAACATCGGTTTCCGCAACTTCGACATCAGCCCGTTCACGCTGTGGAAGTGGCTCGTGCGGCACACCACGCTCCGGCGTCACGCGAGCCAAGCCATCCTCGACTATCGGATCAAGACGCCGTCGCCCGACGAGCGGATCGGCAACTTGTCGGGCGGTAATGTGCAACGCGCCGTGCTGGCCCGCGAGCTGACCGGCGAAGTGCGGCTGTTGATCGTGGCCAACCCCTGCTTTGGCCTGGATTTTGCGGCCGTCGCCGAAATTCGCACCCGAATCATGAACGCGCGCAATGGCGGCGCGGCCGTGTTACTCGTAAGCGCCGATCTGGACGAGGTGTTCGCGCTGGCGGACCGAATTTTGGTGATGAGCGAGGGAAGTATCGTGCACGAGACCAACGCAGCCAGCGCTGACCTGCAAGTCATCGGCCGCCACATGGCAGGCCACGGTTCCGGATGAAGGAGTCACTTCGCATCGATCTCGAGGCGCTGCTCAGCGGAGAAGTTTCGTGGAAGCCTTTCAGAACGGGAATCGAGATTCATCCCCTGTATGGCGAAATCGGGGTAGGGCGCGCTGCCGCGCTGCTGCGTTACGCGCCGGGGGCGAGCTTGCCCGCCCACCGTCACGCGGGCTTCGAGCAAATTCTGGTGTTGGCGGGCGCGCAAGAGGACGATCGCGGCCGCTACGGCAAGGGCACGGTCGTGGTCAATCCCCCCGGGTCGAAGCACGCGGTCACGAGCCGCGATGGTTGCATCGTGTTCGTGACTTGGGAGCTGCCGGTGGAGTTCGAGCCCGAATGATCGGCGCGCGGCCCGAGGCGCGCGCCGAAGTCGAGCCCGCGAGTTCGAGCGCGGGTTGGTCAGCAGCCCTCGAAATAGGCTTTCAAATCGTGGCTGGGCGCACCGCCGTGGTAAAGAAGCGCCACGTCGGCCCACTCGGCGTGCAACGCGCGTTTTATCCCGAGGGAGGTCTGGCGCACGTCTATCTGCTGCATCCCCCGGGTGGCATCGTGCACGGGGATGAGCTGCACGTCGGGGTCGACGTGGGCAAAACGGCGAGCGCGCTGATCACGACGCCCGCGGCCACGAAATTTTACCGCAGTGCCGGGCGCGTCGCTCGCCAAACGGCATCCTTGCGCGTGCAGGCAGAGGCCTCGCTCGAGTGGCTGCCCCAAGAAACGATCGTGTTTGGAGAAGCGCAGGTGCGCACGCACACCCGCGTGGAGCTCGAGCCCGGCGCGCGTTTTTGCGGTTGGGACATCGTGTGCCTGGGGCGGCCGGCCTCGGGCGACCATTTTGCGCGCGGTCGCATCCGTCAGGCGTTCGAGATCTGGCAAGGCGAGCGCCCGCTCTGGATCGAACGCACGGAGCTCGCTGCGGACTCACTGGTGCGCCGTGCCAGTTGGGGCTTGGGCGGGCATTCGGTGTTCGGCACCTTCGTGTGCAGCGGCTGCGCTGCCGGCGCGGTCGCCGCGGTGCGCGCCGCGGTCCCGTTCGACGTGAAGGCGGAGCTGTTTTCGGTCTCGCAAACGCGGGCCGCCATCGTCTGTCGCTATCTGGGCGACGGCACGGAGCGCGCGCGAACGGTATTTTTGCAGGCTTGGGCCGCGCTTCGGCCGATCGTCTTCGGGCGCGTCGCGTGCCCGCCACGGATTTGGCTTACCTGAGCAACCGGCGCCCGAGCGCCCGACACGAGGTTCGGCATGGAGCTTACTCCCCGCGAAAAAGACAAATTGCTGATCTTTACGGCAGGGCTTTTGGCCGAGCGGCGCAAGGCGCGCGGCCTGAAGCTGAATTACCCCGAAGCGGTCGCCTACATCAGCGCGGCGATCTTGGAAGGCGCGCGCGACGGACGCACGGTCGCGGAGCTGATGAGCTACGGCGCGGAACTCCTAGCACGCAGCGACGTCATGGAAGGCGTGCCGGAAATGATCCCCGAAGTGCAAGTCGAAGCCACCTTTCCGGACGGGACCAAGCTCGTCACGGTCCATCATCCCATCCCGTGAGCGCGAGGCAAGACCATGATCCCTGGTGAGCTACTCCTGAACACGGGCGAGATCGAGCTCAACGTCGGCCGTGAAACGGTGCGTTTGAAGGTCGAGAATACCGGCGATCGCCCGATCCAAGTCGGGTCGCACTACCACTTCTACGAGACGAACTCGGCGCTTCGCTTCGAACGCGAGAAGTCGCGCGGTTTTCGACTGAACATCACGGCCGGCACGGCCGTGCGCTTCGAGCCCGGGCAGGAGCGCGAGGTCGAGCTCGTCGCCTACGCCGGGGAGCGCATCGTGTACGGCTTCAACGGGAAAATCTCGGGCCCACTCGAGGTAAAGCCCTGATGCCGCGCATCGATCGAGCGGCGTACGCCGCCATGTTCGGGCCCACCACCGGCGACCGCGTGCGCCTGGCCGACACCGAATTGTTCCTGCAAGTCGAGGCCGACCGCACGGTGTACGGCGAAGAGGTCAAGTTCGGCGGCGGCAAAGTCATCCGCGACGGTATGGGCCAGAGCCAGCGCGCGGACGAGAGCGTGGTCGACACCATCATCACCAACGCGCTGATCTTGGATCATTGGGGGATCATCAAGGCGGACATCGGTATTCGCCACGGTCGGATCGTCGGCATCGGCAAGGGCGGCAATCCGGACGTGCAACCGGGCGTGGACATCGTGATCGGTCCGGGCACGGAGGTGATCGCCGGCGAGGGGCTGATCGCGACCCCCGCCGGCATCGATTCGCACATCCACTTCATCTGTCCGCAGCAAATCGACGATGCGCTGATGAGCGGTGTCACGACCATGATCGGGGGTGGCACGGGGCCTGCTGCGGGCACCAACGCGACCACCTGTACGCCGGGCGCCTGGTATCTCGAACGCATGCTGCAGGCCGCCGACGCACTGCCGATGAACCTGGGCTTTTTGGGCAAGGGCAATACCAGCCTTCCGGAAGCGCTCGACGTGCAGGCGCGCGCGGGCGCCATGGGCTTCAAGCTGCACGAGGATTGGGGCACGACGCCCGCGGCCATCGACAATTGCTTGTCGGTCGCCGAACGCCTCGACGTCCAAGTCGCGATCCACACCGACACCTTGAACGAGTCGGGCTTCGTCGAAGATACGTTCGCGGCCTTCAAGGGGCGTTCGATTCACGCCTATCACACCGAAGGCGCGGGCGGCGGGCACGCACCGGACATCATCAAAGCCTGCGGACAGCCAAACGTGCTGCCGTCGTCGACGAACCCGACTCGGCCGTACACGGTGAACACCATCGACGAGCATTTGGACATGCTGATGGTGTGCCATCACCTCGATCCGGATATCCCGGAGGACGTCGCCTTCGCCGAGTCGCGAATTCGGCGCGAGACCATCGCCGCCGAGGACATTTTGCACGACCTCGGCGCGTTCAGCATGATTTCTTCCGACTCACAGGCGATGGGCCGCGTGGGTGAAGTCATCACCCGCACTTGGCAAACTGCGCACAAGATGAAAGTGCAACGCGGCAGCTTGCCGGAAGATCCCGCCGCGCACGACAATTTCCGCATCAAGCGCTATCTCGCCAAATACACGATCAATCCCGCGCTCACTCATGGCATCGCGCACGAGGTCGGTTCGATCGAGGTCGGCAAGCTGGCCGATATCGTGCTCTGGAATCCGATGTTCTTCGGCGCGAAGCCGAGCCTCGTCATCAAGGGCGGCATGATCGTGGCGGCGCCCATGGGCGATCCGAATGCATCGATCCCGACTCCGCAGCCCGTGCACTATCGGCCGATGTTCGGCGCGCTCGGCGGCGCACGCCATGCCACGAGCGTGAGCTTCGTGTCACAGGCCGCGCTCGACGCCGGTGTGGTTCAGCGCGTCGGCATGCAAAAACGCGCCGTCGCGGTGCGCGGCACGCGCAGTGTCAAAAAGGCCGATCTGATTCACAACCACGCTCTGCCCCAGATCGAGGTCGATTCACAGACCTACGAGGTGCGCGCGGACGGGCAGCTCTTGACCTGTGAACCTGCGGGCGTACTGCCGCTGGCACAACGCTATTTCTTGTTCTGATGGCCGCGAGCTCCACCTTCTGAAAGGTTTTTTCCCTCATGCGCAAGATCGTCGAAAAGATCGCCACGACGGTGCCCGCGAGCGTCACGGTCACGCTGGAGCACGCCGATCGGCAAAAGTCGCGCGGCCTATTGCGGCTGGACGACGGCTCCGAGGCGGCACTGATCCTCGAGCGCGGCTCGGCTCTACGTCACGGCGATCGCCTGCTCGCCGATGACGGCTTGGTCATCGCCGTCGAGGCAGCGCGCGAGGCGCTCTCGATCGTCAGCGCGAGCGATCCGCTGGACCTGATTCGCGCGGCGTACCACCTCGGCAACCGTCACGTTCCGGTACAAATCGAAGCAGCTCGCCTGGCCTATTTGCACGATCACGTGCTCGACGACATGGTGCGCGAGCTCGGCTTTCAAGTAAGCCTTGGCGCCGAGCACTTCGAGCCCGAGTCGGGCGCCTACGGTGGGCGAGGGGAGCACGGGCACGGCCATGCGCACCTGCATCGGCAGAGTGACCGACCGCGGATCAGCAGCGTGCCGCCCCATGACCATGAGCATTCGCATCGACCTTCGCTGAGACGGCGTTCACCCAGCCCATGAGCTTCGGACCCTCGATCACCGCGGCGGAAGAGCCGGCGCTCGCGCTCGCGCCAGTGGCATTCCTACGTCTGCTCCAGCTGGCGAGCCCCGCGCTGCCGATCGGTGCTTTTGCTTATTCTCAGGGGTTAGAGCAAGCGGTCGAGCTCGGTTGGGTGCACGACGAAACGAGCGCGCTGAGTTGGGTCCGCGGCGTGGTCAGTGAGGTTCTGCCGCGGCTCGATGTGCCCGTGCTGGCTGAGCTCCATCGCGCCTGGGCGGCGGGGGACGAGGCTCGCGTGCGCCACCTCAGCCAGTTTTTACACGCCTGCCGCGAATCGGCCGAGCTCGGCGCGGAGGATCGCCAGCT